>JAABUS010002112.1_pt1 | contig 39174 bp, 35 predicted proteins | sample 5560161 | NCBI WGS metagenome assembly JAABUS01 (sample SAMN10711885, study PRJNA513376) | rock metagenome | isolation source: Antarctica rocks | place: Antarctica: Victoria Land, Trio Nunatak nord | collected 2016-01-04
AACCCACCACCCTCACACCCCCCCATCTCAAACACAAAATCCACGACTAATGCCCCCCTGCTCACATCGTTCCATCCAATAGTCGTTCCCACACCCCCGCATTTCCTACACCCATGCCCCAACAACAACAACACCAATTCCTTAATGTGAGCGCCTGCAGTTCCTATAAGGGCTCCGGGGTCAGTATTACTCTTTCGAGGTCTTTTCCAGGCAGTAAGATATATGGTGGGCTGCTCTCGAGCAAAGGCTCCCAAAATAATCATCTCAGGACTCCCCAGCTGGGGTAAAATCGCCCCGAGAAGCACGTACCATTGGGAGTGTTTTTCATATACGCGCATAGTCCGCCTTGAGAGTGTAGACTGGTGCCGGGAAGGCAAGCGATGAGTTCGTTATTGGTGAAGACGGTGCCGTTAGAGACCCCGCTGATGTAGGTGGAGAGGGTGGAGAGGGCGGAAGGGGACGGGAAGTTGTGGCACCAGTTGAGGCCGTTGCAATTTATGCCGAAGGAGGTGGTGAGGGCCGTGAGGCATAGCGTGAGGAAGGCAAGGTGGTAAGGGCTGCTGAGCTGCATAGTTGGTGAATTTATGAAGGTGATTGCTGGAAACGAGACAATTGCAGAAGTGGCCTGCAAGGCATCTCTCAAGGAAGCATACATGCTTGGCGCATTACAAAGGTTCGGGGAATATCTTGAGCCTCCATGCGGCTGAAGGCTATTCGTGGGCGCTGTAGAGTTCAATTTCGCATGTCGCAAGCATATGAATCCCATCCAACAAATTCCACGCCACGTGCGATAGAAGTGACTATGGTCAAATGTAAGTGGTCTATGTGTGTAGGCGTTGTATATTGTCTCTGGAGGCTGAGAATATGTACAATGTTGACGCGAGAAAATTTAGGTATCTAGAATTGCAGAGCCGCATATCAGTACTCCAAAAGCGCCTCGCTCAAAATGCCGTGGATTCTATTAGCGAAGCCCGCTATGATCAGGCATAATGCACGTCGGCAAGTTCTTTGCGTTAGACCCTCGCGTGGATAGGATACCGAAACGAAGGAAGACTTCGGAGCAAGTGACCAAGATGGAGAGGATGATGAGGATGATGATGATCCATGTCAAACCTATTGGTGATTAGCCCTGAATGATTTAAACTATGATGGAAGAAGCTTACTAGACATCTTATTGTCCGCTATCGAGTCTGAGAGAATTTCAGCCAGGTCAAGGAATACTCTGCATCGCTCATTGAGGACCTGAATGCGTGGTTTGATTTCGAGATACTCTCGAATGGCGAAGTAGAGGGGGTGGAGGGTGGGTTCACTGTCCCAGAAGAAGTTGGGTACGTCAAGCATGTTCGACGCTATCGAAAAGATGGACGTCAGCTGTCATACTGGGGTGAAAACGTCGGTTTACGAGCAGACTTACACAAATTAACGTCGACTCTGCTCTTGAACAGCGCTCCAAGAATCTTGACCACCTCCTCCCTCTTCATTCCTAGCTTCCCCGTCAGGGCTAGCCGTTTTGGTACATGCTGAGCCTCGACCATCTGGTTTGCCATTCGCTGCTCGAAAAAGCTCAACTTGGTGCTTTGGGCTATAGCGTGGGACATAGCCAGCTTGATCATGTGGTCTCCACTCCTCAAAGTAATCATATCGTTGAAAACCCTCGGTCTGGGCGTCTCGGGCGAATACTCAAAGTGAAACTCCTCGGTCTCGAAATCCTCTTCTCTTTGTGCACCACTGACCAGAGGCATGCCTGTTTCCGATTCCGAGAAGGTAAGATCAGCGAGGACATCCTTTTCTTGGCGTTCCGTAAAATTCCAGAAGACCACCACTCCATATGAGAAGACGAACATCTCGGCAAATCTGAAGCCGTGGGCAGCTTCTTTCTCCGGACTTGAAGCTGGCTCGTCGTGATGTACTCTATCCTCGGGCCTGTATCCGTTTGTAAGATTCTCCTCTGAATCTCTCCTCGGGCTTTCTCCGTCTTCATTGCCCTTGACCCCAAAGCTCTCTCCTCCATCTTCTTCGAAATAGCCCTCGCCATAGTCACGTAGTTCGCTTCTCTCTATCTCTTCATCCAGGACCGCCTTTCCGCCCGGGCTTTTCAGCACTGGACTGCTTCGTAATCTGTACCCTCCACTCCCCGGTAATAATGGCAAGTGGTATACCACATAAAGGCAATCATCGTAGATCTTCGTCCTAGCTGCGTGCTTCTCCTTCAGGAAGGCTGCGGTCCCTTTGATCTTGTAGGCCTGCGCAGTGCAATACGCCGTCACCCTTGCCAACTTCTCTGCTCTTCTAGCCTTCGATAATCTCTCGGCATAACTCTTGCCCTTCCTGCCACCGGTTCTTCTTAAGGCTTCCTCATCATCTCTGATAGGCGATCTTTCGTTATCCTCGTCATAATCCGCCTTCTCCTCAAGCTCCCTATCTTCCACCTCTGTTTCCGGCAAAAGTACCAACTTCTCACTCAATTTCGTAGTCCGTGGTGGCATATGTTGCGGCGCAACAACTCTACCAGCTAGCCTAGGGTCCGCAGGCCTACCTGATACCGTACGTGTAGTACGAGGCCGCAACAATGGTTGCCGTTGTTGCATGGAGGGTATGTCAGAAGCGTATTGTAGGACACTGTCGACGGTGATGAAGCGAGACTCGTTTCGCTTGAGGAGTCGGGAGGGGCCGTTAGAGGGATTGCGTTCTTCGCGGGAGTCGGTGACCTACCAGATGAAATACTATTAGCGATAGTGAATCGAAGAGAAGGAGGCACGTGGGGCGGCAAGCTGTCAGAAAAGTGACAATCTTTGGTTCTTCCGTAGTCCATTCTATGCATTTGGGCGAGTTTCAAGCCAGACTTTTGACCAATTTGGCTTGAGAGACTTTAGGCCGAGCAGATAATTCCTGCAACGTTTTCCAAGAGCTGGTACCCTCGACTTTTTGAGGCTTCGTACCGCTACATCTGCCACTTGGTCTGACAGCTTGTCCTTATGCGCAACCACTTACCAAAACTGCTGGTCCTCGCTTTGCTGCTGCTTGTGACATTGGGGCCATATTGAGTAGGATCTGCGAGGCAATCCGCCAAGGATTTGAGGAATTGGAAAGCTTTGAAGTCGCAGTGACGAGGTCCGGAATTAGTGGTATTGCCGGAGGAGGTTTAGCGTACCTAAAACGTCGGATCCAGATTGCAGTCAATGGTACGAAGTATACGAGTCACTACATTTCTATCTATGTTCTTGGATAATTATACATATTATCTATCAACACAACGACTACAAAATTTTAGAAGTCGGTGTTATCCTCCAAGTATAGCCCAAATCATTCGAACAAACCAACTCCAACGCTGCGTAAAGTCATGCCATCGTGAAAAAATACAAGCCTTCAGACAGGCTCAACATCTTGTAATGGCACGTAGCCCCTGTCTTCCTTCCTCGCCTCACCGAGAACACTCCTGAGAAAGCCTCCTAATCTTCCACCAAGTCGGTCTACCATTCCACGATCCTTGGTCATTCTCATACCTCTCAAGCCGTCAGTCTTAGACGCCTCGACTTCTAGCTTTTCGACAGTCATCCAGCCAGGCCGCTGCCAGAACTTCAAAAGTAGACTGCTCCCCACAACGCTAACGCTGCTGGCGGCCATCGCTGCACCGGCAGCCATAGGAGGCATCATGATGTGGCCAGGTAGCATGAGTCCAAAGCCCATCGCGAAAGGTAGACCAATCAGGTTGTAGAGACATGCCCATACCAGATTGAGCTTGATACGATTGAAGATTGAGCGAGAGAGACTGAGTGATGCGGCAACACTGAGAAGATCTTCTGGCCGCATGAGTACGACATCAGCTGCTTCCATTGCAACATCGGTGCCTGAGCTTAGCGCGATTCCAATGTTCGCGGTAGCAAGAGCAGGCGAATCGTTGATTCCATCGCCTACCATTGCTACGATTGTACCTTGCTCTTGAATCTGTTTGATAATTTTCTGTTTCTGGTCAGGAGAGACGCCGGCGTGGATATTGATTCGTGGAATTCCAACGCTGTCAGCAACAGCCTCCGCGGTTGATCGTTGATCGCCCGTCACAAGTGATGCTGTGATGTTCATTCGATTGAGAGCGATGATAGTCGCACTTGCGCTAGGCTTGATAGTATCAGACAGAAAAAGGCAACCAGCGTAGGCGCCATCGATAGCAGTGTAGATTTGCGTAGTACCCGATGGAGTCGCTTTGACAGTTGAGGCCGTTGGAGTGGATGTAGTAGAGGCGTCCACGACGTTCGCTGGCAGAGAGATACCCTGGGAAACGAGATAAGAGATATTGCCGACATGGACCCTGTAGCGTTTGGGAGCAGCAGATGTGGCCGGCTCGACGCTCGCTGAGACACCTTTACCGACTATAGCTTCAAAGTCCCCAGCACTACCACCAACCATACCATCGCTTCCGATGCTGAGCTCTGCCTTCGCAGCATCCACGATGGCTTTGCCTATGGGATGCTCGCTGCCCATTTCTGTCAAGCCAATCAACGACCACCACAGTTTGCGTCTCCAAACATTAGCTTCCCATATCTGTTCGAGCTTGGCTTCTGAAACGCTCATCCGTCCCATTGTCAAAGTGCCTGTCTTGTCGAAGACGATGTGGGTGACTTTGGTGGCTGTTTCAAGAGCAGCACCGCCTTTGACCAGGATGCCATGTTCTGCGCCTACCCCTGTACCCACCATGACGGCAGTTGGAGTACTTAAACCAAGCGCGCAAGGACATGCAAAGACAACGACCGAGATACACAGCTTGAGACAGACCATAAATCTTCCACCGCTCTCGGGCTTCAGGAAAACTTCAGGGGTCTGTGATGCCGGAAGTACATGACTGAGAACCATCCATGAAATAAAAGTCAATAGACCGAGAGTGATGATAGTAGGGACGAAATATCCGGCCACGATGTCAGCCATACGTTGAATAGGCGCACGACTTGTTTGCGCCTCTTGCACTAGCTTGACAATGTGGCTCAGCTGAGTATCTCGACCTGCTCGAGTGACGCGGAAGTCGATGCGTCCGGCGCCATTGACAGTTCCTGCCATCAGCTCGCTGCCAGATGTCTTGAGGATCTCGACAGCTTCGCCAGTGACCATGCTTTCATCAAAATAGCTCTGACCTCGAGTGACTGTACCGTCCGCTGGGACTTGACCACCAGGACGCAATATTACAATGTCTCCGACTTCGATTAGCTCTGTAGGTATGACCTTTTCTTCTGCTGCGTTGCTTGGCTGGTCGTCGGGAGTTGCAGTCTTCTTCTCTGACATAACTCCTGGGACAGCAGCGTCCCAATTCTCTGCTGCCTTCTCCGCCGCGATGGGGTCAGCGTATATGGTGGCCATGGAGGGCGCTAGCGACATCAATCGCGAAAGCGCTTTCGACGTTTGGCCTTTTGCACGATTCTCTAAATAGCGGCCGAGGGTGATGAAAGTAATAAGCATGGTACTTGTCTCGAAGACCGTGCTTGGGCGTGTATGAGGGGGAAACAGTATCGACACCACCATCGCTGCAATACTAAAGAAGAACGCTGCTGATGTGCCCAGAGTAACAAGTACGTCCATAGTAGGCGAGCGGTGTTTCAACGACTTGTACGATGAGACGTAGAAGCGCTTTCCGATGCCGAACTGTACGGGTATGGTGAGAATGACACAGACAACGTCGCCGAGATAGAGGCCAGGTATCCAGAGTAAGAAGGAGCCAAAGTCCAGACGTGGTATGAACATAGGTATGATCATGCTTATCACAAAGACCGGCACCGCAAAAGAAAGCGAGTACCAGAATGCTCGCCGCCATTCCTGGATCTCTCGAGTCTTAGCTAAGGACTCAAGCTGTGCATTATTGTCGTTGGACTCTGCTAGTAGAGCGTTGTAGCCGAGGTTCTCTGTAGCTTCCACCAACGCGCGAAGGCCTGTCGTGGATGGATTGTGGGAGACGATGACTCGAGAAGTAGAGAGATTGACGATGGCAGAGGACACGCCAGGCAAAAGCCGTAGAGCGTCTTCGAGAGCAGTGGCGGAGGATGAATCTGGGAGGCCGTACACCTTGAGCTGGACACTTCGAGTGGCCGTGGACTGCTCGGCTGAGCCACGCTGTGATGATAGAATTTTGGCATCGAATCCTCGATCTTCGATGATCTCTGCGATCTGATCTGTTGAAAGCTTTGTAGGATCGTGGACTACCACTGCTCGCTCCGCCAAGAGGGAAATGTTGAATTGCACCAGTCCCGCGAGGTCTTTGAAGCCTCCTTCAACAGCGGAAGTGCAGGCGCCACATGTCATGCCTTCGATGGCTACCATGGTAGTAGAGAGCTCTGTGTGCGGTCCCTCGTGTATCCTCCCTTGCAATCCCTCGATCGGCTGAGGTTTTAACCTTTGCGTCTCCACGACGGTAGCTCCAAACCCTCGATCTTCAATGATCTCCACGATCGCTTCAGGTGATAGTATCGACGGTTTGTGCTCAACGACTGCGCGCTCCGAGAGTAAAGAAATGGTGATCGACCTGACCCCAGCGACGTTTGCAAAACCTCCTTCCACAGCTGAAGTACAAGCACCACATGTCATGCCTTCGATTGCCAGCGTCGTCGTTGAAAGGGCTGCGTTCCCCTCTGCATATGAATCTTTTGGATTTCTATTCACCTCCTCCTGTCTTGTTGGGACGGGTACATCGGTGGCGATGACCTCCGCGCCAAAGCCCCGGTCCTCTATCATATCCTTGATTGCCTCCGGTGACAGCATTGATGGGTCATGGTGTATCACTGCCCGCTCCATAATCAACGAGACGGAGATTTTACCGGCGCCGTCGGAATCCTCAAAGGCACTTTCCACTGAGGATGTACATGCGCCGCACGTCATCCCCTGCACTCGCAGTGCTGTAGTGGCCATGTGAATAGGTGCAGCCATAATGTGTAAGCAGCGCAATCAGCGCCTTTGCGTATAGGTACAAGTAGGGCCTTGTCGCGCTTATCTAGTGGATTCCGGGGCGTTCTGGGTAGGAAGTCGGAAGTGGTGGTTTATTCGAGCGCATATTTGGACGCGATGGAGAGCAATGTATTGTATGAACATTAAACAAAGGAGAAAGGCGTGACGAGAAGTATTATTCACAAAGGAGAGGTAGAACGTTGTTTGTATTACTCAGACTTGGTTGCATCAATTCCATGTCCCTACTTGAACCTTGAATGGCCGAGAGCCGACGGTAGATTCCGCGCTAATTCCCGAACCACTGGATCGACCATTTCCTAGCGACTTTGTGGAGTTTCAATGTTGTACGGAGTACCAAGGCTATCACACCTCGTGATGCGCATGCTTTTCGTCTAACGTACCACAATTGTAAGGAGCTGTAACGACAATAGCAAGGGGCTTCACAGAAAGTTGTCTGGCACCTGGCCACGGACTTCAAAGGCGCTTCGGCCATGCTCTATTCTACGATGGGGAAGCCCTTGCTATTGAACTAAGCATTCTACTTATATCGAAGCCAGCTTATCTTAAACATTCTTAACACGATAAAGTGAATGAACGATGGCAAGCTTCGGTCAACGAGCTCAAACCCTCGAAAGATCGCTAATTTTAGTCCTGGATGATCTCCCGTCTAATCGATAACGGCTCAGCCTTATGTGAGCTGCAATCTTTGGTCAAAAACACTCAACCAACCCGGCTCGTAATCGCAGTACTCACTACAAAGATGGACCAGACACAGCAAAAAGCTTTGAGCGCTCTCGAGCCTTACATTCTCCTCTCAAAGTCCGCAAACTCGCCCCGAGCAGCAGCAGACCTAGTAACGCAAGCCACCTCAGCGCCCAACACCTTCGTCTTTGCCGAATTGCTCCAAACCCCAAACATCCAAGCTCTTCAAACCGCATCTTCAGAGTACAGCCCCTACCTTACCCTCCTCCAAATATTCGCCTGGGGCACCTGGTCCGATTGCACTTGTACGCCCATCATTTTCTCCTCACGATTCCATTGATCAACAAGCTAACATCTCCACACAACAGCTACACCAGACCTCCCGAAACTCTCGGAAACCCAACAACTTAAACTCCGCCAACTCTCCCTCCTCACCCTCGCCACTACGCCCTCAAACCTCACATACGTCCACCTCGAAGACGCTCTCGACCTTCCCACCACCCGCGCCCTCGAAGACCTAGTCATAAGCACAATCTATGCCGGTCTTCTAACTGCAAAACTCGACACTCTCTCCCAGCGCGTTGATGTATCCTCGGTTTCTCCATTGCGAGATCTAAAGCCCGGCTCAATGCCGCATATGGTGTCTGTGTTGGAAAATTGGGATGATCGATGTGTGAGTGTATTGGCGGAGATCGAAGGGCAGGTTCGGGATGTGAGGAGAAAGGCCATGGAGTCGAGGAGAAGAGAAGAGGCGCACGCAAAGGCTGTTGAGAAGGCGATGTATGATGGTGAGAAGAAGGGGGGCAAGAGAGGGGGTGAGGAAGAGGAGATAGAGTATATGGATGAGAATACGGGGAGGAAGACGAGGGGCGCGAAGAGAGGTGGGGGAAATATCTTCAATGGGATTGGGAAGAGGTTGGGTGGGAGTTGAGTGACAAGAACGCACGGGGCCATGCTTGACGAAGCTTGGGACCAATTACCGAGCTAAAGCATAGCTAGCAGGGTGTAGAGATATTACAATAACGAAAAACATTGCTTGCATTGGTACGACGAATTTCTTCTGTCTAAGAACCATTCTATACCTTCATAAGCAGGCCAAATGACTTCAAATCAAACGCCGGGCATGAACGTGAAACGTGGAGCCCCCCTTCCGAGGGAACCACAAATGTGACCACCTTAAATCGAAAAAAACAAATTCCATCAACGCCTTGTCGTCCCCTTTCTGCCATCCAGCTGCAAGCATCTTAATCCGGGTATCTCGTAGTCAGTATCATCAGCACCCAAACGCCTGCTTCGATCTTGTTGGTTGTATCATTCAGCCAAATGCTATCCAGATAGTATCAGCATAAGGTTACCGCACTACACAACTTGAAAAAGGACATTGCTAACCGACCACTCCGGAACCGCCTTGATCTGAGTCCACATGAATTTCTCCAACTTGTTCGCACTCTTTGCATACGGCGTCGTCTCATTGTTGTATTTCCGGCAATTATCGAAGATGAGCCTCGCATCCCTAATGAACTCCTCCGGCGTCGGATACTGATCCTTCTCAAGCTTGTCCTCCATCGTAGCAAAATCCATCGGCTCCTTGATGACCTCATAGTAATCCGCCACCTCGTCCCTGTTAACAGGCTGCGTGAATGGCCACGAAGAGCTGTGATTCTGCATGTCGCTGAGCACGTGGAGTAGCTGGTTGTAATTCGGGCCGTGACGAGGCTGGCGCGCTAATTCATCCATCTCTGGGGACCAGCCTGAAGCTTTGATTGCGGGGATGGACATGGGATCGATTGCTTTGAGTCCGTTCTTCCATTCTTTGGGAGGGGCGTGCACGATGTGGCTTTTTGAGAAGGCGCGGATTTTGGCGGCCACGGCCTCTTTCTGCTTTAGAAGCATCCGGCCGACTTCGAGGTAACGGATTCGGGGGACCATGGTGCATTGCATGATCGTGCCGCCTTCGTAATCTTTGATATAGCCCATCCAGCGCGGTTTCTCCAGAGTGATATCTTTGGTGAAGCCTTGCTTTTTGAAGTAGCCAATGGCGTAGTTGTCGGCGTAAGTGAGGAAATGCTTGATTGGGGAGGTGGCTTTGACATAATCCTTGAGGTGGGACATGAGATGGGCGCCGTAGCCTTTGACTTGTTGGTCGGAGGAGATGGCGCAGAAGACTATTTCAGCGAATTCGCGGCCATTGAAGGGACGGTAGGTTATTCCCCTGCCATTCGGATCAGATATCATGCTATAGACCCTGTGGCAGATACATACCCAACAACTTCGAGTGGTTTCTTGACGATAGCCATAGACAGATGGGTCCGATCATACACCAATCTTGCTATGTAGTCCTTTGGCATCTTTGGAAGCTGCTTCTGGAAAATGCATTTCAAGCCAGTCATTATGATCAGGCTTTCTCTGGTATTGTCGTTATTGACGACGCGAAACTCAATTTCGCCATTGCGCTCCTCTATCACAGCTGGCTATAAGATCATATCAGCCCCTTTTCGTGCGCTTCGAAGCACCAGCTAGACATACCTTCTCGGGGAATGGTACAACTCTAGGCTTGCCGTCTGCCTCTGGCGTCGTAATTGCTGAATGAGAGTTCTTGATGCGCTTCTTCGGGCTTTCGCTGCCTAGCTGATCAACAGCTTTGCGCTTGGGTTCTGGCATACTGTTAGTATTGGTGTTACATAGTTCGGCTAGGATACTAACGTTCAAATGTAATGGGCGCCATGGTTGTACGATATGAGGTTGCTATTCTCCGTTAGCGGCAAGGAATGCCATATTCCGGAGATAAGGCCGAACCGCTTCTCAGCTTCCGTGGCTTGTCTTGGCGAGTCGAAAGCAGAGTTGTCCTAAGACGCTCAGCAAGAACGCCTTACATTCTCTGCACATCGCAACACTCACTTGCGCACCATTTTCACGAGAAAAACCTCAAATTCTTTACGGTCAATCTTTCCTCGGTGTCAAAGGCCACCAATGTCGCTGAATGAGGTGTGGGAGGGAGCAGCTGGCAGTCCTTTCAGTCCACTCGTTCCTAAAGAGAGGCAATTCCTGGTCGGCTTCACCTTGCTGCTTCTAGGTAAGTTTCTCTTACTTAAGAAGTGATGGTGATGATGATGCTGATTGACGGTCTTCAGCTTTCCTGTTGACAGGTCTGTTTGGGCTAAGTGAGTGAATGACCTGTCCTGAGTGAAGCAATCAGCTAATTCTTTGAAGACCGTTCATTCAAGAACATTCCTCTTCTGGGTCTGCCTGCATCATTGGCCTTTGGGTATGTTTGCTTACACTCAAGATAAGGGAAGCATCTGACGGTGCGGCAGCTTTGGAGCGGTCTATATGATATGTGCAGTTGGGGTTTACGTCTAAGAAATACCCTTTGAGGAGGCTGGGTCGGAACTTGTATAATACTATGAACTGATACCCATACCATCTTCTTCTCCATATTCAGAGGGCTGCCCGTACCTTCTACGACCTGTTTGCGCAATTCGTCTGACCCGAAGAGTAGGCAAAAAGTGCCGACATGGAATCAGGTAATGCAAACAATACACCCCTCTTCAGCGCGGTATCGGGTTCAGCAAGGCAGCTTTTCCAACTACTCAGATGCATCAATCTCGTTCCGAAGGCTCATGTGGAGATCACAAAGGGTGGACTGCGCTTCACCGTGGAAGAGTCTCAAGTCATGCAAGGTCTCGACAGCCTCTCTTCCCACCGCCTCCAGCGCTGATATATTTCAGGTGTGGTGTTGCTAGACAAAGCCTTGTTCACCGCATACACATTCTCTCCGTCCCCAAACAACGAAGATGATGACGAGCAAGAATACGGAGCTCCACCATTCCAAATATCTCTATCATCCCTTCTCGAGACTCTCCAAATCTTTGGAATCAACGACGTCAAGGATAGGTGGACCAACCGAGACGCCTCTTACGGTGGCATGAACGGCTTCTCCGCACGTAGTGGACCAGCAGCCTTTGAAAATCGTGTCCTTGGCATGAATGGAATATGCCGCCTGAGCTACATTGCAGAAGGGGAGCCTCTTTGTATTATTCTTGAAGAGACAGGTGTCACAACTACGTGTGAGCTGGTTACATATGAGCCTGAATTGCAGGAGGAAATTCCATTCCAAAAAGACGCTATAGCACAGAAAATCATCATGCGTGCCAGCTGGCTACATGATGCTATCCACGAGCTTTCCTCTACATCGCCAACCCGCCTAACAATGGTCTCTTCGCCAAATGCACCATACTTTACGCTATCCTCCAGCGGATCATTGGGCTCGGCAACAGTCGAGTTTAGCAAGGATCCACAGCTGCTTGAGACGTTCCAAGTGCCCAGGAGGACTGTCAATACATACAAGTACTCATTGATCAAAGGTGCAAGTCGAGCTATGTCTATAGCTACAAAAGTCAGCATAAGGAGCGACGGGGAGGGCGTGCTAAGCTTGCAATTCATGGTTGAGGTTGAAGGAGGCGGTATCAGCTTCGTCGACTTCCGATTCGTACCCTATATACCGGAAGACGGCGAAGGTGATGAGGACAGCGAGGTCGGCGAAGCTGATGGCTGAGAAACCATCATGCGTTCTAGACCCGGCATTTTATCCCCTCTAATACACCCGAGGACAGCCTTGACAGGTCCGAAAGCGGCGATATCGTGGGGGCCTGAACTGCCGCGAGACGGGTTGCCAAGACTTTATGTGAGCTTAGCGGGCAGATCGCCCTTCGCCTTACGACAGAGAAACCATCCTTATCAATTTCGCTGATGATAAGCTATAACAAAAGCTTTCGACCAATCTCATCCTTGTCGCTCAATTTTTGATACAATGGCATATGCATGGATGGGGTTGCTTTCCGTGGGAAAGCTCGGAGTAATGCTTATCTGAACGTCAAAATGTCAAGACTAGGGCGTCATGGCACAATGTCTAGACTAGGTTCGTTTCCACACATATATACTATACTACATGTCCCTCATTATCATGTTTGCATATTACTCTTGTTGCCATTGTTTTGCTACCTATCTGTGGCACAGACGTCGCGGCGAGGCTAAGCCCATAGTGACTCCGTCCTTCTATACTCTCGAGCCTTGCCTAAATTGTCCCCCTCTGTTTCTATCTTCATCATTCAGTCACTGTGTTAACCATGCCAATTCGACCACCGCTCGGCGTCGGCGTTGGGTAGGCATCTTTTCTTGTCAAACTTTTCTCGCTCACACCATATCCCGCGTCGTGTGATCTGTTTCAATAGCTTTCGGCTCTCGATTCATGAGCCGTTCTAGAAGAGTACTACTGACTTTGATATCATCTAGATATGGCGTGGTCTTGGGCCTGGGATTTGCCTTTGCCTTTGGCATGATCCTCACCACCTTTGTGCTGAAACGGTACAATCGAGAAGTCCAGACATCAGAGATGTTTAGTACAGCCGGTAGAACCGTCAAATCGGGCCTTGTTGCCAGTGCTGTAGTCTCCTCTTGGACATGGGCTGCAACATTGCTCCAGTCGTCTGGGGTAGCCTACCGCTACGGTGTTTCTGGACCCTTTTGGTACGCCTCGGGAGCTACTGTGCAAATCTTATTGTTTGCGACCTTGGCCATCGAATTGAAGCGAAAGGCACCTAACGCTCACACCTTTCTTGAAATTATTCGTGCTCGCTATGGTGTCTATGCCCACCTCGTTTTCACCGTTTTCGGTTTGATGACCAATATTTTGGTATGCTCATAGGTTCTGGAACGGCCTTTGGCATGTTTCATTCGACTAACTGCTTATGATAGGTTACTGCCATGTTACTGACTGGAGGCTCTGCCGTCGTAACGTCTCTAACAGGAATGCCCACTGCAGCTGCTTGCTTCCTCTTGCCGGTTGGAGTTGTCATGTACACAATCGCCGGAGGCATTAAAGCGACCTTCTTGACCGACTACGTCCACACAGTGATGATTTTGATCATCATCATGGTCTTTGCATTCACGGCATACACCACCAATGCAAACCTCGGGAGCCCCTCGAAGGTTTTTGACCTTCTGACCCAGGCTGCGAAAGCCCACCCCGTTGAAGGGAATGCTGGAGGTAGCTACTTGACCATGAAATCACAAGAAGGTGCCATCTTCTTCGTTATAAACATTGTAGGCAACTTCGGAACCGTGTTCATGGACAATGGTATGCGATCAATGACCTACAACAGTTTGCTTTGGTCCGAAGCATGCTGATGGCGCCTTTAGGCTACTACAATAAAGCCATCGCCGCCAGCCCAGTTCATGCTCTCCCCGGATATGTAATAGGGGGCCTCTCCTGGTTTTCCATACCCTGGCTTTGCGCTACGACTATGGGACTTTCAGCCTTGGCTTTAGAAACCAACCCCGTGTTTCCCACATTCCCAGAGCGAATGGCCAATGAAGATGTCACCGCTGGCTTAGTCCTTCCCTACGCCGCAGTTGCCCTACTTGGGAAAGGCGGTGCGATCGCCACCTTACTTTTGGTCTTCATGGCAGTCACCAGCGCTTCGAGCTCCGAGTATATTGCCGTCAGCAGTATCTTCACCTATGATGTTTATCAGACGTACTTCAACCCTAAGGCTAGTGGGAAAAAGCTGATCAATATGGCTCACTCGTTTGTTATCATCTATGCTATTGCGCTTGCGGCGTTCTCGACTGGACTTTACTACATAGGTATTTCGATGGGCTATCTGTACTTGGTAAGACAGATTCAAGTTCCTATTCTTTCTTCCTGGGCCAGACCGTTTCTGGAGTCTCGGGACATGCTTTGGAGTGAAGTCGCGGGTTCTTTGCCTAGATTACCGACGAGACATATCTTCTTACCCAAATCCTTGTCTTAAGAAGTAATGCTGACTTTGAAATGTGCCAGATGATGGGCGTCATTATCTCGTCTGCAGTGCTTCCTGCTACTCTGACGTTGATGTGGAGCAAGCAGAATCTAGCCGCTGCTGCTCTCTCCCCTATCTTGGGGCTGGCGTGCTCTTTGATAGGCTGGCTCGTGATGTCTAAGAAGCAATATGGCAATCTCTCCGTTGCAAGCACGGGCAGCAATAACCCAATGCTGGTTGGGAACGTGGTCGCTTTGCTCTCACCCTGCATCTTCGTCCCAGTCCTGACCTACGCTTTTGGTCCCCAGAATTACAATTGGGAATCAATGGCTGCAATCCGCCTTGCCGATGATGATAAGATTGCTGAAGACGCTCACGTGGATATAGAGCTCATCCCTGGTGTTCAACAGGGGGAACTTGCGCGAACCGAGGAAGAAAAGCAGAAACTCAACCGCGCGTCGATGATTGCAAAGAGTATGACTGGTTTTATGACTGTCGCGCTACTGGTCCTTTGGCCGATGCCAATGTATGGGTCGAGTTACATCTTTAGCAAGAAGGTGGGTCTGGCTAGAATTCCACTTCGCCTATGAGCGGCGCTGATGGCTTGCAGTTCTTCACCGGCTGGGTAAGCGTCGGCATCTTATGGCTCTTGTGCAGCACCTTCTGCGTGGGATTATTCCCGCTCTGGGAAGGAAGACACAGCATGGCGAACACCTTCAAGGGCATTTTCAAAGATCTCACTGGCAAGCATGGGGCTGCTACTGGGACAACCATTAGGGAAGGAAGTGAAGGATCTATATCCCAGGAGGCGGAGGAGAGTGAGAAGATACCGAACGTTGTGGTGGACGCCAATAATTGAGCGAATGCGATCCGAGATAGGTGGTGAGGTTGACGGTCATACCATGTTGCGCTAGTGTGAGAACATACAATTGCCGGAGTCGGGATATTGATTGTTATTCGTTGCTTAGCCCAATGAGTGTCGTTTCGTAGTAATCAAAGGCTTTCGTCCCATCTCTCAGGCGTCAACGTTTTCTTTGCAGCAGTGGCAATTGCAGATTTTCCAGCCAGCAGCCACCAGACTGCATCCCAGAATAAGCCATTATCTTGCATGCCAGCGTAGCTGAGTAGACCACACATTGGCTTAGAGCATCGAATTAGGCTTTTGAGCTGGTTCTAGATGCACCAGTTCCCTGATCCCCACTCATCTTGAGCCTCACCAGATCGACTTTTTGCTCTTCCGCCCGTATTTGTTGTGTAAATTGGGCTCACTACCCTCGTAAATGCCAATTATTCACAGGGCACCCGCTCGATGGTGCGAAATCTAACAATTGAAGGTCATGAGGTAACACGATCGGATTACTGCGACTAAAATAGATTCTTAGAAAAAGGCTACAAGCGATTTCCAGACTCCACGCATGGTCCCCGTATCTGACACAATTCCTATCTTTTCCATCCAGAATTTCTCCACCACCAGTAGACACCGAGGCCGCCTAAATCATTGTGTCTTGAATAGCAGAATTGCACAGTGGCCCAGATAGAAGTATATGAAGTGCTTCGTTTCTTGCATGTGCGGTCAGCTCATAGATCTCGTCATCTTGCGATAAGAAAGAGCATACCATGTGTAACAAAGCTTCCGAAATTCCTGCCCACGATGCAGTGCCACGTTGCTCCACAGCGAGAGTCAAACTAAAACCCTATCAGCAGCGCGCTTCTTCCATCTATGATATTTACTGCTCATGCTCCTCCATACCTCTTTCTTAATATATTGGGCGATATCCTTCTCCACGCTGTATTTTTGCATACCGTCTTGAGCGACTTCAATCGCCTGTTGCTGCATCTCTTCGCTCTGGAAAGGTGTGAGACTTGGTTCAGAATGCAAGGACATGGTGCAAGCGAACCATATCTGCAGACTTGACCTGCGCTGGACAAACATTTAGCAGATATCTAGAATGCTGCAGCAGCTGAGTCATATTCACAGTCGAGCGTTTCCTTCTTTTCCGCCATCTTAGTCGTCTTGAGCAGAGATAGTATGTGAGGGTTGTGAAGCGGTTTGGTATGGCACTCAACAATACTTGAGCACGTGCAAATAGTTCGACGTTACAGCCGCGCATCATGGTGGAAGGCACTCTGATAGGGCTGAGCGGGTTTTGCCGGCGCTAAGCCCGCGAAAAGCTTCCCCCTATGCTTTGCACAAAATTCGTTCAGCAGCAGCAAGCGTAGGCAAGAACACCTTACAGCTCACTCGTCCAGACAAGGGCAGACTGTGAAGAGCTATGGAGTCCTCGAGGATATTTATTCGAGGCTTGCCTTCCAGCTTGACTGCTGAGGACTTCAAGAAGCACTTCTCGAAGCAGTCTTCAATCACAGACGCGAAATTCATACCTCACAGAAGGATTGGGTATGTGGGATATAAGAGCCCCGAAGATGCTGCAAGAGCTGTGAAATATCACAACAAGACCTTCATACGCATGTCTAGAATTGGCGTGGAGCTGGCTCGTTCAATTGAAGAGCAATCTGCTTTGAGAATTGCCAATAACTTTGCCAATGGTGGCAAGAGACAATATAGAGAAGTGGCGGGAGAAACTACCAGCGAGGCTGGGGTTGATGGTAACAAGAAACGGAAGCGGGATACCGAGATAGAAAGTGGAGGCAAGGCTAAGCTTCAGGAGTTCCTTGAAGTCATGCAACCACCTTCGAAGTCTAAGATCTGGGAGAACCAGGATACAACGACTATGAGCGCGACTACCGAGCGAAATGAGATCGCCGTCAAGGGAGTGGAATTAGAAAAGCAGAGCGATGGAGAGTATGAGCCTGTGCCCAAGAAAAGAAAAAGTGATCGAAGGACTATTGGCAAAGAGGAGGTCATAGAGATACCGCAAGAGAAGAGTGTGACCTTTGATGATAAGAGAGATGTACCAGACGTTCAGAAAGTATCAAAGAACGAAGGGCAGAAGCCAGCGGATAAATTACCAGCGACTGACGAAACGCCAGCAGCTTCGGATGCTGATTGGCTTCGCTCACGGACCAGCAGGTTGCTCGGCCTAGTCGACGATGAAGATGCGTCCGCGCACACAAATGCTCTCGACTATGAGGACAACCAGAAAGATGTCGTATCACCAGCTCGCGAACATGTGGAGGGTGTGGGCAGGTCGGATGCTCGTGTTCAGACCCACGAAGAAGTCGATAATGAAGATCCCGTAGCCCTCTCCCTTAAAATCGAGGATCCCGAAGACGCTGCTCTTGAAAGTAGGCGCTTGTTCATTCGCAATCTTACATACACAACGACTGAAGATGAATTGCGGCGGCACTTCGAAAACGGAGGCTACGGAAATATTGAAGAGGTACGCCAAAAATCACCTTTTCATTTTGGCACTTCTTTTGACGCATTTCTGTGATGAACGTCCTGATAGGGACAGCTTATGCTATGCATGTGATGTGACCAGGAAGAGTATTTTAGTAGATATCTCCTATATCTGAGCGTCTTTGCCATAATCGTGTGCTCTATTTCGAATATTGACATATGTATGAGTCGCTAATATGTTCAGATGCATCTGCCCGTCGATTCACGGTCTGGCAGCAACAAGGGCTTCGCACACGTGCTGTACAAAGAGCCAGAAGCAGCAGCCATTGCACTTCAAGCCCTAGATAACAGACCTTTCCAGGGCCGCCTGCTGCACGTGATGCCCGCCAAGCCGAAGAAAGAGACTGGACTAGATGAGTTTGCTATCTCTAAATTACCATTGAAGAAGCAGCAACAGATCAAACGCACGGCCGAAGCGGCATCCTCTACTTTCAATTGGAATTCTATGTACATGAATAGCGACGCGGTAATGTCATCTATTTCAGATCGACTGGGCGTTTCGAAATCTGAACTATTGGATCCCACTTCTTCGGGTGCCGCAGTGAAGCAAGCGCATGCCGAAACACACGTTATTCAAGAAACCAAGTCTTACTTCACGAATCACGGTGTAGATCTTAATGCTTTCAAGAGAAAGGAGCGAGGCGACACGGCAATCCTGGTCAAGAACTTCTCGTACGGCACGAAATCAGAAGAACTCAAGCGACTGTTCGAACCGCACGGGAAGATTTCTCAGCTGCTTATGCCTCCCTCGGGTACCATTGCCATTATAGAGTTCGGTCAAGCAGATCACGCAAAATCTGCGTTCGGAAGCCTTGCCTACAGGAAATTCAAGGAATCAATCTTGTTCCTGGAGAAAGCACCCAAGGGGCTGTTTGCTTACGGGGAAGCAGATGCGAACCATAAGTGCATGACACTTATTCAGAACCAAAACACGAAGCCCTCAGCAACAGAGCTGCTGGAAGGCGAAGACGCTCAGCAGTCGGTGAATAGGTCAACGCTGTTCGTTCGTAATCTCAACTTCATCACTACTACCGAACGCCTGCGTAAAGTCTTCAACCCTCTTGATGGATTTTTGTCTGCCAAAGTGAAGACCAAACCAGATCCAAAGAAGCAAGGGCATATTCTCAGCATGGGCTTTGGTTTCCTCGAGTTCCAGTCCAAAGACCATGCGCAAGCAGCACTTGCAGCTATGGATGGCTACAAGCTCGATGGACACGAGCTGCTGATCAGAGCATCGCACAAAGCCATTGATGCAGCTGAAGAGCGAAGAAAGGAAGATCATGCCAAGAGAGCAGCAGGCAGAAGGACGAAGATCATAATCAAGAACTTACCGTTCGAGGCATCCAGAAAGGACGTCCAGTCATTATTCGGGGCGTACGGCCAGCTTCGATCTGTACGTGTGCCTAAAAAGTTTGACAGCTCTACGCGCGGTTTCGCATTTGCGGTTTTTGTCACTGCAAGAGAAGCCGAGAACGCTATGGACGCATTGAGAGATACTCATTTGCTGGGCAGACGACTAGTGCTTGAATTTGCTGCTGAAGACGCTATTGACCCCGAGCACGAAATTGAAAAGATGCAGCAAAAGGTTAGGAAACAGGCCGATAAGGTTGCATTGCAGCGATTGACAGGCTCGGGCCGTACAAAGTTCAACATCGAAGGAGGCGACGAACTGGAACCGTACGTCAACCGGTGACTTGTACCTTGGTGCTAATGGGCAATTGGTACCTAGGGAGTTCCGTCCCGAACGCCAACGAACCACTGATCGCCGTCCCTTGCATAAGCTACCACAAGAACTACCCCAACCATAGCTACTGGTATAACAGGATATCATCATATGTCCTGATGTTTTCTGGAGCTTCCTCAGTGTTCTTTGACCCAATGGCTTTAAAATTTGGCTCAAGGTTCAATCGCTAGCCCACTCATTTCACCTACACTAAAGCCATTCCTCGCCATTATTATCATTTAGAATGGTCACTACGGTAGCGCTTTCATTCTCGCACCTCTTGTCCCTTGGGCGATCTTCTCGAAAGTGTCCATTCAGAGAGCTCATCAAAACCCCTTGCTTGGGGGTTCGTCTGGATTCCGCAATCAAAGGTTCTAAGCAAGGCTTCCGGTACAACATTTGCCGAGCTAGAGACGTCTGCCTTTGGTCTAGTCTATTAATTGAGGCTATCCCACTGGGCACCATAGACTCACTCGTGTCTAATTGCCTCCGTGTGCTTGTTCCACAAGCCATTCTTGATTTTTGCTGTATATGCCCTGTGTATTGTTGTTAGTCCGGGGGACAACATTGTGCATACTTAATACTCTATCAGGCATCTGATATTCATCTATTGTCCGTTGCATACCTACGATAGCAGCCATTCCTCGCCATTGTATACATTCATGGAGCCTCACCGGAATCTACGCGTCCTACCCTCAGGCGTTCTACCTTCGAATGCTCCAGCTCTACCAGATAGAACAAGCGGTCGTCTGTTGACGCCGGAGCATCAGGCCGATACCCCGTTGCCACAGATATGCCAAAGCTTCAATCAAGGCTTTGAATGCATCGCTTGCAGACTTCACCATATATGCTCTACATGTCAGCAACGGGATCATGGCGCCAATGAATGCAAAGCCGGTGTCCTCCGAGTCACTTCTGGTAATGCAGGCTCCAATGTGACAGTACCACGCACTGTCACTCACAAAGCAGAACTCTTGCAAAGGTGTGACATCAAGCCGTCAAGTTTCTCAAGCCCTGGACCTCCCTTCGCGGCACAGCCCGTCCTTAGGTGGGAGCAGGAGAGGCACCGAGTTGGAGTACGTCATGGACTTCCCAACCATTGGCATTGCGAACTTGAAACGCCGAGATATCTTGCATACCGGAAAAAATGCAGGCAGAAGGAGTCAAAGTGGTCAGACAACGTCGAAGATGCCTTTCAAATGGGTATATGCAATGGAATAAGACACTGCTCCTATAGTCACTGACTGTTTTCGCAGCCATACGAATCTACCGAAGACGAGGTCGTAAGAAGGCAGAACTCCTCGGAAAGCAGTGTGGTGGCAATGAATTCATTGCAGATTTCATCAAAAGGGTGACTGGCGAGGAGCGCGATCGAAAGCAAGTATCAAGCCACATTCAAGTTCTGAAGAATTTTCTTGGGGAGAACTACCGTTGTGAGTGTCTCCACTGCCCTCAATATCACGAAATGCTGACGTTTCGAGGGATGAGCCTCGTGGTCGACATTCAGCCAGATAGAGCTACCAGAAGGCATCGACACGTACCTCGCTGGGAGTCCTCAACCGTGGCTTCGGAGAACGAGATTCTTGATGACGACAGCAATTTTCAAGCCTTCAATGCCATGCACCATACTTATGCTGGTGGTTCTCTGCCTCCAGTCGATATTCTTGGACCAACGATTCGCTCAGTCGCGTTCGAGATGGCTCTGTTCAGCGAGCCACAAGTGCCAATTCACACATATACTTCGATTCAGTCCGAGTTGGGTGCCCCTCCGCAAGCTCTCGATGATGTCCGCGATTGGCGGACGATGTTTCCTCAATTGGCAGCATACCGTGGCAGTGGAGACGCTGAGTGTCCAATGTTCTTGTTCGAGACCCAGTTGAACTTGATGAACAGGTACCCTGGTGGGTCTTGCAAGCTCGGGGCTGAATTTTTTATCGACTTCACTCATGGGACAGCTTTCACTGAGTGGTGTTCCCTAACGAGGTTCTACGAGGACAACGGCAGCGAAATCGACCTATCAAAATATGGCGCAAGTAACGTACCTCCGAACAGCCCTTACGACGAGATCGGTTGCCAGGAGGTCCAGCAGATGACGGACATGAGACTAGAGATACCGATGAAGAGTAAATGGTGGGCTCAATTGTTCTCTGATCTCATGGTGGAAGCTAGGAGAGCAGCGGTAGGTAATCCTCAGATCGTCAAGGAAGAGGATCAACGTACACGCCAGTATCTTCGCGAGATGTCGGTCATGCAGGAATTATGGGCGACATCTCGGAATCCTGGATCGCAACCACAGCGAATGGCCATTCTACTGTGGAGGTTCGATCAGACGCGGAATCGTGAGGCTCCAACCACGAGTTGGAGACCGATAGTTCCACCAGTGTCTCCTTTCCAAGTGCAGTCGCCATCACCATCGATGCTACAGGTCCCCCATGCATTGGATTCGAATCTAGAAGACCCTATGGCGCCCCACCTGACGCACCCGTATCCTGATTTCTACAACCCTCAGCCGAGCATTTTCGTGGATACTTCCGAAACCTTGCTCGCCCTTGGTCAATCAGAGGGAAGCTCGCCAGGCACGCCGCAGACTGATTATCGCTCGTTCCCTTCCTCGACGTCTACCTCTTTTCCGTCTTCCATCTCCAACTCGACTTATGGCATACACCAATCGCAAGAGCTCTCACGTGACTCTCAAGATTCTGGATATCCCGTATTCGGTACCTTTGACTCTCAGGATTCTACATACGTGGCTGCTCACTCTCAAGAGTCTTACGGATCTCAAGACAATATCTATCACTCGCAAGACTCGCTCTACCATACTGTGACCACTCCACTCTACGAATACCCAGTGCACGAGTACCCAGCTCCGCGTCATGACCCTCCCGAGGAGGTGACAGCAATTCACGACTTCACTGGCGGTGAAATCCAGTTGCTATATGCGCCCCACGCGGAACCAGCGCCAGCCTACGAAGCTCCATTGATCGCGCCTCGAGCAAATATGATGCCGCAATCCCAAGTCATCGAACACCTTGAGAACTTCGAGTATCATGACGCCGCGGAGCATCATCAAGAGCTGGAGCCCGACCAGAGTGATCTCCAACAAACATATGCCGAGCACTTTTCCCAGCAAAATATCGATCTGAATCTGCTGGCTACACAGTTCAACGCTTGGGAGGATCATAATAGCAGTCAGCAGGAGATTGAACATCATGTTGGCGGCCATGTCGTGGAGGGTCTTCAGGAGGTGGCTGAATATGAGAGTCAGCCGGAGAGTCAGCAGGACCAGGGAGAAGAGCAGCGTGCGGTGATGAGGCAAGGAGATAGCCAAGTGAGGGAAACACCATTGGAGAGTCAATTGGAGTATCAGTAAAGGGGGATGGTTTCGGTTGTAGTGTTGATTGGCCATGAATAGTAATAATAATCAATGATTGCATGACTGATGCTCGAATCCCCTGGCTGTATTGCTTGAGTCAAGATCAGGAGTCAAGTCGAATTTTTGCTGTTGAGATATGTCAGAAATGCAATCTCGTAAAGGAATGAAGATCCTGAGGGAAAGACAAGCCTAACGGTCTTGAGCGAAACTCCCTGAAAGTCCAATCCTAGGTTCGGTAATAGATGCAATGAATACATCTAACGTCTTGGGCTAGTCCTGGAAGAAAGACAGCGTCTTCTTCATATCAAAGGTGTTCCATCTGGACCAGACCGCTAAACCTTTTGACTGGATTCGTCCGTTCAACCCTCAGCATCTAGCGAAAACAGGCTGCGAATAGACAAACCTCTTCTATCTACCTCTTCGATCTACCTCTTCTACATCAACAATGAGACCTTCTACAGCCGCGAGCTTCGTAAATGATTTCCAGATTATCTTTCTCCTACAAACTTGATATAGGAAATCTTACCTGACACGTTATCGTCGTCTCTGTAACCTGATTCTTGCGAGGTTGATTGTTTGGATCTCGCTAGCTAAGTTGGCTCCTGAAGCCGAGAACTTTTTCATGTTGGAGTACTGATTTCCTTCGCTCTTGATGCCCAATCTGCATCCATCGTGCAGCATCTTTGCCATTTCGTTTTGTCATCGAGATATATGACAAGCGAACGTCGGGCTAATCCTAAGTGCTGCAGAGCAGGAAATTACTCGTCCCTCCCGATTTTAGAAAACATGTAAATTCCTCGTTGGAGTTAAACAAGTGTCACGCTATTGAGGGTATCGCCTCTTGTTGGCATTTACTAGCGCAAAATCGGTTGCCACTGTTCTCGAGGATTCAACAGCAGCTATAGTGTATAATATTTCTATTGTAAATCAATTTTGGGATTTTATGTTGCCAGCAAAAATGCTAATCCCCGCGGTATCAGTGTCTGACACGAACGAGGCGGTGCTGCGGCCATCCTAATACGGGTTGTCTCTGTTGGTGGTTTCATAGTTCCCAAAGGAGGACGCAGGTACGTGAAAATTGTGGCGAAGCATGTAACTTCAATTTCTTTGTGAAGTTCAAAGATTGTTTGTTCGTCCGACAATGCTGGACTAAACAAATATCCTACGTGGTACAAGGTCGATATATTATTGTTTTGGAATGCTCGGAGACCGGACGGAGGAATTGCCTTAAGTAAGAGGGCGATTACTTATGAGAGCAAGGGTAGTACTGGAGCGGAAGTGGCTTGGCCAATGATGAGCGCACGCTCGGCACGCCAGATTTTAGACCTCCCGCAAAAGAGACGGGAAAGCTTGCAGGGTGCTCCCCGCGCTTTAAAGAAAATCATGGCTAAGGCCTTCCCTTTTCCTACAATCTTTGTTATTTGACAGGACTGTGAGACGAAAACCACTTTCAGTCAAACAGTTCCATCCACTAAAACAATGTGAGAAAGATTTGCTTGATATATAAGACGGTGAGGCGCGCTGACAAGGCATTCAGAAGAGCGTGTCGGTCTAGGCCCTCATTCGGTAAAGGCAAGCGGGCCTTCCGTCTAAGTCACCCCCCTAAGCCCCATCACCAACACCAATCCCTGCCGAACATCCCCAAACCAATCATTACTTCTGAGGTGGAAAGAAGATCATCTTCAGGCAAGTCAGGCCATCAGCTTGCTGAAACGCGTGCTTTAATGGGAAACTTGTTGCGCGAAAATCTTGGGCACACATGCTGCTATATAAGCTGGGCCTGTTTGCCACTAAGATCAATAGACGAAAGTAGAATGTAGAATTCAACGGCCAGCCAATTACCAGCGCAGTGGTCGGCGATGATAGATCGCTGCTTTATCGTGATCCTTGCAGTTGATCGTTTGTGGATCGCCTATAACGCGAAAGAGGTCCTTGCTCCGACTAGCGAGCCTGGGCGTTCAATATTCTACCTCATTCAACCCAAGCCAAGCTTGCCCGCCTTTCCATTGTTGTGACAGAACAACCCTGCCCAACCTTCGACAACACACTTTCATTCTTCCCATTCATCGCTTTCCCACCATCCTTCTTGACAATAGAACACCCTACCCGCTGTTTTGACACTGTTTGCTATCATCATCGTTCCTGCATCTCCCCCCCGCTATTGACCCCATTGGCTCCGTGCAGATGGCCCTCTACGTCCGCTTCATAATGCCTTAGCTGCACGTAACACCCCGTCATTTGACTGACTTCGCTACAATACACGAGAACCTTGTACGATTCAGAACACTGTAAAAAGGCTCCATCATGGCGCCGATCCTTGTCCCTCATGACGGCCTTACACTCGCCCAGCCTGCCCTCCCAAAGCCCGATAATGACAATGCCGAGAGCGGAAGTATGCCTACACAAGCCATGCTGTTGGACTTGGATGATGGTGTGCTTGATGAAGTGTTGAAGATTGCACGTAATGGTGGGAAGGGAGTCAGTGTGGCTTTTGGCAAAACCATTGTAAGGCTTCCGATTGAGAAATTTATTTCTATTACAATCCAGACTATCAGCTCACATGTTCACAGATGCTCAACTACGGAACCAAGTCCCAACGCCTGATTCCAAATCCTTCACCCTCGCATGCTCAGCTATACACATACTCAAAGGAGAACGAAACCGAGCTTGCTTTCGCCGGCCGATTAAGCCATAAGCTCGCCATGCAGAAAGCCCAAGAAGATATCACTGGTGCCGATAAAGCTCTTGAAAAGTTACAAAGCCAATTAGCGGGATACAAGCAGGAAAAAGCGTCAAATCAGTCAGTAGCCCTGCTGCCCGCTCTGCTTCACTTGTCCCAGGCTGTGCTGACATTCACTCTGCAGAATTAAATTCGTACAGAATAATCCCGCCCTCCCGCCTCCTCACAAACAGATTGCTGCTTCTCTCAAGCAACGATCAACCAAGAGCAACATCGCTTCCTTCCTCAAGAAGAACAACACTCCCGCACGCTTTGGCAACGACACTACACGCTCAATGCCTGTCAGTCCTGCAACTGGTGCTTCGCGCACTCCCCCCTCTCAAAAGCCAACACCGACCTCAGCTCCCGCTCTTCCCAATGGAAGAGCTCGTCGACTCCAATCTCTGCGTACTCCTCTCATCCACTTCCTTGCTGCTCGACCAGCTTCTTCGAAATTACTATCAACACACTTGAATTGCAAAGAGGAGGATGTTCTCGAAGTCTTGCTAAAGGTTGGCAAGAAGTTTCGTCTCGACGAGAGCAAATGGGACCTGAACGACAAGGCCTTCAAAGAGCTGGACTTGTTTGCTTTCGACTATCCTAATGAGGGTGATCGTGAACTAGCCATCGGGCGTGCTATCTCAGCTTTCGATCGAATGCGGATCTCTACTTCTGAGAAGATCTGGGACAAGCTCATGCCGAAGAGGGAACGTGGCAAGGGGAAGGTTCTGTCGGCTTTGAAGCTCAACAAAGGTCCAATCAGTTCGAGCAATACTCCGCGAATCCAGGTCCAGGAGGCGAACGACGACAGTAAGTTCGGCCTTGATGGCAACGAGAGTGATCGGAGGGATCGACTTGCTCCTCGTGATGCTGAACCGGGTCGTTCTGCCTCGCAAGGTCCGATCAAGAAGAAGAAGGTGAGCGAGAAAGAAGCACAATCGAAGCGTCTGCTGTCGAAGGGGCCAAGGAAGAACGCGCTGGCTCCAAAAGAGAAGGAAGCTCAGCCTGCAGTGAAGAAAGGGGCCAAAAAGACCAATGTGCCAAAGTCGAGCGAATTCGTCAACGAGTCGGACGAGGAGGATGGACTCGAGGATGCGGCTACCCTTCATGCTCGGTCGCAGCCGCCAAAGAACAGCGAAATAACTGCAAAGGACTCAAAAGTGCCAGAACCTTCCAAGCCTGCAGTCTCTACGCCCAAAGTCAAAGCGTCCAAGCCTGTCGCAGCATCTCAGTCCAGAACGCTAGAAGTTTTCAAGCCAGCTGCGTCCACACCAAAGATGAAAGCGGCTAAGCCTGCCACAGCATCACAGTCTGGAACGTCTACCCCGATAAAGAAACAGACCGGTACAAAAGCTGTTCTTGCTAAACGCCAGGAGGTCGTAAAGCCGACGCCCGCTATTACCAGTACGAAGGAAAAGGAGGGCAGTACCAAAGAAAACAAAGCCGGTGAGAAGGTCAGACTGCCAGCAAACGCGCCAGAAGACAAGCCTTCCTCTCCTGCGTCATTTACTGCCTCTAGTCCAGCTCCCAAGCATAAGACTTCGGATGCTAGTCAGGGCGGCACTGCGATGAAGAAAACTATCTCCCGTCAACGAAATACCAGCTCGCCTCACAAGCCATCTCCACTTGGGTCTTCACCACCAACCAACGCTTCCGATCTTGACAATAACACAACCTCTTCAAAGTCCTCGACGCCTATGGTACGGAAGAACACTACACCGAATGGGGTTGCCTCTGCGAAAGGACATTCACGTAATGTTTCTGAGCACTCTTCGATCTCGACGGCGCCACTGGTAAGGAAGGACAATGCTACTCCCAATGGTATCACCTCTGTGAACGGCGCTGGCAACACCTCCGAGCACACTTTGAAGCGCAAAGCTGGTGATCTGGATTCTGGCATTCACAACCACGGCACTCCACTGACCAATGGAAATGTGAATGGCTATACCAATGGCAATACCAACCCTTCGAAGCGCCAGAAGACCTCTGAGATGACTCCACCTACTTCTGATAGTGGCGATTCGCCCCTAGCCCGCGATGCTGCCCTAAAGAAGGCGGCGGATTTTAAGAGGTATTATGACAACTACAAGAAGCAGTATATTGAGGTCAGCCAGATGGAGAACCCGCCTCGAGAGAAGCTTGATGAGGTCATAAGAATGCACAATCGCCTGGCGGAGATGAAGGAGCAGATCAATAGGGCATTGGCGACTTGAAGGTATGAAGAGGCGGCGAAGACACGAGATTTTCGATCTGAGTCCTCATTATGATGCGCAATCAGTTGCTCACATGACATTCTACATTGTTTAGCGAGGCGCTGGGGGGATAATTCCACGATACCTACGACAGGGCATCTTTTCGATATGCCAATGAGCGACATGAAAAGCAAGTTAGAAATTACCGCATGCATACATTATGAACATTATATCCATCTACAACTTTTCCACATGAGCATTTCATGCCATGCTACATTTTATTTTTCTGCTTTCTCAAACCAGCCTTCAATTATATCTGCTTTCAATTCCTCTCAACACCTACTACATACATATATATGAATCCATTGTGCATGGAGATCCTAATATCCACGGTGGTATTGCCGATCTCAACTTCACACACACTATAATCTCAGAAGGTCTGATTACTCGAATGGGGGTAGAGAACTCATTTGCGTATACAACTCGCAATGAGATCAATATTGAAAACGAAGACGAGGATGAGTACACGCCAAGGGAGAAACTCTCCACGGGAGAAACTCTCCACGGTTATTGCGGATACTCTGGGACGATATCTAAGTGAGATGAGCCGATCTCAACTTCACGCATACTAGAATCCCAGAAGATCTGATTACTCGAATCGGGGTAGAGAACTCATTTGCGTATACAACTCGCAACGAGATCAATATTGAAGACGAAGACGAGGATGAGTACACGCCAAGGGAGAAACTCTCCACGGTTACTGCGGACACTCTGGGACGATATCCTATTGAGACGACTTTCAGAGAATTCCTAGCTAGTGCAGACGATGCTGGAGCGACCACGATCTCTTGGACCATCGACGGATATGATAAGGGGCCGCACGCATCTCAATCATTACTGACGAGAGAATTGGATGAGTCTCAAGGAGCAGCCCTATTCGCAGATAACAACGGAGTCTTCTCCGAACAAGATTACGCCGGGTTTGAAGATATCGGCCAGGGAGGCAAGGTGGAGGACGCTACTACAACTGGCATGTTCGGCAGAGGTGCCCTCAGCATGTACCATTTCACAGATTTACTGCAGACACTCTGGTACGATATCCTATTGAGACGACTTTCAGAGAATTCCTAGCTAGTGCAGACGATGCTGGAGCGACCACGATCTCTTGGACCATCTGTGAGAGCTTTGAGGCACGATACAAGGCCGCCAATGACAAGAACCTCAATCGCGAGAAGAAGATTCAGAATCTTGAAGAGAATGATAAGTATCTCCGGCAGCAAGCCTATCGCTACCAGACTCCATACTACCGCGATCGGTATCCCTAGTGGTGACATCTCCCTTGAAGCAGACTTGGACGCTGGGCTCCTGAATGAACTTGATAACTACAAGAACGGCTACTATGAAGAAGAAGATTACGAAGGGGAAGACGAGGACTGCGAAACACAGCCGGCAGAAGAGACTAAGCCACTTATCGAAGAAAGCATACAAACGATCTTCAAGAGCCATCATTAGAGCATACCGATACGCAGCCTGCAGACCAACCCATTGAGAGCGCCAAAGCCGCATCACCAGAGTCGATAGCGACCCTTCAAGAAGAGCTCAAGATTGCCAACGTCGGGATCTGCAAGCTCAAAAAGGAGATCGAGACTCTTAAAGACGCCAAAGCACTCGCACACCGCAACGAAGAACTGACAGCTAAAGTCAAAGAACTTCAGAAGCGAGACCAGAGGGCTAGCCGAATACGCGGCGTTCGCTTGGAGGATGCTCTACGGATCAATCAGGAAAGCATCAAAGACCATAACCCGAAAGCCTATCGGTATATACTACCGCGATTGGCATCCACAATGGCGGGGAACAGCGCAACCTACGGGTGGTGACTTTTCTCTCTCAGCAGACTTGGATACTGCGCTCAGACGATGCTTGGCTCTTGAACGAACACAATGACTATGAGAACAGCTACGATGGAGGGATTGAGATCGAAGAAGAAGAAGAAGAAGAAGAAGATGATGATGATGACGAAGAGGGAGTGGAAGACAAGGACTCGGAAACACAGCCGGCAGAGGAGACCAAGCCACTTGCCGAACAACATACAGGGAACGATCTTCACGAACTACCATTCGAGCACATCGATGCACAACTTGCAGAGCTTACAAACCCCGCCACAGAGAACCACAGAGAGTGCTGCCATTCCGCCAGACTTGATGGGTGTTGTGCTCGCAGACAATGCTCAGCTCCACAGCTCAAGCCCAATACTTCCATGGCTGGGAGATTCTGCTTCTTCTCTCTTATCAGCATTCTTCTTTCTCTTGCATCGCAGAAACCTCGGATTGACACTGAATCCACTCAGACTACCTCAAGTGGATAAGATTATCACTGCGTTGGGCAATGAAGAAGAACAATCATTCTCAATCGAGTGGTACCCCGGTATCAAAAGTGGGGACGCCTACCAGATCAACAGGTTCGATCGCTTCTACGGTGACGAATTGGACAAAGGTCCGCCCGGGATGCAGGTATTCAGGAAGCTCTGCCCAGAGAAGGGTAACAAGCTTTGATGAGGTGATGAAGATCCACAACGGGAAGGCGAAGGACGACGAAGAGTTTAATCGGCTCGTTGAACGGAATGGCAGACTTGAAGCGGAAATGGACGGGCTTAGCAAGTGCAGAAAGACAGGCATTTCTCTCTTGCCATAGAGCACGATCATGTATCTTGTTTGGCGTCTTCGAGTATCAAGTTGTGGAAATTCCTGGCAACGATCGAAGGACATGTTTATGGCCTCATTAGGGGGGCGCGGACTGAATTTGAGGTTTTGTCATGAATGGGATGAATCTCACAATGTGCAAGGATGAGTAGAGCTTCCTTCAGACTTCTCACGTATGCATATATCACAGCGTTCATTGTTATTCTGCATTGATACCCCTGATTGATGGTCAGATAGACCATTCGCGACTGATACCTGGAAGGTTTAGAGAGTGGTGGAAACTACTTTGATGGGTACAATATCTCAGCTGAACACCAAAACAATACAAATTACCACAAGCGTGTTCTCCCGGCAACGTCTAAAGCAGCTCTTGTGCGTTATTGACTAACGCTAGTCGATCTAGCCTTGCCCTAATCCCAAAGAGGCAGCTGCATACATGCCTGGCGAAGCAGCAGTGTGTCTGAAATGCAACAAGTAGTTATAGACAGCCCCCGCGGCAGGTCCTACAAGTCTCCTTTCCCGCTTTTCGACGTCGGTGTCATGTATTAGCTCGTGTACGCACTTCTGTCTCTAATCTCACCCCATTCCATCATGTATAATTGATAAATTTCATCCGAAACCATCACTGCGTATGCATCTAGGCTCAAAAAAAAGAAAAATAATGCTACTTCAAGTTTTACATGTCCTCCTCCAGGACTTGTCTGCTATCCACCCGTTCCTCTTTACCGCTGATGCCGAATCTGCCACATCCCGACTTGTCTTTCCTATTTAATGGCGCTTCTGCTACTTCAATTACCGGGAATTGCGAGATTTCGGATATACGAGTAAGCACATTTGCGTGAAATATGGGGAGCATGGGGATCGACAGGTTGTGATTTATGCTACGTGGACCTTCTTTGGCAATGGAAATGGTGAAGCGGAAGGCCAGGGTGCTGAAGCCTCATGTGAGAGTTGGCAAATTGATGCCGATCGGGATACTATCAGTGTTGTCGTTGTGAATGGGAAGTTAAGAGCGGACGGGGAGATTATGCTCGCATGAATTGCTGTTTCAAATTTCTCTGAATTCTCGTGGATTGTGATTTTGTATTCGCAATGCTGTTTTTGGTATGTCTTGCGTTCCTTTTGAGCCCCAAAACGTCAGATACTGCAGGGGATCTACGCAACATTCACGTCACACTTGTACTTAGGCTCATGAGGTGTGGCCGCGGGATGTGAATTTGGGGTCAGCCAAGGTCAGGCGTGAATCAGCGCAAGTACAAGTGAATTTATAGCGTAGCTACAGCCGAGTTACTTTCTGTACTCGCTTGTCGCTTGTCAGATCGAGGACACCAATTAGTCTCTTGAGATCGCAAGATGTGGGCTCCTTCATTGGTGGGTACCACCGGCACCAGACCAAAGTTTCGAGTCTTACTTCGTGGCTAGACGTTGAGATTCGATGACCACCCCAGTTATTGATTCTGATTTCAATGACCTTCCCCTCAGCTGGCGTTCATCTGCCAATGAATCTTTGCATCGCACCTCAAGATTCGGGAAGCAGGTACTTTGAGAAGCTATTCATTTAAGTATGAAGACACCGCACCTCAAGATTCGGGAAGCAGGTACGTTGAGAAGCTATTCATTTAAGTATGAAGACACCGCACCTCAAGATTCGGGAAGCAGGTACGTTGAGAAGCTATTCATTTAAATATGAAGACACGGGTGAGTTACGCGAGAAGGAATGAGCTTGCGTTCTCATTAAAAGAGGTGAAGAATCGTATTCACACATGCCAATTGAGTTCTATGATATTGACAAGGAATATGACCTTCACAGTGAGATCTTATCTTCACGCTGGCATAGAATCCAACTCTGATGTTTTTGAGCATCTGCAGGAATGCTCTCTCAGTGATACGCCTCCCCCACATATCCGAGGCGGGATAGTATCTTCTATTCCTGGGCTACAGCAAGTAAATCAAAACCTCGGTATTCGTGTGGGCTAAGCCGGGCAGATCGTTCTGCAGTACGTCCACTTGTAAAAGTGTCTTGTTATCGTTCGTACCACTAAAGCCGACCGTGAGCGGTGTTAATTCGATTACTGACGGATTGGCAGGTTCTACTCTAGGCTTATCATTCTCTTTCAAATTGGCCGAGTGACCTACTGCGGAGATGGTCGTGGGCGAAGTTCCTTGGGTACTAATATCCCAGCCTGAGCTCACGAGCTTTCGTTCGAATGTCCTCGCATGACGTGGGAAAACGAAATGCTAGGTATCCCAAGACCAACCCTTTCGCACCGGGTGAGCCTACTTCGCGACTACCAGGGTCACCGGGGTTTTTGACCATGGCAGCGAAAGAAGTCCGCATTGCATCTTCTTTTCGGGCACACGCAAACGCTCAAGGTATGAGACTTACTCCTGATGCATCCGAAGAGACCATGAACTGACTATGGCATCAACTATTCAAGGGAGTCTTGAGAGGAGGAACGCTCGTACCAAAGGTCAGGGACAGCGCATCACAGAGCTCGAGCTTGAGAAGGAGGAATTAAAAGTATACGCTCAAGCAGGAGCGAGCGAGTTCAAGACGAGGAGGGAGAATCTGCGGGAAGAGGTCGCTACGCTTCAGCAACAATGTGCCAATGCATAGGCCACACGGAAAGAAGCACTGAGACGAGAGCATGTCAAGCAGGAAGAGACTTTTCGAAAATTGAAGGAGCTGTGCAAGAATCCTCAAAGTCGAAACCAACCGCAAAAGCAGTACATCAAAGACCAGGAAAACAAGTATCGTCGCGTCTGTGAGAGTTTCGAGAAAGCAGCGCATCGGAGAGCTCAAGCTTGAGAAAATCCCAACTGGAAGACGACGCTCAGACAGAGGCCAGCGAGCTTAAGAAGATTGACCAGGATTTGGGGGAAGGGGTCGGTACCCTTCGGAAGAAGATTGCGGATACAGAACCCATACACAAGGAGGCACTCAAAAAAGAGCACACCAAGCAGGAAGAGATCTCTTGAAAACCCATTGAGCTCTGAAAGACTCTGGGCCAAAAACACCTACAAAGATATATATAAAGGAGCAGAAAGATGAGCGCCGTCGTATCTGGGAGACTTTTGAGTCACGATACAAGGCCGTCAACGAAAAGAAGGCCGAAGAGCGAGATAAGCGGCCCTGAGCAGCAACACTTGAGCGTGATGTCCCGGGAATTTTCAGGAAGACAACCAAGGGTACCACCACAAAAGCAGACATTTCCATGGTAAAGCAGATGGTGAAATCATACATACACAACAAGAACGCCGAAGAGCGGGATAAGCGGCGCTGAGCAGCAAAACTAAAGCGTGATCGATGTCCCGGGGATTTTCAAGAAGACAACCAAGGGTACCACTACGAAAGCAGACATATCCATAGTAAAGCAGATGACAAAACAAGAACGCCGAAGAGCGGGATAAGCGGCCCTGAGCAGCAACACTTGAGCGTGATTGATTTCCCGGGAATTTTCAAGAAGACGACCAAAGGTACAGAAGCAGACATTTCCATGGTAAGGCAGATGGTGAAATTCTACATTAAAAATAAGAACGCCCAAGAGCGAGATAAGCGGCCCTGAGCAGCAACACCTAGCTGTCATCCCCGCAAACGTAAACATCGCCACACAAGAGGTTCTGGAGATGGCTGAGGAAGCCGATACTAAGCCCGGCCCCGAGCAGCAACACTTGAGCGTGATTTATATCCCCGGAATTTTCAAGAAGACGACCAAGGGTACCACTATAAAAGCAGACATGCAAAATCCTCGATCCGTCATTCTAGCTGTCATCCCCGCAACCGTGGACATCGCCACACAAGAGATTCTAGAGATGGCTGAGGAAGCCGATATCAAGCCCGGCCCTGAGCAGCAACACTTGAGCACTTGAGCACTTGAGCGTGATTGATGTCCCGGGGATTTTCAAGAAGACGACCAAGGGTACTACTATAAAAGCAGATATATCCATAGTAAGGTAGATGGTGAAATTATACGTACAAAATCCTCGATCCGTCATCCTAGCTGTCATCCCCGTAAACGTGGACATCGCCACACAAGAGGTTCTGGAGATGAAGAAGCCGATACTAACCCGGCCCTGAGCAGCAACACTTGAGCATGACAAGTCTGGACATTGAGTCTCAAAAGCAATCTTCCTGAATCTTAAAACAGCGATCAAGTTGAGAACCTCGGCAAAGTAAGCCCAACAATGACCCACTTCCACTGAAGCCCAAAAGCAACCTTTCTGGATCCCAAAACAGCGATCATGTTGAGAAATTCGGTAAAGCAAGCCCAACAATGACCCACTTCCACTGCTATCTTGTACTCAACGCCCAAATGCAACCTTTCTGGATCCCAAAACAGCGATCATGTTGAGAACTTCGGTAAAGCAAGCCCAACAATGACCCACTTCCACTTGCTATCTTGTACTCAACGCCCAAATGCAACCTTTCTGGATCCCAAAACAGCGATCATGTTGAGAACTTCGGCAAAGCAAGCCCAACAATGACCCACTTCCACTTGCTATCTTGTACTCGACGCGCAAAAGCAACCTTTCTGAATCCTAAAACAGCGATCATGTTGAGAACTTTGGCAACGCAAGCCCAATAATGACCCAGTTCACTTTTACTCAACGCCCAAGATGAGGTTGAGCGTGCCATCTTGAATTGAACGGCATATTCAAATTCAATCTCAAGCTCTCGGTCGCATTAGTCCGCAAGATGCCACTTGGACCTCGACCCCTGTCCGCCAAACGTGTGGGAGTTGAGAGCCAAATTCTTACAGGAAGCGCAAGTCGAAGCTAAAGAGCACGCTGCCGTACGCAAGTCTGTGCTGGATCAGAGACGATGAAAAGGCTGCTGCTTATAAGATGCGACGGACAGGGGAGGCATGGATGAGAGGGCAGGGGTATCATTCTATGCACTCGACTACCAAGGCAAGGGCATGGTGACCAAGTTGTCGAAGTCGTGTTTACAAATCGCGGATGAGCACGAAGTGGAGTGCTGTATTGATGCTAGCGCGATGGGGAAGGGGTTTTCTGAGAAGCCGGGTAGAGGGAGGTTGATGTAGAGGTGGGCTTGGGGGAGTGGGGTGGGAAGGAGGGGCATGTGGAGTGCGTCGAGTAGTTGTTTAGGCCGCCAGGAGATGGGGAGTCTTATATGTTGTGGAGAGGAATGATTGTGTCGACGAATATGGCAGGGCCGTGAAATGCAGGGATTCATAGGCGCAGAGAAGAAAACGAATTGCTTGTTCCACGCACGAAACCCCCACAGCATATTCTTGTTTCTGTTATAGGACTCTACAGAATGTCTTGAAGTCCCGCTTCGAGCTCTGACACTGCAAAGCACAGAAACATACCTCTCCACCATGATCTGAATCAGCGAATACTCGCGTCTGACTGAGGCGGCTCATCTTGAAAGAGAAGGTAGGCCGCTCAGCACCACAGGCAAAACACCCGACCATCTTCCTATAGAACGGCTGTAAATCATCAGCGCTGGCGATCCCAATATCGCTCCCCTCTCAGTCTAATAGAATATGGGCTTTGGGCTATAGAGAAAACCTGCTGGTATTCTAAAGCATCGTGATCTATCCTAGCACTTGTGTTGCTTGCATTGAGAAGCCCCCCAAGGCCGTTTGAAAGTCGAGCGCCGCTAGCCTAGGCCTTCAGCGCTTCATCCTTGTACGCAAATAGAGCGGTAATAAGTCGCTAATGCCAGCGCTGTGACTGTAGCACACGCGCTGTTGGTTTCCGATTTGTAGCCTTGTGATTAGTCTAGCCTGCGCCGTGAAGCGCCAGACAGGAGCCACTGGCGCTCGCCCAGAAATATGACTGCGACGTCCTTGTCACTATCCTAGTCAGCGCCGAAAGTGTTGGATAGACGCTATAATCATGAACAGCGCGCTGAAGGTTTCTTGGCTAAACGAGGGCCGAAGATTCATTATTACCAGCGCCAACTACCCAACCCTAGCGCAAATCCTATCTCCTTAGTACGAGAAATTGAAATAGATATCAACAAGCGCCCATCATGTTAGAGTAGCGCAGCGGGTATCTTTTCTAAGTTAGTAAAATTGATATTCTAGGAAGGTCGTAGCCTCAGCGCAGTCAACCCTACTTCTTTAAGAAGCGCAATCCATCAACAAGAGGAATTTAATACTGACAAACAAGTTTTCGACGCACGGAAATTATGACAACACCAGCAGTGAGTCCGGAAATGAAGAAATTATATCGGACGTACAAGGCTCCATTAACAAATGAAAGTCAGCGCCACCCAACGCAAGTCAGCGCCGATCTGTTTTCCTTACAGTATAAGTGCAAGATAGTCTAGGAGTAGCCGCCGATTGAATAAAAAGTATAGGGATAGTATGTGGCTGGCGCTATCCTGTTTACTAGAATATAAACACCGTCTACTCTATAGTCTCCTACTACCTACTAGTTATTCCCCATGTTTCGAGCTGTTAAAGAGATATAGATGAACGATACTATATCTCGTCACCTATTGTATATTTTTGTATCTGTAGCGAGTCCTGTAGACTAGTTTTCCTCGTTCTAAGCTTTCTACACACAGATATTATTTATATTAGCGCCAGCGTCCCGATGGCTCTAGGTCCCCAATAAGTCAAACTCATGACTATTAGTATATGACGATATAGTATCCGTGATACCAAGCCCGCGCTAGGTCTCATTAGTCGGCGCTCGTGTATCTTGTCGTCGATTAAGAGGTACTTAGGAAGCAAGAATACTTAGTAGTAATGACCTAGGCTAGATACTTTAAAATAGTATTCTATGCATGTTGAATCAGTTCTGAGTCGAGGAACATGATATCTTTGGAGCTAGGTTGGCGCTGTGACGAGTCTTTATTTACGCAACCAAGTTAAGCCTTGGGGGTAGCAATTACAGGTATTGATATCTAGACATCTCGGGATCTTCAGCGCGCCTATAAAAGTAGACAAGAAATCGGTTAAAGGCCAGAAAGCGGCGCCTTTACTAAATAACTAACGCTGTGGTCTTTCCAGAAATCGCATTGTGGAATTTCTCTCTGCGAGCGCCATCAACATCGGTAAATCTACGACTCCAGAATACAAACGTTGCAATTTCAATACCTATGAAAGTAATTCTGAAGTTAGCACTGCGGCGCTTGGAGCCAGTTATCTGCGCTATTTCGTTATCTTCGCACAGCGAGAAAACTTTGGGGACAAGTATAATAGATATAGAAATCTAGACAACCTATGATCCTTAGTGTAGCATTTTAAGCATAGAATGAGCTTGTATTGCCGGGGCAGAGGTCATGTCTAGAGGTATCGTTCGGCGCTGAAAGTATATTGAGCTTGGTTTGGTGAAGACTTAGCCGTACGATCACTAGAGGTCTATACATTTGAACGATTCAAGACCTTTAGCGTAGTACGATAGGTGTTTGAAAAAGCTGCGCTAATACTCCAAAGACAGCGGTGTAAGTTTCTGATCGGCGGTGGGAGTTTCGCCCGTTTCTTTATACAGCGGGCTATATATAAGCGCTACGGATTCAGATATCCTAACGACTAGAGAACTTCAGCGCAGACAAGTAGGTACTTGGGAACAATATACTAATATTATGAATATGGCGCTGGGAGTCATTAGTCGCCGCTAGGGACTTTGCCCTTCTCCTAGTAGAGAAGGATATACGGGAGCGCCACGGATCTAGTTATCCTAATAACTCAAGATCTTCAGCGCAGATAAGTAGGCGCTTGGGAACAATATATTAATATTATGAACACGGCGCTGGAAGTCCTTGGTCGCCGCTAGGGACTTTGCCCTTCTCCTAGTAGAGGAGGATATACGGGAGCGCCACCGATCTAGTTATCCCAATAACTCCAGATCTTTAGCGCAGATAAATAGGCTCTTAGGAATAATATACTAATATTATAAATACGGCGCTAGAAGTTATTAGTCGCCGTTAGGGACTTTACTCTTCTCTTAATAAAAAGGGAGGTACTATAGAGACACCCCCTTTACCTATATAGATACCCCCCCGATTACTACATAGACACCCCCCCCCCCCATATTGGGCTAGTAGCGGCGGTTGCCGTAACTATTAGTGTGTCTACCGCTGGCAAGAGGTACCGCCGCGTCGCCACTTCTCTTAAAATAAGTACAGCTAGGGCGACAGCGTTACTAGGCCCTTAGGGCCGTGGATATAATACGTCAATATCGAGAATGGGCGTTGATGAGTTAGTCTAGTAGCTAGGCTGACTCAGCGACGCTAAAACAGTTTTTTTTTGAAAAAAAGACGTTGGATTTGAACGATTTAAGGCGTTTCTACCATGGGCGCGTTTTTCGGCCAGGATAAGGGCGAAAATAACGAAAATCCTCTTCATATTTACTCCATAGCGATTCTATTATTAAACGCTTACTATAATACCTAGCTATACACTATATTTGAAGATCTACCTTTTCAGAATATTAATATATGTAACGTCGTCGTCGCTAACGGTGTTAGGGATAAGGTAGTAGTTTTACTACTATATACCCGCGTCGCCTAAACAATTCTGCTATAATTTATTACGGTAACCGCCGCTACTAGCCCAATATGAGGGGGTGTCTATATAGCGATCGGGGGGGTATTTATATAGGTAAAGGGGGTGTCTCTATAGTACCTCCTAATAAAAAAGGATATATAGGAGCGCTACGGATCTAATTATCCCGATAACTTAAAATCTTCAGCGAAGTTTAAT
>JAABUS010002113.1_pt1 | contig 39173 bp, 2 predicted proteins | sample 5560161 | NCBI WGS metagenome assembly JAABUS01 (sample SAMN10711885, study PRJNA513376) | rock metagenome | isolation source: Antarctica rocks | place: Antarctica: Victoria Land, Trio Nunatak nord | collected 2016-01-04
ATTCCGAATTTTTAATTAGATTTTTACTAGCGTTACCCTATAGGGCTATAAAGCTACTTTTAGGATTAAGTTTAGCGCTCCCGCGCAGACCTTAACTCTAACTTAAAAATCTTGGCGCCAAGATTTGCCAAGGCTGCAAAATGCACATTTTGCACCGATTAAGTAGCGATTTTACAGAACTGTTTTTCCGGACTTGCCGATACCTATTACTAGGAAACCGAATCCGTTATCTCGAGATAATATAATACTATCTTCTAGGTAAAGTTATAGTAAAATTATTTAAACGAATTTATCCTTCTCGCTTATCCTTCGTAATATATAATAAGGCCTTAGAGTATTATTACGGTAAATACGATCTCTATTTATTATACCGACGATACCGAAAATTTATAAAGTTTATTATTCAGGATCTAGGTTAGCCGATTAATATATATATAATAAATATAAAAAGGCCTCGACGGAAAATTAGCGCTTTTCTATAGATAATATAATAGTTTATCGACTAGTAATATCTTAATACTCCTTTTAACACGGCTTATTATAGAATTTTAAATTATTTATATAAATTATATATAACTACCGCGTACTATAAGTTAAAAAAGTAGGTATTTAATAACGAATTCTAATAGGAGCCGTTTAAGAAGCCTCGACTATATTAATAATCTATACCGATATTTTATAGAATAAAAAGATATATATATAATATTAATAATAATATACGTAGGTCAAGAGCCTAAGGTCGCTACTAGCTTTATATATAAATATAACTATTCTCCTAATAAGAAACTACTATAATTAATATTATATTTCGCGTTATTTCCTTAAGGTAGATAGGAGATTACTATAATAACTATTATATAAAAGTTCGTCCTATTTATCCTTAACGTAGGCGACGACCTTCGATATTTTTATAAAGCTATAACGACTATAAATAAAGTTTATATATTTAATGAGTCGATATAAATATAATAAATAATATAGAGGAAAAGTTTTTTTAACTTTACCTAACGGTACCGTTAACTTTTAAATATCCTAGTCGATAAAAAAGTAATTATTAATTATTCTCTATAATCGAGGTATTTCACTAAAAGATAGGATACCGAAAAAGGGAATTCTCTATTATTTACGTATAAACTTAGTTATTATTAGGCGGAACCAAAACTAGAGCGAGAAAACTAAAACTCGGAACTATTTCGATAGTAATATAATTATAATTTTAATCTAGCCCTATAAGTAAAGCCTATTATTACTATTTATTTATATTTTACGGAAAATTTATTTATCTTTAAGTCGAATTAATACTCCGACTAGTACTTTATAATTATATTATAATAAAGAAAGATAAATATCTAGCTTTTTAAAACTACTAGTCCAGAGTTTTATATTATACTCCTAGGTCTCCTCGACTTTACGAATTACTAAATATTATCCGTAGTAGAAATATATTCGTATATATATAGATTACTATAGGTAATAGAGATTAGGAGGATAATAAAAATAAAGTTTTAATTTATCTCGAGAACCGGCTTCGTATTAAGCGAGTGTTAAGACTCTCCGTTCAATACCTTAATATAACGTCGATGGGACCTAGGTTAATACTCGTAGAGAGGAGTATTAAGGATTAAAGAATAATAGGCTTCGTATTAATATAAGATAAAACTAAATAAACTTAATAAATTTAATTAATAATTTAATAAACGTCTATATTTAGAATTTATAATTAAAAGTCTTAAGGGAAGTTAAATACGAAGCTCCTATCTATTAAGAAATACGCTATTTATATAATAGAAGGAAACTATATTAAGAGTAACGTACTTACGCTATTTATTTAGTGGGTACGGTAAATAACGATTTATTTATCTTATTTACTCTCCGATTATAGTAAGTAGTTTTATTACTAGTATTTATTCTACCCTTCTACTAGGTAGACCTAATATTATATAATATTCGTAATATTAAATTCCCCTCCCGAAACTTTCGTCTCGGAAGTAAATTATCGGTCGTAATAAATATCTAGCCTTATTTCTTTATTATTTTACCGTCGTAAACGGTAACTCCGTAAATCTCTTTTTAATTTAAAGTTAACTATACGTTCTTATTAATAGTATATTAAGAAACGATATCCTAAGAAATATAAGATTAAGGTTCGTTCGGATAAATATATAAAATATATTCGCGTTAGGCGGGAATATAACCTAGTATCCTTTTTACCCGCTAAATAAGTTTATCTCCGTAGGTTACGAGAGGAGAAATTAAGAGAAGTTAAAGTAGTATTAACGAAGTAGACTCGCCTTTAAATTAAAGTCGAGTTATTAGAAAAAAGAGAAAGATAGCTCGTTAAAGACGAGTTAAAAAATATTATTAAATTAAAAAAGAATAAGGAAGTCGAATATATTAATCTTAGGCCCGACGATTTTTTATTTAATATATTTTTAAAGTAATTATAACTTAAGGACGAGTTCGATTAATCGGCCGTACTCTTCGTTTTAAATAGAACTTTTATAAAAGATTTAAATAATTCTTAAAGTTCGTATTTAACTCTTAAATATTTTCTACTTCGTTATATTCTTTTTTTTTAACGAGGTAGTTTTAATCTTTATTATTTAAAATCCTTTTTACTTCAAACTCCGTTTCTTTTTTAATTTAGAAATAAAAGATATTTTATAAAGGTATATTAAAGTCTATTAACTTTAATAAGGAGATATAGAATACTAGGTATACTTTAGCGTCGGCTAGAAAATTTAGTTTATAATTAACTAGTCCTTTAATCTTCTTAATTGAAAATAGTCCGATTTTAATATAGTTTAGTTTCTTATTTAGTCTTTTACTCTTTATATTCTTTATTAAAAAATATACTTTATCCCTCTCCTTTAATTAAGGATATTCTTTTCGATACTTATTTACTATTTTCTTTATTCGAGTATTTGTATAATTAATCTAGGTTTATATATCTTTATATAATATCTTTATATTAACTATATAAACTAAGGCCTCTTACGCGTTTAATCTACTTCTAGGTTCGAGGAATATATTAATATATTTATTATAATTCGCGAAGAATAACGTAAACTTTATTATATTAAACTAGTTATTATTAAACGCTAGTTAAGTTATAAGTAAAAGTCTTATTTAATTAGTCTATTTTTTATTAACGTAATATCGTAAATATATCTTTATTGTCTAGTTTATCCGCTTTATCTATCTATTTATTTATAGATAATATACGATTAATATTCGTAATTTAGTTTTAATAGTATTAACTAGTATCTTTTAATAATTAAATAATAAACTATTAATCTCGGTCCGAAATAATTAATTTAGGTATCCCGTAATCCCTAATTAATCGATTTAATAATACGAAGGCGATTTATTCTACCTTATAAATTTCCTTAATTAGTATTATTATAATATATTTATTAAGTTTATTATAAATTACTATAATGGAGTTAAAGGCCTCGGTCGTAATAGGGTCTTTCGATTTTAGTAATTTAATAACGAAGTCTATTATAATATCGTCCTATAATATCTCTAGTACCGGGGCGAATTAAATTTAACTATATTTAATATATCTTATAGACTTATTTTACTAATACTCGATATATTCTTTAATATATTTCTCGACGTACGACCTTAGTCCTAGCGCGTCGTATTCTTTATAAATGAGTTCTATAGTTTTAATAACTCTAGAGTATTCTTAGATAAGATTATTATAATAATCTTTAATAATTTCCTTAAGATATTCTTTAAGAAAGTACGTTTTCTTATTATACTCTAATAGTTTAGTTTATAATTACTAATTTCTTAGCGTCCTAGTTAAGGTATTGTTCTTATAATTCTTCTAAATATTATTAATAATTCCGGGAATAAAGATATATAGTATCGTTATTAATTATTTTACTAGGACTAGCGATTTATCCTATTATTAAATAAAGACTAGTTATATTACTACGTTCTTTTCCTCTATATAATCTTCTCGCTTATTAAATATATCGGCGCGACCGTTATCTTTTCTTAGAGTATAGAAGATCTTGAATTTATATTATCTTAATAACTCTAACTATTTAATTTATCTTCGATTCAACTATTTTATCGTTATAAAATTAAGAAGATTCTTATAGTTTATAAAGATAGTAAGATCCGAGTAGCTTTCTATATATATCATCGGCAAATCTCAAAAGTAAATGTCAGTATGCTCCAAGCGCTATCAGCCCTGTCAGAAAGCCGTCTACGGGTTTGCGCTGAAACTCCATGTTAAATACCGACCCGAGGTTCAGCAGGATCAGCAAGTTAGGGGTCCGGGCAGGGTCCTGTCAGCAAATAGTACTTGCTGTCAGTAGGTTCAGCAACTCGATAAATAATCAGCAACTCAAATATCAGACGAATAGGCCCATTACATGCCCTATAGCATGCGCATTTGCATGCGCATTGGCATGCGCCATAGTATGCCCCATGGCATGCGCAATGGCGTGCGCAAAGGTATCCTGAATAGCATGCGATGTACGGCCCCCGCAGCAGCCCCTAAAACATCAGACGAAAGCCCCCCATGGCATGCGCAATTATGGCATGCGCCAAGGCATGCGCCAAGGCATGCGCCATGGTATGCGAAATGGCATGGTATTCATGTGCGCATACTCCCCGGATGTGCCCGGGTGACGCCCCCGCGAGAACTTTCGCTAAAACTCATTATTCCGGGCCCGGTAGGTCGCTAGCGTTGGTAGTCGTCGCTAGGGGTCGCTACCGTTAATAGCGACGATTATAGAACTTTATTTATTTCAGCCTTATAATAGGGCTGGCTACTATTAATATACTAATAGTATATATAAGTTACTAAAGTTATTAATCCTATTAAAATTAACCCGGAGTTATTAATAGGATACTACCTAAACTCCCGATTTACTAAACCTACTAAAAGTTACCTACCCGGACTCTTAATTTACTAAACTTATTAATAGAACGCTAGTAGCTCTATCCGTAAATTAGGGCTACTAGTAATATCCTATTAATAACTTTTCTTAGTAAAAGTTACTGGTAGGACGCTACTAGCCCTATCCGCGCGGTCGGTAACTAAGATTTTAGTAGGAGTTTTTGAGATTTACCGATAATCCTCTATTATTCTAATAAGGATACTACTACTAATAATTCCTTATCGTAGATATTATAGTTTTATTCTATTAATAATATTTTCCTAGAATAATATATAATAGGGTATTATTTATCGTCTCTCTACTAAAGTATATAAACGCCTATTATTAAATCTAAAGCGTCGGTTTCGATTCGAGCTAGTTCGTTACTTCGAAAGGAATATAGTACCGGCGGCTTCTTATAAACCTCTTTAAATACCTTAAAAGATCGTTATTATTCTTTTCTTTATTAGAAAGCGATATCTTTCTTTATAATATTTATTAGTAGTAAGACCTTCTTAGAGTAATCTTTAATAAATCTTTTATTAAAGTTCGTAAATCCTAAGAAACTCTATACTATCTTAATATTATATAATATAAATTATTCCTTAATACTCTTAATCTTTTTAGGGTTTATATAAATACCTCTAGTATTAACTATAAATTTAAAGAATTTAATTAATTCCTTATAAAACTCGTATTTCTTTAATTTAAGGAGAAGTCTAGTTAGTAATAAATAAATTAGGATATCTTATATATATTAAATATATTCTTCCTTATTAGTAGAGTAGATTAAAATATTATCGAAATATATAATTACTATTATATCTAGGTATACTCGTATAATATTATTAATTAATATTTAATAGGTTACTAGTACGTTAATAAATCCGAAGGGTATTATTAAATATTCGTAATAATTGTATCTAGTTCTAAAGGTAGTCTTCTACTCCTCGTTTTCTTTTATTCGAATTAAATTATACGCGCCTCGAAGATCTAGTCGTATAAAGATTTTTATTATTATAAGCCGATTTTATAGCTCGCTAATATTTAATAAAGAGTACCGATTCTTTACCGTAATATCGTTTAACTTTTAGTAGTTTATATATAGTCGTAGACTTTTATCCTTCTTTACTACGAAGAGAATTAAATAACCTACTAGTAATTTAAATTCTCGAATAAATTCTTTCTTAAAGTTCTCGTCGATATACCCGCGAAGTACTCCGAGTTCTTTTTTTAATAAAGTATAAATAGGTCTAAATATCGGTTATTTATTAAATTCGAGTTCGATTTTATAATTTTATAGTTAATATTTAAATAATACGTTTATAGTTATCTCTTCCTAAAAGAGGTACTTCTATTATTAATACTCTTTAAGAATATTAAGAGGTTCGTCTTTATTTTTAGAAACTTTAATTTATTCGCTCTACTAACCTCTTTAGTTAATATATATCGAATCGGATCCTCGTACGAGGTTATTTTTATTCGAAGATAAAGTATTACTAGCTTCGACCGGGTTATAATTCGATTTCTTATTTATAACCATCCTTTATAAACGTATAAGTATTATACTAGCGACGTTTTTAATATACGGAAATATAAATACTCCTCTCTTTTAATCGATTATTAGATTATATTTCTTTAATTAAAGTATCCCTAGAATAATATAATAAATAGTTATTCTTATTATATCGAAGGTAATTTCCTTATAGTGGCGTTAAATAATAATTAATAACGGGAACGTTTCTTTATTTACTCTTCTTATTAATAACTTCGACCCGTCGGTTAATTAAAGTTTATATTATTTCTTCTTTTCTCGAGTTAATAGGTTAATTACCTAAATTATTATTCGAGATATAAAGTTATTAATTATTTTTAAGTTTATTATTATAACGACTTTATATCCGTTAACTCTTACCGGTATTCGTATATATATACTATATTAAGTTAAATATAAATATTATTTTAGGGTTAATATATTAATCTCCTTATATTTCTCTTTAATATAAGAGACTAGTCTTTTCCCGACGAAGATAAGAATCTATAATACTCTTTAGATTCGAAGTACCTTTCGTAACCTTCGGTTAAATAATAATATTATTCGTTCTAGTTATAGTATTTTATCTTTTTATTATATCCTATCTAGTTTCTTAATTATAATTACTATTCTTTATCGTAGCCTAGGAAGATTTAACTTTCTCTTTTCTTAATTAAATACTACGGGTAATTATCTTTAATATAGTTATTCTATTAACTATAGTTATATCCTGGCTTTACGATATACTTTCGCTCTCTTAAATTATCGTAATAGTACTTATAATATTCGTTTATATATATTAACTAGTATATCTCTTTATATCGTGGGTAATATTTATTATAGGTATAGTTAATTCTAGTAAATTATCTTTTCTCCTTCTTCTTTTCTTCGAGTTTCTCTTCTAATATAATAAATTAGGTTTTTTTTAAATTATCGAGATAATTTATTACCTAAAGTTATTCTTTAGAACTTATTATATTTTATTTTTATTCTTATCCTTTCTTTAAGTCTTCCTCTAGAGTTTTATTATTATTATTATTTAGTTCTTCGAGCTCTCGAATTCTTTAGGCGATCTTTTTTTTAATATTCCCCTATTTCTTTAATAGATTATTAAATATAGTATCGTCTTATACTAGATCTTTAAGGGACCCGGCTACACTATCTAATATCTCCTTCTTAAATATATTTAATTATTATCGATTTATTATATTTCTCGAACGATAGTTCCTAGCGATATAGCCCGGCTTATTATAATTATAATAATTTATTACTTTTTTACCCCTTTATTATTATTTACTCTTCTTCTAGAATTCTTTTATAGGTCTCTTCTTAATGAAATCGAGTTTTATTAATATATAATTATACGGGTTAAGTTTCTTATAATAGTAACGGCTAGCCGAATTATATTTATTATTATAAACTCCTAAACGTCCTTATCCGTTAACTCCTCCGTTATAATATTTCTCTATTATACGTTCGTATAGCTTATCGTTAATTTTAATTATTTATTTTATAAATATATCGAGGTCCTTTATAACGGCTCCTACTCGTATAAATTCGTCTTTTATATTATCTTTTAAACCTCGTCGATATATTATTATAAATATAGTATCGTCCTAGTCCGTTAATATTATATAATATTAAAACTACGCCGAGTAATTAGATATAAACCTTCGTTATATCAAATATTAAATAACGCGAATTACTATACTACTCTCGTTGGATAGTTTAAATATACGGCGAATTTTAATTTTAAACCTAGAGAAATTCTCTATCTAAAGCTTTATTAATAAGTTATCGGTATTATTTACTACTTTTATATAGCGTTTTAGGAATAGTTTAACCTATTTCTATATATTACCTCTTATATAGGTTATTATAAAGATTATCTATTTATTAACTAGTATAGTATTCTCGTTAAATATAAAGAATAACTAAAGTTATAATAGTTAATCATTAAGCTTCTCGCGCTCTTTATAATAATAATCTAGGCGGGCGACCTTAATACGGTCCCTTTCTTCTATAATATTACGTCTTTTAATACCGTTTTAAATATTTAGGGCTAGGGCCCTTATTAATCTTAAAGTATTTATCTTAAGGGTATTTAAAGTATTAAAGCTCTCCGTTTAATACTTTAATATAACGTCGATAGAACCTAGGTTAATACTCGTAGAGAGGAGTATTAAGGATTAAAGGATAGTAGGCTTCGTATTAATATAAAATAAAACTAGATAAATTTAATAAACTTAATTAATAGTTTAATAAACGTTTATATTTAGAATTTATAATTAAAAGTTTTAAGGGAAGTTAAGTACGAAGCTTCTATCTACTAAGAAATACACTATTTATATAGTAGAAGGAAACTGTACTAAGAGTAACGTATTTACCCTATTTACTTAGTGAGTATAGTAAGTAGCGACTTACTTACCCTACTCACTCTCCGATCGTAGTAAGTAGTTTTACTACCGGTATTTATTCTACCCTTGAGTCTACTAGGTAGACCTAATACCGTATAACGTTCGTAATAGCGAGAACGTAAATTATTTAGGCCGTATACTCTAATAAAGATATCGGGGAGTATCTCTTTATAAAGAGTCTATTACTATATTATTTTAGACTATAAATTTAGCGATATTTTTATAAAGATATTATAAAGAGTTTAAAAAAACCCGAATCTTTAATAGATTTCTTTTTATTTAAATTTAGTAATCCTCGTTCTCGTCCCCGTACCTAGTATATATACTTTATAAAGTATCGAGGGTAGTAGAGATAATAACTAAAAAGTAGAAAATAATAAAATAGAGCCGAGGGTTAAGATTAACGAGGATATTAAATATAAATATATCGGTATTTAAAAGGATATATAGTATAAAAGTAGGAATATAACGAATAATATAGAGTAGACGATACGAGTATATTAGGTAAACTATATTCTTTATAACCTAAACGTAGATATCTTAAAGAGATAAGATTAATTACGTAAATGAAAATAAGAGGAGGATAGCGTAATAATAATATATACTATTCTTGAGTCAATAAAGGGATAATATACGAGAACGTAATAATATAATACGCGAAGAGGGCGCTAGGCGTAAAGTTCTCGCTTCGTTATAATATATTAAATAACGAGCTATATTAACTTAGGTATTATACGTAGGTATTTAATATTATATAATTATTAAACCCGCCTCCTAGTGTGTAGAAAACGTAAAGCGCGTTATTAATACTTATAGAGAGCTCGTATAAAGATTTAAATACTAGTTTTATATTTTTATATAATTTCCTACCCGCGTCTAGTAATATACTCTTTAGAATCTAAACTTAATCTTAAATATACGTAGACTAGTCATATTATATAGTATACGTAAATCTTTTTTAACCGGCCCTATTTATAATCATTTAGCGAGATATAATATACTAAAAAATAGACTTAATAAGGAAGAGTTATAGTCGTAGGAAGAATATCCGTTACTTTAAAATTAAAGAATTAAATAGAGTAATAGAGCCGACTCCTTATAAAAAATCTACCGAGAAAGATAAAATACCGTAGAGGGATAAATATTAATAAATATATAATTATAAAGAGTCTATCTCTCGTATTTTTTATTATTATAGAATTCTAGATATTACGAGTTTACCGCCGTAAATATATAAATTAATATTATATACTTTTGATATATTCCGTACTACTACTAATAATAGATACTATTTATAGTTTCGGTATTCCCCGGGACTCTTTTTACTTTATTTATATAATATCTCTTTCTATATATATCTAACGTACCTTTAATTATAATCTAGTAGTTTTTTAGTTAATTTATCTACTTTTTTCCTCTCCCCCGTCGTAGGTTATTAAGCCGATAGTTATCTATCCCGTCTCCGAACTCTTTAGATAATAATCTTGCTTTAGCGGCTTTATATTAGTTTCGCTTCCATTAAATAAACGTTTATAATTAACGAGGATACCGTTAGTAGTAGTTTTATAAAACGTATTAAGTATAATTTCTTTTCGGAGGGCTAAACGAGTAAAGTCGCTATAATAACTATATTACTAGTCCTAGATATAGAGGAGAGACTATCTACTATCGGGATTATACTTATTATAGAACGAGACTAAATATAATCTTTTCGTATAATCCTTTAAAGGGGCGGGTAATTTATAACTATTAAATTAAATCCCGATATTAACGACTCTAATATTATATCCGCCGCTTTACGTACTAAATACTTTTATAAAATATATTAATTTAATCTCTAAGTTTATCGCTTTTATTTTTATATTATTCGCCGCGATCCTATTTAGTAGTCTTAAAAGAATGATTTTAATATTAGCGGGAATAAATACTATTTTTATAATATTTAAATAATTAGTTACCGCGCGAGTATAGTCGATTTATTCTATACTCCGTGAGCCCCGCCTAGTCGTAACTATAACGAGATTTAATAGGACCGAAGATACTATAATAAACCGGAACTAGAAAAATAACTTTAATATTTATTTTAATAGTAATACTTAGATCCGTATATTTCTAATATTTATATACTATAATAAATTAACCTAACTCGAGTAACTTATTTATTACTAGTATTATAATTCTTTTTAATATTATTTTTCTCCGCTTCGATAACGACTTACTTTTTAAATATTCATTATATACTATATTTATTAACGATCGCGCGCATTTTTAATTCTATTATTAAAGTATTATCCACGGTCCTTATACTTTAACTCGTTTTATAATTTATAATATTAAATATTAACCCTCGAGATCCGCCGTCCCGTATCGGGCTTTAAGGTCTTAATTAGTAAATTATTACCCTTCTTTTAATAACTATATCGTTATTTATTTTTCCTACTTCTTTATTTACCCTAGTATCTTCCTATCCGGCGCTATCGGGTATATTATTTATATTTCTAGTATTATTATAACTAGGATTCTAGACCTTTAATTTAGTTACGGAGATAATTATATAAATATTTATACCCGCGTCATAAAGGATTAAATTCTCTAGTATTAAAATAGGTTTTATTAGCGTAGTAGAAGTAACTCGATAAGTAGTAATTATAGTTTAGGCTCGGCCCGAGTAATTTAGAAATATTATAGCGACCGGGATAATAATTATAGTAGGATATTTTTATTTTTATTTAATATAGATCTAGAGGAGCTAACTCTACCTCGGATAATTATAAATAAAATCGATAACGGGATAAAAAACTTACACGTAATTTAACTATTAAAATATAACTAAGTTAGACCCGCTCTTTACACTTTAATATCGCCTATATAAATATATATATATATAATACTACTACGGACAAAATAAACTACGATATTTTAATCTTTAATATTATTATCTTTATCGCGGCTATTTTCCTTTTAGACTATAAAGCGGATAAATTCATCGACTATATTATTATTATAGTATTATACCTCGGTATCTCCTAAACTCTTATTACCTTATTAACGGCGGGTATAGAGTAGGAAGAGATATATAAATCTTTATACTAGTACTCCGTTAACTATTTAATATATTCTAGTTTACGATAATAATTATAGCGGTTATATAATACCAAGCCCTATTAGCTCTAGGGAACGTTATTAGATTAATTATTTTTAATTTCTAGCCACTTTCTCTTTAAGTCTATTATTCTAGTATAGTTATATTTAATTCGATAAAAGTTCTAAAATTTATATTATATTATTACTCCTATTTACTCCTCTCGTAATTATACTCGGATATTTCGGTAAAGAGGGGGTTATCTTTAATAGTATCTTTATTATAGTCTTCGGGCTTTATTTAGTTTCGATTAATATAATTATTTTTCGAGGTATTCTCGTAGCGCCGGAGCCCGAGGATTCTTTAAATAACGATAACGATAACGATATTAATAAAAATAATACTAGTAATAGTAATAATAATAGTTATAGTAATAATCCTAGTCCAATACCTATAAGGCCTAATAAATAGAACGAGAATATCTCGAGTAAAAACGGAGTTTCGATAATAGAAATAAACTCCCTCTCTTTATTTTTTAGAACCCCGAGATACTCCCCTCGTCGCCTACGAACTTACGTTTTCTAGTTTATTCTTGGGTTTCTAGCTCTTTTACTCTCTAGCTATATTCTATTATATTTTATAATATCTATTACTTTAGAGCTAAATATCTTGGGAATAATCTATAATATAATTATCCTAGCTTTCGTTATAATATTATTAGAAAAGTTTATAATAGTTATTAAAACTTTAAGAGGATATAACGGTATCGTTATAATAAATACCGCTAGTAGTAATATTTTCTTACTAATATTATATCTTAGAGTAGTTTATATAAATATTTATAAAGTAAAAATAATAACCCTCTTTAAACTAGTAGTAGTTTTAGTATCTATTATAATATTTATAATAATTATATTCTTCGGCGTAAAGAGGTAGATAGGGGTAATACTTTTAATAAAATATATAATATTCTTTATACTCGAGTTCACCGTCTTTCGCCGATAGAGGAGATAGACCGAAGATAATATAGGGTATTCCAGTCACCTAGGTATATAAAGTAAATAGCGAGAACTAATTTTACTTATATAATATCGACGGCTAAGAAAATAAAAGGTCTTATATTAAATAAACTCTAAATATAATTTTATTATTTTTATTATAACTCTATTTACTACCCTAAATTACTAGTTTAATACGACTATAACGGCTAGTTAATTTAGGAGAGATTTTTTAAACTTATTATTTAAATTATTTAATCGAAGTATAGTTATTTAGTTAGTACTTTATATATATAGAAGAGATATACGGACTATAACGTAGGTAAATTAAAAGAATAAATCTAATATTCAATTTAAATTCTCTAGATATTAGGAGTAAGAAGTAGATTATTAATATAAAAGAATAACGCGTAATAAGCTTCGAGAATAAAGAGCTTTCCATTAAATAACTAAATAAAAGAGATATTGATACGAGTTAGAATAACGGGCTATAGTATATACTAAAAATAATCTATATTATTAATTATAGTGTATACCTAAAGTAGTCTATACTACGAGGCGTAGTCTATATTATTAGTAGTATATACTTAAAATAGTTTATATACTAGTAGTAGTCTACACCTAAGGTAGTCTATACTACGAGGCGTAGTTTATACTATTAATAATAATCTATACCCAAGGTAGTCTATATTATAAGGCGTAGTTCATATTATTAGGTATATACTAAAAGTGGTTTATACTATAAAGTATAGTTTATACTAAAGGTTATTTACCGAAAGTTTTATAATAGTACCCGCTTTATTTTATTCTATTCTACGCTCTAACTCGAGTCTATCCGTGTACGATTATTTAACTATTTACTAATGATTCGGTATTAATCGCTATTCGAATACTTTATATTATATCGATTCTCTATCCCTTCTTTACGGGTTATTATCTTGAAATATTTTACTAGAGAGATAGTAATACGGTAAAAGTAGAGGTAATTAGGATAAAATTAAATAATATACCTCTTATATAGTCGGAGGTATTCGTGGCTAGGTAGAATACTTCGAATTTATCTAGGCGATAATAATATTTACGTATTATTTATTTAGTTAATAATTTATTTTTAATAAACTTAATCCGTTATCTAAATAACCTCGTATAAGTCTTTGTAAATTATCTCGAATTTCCTAAAATCTAGATATTTCGGTATTTATTAATAAATTATTATAGTCGACCGGGTAAAGAACTTTATTTATAATAAATATTTTACCGCCCTTCTTTCTTTCCTTCGGCCCGTTTAGTATTTCTTTTATAAATATTAATTTTATTTCACTAGGCCTAGGAACTCCGTTTATAAATATATCTTTATTTTAATCTTCTCCTCTCTTTTCTATCGTTATAAATATCGCGGTTAATTTATTCGATTTATAATCTTTTAATATTTCCGCTCGTAAAATATTATCTAGATTTATTATCCCTTTATAAATAAAAACTCGCCGGTATTAATCTTTATTTAAAAAGTTATATTTACTATATCCGGACACGTAGTAGATAGAAATACGTAAAGTCTAGACGAGTTAATAATACTAATCTCGGGATAAAATTTATATTTTACGTATATAATTATTATCTAGTACGTCGTCCTTTAAGACTTAATTTAAAATCTTTTATATCGGTATTTTATTCTCTATTATCGTTAGCGGCTAGTTTATTAATAACGACCTACGTATTTACCGATATTTTTTAATTACTAGACTAAACGAACTCGCTGTATACGAGTAGTAAAATCGTTATAACTTTAGATTAATTATTATAAATATAGTAATTAAGCGATTATTTTAAATCCCGAAATAATTATAAAAACTCTTTTAAATTCCCCTAGAGGAGCGCTAGCCCTATATGGACTAGTAAATAATACTAGACGGAAATCGCTTTAATTAAATCCGCCTTCGTATTTAACTAGCCGTTAAAATTTAAAGATAAATCCTTTCTAAAAGTCGATTAATAAATCTAGATTCGTTTACTCGCCTTCTTTATAAAACGCTATTATAAACGGATAACTTTATAGGAAGGATTAAAAACTAACCGATAATATCTATAAATTAATATATTATCCTAGGTTAATCTTTAATTTACTATAAATAGTAAAATTTATTTTAAAGCCGCCGTTAATTTTAGTAATTATTACTCGTAGGAGGCGTCCCCGAAATATACTATTCCGATAGAAAATAGTAAAAAGCTAAATCACGGATATAAAGCCGAAGATCCTAGCCGAAATATAAAAATAAACCTAATTAACGAATAATTTAGAATTTAAATAACGTTAGAATATATATTTAATTAAGAATACTAACGCTTAGTAGTTATAGAGGAAGAATTCTTATAAAAACTTACGGATAAAATATAATAAAAATACTATTAAGAAACTAAAAGTAGATATATATTATTAATCTATAAATAAAGTATCGGCGGAAGTAATTATATAATTTATAATAAATAAATAAAGGTTCCTAGGCACGCGTAAAGAGTATATAAAGTCGTAATAAATAACGGCGAATATATATAGCGCGACGAGTATAAAAGATATTATCCCTACGGAGTAATAAATCCGTCGGTAGTTAGATAGTAATAAATTTAATAAATCGGCTAAAAAGTTTAAATAAAGATTAAAGAAAAACGATATTATATTAGTTATTAAAAGAGTTCCTACTCTATCTCCCGCTTCGTCGAAGGAAGTTACGCGAAAGGTAATATAAAAAACGTTAAATAAAATATATAAAAACTAAAATAAAATATCGGCGGGACTCTACGGCCCTAAAAGACGATAACGTCGTATAATTAATAGATAAGTAAAATACCTAGATATAATAATATTAAGCGATTAAAGAATTTACTAAATAAATAGAAAACCTTTTATAAATATTAAAAGGAGGAAGACACCGCCTACGATAATAATATAGATTTAAATAATCTCTATAATAAACCGATAATATAATAAGAATATATAAAGAAAGTTGGCGCGAAGAATATAAAGAAGAGATAAAGTAATAAGGGTTAACTAAATACTAAAGGGTACTAGGAGATATTAGATATAACGAGGAACCTATATCTAAATTTAACTAAGAGGAGGGAGCGGGGTTAGGGAATAACTCTATAGTATCTAAAATTAACTATAGAGTATCTAGAACTAACTACGGAATAAAGTATTATAGTATCTATAATTATTACTATAATTTCCGGAAAGATAGACTCTGGGCTATATTTAAAATAATAACTTATTTACGTTATAAATTCAATAATATTTCGGTCTAGAATTAATACCTATACGTAATATAATTTAATAAATCGTAGATAGGATATAAAGTATAGAGTCGTATAAGAAATTAATAAATTATATTAATAATAGGAATATTACGGTTTACTACTCTATTATATAAAATCTACGCGATAAGATTTAAGTAATTAATATTAATAAGCCGAGGTTATCCTTCTTTTAATTATAAAGAAAAGTATACTTTAAAAGTTAAAATTATCGTTATTTAGAGAGGGCTAAATTCACTAACCTATAAAAACTCTTCTACGGAAATAAATATAATCTTGGATAAGAACTCTTTAACTATAGAAAATTAATAATATAAATTACTCGTTTCGGCCCCTTTACGCTTTTCTAATAATTATATTATAATATCTTTAATAACTTAGATATCCGGATACCCCTTTATAATTTCTTTCGAAATAACTATATAGCGCTTTTATATACTAATTTTGTAACGCTATAGTACGTTCTAGTTTAAATATTATAATAGGGGTATTCTAGCGTTGGCCCGAATACTCTACACCACTCTTTTAACTTATTAGTATATACTTTATATATTATAATAATATTCGGGTTACGTTTCTAGACTAGCTACCTAAAAATAAACCGTTAGAGAAAGTAGAATAAATTTTATTTTAGGGTCTTAGCTCTACTAAGGCGTAGTATTCGAATATATAAAAATTTAAATTATTTTCGGCTTTTAGCGCTACGGCGCCGGAATAATTAAATTTCGAGAGATTTTTTCAATTAAAAATACCTAATTAACCCTATAACCGAACTAATTAGGATTCGTAAATTACGTTTATATATATATATTTAGGGTTACTCCTTTAAAGCTTTAGTAGTATTTATTTAAAAACTTTAAAAACCGTTAATAGTACTTATATAGGGCTCTAGTAAAAAGTCGTATTTATATATACTCCCGTGGCGCCCTTCGGGGGCCTTAGAACTAAATTATACTTTTATATATTTTCTAAAAGTACCCTTCGGGGGCCCTAGAAAATTTTTATAAATATTTAATTAACCCTAAAATCTATTAATAGTACCCGTTAGGGGCTATAACGCCGCGTCTATATATATATTTTATAAGTGCCCTTCGGGGGCCTTAGAATTAAACTACGTTTATATATATCTCTATAACTACCCTTCGAGGGCTTTAGAATAAACCGCGCGTTATAACGTACCGGTAGCGCTCTTCGAGGGCCTTAAAACTCGGGTTTTAATTCCTAAAATAACTATATATACTCGGGGTCGTGTCTTTAGAGTTTAGTTATTTTTAATATTATAACTACCTACCTACCTTCGCTATAAGAACGTGGCTATAGGGGGGGGGATAATTATAATACTATAATATATTCTAGTTTAAATACTATAATAGGGGTATTTTAATATTGACCCGAATACCTCGCGCCGCTTTTTTAGCCTATTAATATATATTTTATATATTATAAATTTTAACCTCACTATTATTATTCAAGAAAATAAATAAATAAGTAATATTACTATAAACTAGGTCTTTAAATTTAAAGAACTTAATACCGCTTAATACCTAAACTCGTTAATATTAATATTTAAATAAAATAGGCTAAAATCCTATTTAACTAATTATTACTATTATATAAACCTCTTTCGGGTAAACGAGTACCGCGACGATTTAAATTAAGAAAATTAATATATATTTAAAACTAACGTAAAGTTCGGCTCCGAATTTATAAATATTTATATATTTAATAAAATACTCCCTTTAGACCCGAAGGAGTATAAAGAGACTAGTATTCTTATTTAAATTTAAAAACTTTTTTACCGCGACTACTTCCGAAACTAGATAATCTCTTATTATTTTAAAATCCGGATATTTCTTTTTTATTATAGTAATAAACCTACTAACTTTAAGGTTATAACCTTCGTTATATAATTATTAAAGGGATTTTTCCTTTACTTTAAAAAAATATCTTTCCGTTTAATTTCTTAATAGGGCCGTTTTTTCTAGATATTTTATTAATAAAAGTAAATTAACTAGAAGGATAATAACTACTCGGCGGAGATAACTCCGCTTTTCTAGTATTTTATTTAACGCTAGGCCTTTTAGAAGTTAAACGTTTTCGGTCTATAAAACTAGCGGTACGTTTATCGCCTTCTTTATCGGGGTATATTCTATTTCTTTTTAATTTAATAACGATATCGTTATAAATATTCGACGAGTCTTAGGTATTTCTAGATAATAAGAGATTACTATTAATTAATAATATATTACTCGAAACAAGTAAATAAATCTAAACATATTTTAAATTAATTTATATATACCGTTTAGCGGAGTATAAAGTTATTCTAGATATCGCGTAACGGAGTATTATTAATAATTAACGAAGAATAAATAAGAAGGCCGTAAAATATAGAGACGGAAAATATATAAAGAAGGGTATAAAAGAATTATTTAAAATATAATAGAAAATTAATAAATATACTTTTTTATTTATAGAGTAGTATAGAGTTATTTAATAATTAAAATAATATCTACTTCTAGCGTTTTAGGTCGTTAATTATAATAGTATATTTATTTTTAAAAGATATTAATTACCCTAGTTCCTAACTAATTTAATTCTCTTTAAATTTAGTTATAAAGTTTTATTTATAATCCTTTAATACTAAGGTTTCTCTTTTATAGACGGAGGTAATAATATTAATTATTAAATAATACTCTCGTAATATAACGTACCCGAGTATAAATTTACTAAGAAGAAAGCCTAGAGTAAAAGAAATAAACGAAGTATAAAAACTCGGCACGAATTAGACTCGAGTATTTAAAATTTTTAAAAAACGAACCCGACGTACCCGATAGATCTAACGTAAAGAATTTAGTATTAATTTTCGAAGGGGGAGGTTACTTTTAATAAGATAATTAATATTATATAACGACCGTAATCGTCGCGAATAATTAAACCTTATTATTTATTTTATTAGGATCTCTTCTACTATTTTACTCGATAATATATAAACCGAATAACTTAAATTATAATATCTCTCGGAATTTCGGCTTAAATACCTCTACGGTCGGTATCGGGTTTAAATAGAGAGGGAGATAACCCCTTTTTAATTTTAATAAACCGTAAATTTATACCTAACTAGTATAATCGACTAATCCGTAATTAAATAGAATATCTTTTATTTACTTTTTTAGATTTAAGCGACGATTTAAGGACTTATTTAACCGAATAATTATTTAACGAGAAAAAATCTACCGACGATAAAATATATTATAAAATCTATTAATATTACGTCGGTAAATCGAAAACCGGCTCTAGCGGCTCGAGGTTATTAGGTAAATTACCTCGGGCGCTTAAAGTAGGCTCGGGGTACCCGAATAATTTTAAGCGCCCGTCGAGCGCCCGCCGAGTACCCTTCGAGTATTAAATCGCTCGACGGGCGCTCGACCGGCGCTTAAGACCGTTATAAAATAAATATCGGGCTCTTTATAAACGTAATTTAAACTTAAAACTTTAAAGACCCTAACTTTAGAAAATTATATAATTTATTACCTAAAATTTTTAAAAATCTTAATATTCTATAATTATCTTTATCGACGGTAGCGACCCCCTAGAACGACTCTTAACGCTAGTAAATTTTAATACCCGGAATCTATCGATTCAGGCGAAATCCTCGCGGGGGTAATATATAGGCCATGTATTAAAATATATACTAAAGATTTAGGGGTATAATAGTAGTAGTTATAAAAATACAATAACGATAGGACTATAATTATAAATAGAATACACTATAACTATAAATAGAATAGGGCTATAAATATAAATAGAATAGAGCCTAAGTTATAAATAGGGGTTATAAACGGGGGTTAAAATTAATAACGTACCTCTAATTTAACTCCCGTTAGGGGTAGTTTTAAATTAACTCGATATATACCCGAGTAGCCTTAGGCCCCTTAGCTATATACCTCGGGCGCTTATTAAGTCGGTAGATAAATATCGTATTTAAAGCTCCCGGGGCGCTCGTCGAGCGCCTTAAACCACGATCGAGTTATTTTTCGTTTTACCGACGTACCTTAACCCGCTTATAGCGGCTCGATAGTAAGTATATTTAATAGAGAATAAATAATAAGAGTTAAAGAGGCTACTTCGAAGAGAAGATTATATAATAATTTTTAATACTTTATTATCTTTCCTAGGTCTATAGCCGGACGGAATATATTTCGATATAATAAAAGTTATAATTAATTCGAATTATAATAAAATAGGCTAGCTCTTTTTATATATTATAAATTTATTAAATTATTAAATTATAGGAGATATTTTATTACTTTAATTATATTAGGAGATTCTAGACCGATTTAATTCGATATAATAAATACGATATATAGAAGGTAGATTATATTATAATAAAGATACTAAAATTTAAAATACCGGGTATATCGATATTTAATAATATAACTTTATATCGTTAATTAAAAAAAGGGGAGATATTTAGTATATTTAATTTAAATTATTATATAAAGATCTAGGCGAAATTATAAATATAAAAGAGTTTTATCTCTACTCTTTAAACTTTCTTTAAAGATTTTAAATATATTTAAACTTATATTTATTAAGTAAAAAGATTAATAAAGGCGCCTTTTAAGGGAATTTTATATACGGCGATAGCGCGGAGCTTCTCCGAAATAAATTAGAAAAGTAATAAATATATTATCTAGGAAACGGAATCGACCTTTATTTTTAAATTTAATATTATTTAAAATCGCGTGACTTTATACTACTGATAAATATTTCTTTATATTATATAATACCTTCGTAAATTATTATTAGACTCTACGAAGTTAGAGCCTAAATCTAGTAAAAGAAAAATCTAGATAACGAAGGATTTTAATAGATTCGTATTATATAGACTAGCCGATTTAGCGGAGCGGTTAAGGTTTAAATTAGAGAAAATTAACGATTTAAAGGCGAAGTATTTTAGTTATATAAATAAATAGTTATTGTCCGGGTAATCGAAGTCTATATATATTATCGACGGACCTAGAGAGTATTAAGAGAGAAGATATATATATCCCTTCGACCCAATATTTAAATAGAGTAAGGATTTTCTTTTTATTAATAATATATATAATACCGATAAAAGTTAAGGGAGTAGTATTTAATTTATTTTCGTAAAGAGGTTTATTTATCTAGTTTACTTTAATAGACGGGTATCCTATTCGGAACCTAAATTAAATAATTAGAATAAAGAAAATAATAATTAAAAGTAAAAACGAGACTCTTTATAAAAAAGTATAGATTAAATATATATACTTTAAAAGTAACTAAACGCGGAGGAAACGCGAGAGGATCGAGATATAAGCGAATAATAAAATTATATATAATAATTAGGAGATACGAGTTATCTATTTAAAAATCCGCCCCGTTTATATAGTATTTAGGGAAATTAGGAATCTTAACCGATAAACGATATTAAAGAGCTAGTAACGTATAACGACGAGAGAGAATAGGGTTTAGTAGCGCCTTTTATAATTTTATTAAATTTTTATTTAAACGAGATCTCGCCCGAAGAGAGCCTACTCGAAGAAAGGGTTTTATTTAAAGAAACTCCTTTTCGGCTAATTATTTTAACGCCTATAAAAACTACGGAAAAAGACGAAACTCTTTAAGAATAATTTAAATTCATCTTTCGCGATAAAAACGATTAGATTATAATAGAAGAATATTTTTTTAATTTATCTCTTTCGTCTTCGGTAGAGTTTACGGCAGAAAAATACGTAAAGAAAGAACGATATTTATTTAATATAACTCTTTAATTATTATACCCCTTAGAATACTTTAAAGCTACTATAGTAAATAGTATATATATTATTTTTCTATTTTTAGTTAGAAGAATTTATATATCCCTTTAACTCGCCGTATCTATTTCTTAATTAAGCGATAACGCTAGATCTTTTAAAGATAATACTAGAAAGAGAGTTATTAACGATAATATCTCTACGGAAGATTAAGTATAAAAGAAATAAATTCTATAAACTCTATTTATATACCTTTACGTCCTTTACCGTGATTTAATTTTTAATTAATATTATTATTATTAATATATACTTTTATTTAATTAACTATATATACGTCGGTAAATCTATATATAATATAGACCTAAAGAATAACTCTATAATTATTATCTAGGTATAATAATACGTTAAGCGGTTTAAATACTAGATTCTAATAACTCGTCTAGTTAAAACGACGTAGTTTTTATAATCTCGTAACACCTTACGTTAAGATTTAAATTATTCGTTCGGGACGATTATTATTATATTTAAAACCTTAGTCTCTTTATTTCTATTCCCCGAGTTCGAACCCTAATTAAGGCGTTTAATATTATATAGATTATATTACTTCTTCTATTTTTTAAACTCGTTCGTCGAAGTTTATAATTAGTGGGCCTAAATCCTCTACTAGTCTCTTTAGGCGATTCTCTTCGGTAGTAAATTTTTTTAATAATATTCCTTATACCTTTAATATATATTTTTTTATATTTAATACTTTTAAGACTTCCGGGTTTAAGACGGATAATTTATTAAAATATTCGTACCGCTTCGTTTAATTTTAGACGCGGAGTTTTTTCCTTTTTTAAATTTTCTTACTTTAAATAACCTACTATTTTCTTCGGGGACGGTTCGTCTTTTTATATTTTATCGCGAGTCTCGGTTCTTTATTTATATTAAGCCTAGAATTTAGGCGTAGTAGATTATTTTGATATAATAAATATAATTATAATATACTAGTAAATTATACTATATCGGACTTTTATAAATAACTCGTAGATTAGATTTCTATAGTTTTAACTCTAAATATAGGTCTTCTAGAGAATATAGATATTTAAACTAATTTATTCTTTAATAATTATCGCCTTTTAATAGATTTCTTAATTCTTTTTCTTATATAGTATTTAATCCTAATATAAATATCTACTTCTAGTACAAGTATCTAATCCTAATATAAATATCTATTTCTAGTATAAGTATCTACTTCTGGCTCGAGTATTTATTTCTAGCTCGAGTATTTACTACTAACTCGAGTATTTATTTCTAGTATAAATATCTACTTCTAGCTCGAGTATTTATTTCTAGTTTAAATATTAATATCTTCTTTAGACTTTAATATCCGTTTTATATCTATATCTTCTTAGTTATAAATATTTTATTAGATTTACTACTACCTCTCCCTAGTCGGTCTTAAATAAGAGAGGTTTAATAGTATATAATCTAGACGTTTATTTATAAAGCCCTTCTTAAATATAAGACCGATTATTATTTTAATATCGGCGTGGGCCGAAACTCTATAATTTATATATTTTCGATTACGTGTTATTTAGGTCCTTAAAATATAGTTTATATTTCTAAATTAAATACGACCGAGATATAGTTATAATAAATAACGGGACTCGTTTTATTAAATTATTATTTATTTTTAACTCCCTCTTAAGTATTTATTTTTAATTAAACGAGGAGGGGAGTTAGAATTAAATAAATATAAAAACTTAAAAGAATTCGTCGGACGATAATAATAAAATATAATTTATCGATCGAAGGTAGAAATATTATATCTCCTTCCGAATCTTCCTTTAACCTTGAATAAAATAGAATAATCGAGTATTATAAACTTAAAGCGAAGGCCTAGTATATTATCTCTATAACCTCCGAAGTTTAAACTATTATAATAATTAATTAAATATTATAAAGCGGGCCTACCGCGTACTCCCTACCCTCTATTAAATAAAGGGGGTAAGCGATCTATCTTATTTAATAAATAAAATAATTCTCCGCGGGAAGGAGAGATAAAGAAATATAAAATTATTAAAGAGAGAGGAATTCTAAATACACTACCTTATCTAGTTAATTTATTTTTATTTAAGTCTCGGTATCCTCTTATTAATTAATACCGCGTTATTTCTCTAATAGAATTAATAAAAGTATAGAAATTAATTCTCGACTAGATTAACTAGTCTAAAGTAGTATAAGAGGTAGGAGGGAGAGAAAAGTCTAATATTTATTAAAATATCTTTAAAACGATTATATATTCCTATATTAAGGAACTACTAAAATAAGAGGAATACGGGAAAGATATAAAGATCGAATTTAATAAACGAGATAATAAAGATATTAATACCGAGAATAGGAATAATAGTAGTAAAGACGGTAACGGGGATAGCTTTCGGTATTTAAAGGATAATATATTTTTGGAAAACGACGAGAGTAGGTATAAAAGCGAGGATTATATAAATAACGAGACTAATAATAAAGAAGACAGCGACAATAAAGATCAAATAAATAATAATATTAAAATAGTTAATAATTAGGTATCGGTCTAATTAATTAAAGAACGTTATTTATTTAACTTTTCGGAATAATAATTTCTATAAAATAATTAAATAGTTACCTCTCTACTAATAATATAAATAACTATTTATATAAGGAAATTCCTAGTTATTTATACTACGCTGACTAGCTTTAGAGGTAATCTCGGTATTACTATTTATTCGGTATTAATATTCTTATCCCTCTTTAATATTACCTCTATGTATTTTAAAAGACCTTCTCTAGTTTCCTCGAAAACTATATTATAATTATATTAATAAATTTTTCTAGTATAATACTAGTCTATAATATTATTTAATAGTTCTAGTAGTAATACTTCTTTATTAAGGACCTCCGTAAGAAATCGAATTATTTCTTCGTTAATATTAAGAGTATATAGTACGCGTACGAGTAATAAGATTATTTATTTAAAGACCGTCCGCCTATTACTAATATCTTAACTATTTAAAATAGTATTTATATTTACTAAATAACTACCCCTAATAGGCTAAGCGATATCGTTTATAATATATAGAAATAGTCGCTCGCGGTATAATAAAGTAACTAGGGTTAATATAAACTCTTTAAGTATTTATTAAAATCAAAGATCTTTAATTAATTATTAATATAAATTTAAACTCTCCTTTAATTTTATTTAATTATTTAGTACTTCGAGGGTTTAGTTATAATATATAGAACTTTAAATAAAAAATACGAGTATATTATTCTCTTCTTTCCGAAGGGACGGAAGTCGGCGGTAAATATATTTATTATCTTCTATTAATATTATTTCCTTACTAGGCGTAGGATAATAATTTATAAATAAAAATATATTTAATCGACTTATCGTGTATCGAAACCGTATAGTAGTTACGACGGGAGATTCTAGGTTATTATTAATATACACTAGTCTTAACTTTAATAGTACTATATTAAATATTTATTAAGAAAACCGATAAGTATATATATTATTATATAAAGACCCTAGTCGAGTATATTTAATATATCTAGTTTTAAGTATTCCGCGAAAAGTTTCGATTTGGAAAGCGCGCTCTATATTTCTTCTAGGTCGAAACGTCCAAATTAATATAAATAGGATATATTTAGGAAACTAGTATAGAGGGATATATTTTAACTTATTATATAATCTATTCCGAAATTATACTATCGATAATTTATCTTATTATCGGAAAATTTAAGAAAGCTCTAGAATAATAAAATTATTTATTATTCTAGTTCTTTTCGGATCCCGATAAAAAAGTCTACCGCTATTAATAACTAGGATAAGTTTATATAATTATTCTAAAAAGGTTAGAGCTAGTCGTTCCCGTCTCGCTCGAGGATATCGAGGGCGGAAGGGGTATTATATTAGTTATAATATCTAAAACTAAAGTATAAGAGGTTTTATATAAAATTTTTAAGGATCCGAGAATCGGAATACTAGGCGTTATTAATATATATATTAGAAGATAAATATATAAATAACTTATTTAAATATCTTAATTTAGGATTATTCTCTTAAATTTTATTTTAAGGCTAGCCTTTCCGATAGTTCTTCGATAATATTCTACCGGCTTATATCCCTATCCGTTACGGGTTACTTCTATAATATTATTAAATATATTAATTTAAACTCTTTTCTTAGCCTCCTAGATCTCGTAGATATATATATCCTCTTTAATTAACTTAAACGGATTATAATTAATAACTATTTTAAAATCCTGAAATTTCTCTAAAAATATATCGAGATATAGTATTATAATAACGAGTTTATAAAACCTAGTATATTTATATTCTATAATATAGGGGACTATATTAATTATAATACTCGAGTCTAAAAAGAAATTATCTAAATCGAAAGCCTCTAGTAGAATTCTATTTATAAAGAAGTGAATAAGAGTCTATAACTCGTCGCTAAAGTCGGGACGTGATTCTTTGGACTAATATAAAAACATTTCTAGTATCTACGAAAGATTATAAAATATTAGTAAGAGTTTTTAAAGTTAAGAACTTAAAGTATATTACCTATATACTTATTTTTAATAAACTATAAATAGTCTTAATTTCCTCGCTAATCTAGATATTCTTGAAAGTTAACTAGGCGGAATTAATCTCCGGTAAATATAACGCTATATTCGTTATTATAACTATAGTAAATATAAGACGGTTTAGATAAATTAGACGTAAGAGAAGGTAATAAAAATAATAAAAAGAGTTTTTAAATAAAATATATATATACTTTTAATAGTATAATCTAGAGGTATATAACCTCCGGACCGAGTATATTCCTCTACGCGCGATATCGTACTCTAAAAACTAAATTTTTAAATAGAAGTATAAACTCTACTTCGTTTAATAACTCTACTCTATCCTATTTAAAGAGGGGTAAAGTATAATATACCGCGCCATTTTCAGTCATAAAGGAATATAATTTTTACGCGGACTAAATTAAGCCCTTCGCGTTAGGACTAAAGACTAGTTTCCTATATTTAACCGTTTTCCGTCTATTAAATAATTTATTATCTATCGAACGATTTACGACTTATCTTAATACTACTATATTTTGGGAACTTTTTTAATACACTCTCGGGTATTATCGATAACTCTACGTTATTATACTTTATAAACAGAATCCTAGTTAACCTATATATATAATAATTTTATAAATATATATAAACCTAATCTCCCCTTAATTATAATATTATTTTAATAAAGTGAATTATCTTTATATTTAAAATAATTCTACGACGATTAGCGCGGACGGTAAAGGAGTTTAATATCGATAAAATAAAATAAAGAATTTAGTAGGTAATAATTACTTATTATATTATAATTTTAATAAAATCGTATTCCCTATTTTTATATCTACCTAATTTCTCTCTTCTCTCTTTATAATAATATTTTAACGGTTATTAATCTTCTTTTTATTCGTATTTATTAAATAAGGAGTATAATAATTATAGAGTATTTCTAATTAAAATCCTAGAAAGCTTCGGCGCTTTAGGTTCTTTTACTTTTCGGTATAATATCCTTCAAGCTCTTAAACGCTGTGGAATCGTATTCCTCCTCGAATATTCATAATATTCTTAATTTAATTTAATCGACCACGCCCGGTAGAGCCTCTTAACGATAAAGCGATCTATATTATCTTTATTATTTACCCTATTTAGAATCGTCTTAAATAGATTAGATAGACTTACTTCCTAGATAAACCTAGACTAGAATATTAATTTATAAATCGAGCTAAAAATCGTGTTTTTAAAAGACTACTAAATTATAGTAATATTTATTTATCGTAAAAGAGGTCGATATAATAGAGTCTAGACTTTTCTTATTATTTTCTTTTTCTACCTCTTTACCCAAGTTAAAGATATCTAGTATAGAGGCTTTATAATTAATATATTTATAAAATATAAATTAATATACCTCGTAATCTTCTTCCAATTATAATAATTACCTTTTAATTATTTTTAATTATAATATAGTAATACCCTAGTAATTTTTAATAACCTATTAAATATTAATTTATTCGGTATTATTTCTAATACCGGTCGAACTACTAGTCTTATTATTTTATAACGTCGTAGGCTCTTAGGCGTAGAGTAATTATTTTTTTTAAACTCTCAACGACTTTATATAAATACCTATAGACCTAGAGTCTAATTCGAGATCGAGCGACAAGAAACGAAAGCGTAACGTAGGCGCTTTAACTAGATTTCGGTAGCGCCGAAAAAAGAAGAAACTTAAAAACGTTTATATTATTACCGAACTACATCGGTAAAGCGGGAGACTATATAAGCTTTTTCTAAGTATAATACCCGTATATTCCGTTATCTATAGCTCCGAGTAGGTTCATTAAACGTTTTATTACTATTTACTAGTAAATTACGTATTAAGCTAGTTTAAACCCGTAAACGATTTATCTAGTCATTTAATTTATATAGTTTAAATTATGGGTTAGATATAATATATAGTAATATTAATCGCGTATTTACTCGCGTATTTATATAAGTATCGTATATTAATACTATTAATCTACCGCGTTTATTTATTACCTACGATATTTAATAAACGTTTTTACACGACTTTATAAACTTAAATATATTATATACTAAAATTTATTTAATCTTAAGGCTCGACTAACTAAAGTTTAGGTCACTCGGTTTATAACTTTATTTTATTGGAATAAGATTACGCCTCTTTACCTAATTTCCGTCGCTCCTTTTAAAGCGTAACCCTCTCGGTAGTAATTATATCGATATAAATCTTACTATACTTAATTATTAAATAAGTATAATATACTACGGGGATTATCTTCTATTAATTTAATATATTTTTATAAATTTAGGATTAAACTTATAAAGAGATACGGGAGTAATTATATATTAATATTAATAATAATATTTATAAAGTATTACCTAGAATCGATTTAATGGAATATTACTCTTATTTATTAATATATAATAATAAATAGGTCCGAGTAGTACCTTAGATAACTACGTGCGAGTAAAGATAAATATTATTCTCGAAGGGGTAAATAATATTATAATTAATAATTATATTAAATATAGGATTATTATTCTTATTAACTATAAAATTTATAGGAGGGAAGAAGCGAATATAGTAATATTTCTCGGTAACTACGATAATGAATTTAATTTTATTACTAGGATAATTCTGGCCTAAATCCGTAAATAAACACTTTATATTAATAACCTCGTATTTTAAAAGTAGACTAAATTAAGTTTTAAAAATACCGTTATAAAAGTAGTAAACGTATTTAAATAGATTACCCCCGTTAATATTCTTTTATTATTAATCTACTAAAGAACGAAGTATAAAGTTAATATTATTAAAGGTAATTATCTTAATATAGGAGCCGTTTATCTCGACCGTAATAATATAACGAGAGGTAGTCCGATCGATAAAGATAATTATAGTAGTTATAAAAGTTTACTTTAGGCCGGGTATTATATAAAAGATATTAATACCGATAATTATTATCGGCTCCTCGAAGTATTTAATCTTCGATTTAATTATAAAGATAATACCCCCGAGTTTATAATTAAATTTCATAAATATATTAAAGTAGTATTAAGGGGCGCTCTTAATAATATTACTCGCTTAAACGTATTACGATATAACTCCGAAACGGATATTATAATTATATTTAATCCGATTATAAATATCGGCGCTTTTATTATTAAAAATAATTAGAAGTATCTAAAGACTTATCTTCGTTTAATTTCCGACGATTATAAATATTATATTAATAACCTCGCCGTTATTAGCGTAGTCGTTAATAACGGGAGGGTTAATATTCTCGATTCTTCCGTTATATCTACGATAGAGCTTTATAAAGTTTTTCTTAAAGTTATTTATTTATTTATTAATTATAGGCGCTCGACGATTTTTATTTAGTTTTAGGATATAAATACCTTAGAACTTTAACGGCTAAATATTAAAGAGGAGAAATATCTTTCCGTATAAATCTTAACGACTAGAAAAAGTAAGTTTAATTATAGAATTTTATATAAAAAGTATTTTAAGTAGCTTAAGAATACGAGTATTAATCTTTAATATCTCCGAATTAATAGTAAGACTATAACCGTTAAATATAAGATTATTAGATTATTTTAGTATATCTAGATCTTTTTAAATTTATAAAATTTACGATTATTCTATCTCCTTTATATTATCGAACTCTTTTTAAATATTAATACTATTAGTTTACTCTTTTAATATCTTTTCTCGTAAATATCGTTATCCTCTCGTTATACCTTTATAGTAATAAATTATTTATTTATTTATAATTAATTATACTCGTCCTACTCGTTTTCGTTATTATAAATATACTCCTTTAAGACTTCGCGGAGTTTATAACTCTCCGACTCCTTTATAGGGCCTTCTATTATTTAATATATCTATTATCGAGCCTTTTATTTATTATAGATAGTTATATCTACTTTAGAAATCGTATTTACGAATTTAATTATATATATCGCGCGGTTTTAACCGATTTAATTAATACGGTATATAGTTTAGTCTATAGCGCTTACTAGCTATTTAAAATTAAAGATAATAATATATTTAAAGACCGTAAATATTTATTTTATATTTAAAAGTACGGTAGATCCTATTAGAAATTAAAATACGGGTTTCGAGGATATATTTTTCGTACCGTCTTTACCCTCCTAAAAGAGTTTAACGATTTTAGTTTATTTTAATTTAAATATACCTCCGTAGATTAAGACGATAAGCCTCTTCTATATTAAGCGGATCGTTTATATAATTATTAATATAATATTCCTAACGTAGGATAAAACCTATATTATAATATAAGATTCCGTTAGAAATATTTACCTAATAAATAATAAAAGCTAAAATAAAGGATATAATTATAATAATTATCTTCGTATCGATTCCTTATATTTTATTTCTAAGAATATTTAATACTCGTATTTTAAGATAGTTATTTACTCCGGCGATTTAATTAATACTTTTTTTAAAGATTAAATCTCTTTACTCTAGTTTATAAAACTTCTCTTTTTTTAACCTAAATTAATTATTATCTTTTAATTTATTACCCGTTAATTTAAGGTCCTTCGTATCTTTATAAAGAACTAGTTTAAGAAATAACGATAAAATTCTAATATAACGTACGGCCGCGAGTTATAAATATATCGTAACCTTTAATATAATATTCTTCTTATAACTCGTAAAGGCGAGTATAATATTATAATAAATTTACCGAACTCCTTAATTTATTTCCTTAAAATAATATTTTAGTAATAATTCGTATCGTTATAAATAATTTAAAAAGTAGTTAAAATAATAATTAAATTTAAATTTAACTAGCGGTTCCCCGAAAAAGATAGAGTCTAACGTACGTTATACCTAAAGTATTCGAATAATAATAGTTATAGTCTTTTTATACTACTCGTACTCGTCCTTAATATCGTTATTATTATATATACTTTAGATAAAGCTTTTATACCTTTTATTAATCTTAATAAATTTATCTTTTATATAATATTTCAGGCGCTTACGCGCCCTATTTAAGCGAGAGTAATCTTTTTTAAAGGGTAATATAATTTATTTATTATTTATAAACGTATTTATTTAATTTATTATCGTCCTCGGTAATAATTTAAACGGAGTCCCGTTAATTAAAATCTTTCGAAGTTTCTAACCCGGTATTATATTATCGATTTTCCGAATCTTAATAATCGTCCCTATAATCTCGTTATTCTCGGTATATACTTCGTTTATTATGATCTTACTTTATTTTATATTTTACTAGTATTATTACTTTTATATCCTAATTTTATTACCCCTCTTTTTTACCGCGGGAATTTTATCTACTAGGACTTTATCGACCTAATTAGGAAACGAGGTTAAAGATATAAAATAAAGTACTTTTAAAAAATTATAATCTTTGTTAAAATAAGGAACCTATTTAAATTTTATTAAAAAATCGCGATTTAATATATTTAGTTTTATAATATAAATTTTTAATTTAGGATCGTTATAAATTTATTATAATACCTACCTAAAAGTTTTATTCTTTTATTTTATTTACGTATTTATTAAATCTAGCTAGTAGGATAATAAACCCGTAAAGGGAAAGAAAAAGTTAAGACCGTAACTCGGTATAAATTTTTTAAATATACTAGAATCGATATACGTATATTAAATCCCTTAGAGGTTCTTAGACGGGTAATATACCTCGGGTAATTAAAAATCCTTCGTTATTCCCTCCGCGAGATATAGGTTATATCTCTTTTTTTTCTTAATTTTCTTTACGTCCTTACGGTTTAATACGAATAAATAATTTAAATAAATTACGTCGAGAACCTATAAGATTTAAACCCCTTATTAACTATTAGTTTTAAGCTCGATAAAGGTTAATCGTATTACCTTTTTAAATTTTATAATATTTACGAGGTATCCCCCGTTTTAGAAGACCTTTATTTCGAATAAAACGAATATACCAAGTATTTAAAATAAGGTAAAACTTATTATTATTTCTTTTATATAAATCTTTTTTCCGGCCTTATAATCTTTAATATTATTTAATTTAAAAAGAAAATAATAGTCCTCTTATCTTTTATTATTCCGGTATATATATTCCGTTATTTTAGTAAATTATATATTTAATAATTTAACCCGATTTATTAACTTTAATATTTAAACCTAGTCGTTAATTTATTTATTCTTCGCTCTTTCCTTTAAGGATTTCTTAGTATTTTTTTCTTCTTTAATCGAAATATCTTTTACTTCGTTTTACTCCGGGATAAATATTAGTTTAAATATTTAACTAGTAGTTACGCGTTTAACTATTTTTTTATTATACGCGGTTTTAGTATCTATAAAGTCTTTTTATAATTATTTAAATAAATCGTCTACCGTAGGCGGGATCGGTCGAGTTATTATTATTAATTATACTATATCTATTAAAGGCTGATTATTTATTATAATTTAATTAACTCTTTTATTATCGCGCGTTATAAGAGTTCTATTATTCTTCGTATTTCGATCGCCGTTATTTTTACCCTTAAGGTTATTAGTAAAGATTTATAAAGATTATATCGTTTTATTATTTATACTCGTCTTAAGATTAATTAAATTATTAGGGGTTTTAATAGGGGAAACGTCGTATAAAACCGACCTAAAGTATATATTAAGATTAATAGGTTAATTTTTCTTAATCGGGAACCTAAAATATATACTAGGACGGGTACTATTATTCTTAATAATCCGGAATATATATAGTATACTAGGACGATTACTTTTCGGTTATTTTTACTCTCGACGTTTATCGAACTCGCTTTATAAATTTATTATTTAATTAATATCCGTTAGTAGTTTATTTAGTAGTTACTTTTATTTACCGTCTTTATTTACGATATTTATTCTACGTTTACGTTTTCCTCGCCTTAGGCTACGGATCTCGTTTTCGGAATTATTTTTTATTATTATTTCTACTACCCGATATTAGCCGTACGCTATAAATAATATCGAGAAACGAAATAAGAGTTTATTTACCTCGAGACTTTACCGTCTTTATTAAAGATAAAAGGAGTTATTAAATTAATCTTTAATTTATTAATATAAGTTTAAATATAGGGTTAATATTCTCGTTATTAATAACTTCCTTAATTACTCCGCGGAGTTAACGGTCCTTTAATAGTTTAATTATAAATCTATTTCTTTAGTATTTAAATTAGATTTTTAATAATAACGAAGTATTTAACCCTAAATCTTCGTTTAAATATTTAATAAATATTAGTAGTATTATATTTAATATTATTTTTTTTAAATTTAACGGAGGGTCGGTTAACCTAGCGATATCCGCGAGAATAAATCTAATTATTAAATTATTATACCTTACTTTAAGATTAATATCTAGTAGATTAAATCCTTATACGACCGCGTAATTCGTTTACCGCTTTAATATAACGGGTAATAATATAATATCTTTTATCCGCGTTTAATCTAATACCTCGTTAAAAGACGAGAAAGATTATTATAATTAATTTAATTTACGTAATAATCTTTCGTTAATATTTTTTAGTTACCGTCTCGTATTATAAATAATACGTTAAATTAAAATAAAGAGGGTACTCTAAATACCGTCGTTATTTAAATTATTAAAAAGTTTTAGAGTATTATCTTCGTATTTTAAAGTTAAAATAATAATAAACTCGTCCCTAATAACCTTAATTACGTATTATTTAAAATCCGTTAAAGAGTTCGATATTAATTATACTTTAATATCTTCTTTTATTTATTCTTAATTCTTTTCCTCCGTAGTAATCTTTAAATAAAGCTTTATTAAATTTCTTAAAATAAGATTAAATTCGTTATTATTATAATCTTCGTATTTACGTAGAGGTATCGTAGCCTTAATCTTAATAATATAGGGTAGGTAACGTAGTTTCTAGTTTTAATATATTATTTATAACTTTATAAATAAGGTCGTAATCGTAGTTTAATTATATCTCTTAATAATAACCGTAGGTTCTAATAATAAGACTCGTAATTAATTAAAAATAATATTTATAAATAAGAATCGCTCGTGGTCGGTATTTATATTCACTTTACTCAGTTCGATCTCTTCGTTTAATAATTATAACTACCGTACTCTTTATATATAAAGACTGGCCGGAAGAACGGTTAATTATATATATATAATAATTTATTAATCGTATATAGTGCGTTTTATAGTTAGGGTATTATTCGTAGTTAATAAATTTATTAAAATAGAAGAGAAAGTAAGATTAGACCGCCCTATTATTTATTAAAGAAAAGTAGATATAATATATTAATTTCTAAATTATATATAAAAAGTATTATTCCGAAATAACGCGGTATATATAATATTCTTATTATAGTTCTAATGTTTTTTATATAGATAACTCGTATCTAGTTAAAGTAAATAAATTATTAAAAGCGTTTTACGTATTACGATTACTCCTTTATAAAGGGGCTAATAAAGAATTTTTTAATAAATTATAAAATCTATTAACTTATAATTTTATCCTATAATAATAAATACTCGTTAGTTCTTTAAACCCCCGAAGGTTTATTAAATCTTCTATCTTTACTCGTATTTAATATAATAAATTAAATAGCTTTAAGTTTAATATAATATTTAGTTTTATATTCTCGTTAAATCCCTAATTATATATATTACCGTTATTAATATTAGAGGTTATTACGTATCTTATACTACGGCCTCTTCCTTAATTATATATATCGTCGATAATAAAAGTCGTTAGATTCTTTATATTAATATTAGATCCCGAAGTAATCGGGTCCTAAATATTATAAACTTCCGTAATATCTTAATTATTATTAAATCCCTCGATATTTCTAGTTCTTTCTTTTATATACGTAATATTATTAGGATCTTCCTCCGATTAATTTATTATATATAAATCCTTATCTTAAAAATTATCGTCCGAGTTTAAATTATAATTATATTTAATAAGATTAAATACTAGGAGCTCCTCTTCGTATTTAATATAAATATCTATTTCTATTAAAAATCTTCGTAGATAATCGTAGTAGAATCGTTTATATTTCTTCTCGTATAATTAAATCCTTATTTAGTTTATAATAATCGTTAAGGCGTCGTTTACGCGAGAAACCCCGATAAAAAAACGGGGATTAAAGGATATAAAACTTAACTTCTCGAATCCTATTATATAAAGAATTATTATAAACTTCTCTTCGCCTTAATAATTATTAATAATTCCGGTATTTATATCTTTTAATTTTATAGTAAATACTAGCGCTCGTTTTATAAAATTAATTTATACGAGATAACTTATAAGGATAAAGATATCTTTAATTTTAATTCCTCTTTAAATATAATATTAATAGAGTTTTATAATAAATTATAACTCCCGCTCGTTTTAACCGGATTAAGAGAAACCTATTTTATAATATTATCCGTTAATATTAATTTAAATAAAGTTTATAAGGGTATTAAATAAATCCTTATATACTTCGGTAGTTATAGTAGTATTAGAGCGACTAGCCGGATTTATTATAGAGGTAATAAAATTTCTATATTAAATTCTAGAGATAGTATTAGTAATATTTATAATAATTCGGTATTATTTCGTTAAGTCGTATTTAGGGTAGCCTAGGATTACTTAATATTTATATATACTCTTATTTATTTACTTAACGAAAGGATTACACTTTATATTTTACTCTTTAAGCGGTAGTTATTTATCATTTTTTAATAAATATATAATAGTCTCGTATTATATTAAGGTAACGAAAAGCTCCCCGTTATTAACTTTATTAATTTTTTAAATAATAATATAATCGCTTTTAAAATTCTTCTTTAAGATTATATAACCCGAATTAATAAGAGTTATAATAATAATAATAATATCCTTTATAAAGATATTCTTTAAGAGTAACGATTCGAGTATTTTAAATATATAATATTCCTCCTCGTTATCGAACGTATCGCCGTTCTTAACTTTATAGAATATCTCGCGAAAGTATTTATAAAGTTTTTAATAATAGGTTATATTCCCGGCTTCGTTTAATTTACGTTTAATATTCTTTTTTATCGTTTATTATAACTCTTTAATTTTTTAAAAGATTATATTTTTAAATATAAACCCCGCTCTACCCCCGTAGTCCTCGAAGTCTATATTATTTATTAAGATAATATCTTCGTTATTATAATTAATAAGATTATTATTATTATAATCCGAGCCTCTTTATCTTTAATTACTTTACGATTTATCGGGTTAAAGAACGTTATTAATTTATATTATATCGGTTTAAAAATCGCTCTCGCCTTATAACTCGCCGTCTTTAATAGTTTTATTATCGTTTAATTATACGCCTTTAAGGGTAGTATTACCGTTTATAATAATATTATTAATAAAAGTAAGATTAATATTTAGGTTAGGTCGACCGAGAAAGTTTATAATTTATAATAATAAAGTACCGAAGCTCGTATTATAAAATTTATAATAATAATTTATAATATTAAAAAGTATCTTTCTAACTTTATTTATTATAACTACCGCGAGCCGATTATATTAGTTTTAAAGGAGCGAAGAGTTAAGTTATTATCGTAAATTACTAGTATTATAAACTACGTATCGTTAATTCTCGTTTTAGACGACGGCCTATTCGGTTATAAATAAATAAAAACGAATTATATATTTCTTTATAATTTTAATTCCTCTTTTACCGAGCCGAGTAAATTCGGTATTTAACTTCGTAATAAAAGAGTCTACTATTTTATTTATTAAATTTAGGACTTTTATTTTCTTACCGGCCGATATAAATAGTATAATAATAACTATATCGAGTTTTATCTTCCCGGTTCCTTATAGTCCCTTTAGTAGTCCGAGGCTATTAAATATATATAATAAATATTTTAATATACTTACTTAAGATTTATTTAAATCGATATTTTATTATTCGAGTTTAACCTTAAAATTTATTCCTTAAAGAATATTAACTACGGTCTAGGTATATAAATCTTATCCGATAATAAATCGTTATTATCGAGGGTTATAAATATAATTTATATCTTCTTTATATACGGGATTTAATATTTTAATAACGGCTAGTTTAAATTTATATAAGATATTAGATAAAAAAGGAACGACTTTAATTATTATCGGCTCCGCGTCGAAATAAAACTTCTCGAACTCTTCGCGTAATATATTTTACGAATTTATTAAATTAAAGACCGACTTTAATTTTAGATTATTTTAATCGTTTTTTTATACTTCTAAAGGCGGTTAAATATAATAATATAATCGAGCGAATTAATATAAAGAAAGAGTCTTAATAAAATAATTACTATTTATTCTTTAATAAGAAATTTAATTACGAAGTTATCTTCCGTCGAAAAACGATATTCGTAGTTCGAGGGTAGGCGGAGGAGGTTTATATAAATATAATTACCCTCTAATATAATTATTAAGGCGCGTAGTTAATATTCCTAAAATTAAGAATTCTTAATATCTTTTATCTCGTTCTCCTCCTAGTAAATAATAAATATACCTTCGGTGGTCTAATACTCGTTATTATTAATATATATTAAATTAAATAATAAATTAACCTTTAGACGATTTATTATTAATATAATTTAATCTTTCTAAACTTTATATTTCGTATCGGCCAAATTATTAAATTAGTAAATATATAATATATATACTCGCTCGAGATTAAATATAAATAATATTTCGCCGTATAGGATAAAAAATAAATCCGCCTCCGAGATCGAAAAAGAAGTAGTAAACTTAATTATATCGTTCTTTAATTTAGTAAATACGTCGAGTAATTAATTTTAAATATATTAAAAAACGCCTAAATTATTAGTTTCTTATAGGATTCCTTTAGTCTATACCTTCGTTAAACGGAACGAAAATTCTATATATATTAATTACTTTATAATACGGTAGGTAACTACTCCGACCTCCCGTAACTTAATATAATAATCGAGGTATATTTATTCGATAAAGTTATCTTAAGCGGGCTTATTTATAAAAGCCTTAGAATATATATAAATTAACGGCTCGTTTTAAATATCGCTTATAATATTTAGCCGGAATATTTAAATATAAAGTAATTACTCTTCGTAAAAGTAATTAAAAATAGGTCTTTCTTTATCGATAAAAACCTTAATCTAGATACGTATATTAAATAATTAATTATTATTCTCGTTTATATAAATTTTATATATTATATAAATATCTTTATTTTTAAACTACCTAATAAGTTTACTTTAGCCTTCGAAGATAATTTTTATTTTATACGAAAGATTCTTCTTTTTTATAAGTATAATATTATTATCGGCTTACTCTTTAATAAAATTATCGACTTCGTCGCGCTCGATAATTTCAGAATTTATATATACGTCGCCGGTAATTTTACCGGGGTTATCTTTATCTAAATAAATAACCGCGGTTTATTATTTATTTAATATAATAAATTAATAAGATATTACTATTTAAAGTATAAAGGGGTATAAAATAAATAAAAGTTTAAAAAAACGAAATTATAAAGTCCGTTAATTAAAATTCTTATTAAT
>JAABUS010002114.1_pt1 | contig 39150 bp, 39 predicted proteins | sample 5560161 | NCBI WGS metagenome assembly JAABUS01 (sample SAMN10711885, study PRJNA513376) | rock metagenome | isolation source: Antarctica rocks | place: Antarctica: Victoria Land, Trio Nunatak nord | collected 2016-01-04
CCGGACGGTCGGGACCATCGCTGCGCTCACCCTGCGCGAGGCGTCCCGCCGGCGCGTGTTGTGGGCCCTCGCCGGGCTCACCCTCGCGCTGCTGGTGCTGAGCGGCTGGGGGTTCTCCCGGCTGGCGGCGGAGTCCGATTTCGGCACGCTCACCAGTGGCCAGGCCCGGCTGGTGGCCTCCCAGCTGCTCAACCTCGTGATGTTCGGCCTCAGCCTGATCGCGGCGCTGGGTACAGCGTTCCTCGCCGGGCCCACGCTGTCCGGCGAGACGGAGTCGGGCATCGTGCTGGCGGTGCTGGCTCGGCCGGTCCGTCGCTCCGCGGTGCTGCTGGGCAAGTGGCTCGGGTTGGTGGTGTTCGGCAGCGGTTTCGTCGTCGTCGCCGGGCTGGCTCAGTGCCTTGTCGTGTGGGCGACGGTGGGTTACTGGCCACCGCAGCCGGCGGCCGCCCTCGCGCTGCTCGCGGCGCAGACGACGGTGCTGCTCACTCTCGGCCTGCTGCTGTCGACGGTTATCTCGCCGATGGCCTCCGGCGTGGTCGCGGTCGGCCTCTTCGGTGCTACCTGGATCGCCGGCGTGGTGGGTGGCGTCGGTGCGGCTCTCGGCAACGACGGCGTCGCGCGCGTGGGCACCGTCTCACGGATGCTCCTGCCCACCGACGGCCTGTGGCGTGGGGCGATGCACGCGTTCCAGGACCCGTCGGTCTTCATCTCGTTCGATCCCGAGCTGGCCGCTTTCCCGTTCCTGAGCGAGGCACCGCTGACGGTCACCTACCTTGCGTGGACCGCGGTGTGGGTGGCGATGGTCTGGGGGCTGGCGGCGGCGTCATTCCTGCGCAAGGACCTGTGATCGCTTCGACCCGACCCGCGCCGCCCTTGGCTGGCTCTCCCAGAAACCGACAGATCAGTGTTACCTGCGCGCGGCCGATGCACCGTGCGGGGCCGTCCACCCTAAGGGGAACGTCATGCGACGTCGCGAATTGGCCGGACGGAGGTCCGCTGCGGTATCCATCGCCGTAGCAGTGGCCGTCATCTTGGGCGTACTCACCGCACCTGCCAATGCAGCACCGGCGAACCCGGACACCGACGGGCCGGCGATCGATGCCCAACAGACTCGACTGGCCCTCGAATCCATCGGATCGACTTCGCTGCGAGCCATCGCAGCCAGCCACGCCGGTGAACGGGCCGTGGTCCTCACCAACGGTCCAGAGATCCCGAATCCCAAGCGGCTGAATGCTGTGCCTGATCTCCGGGTGTCGCCGGCTGCCACCCCGAACCCTGGAACGACACCGGTGGCCGGCCGTGAGGCGGGCAGCCTGACCTTTCAGGCGTTGACCCACACCGATAGCCGGTTCGCCAACAACGGCAACCAGTTCAGCGGGGAACCGCCGGACCAGGCCTTGTGTGTCGGCAACGGCTTCACGTTCGAGATGGTCAACCAGGTCGTGACCGTCTACTCCGGCATCGGCGCTCAGCTGGTCCCCGAGGCGACGATCAATGAATTCTATGGGCTGGCTCCCAACATCACCCGGACCGATCCGCCGTCGTTCGGTCCGTTCGTCTTCGATCCGGTGTGCCTGTACGACGCGCAACTGCAGCGCTGGTTCGTGGTCAACACCGCACTCGAGCAGGACCCGGTCACGGGTGAGTTCACCGGCGTCACCCGGTTGTACATCGCCGTCAGCGCCACAAGCGATCCGACCGGAGTCTTCGCCTCCTACACCATCAACACCACCCGCGGCGACGCCACCGACCGGAACTGTCCGTGCTTCGACGACTTCCCGCACATCGGGGCGGACGCCAACGGCTTCTACATCACGACCAACCGCTTCTCCCTCTTCGGCCCGAACTTCAACGGAGCCCAGATCTACGCCGCGTCCAAGCAGCGCCTGGCTGCTGCCGCTGCTGGGAACGGGCAGCTGCCGCAGGTCGTGAGCATGAACGCCGGACCGGTCAACGGGAATCCGTCGTTCACGGTTCAGCCGGCGACCGTGCCGCCGGGTGGGCAATTCATCGGCCGTGAGTACTTCCTGTCCACGTTGGACTACGACACGGTCTCGGAAAAGCAAATCGCCGTCTGGGCGCTGGCCAACACCGCTTCCCTGGATTCAGCCAACCCAAGCGTGCGCCTGACCAGGAAGGTCATCTCCAGCCTGGAGTACTCCTTCGAGCCCGACACGGTGCAGAAGCCGGGGCCGCACCCGCTCGGGGAGTCGGTCGGCGAATCACTGAACCGGCTGGACAGTGCCAGTGACATGACCGAGGTCACCTTCGCCGCCGGCAAGTTGTGGGCGGCCACGACCACCGCCATCGGCGCGCCGGGTGGGCCCAAACGAGCCGGCGTTCTGTGGCTGCAGGTGCAACCAACCTTCAGTCAGGGTCGCGTCGGAGGGTCTGTGGTGCGGCAGGGCTACGTGACGGTCGCGACCAACAGCCTGATGTATCCGACTGTCGGGGTGAATGCCGCCGGGGTCGGAGCAATGGTCATGAGCATCGCCGGTCCCACCATCTATCCGAGCGCGGCCCACATCTCGATGGACGGATCGGGAGTCAGCGGTCCGGTACGCGTACCGCAAGTCGGAGCTGGGCCGGAGGACGGATTCACGTGCTACGCAGCCTTCGTCGACGACCGAGAGCGGGGTTGCCGTTGGGGCGACTACTCGGAGGCCGTTGCCGACGAGAACGGTGATATCTGGATGGCCGTGGAGTGGATTCCGAACACAGCTCGGACCGAGTTGGCCAACTGGGGCACCTACATCATTCGGGTCAACCGCTAGGAGGTGCACGCCCGCCTGGGTTGGGATACTTCGAGTCCGGTGGCGTGGGTCTGCGCAGGTGTTCGGCTGACGAACTTGCCATCGCGGTAGAGCTACCGGCGCGGCGTCGAGTCCTTCGATATCGGTGGTTCACCGACCTGAATGTCCCTCGACGACACGTCGATGTTCATCGGCGATCCCCCGGCGGGGAAGTCATCCGGATGGATCCCAGCACCGGTGATGTGCTGGGCACGACTTCCGTGAACGGTCGGCCGGTCGACGGCGATGTCGCTCCGGACGGCACGGTCTGGATTCCGGACTTGACCGGGGGTCTCATCCAGCTCGGGGCTGACGGTGCCGTCTTGGATCAGTGGGACATCGATGTTGCCGGGCCGTTCGTGCTCGACGCGCTGGACGGGCACATCTCGGTAGCGGAATGGAAGGGCACGGAGGTGGTCAGCTACGACGTCAGCTGATCCGGAGGAAGCATCGTCAGTAGCCGGGTGGGTGCTCAGAGTGACGACTCGCGGCACCCGCCAAGACGGGTGCCTCTCTCGTCTCGGATGGTGTTAGCCTTCGCACCGGCCACACGGGGGTCAGCTGCGCTGGCCCGCGCTCAAAGTCATTGCGGCTCGAATTTAGGGAAACGGGATAATGCTGAGTCCAACCAAGCGTCGGGTTGTGTTCTTTCGGGCGATCGGACTCGCGTTCGTCGCCACTGCGGCCCTGATCTGGGCCATCGGCTCGGTCGCCGCCGCCGCTCCGGGCGATTCCGGTGACCCGCGCGCCACCGCGTTCTCCGGCAATGCCGTCACCTGCGCTGGCGCCGGGCTGCCGGGACAGATCCTGATCACCTCGCCGGACTCCAGTGGTGCCAGTAACCAGTTCGTCACCGTGACGAGCGACGGGACGTTCCTTGACGTGACGGTGCAGCCCGGGGTCACGGTGACCGGGGTAGTCGTCAAGGGTGGACCCAACTACAACGTCTATCCGGGCGGCCTTTTCGTCGACGGCTCCGAGAATGATCTGCACGCTCCATTGGTCGGTAACGACAGCATTCCGATGATCAGCCACTGGTTCATCTGCGGTACGACGGGCACTACGACGACCACCGCGACGACGACCACGGGAACCACGACCACCGGGACCACGACGACCGGCACGACGACCACGGGAACCACGACGACTGGGACCACGACGACTGGGACCACGACGACTGGGACCACGACCACCGGGACCACGACCACGGGAACCACGACGACTGGGACCACGACCACCGGGACCACCACCACCGGGACCACGACGACCACTACCGGGCCATCCACCACCAAGACGACGACGCCCTCCATGACCACCACTTCGGGCGGCGGGGGTGGACTTCCCAACACGGGGTCGCCGGCAACTGCGCTTGGTTTGCTGGCCTTCGGCCTGCTTGCCGTTGGCGCGGGGCTGGTGCTATTTCCCGGTCAGCTACTCGGGTCGCCCAAGCACTGATCCCTTCAGTCCGCGAGGCAGCCGGCCCCATCGGGGTCGGTTGCCTCGGGTGGAAAGCAGTGCAGCTACCGAGCAGCGTCAGCCGATCGGACGACGCTCCGACTTGAGGTCCTCGGATTGCGGCTGGGTTTCCAGTACTGGGTGAGCCGGGCCGGTAACGCCGGCGTCCACGTTCGCCGCCGTGCCGTCGTGTCCGACCTCCTTGGCGCGCTCGTACGAGGCTTGGATCTCGGTCTCGGCCTCGTCCCGGCCCACCCAGATCCCGGTGTCCACAGTCTTGTTGGGCTCGAGGTCCTTGTAGACCTGGAAGAAGTGCTCGATCTCGCGCTTGTCGAATTCCGGTACGTGGTAGACGTCGCGCATGTGTTCCATCCGCGGATCGGTGGCGGCCACCGCGAGAACCTTGTCGTCGCCTCCGGCCTCGTCCGACATCCGGAACATGCCGATCGCCCGGCAGGTGATCAGGCAGCCGGGAAAGGTCGGCTCGTCCAGGATCACCAGTGCGTCGAGCGGGTCGCCGTCGAGCCCGAGGGTGTCTTCGATGAATCCGTAGTCGGACGGATAGTGGGTGGCGGTGAACAGCCGGCGATCGAGCTTGATCCGGCCGGTCCGGTGATCGTATTCGTACTTGTTCCGGACGCCCTTGGGGATCTCGATCGTCACGTCGAAGTTCACGCCTCCTAGTGTGTCCCATGCCGGATCACCGAGGAGGAGAACCGCTTGCCCGCGAGACGCGCTGAGATCCCGGCTCCGAGCCGCCTGCGCCGCACGCTCCTGGTCGCCCTGGCTCTGGTCCTTGCCGCTGCTGCAGGTGTCGCCGGTGTCGTCGTCCTGACCGACACCGGGTCGGAGGGCCCCGCCGACACGGCGGCCGAGACCATCCCCGCGGCGGTGATCCCGGACCTCGTGGTCCCAGCCCCCGTGCTGGCCGACGATTCCGGCGACGAGCCGCTTCCTGACCCGGCCGCGCTCGCCACGCTCCTGGCCACCACCGTCTCCGATCCTCGGTTGGGCGGCCGGTTGCTGGCGCGGGTCGTCGATGTCACCGACGGTCAGGTCCTGTTCGATTCGGCCGGCGATCAACCCGGCACGCCAGCCTCCAATGCCAAGCTCCTGACCGCCTTCGCCGCTCTGAGCACGCTCGATCCGGGGGATCGGCTGAGCACCAGGGTTGTGGCCGGCACGGAGCCGGGTCAGATCGTTCTGATCGGCGGCGGCGACACCACCTTGTCGCGTACGGCGCCTTCACTGAGCTATCCGGAGGCGCCGACAGTCGCCGACCTCGCCCAGCAGGTCCTCGGCAACGCCAGCGGGCAGATCACCAGCATCCTGGTCGACGGTTCCCTCTACACCGGGCCCTCCGTGTCGCCGGAGTGGCGGTCCGGCGATGCGCCCTCGACCTACGCCGCACCCATCACTGCCACCATGGTGGACGGCGGGCGTGTCGCCCCCGGCTCCGGGTCACGCAGCGCCACCCCGGACCTCGATGCCGGCGCGGCACTGGCTGCCGCGCTGGGCTTGCCGGATCTTCCGGTCGCCCTCGGCACCGCCCCAGCCGCGATCGAGGTGCTGGGCGAGGTCGAATCCGCTCCGGTGGCCCGGTTGGTCGAAACCATGCTGTCGCTCTCGGACAACGTGCTAGCCGAATCGTTGGCCCGCCAGATCGCGTTGGCGCGCGGTCAGTTTGGGGACTTCGTCGGCGCGGCGACCGCCATCACTGAGGTCGTCGCCGCTGCCGGACTGGACACGACCGGACTCACGGTTGTCGACGGCAGCGGATTGGCCGGGCGCAACGCCGTACCCACGAGGTTGCTCACCGAACTGTTGCGGGCGGCGGCGGCCGAGGACGGCAACCCGGACCTGGCCCCCATCATCAGCGGCCTACCGGTAGCCGGCTATGACGGGACCCTGGTCGAGCGGTATGAGGGCGGCCGGGCGGTCGGGGCCGGCTCGGTACGAGCCAAGTCGGGGACGCTGGACGGGGTGAATGCGCTGTCCGGATACGTGGTGACCGCAGAGGGTCGGGTCCTCGCGTTCGCGCTGATCGCCGACCAACTGCCGCCCGGTCCGCTGATCGGTGGCGAACCGGTCCTGGATGCGGTGGCCGGGATCCTCGCCTCCTGCGGCTGTCGCTGAATGACCTGCTGCCCGACATTTCGCCCTTATCGCGATAAACGCTGGAATTCGGGCAGTCAAACCGATGGTTATCGCGATAACTGCTGGATTGGCTAGCCTCGTGTGATGCCGATCGAGGTGGTCCCCGCGACTGCGGACCGTTTCGAGGATGTGACGACACTCCTGGGACCCGGCAAGTAGGATGCGCCAGCCTGCTGGTGCTTGTACTACCGGCTTTCCTCGTCCGACTTCAGCGCTCTGCCGGCTCCGCAACGGCGAGACACGATGCGCCAACTCTGGTGGCCGACAGGAGGCACCCGGGGTGCTGGCCCACGTCGACCGAACCCCAGTCGGTTGGTGCGCCCTTGGCCCGCGTACGGAGATGGAGCGACTCCAGCGCTCAAGGACGATCCCGAAGCTGGACAAGCTCCCGGTCTGGAGCATCGCTGCTTCGTCGTACGCACCGGGTTCCGACGACGCGGTGTGGCTCGTGCCCTGCTCGACGGAGCGATCTCGTACGCGCGTGCTTGCGGAGCGGTCGCGCTCGAGGGCTATCCGGTGGATACCGCTGGTGCCCGGATCAGCGGCAGTCTTGCCTTCGTCGGGACGACGAGCACGTTCGAGGCCTCAGGATTCACCCGCGTGCAGGAGACGGCCGGCCGAAGCGCCGGCCTGCCGCGCTGGCTGATGCGACTGTCGCTGACCGATCAACCTCCTGTGGCTCCGCTGAAAACGGAACTACTCCGCATCAGGGGAAGCTGACGACGAACCTATCGTCGCAGGGGTCCCCTGAGTCGGATGGGGGATCTGGGCGGGCGGCGCACGCGTACGGTTGATGCATGGTGATTTCCTCGTGAGCGGCGCCCCATCACTCGTCGACTGGGAGCTTGCCGCTCGTACGGCCAAACGACTCGTCCGCAGCGGCCCCGAGGTCACCGCCGACGATGCTGCCCAAGCGGTCGAGCAGCTGCTGCAACTCAGCGACGAGGCCGAGAGCCACGTCCGGGCCCTGACCAAGCTGACCCCGTTGACGACCACCGTGCCGGCCGTACGCGTGGTCGATCGCGGTGCCTGGATCGATGTCAACGTCTCCGGGATGGACAGCCTGATCACCCCTCTCGCGAAGCGGCTCGTCGAGAGCCAGGAGCACCCGTCCAACGCGCTGACCGTCGCGATCGGGTCGCGGGTCACGGGGGCCCAGGCGGGCGCGGTGCTCTCCTTCGTCGCCTCACGCGTCCTGGGCCAGTACGAGATCTTCGGCAGCGGCGGCGAGCTGCTGCTGGTCGCGCCCAACATCGTGGAGACCGAACGCAAGCTGGGGGTCGATCCTCATGACTTCCGCCTGTGGGTCTGCCTGCACGAGGTGACCCACCGCCTGCAGTTCACCGCCGTACCATGGCTCGATGGCTACCTCCGCGACCAGATCGCGGAGTTCGTCGAGGCCACCGACACCTCGGCCGACGTCCTGCGCGAACAGCTGGGGGAGCTCGTCCGCAACATCGCCTACTCCGTCCGGCGCGGAGGCTCCGGGGACGACGAGGCGGCCAGCGAAGGGCTACTCGCGCTCATCAAGTCGCCGGAGCAACGCGCCATCCTGGACCGGTTGACCGTCATGATGAGCCTGGTCGAGGGGCACGCGGAGTACGTCATGGACGAGGTCGGGCCTGAGGTCGTCCCCTCGGTCGCCGCCATCCGCAAGCGATTCAACCAGCGGCGCAAGGGCCGGGGTCCGGTCGACCGGATCCTGCGCCGCCTGCTCGGGCTCGAGGCCAAGATGAAGCAGTACGCCGATGGCCGTCGCTTCGTCAGTGGCGTCGTCGAACTGGTCGGGATCGACGGCTTCAATGCAGTCTGGTCGGGTCCACCCGCCCTGCCGACGATGGAGGAATTGCTCGACCCTGCCGCCTGGGTTGCTCGGGTGCACGGTCCCGCCCGCGCGCTCACGATCTGACGCCGGCTGCCGGCCAACTCGGTCACCCCCGTCAGCCCCGCCGACCCGTCACAGACGCGCCCACCATGGCCGGACCACCCGCTCCCGTCGCCTCCATCCGTCGCGCTGTCCGGTCGAACATCGCCGACATCGACTTCCCGGTGGTCGTCGCATGCAGTGGTGGGGCCGATTCGCTTGCGCTGGCTGCGGCCATCGCGTTCGTGGCCCGGCGAGACGATTGCGGAGCGATCTCCGCGGTGACCGTTGACCATGGGCTGCAACCGGATTCGGCTCGACGAGCACAGACGACGGCGACGATCCTGACCGACCTCGGGTTCGACCCGGTGCAGGTCCTCACCGTCACAGTCGGCACCGAAGGAGGCCCCGAGGGTGCCGCTCGCACAGCGCGCTATGACGCTTTGCGGCAAAGCCTGGGGGCCTCCGGGGGATGTGTCGCACTCGGACACACCCGCGACGACCAGGCCGAGACAGTGTTGCTGGGCCTGGGCCGCGGATCGGGTCCGCGCTCGATCGCCGGCATGCAGACCTACCACCGGCCGTGGTGGCGACCGTTCCTCGACGTACCGAGAGCCACGACCGTACAGGCTTGCAAGGCTTTGGGATTGCCGGTTTGGGACGATCCACACAACCGCGATCCGGCCTTCCGCCGGGTACGGCTCCGGTACGAGGTGCTCCCGCTGCTCGATGACGTACTGGGCGGCGGCTCGTCGGCGGCACTGGCCCGCACTGCTCGGCTCCTGCGCGAGGACCTCGACGCGCTGGACGCGATCGCCGAACGCTGGCAGGCCGAGCACCACGCCACCGGTGAGACCCTGCCGGTCGAGGAGCTGGCCGAGCTGCCGGTTGCCGTACGACAGCGCGTGCTCCGGCTGTGGCTGACCAGCCGACGCGTTTCCGATCTCGGCTCCGTGCATCTGGAGGAGGTCGGCCGGTTGATCACCGACTGGCGCGGTCAGGGTCCGGTAGCAGTCCCTGGCGGGTTCACCGTCCGCCGGACGTCTGGCACTCTGACCCTGCACAGTCGTCACCGCGCCGATCGCGACCCCCGGGAGTCCTGAGGTGCCACAGCCGTCAGATGGTCTGGTGACTGTCGAGGCTCGACCCCAGCCGATCGAGATCGACACCGCGAGGACGGCAGTCCTGGTGATCGACATGACCAACGACTTCTCCGCACCGGGCGGCATGTTCCACCGGGCCGGAATAGATATCAGCGCCATCCTGGAAGTGGTCGAACCGACAAGACGAGTGCTGAGCGCGGCGCGACGTGCTGGGATCCCGATCATCTATCTACGGCAGGCGCACTCCGCTGACCTGTCAGACGCTGGCGGAGACGATTCCCCGCACGCGATCAAGCACCGCCCGTTGTCCATCGGCGAGCCCGTGACCGCGCCCGATGGCCGGCCGAGCCGGATCCTGGTCGATGGCACCTGGAACACCGCCATCCTGGCCGAGCTCGCTCCCGCTGAGGACGACATCGTGATCGTCAAGCGCCGCTACAGCGGGTTCTTCGAAACGGATCTGGACGCCACGTTGGAGAAGCTGGGGACAAGGCACCTCGTGGTCACCGGATGCACGACCAGCATCTGCGTCGACTCCACGGTTCGGGACGCGATGTTCCGCGACTATCGCTGCATCGTGCTAGAAGACTGTACGGCCGAGCCAATCGGCGCAGACCTGCCGAGGACGAATCATGAAGCCACGCTGCTCTCGATCGAGATGCTGTTCGGCTGGGTGTCGACCTCAACGCAGGTGATCGAGGCATGGGAACGCGGGCGCACGGCAGACGTCTGGCACGCTCACCCTGAAAGGCGGGACCCTGCACGGTAGTGCTAGTCCCTAGTTCGGATAGCTCTAGTCCACGTCGTACCCCATCTCACTATCCACGGGAGCCCTGAGTGGCCACAGTCGTCATCAGCGGGCAGACCACCGACGAGATCAGTCCGCGAGCCACCGGCGTCTACGGCGACGACATCGAGACAGTGCTCGTCAGCGAGGGGCAGATCGCGGCTCGGGTGGGTGAACTGGCCGCCGAGGTCGGCGCCGACTATGCCGATCGCGAGGTGCTGCTGGTCGGCGTGCTCAAGGGCGCGGTGCTGTTCATGTCCGACTTCGCGCGGGCACTGTCCCGGCCGTCGCAGATGGAGTTCATGGCAGTCTCGTCGTACGGGTCGGCCACCAGCTCGTCCGGAGTCGTACGGATCCTCAAGGATCTCGATCGGGACATCTCCGGTCGTCATGTCCTGATCATCGAAGACATCGTCGACTCCGGGCTCACCCTGTCCTGGTTGATCAAGAATCTCGCCTCCCGTCGGCCCGCTTCACTCGAGGTCTGCGCCTTGCTGCGCAAGCCCGACGCGGTCAAGGTCGACGTAGGGGTCCGCTACGTCGGCTTCGACATCCCCAACGAGTTCGTCGTCGGGTACGGGCTGGACTACGCCGAGCGTTACCGGGAGCTGTCGTTCATCGGCACCCTGCGCCCCACCGTCTACGCAGCCAGCTGAATTCCTGGCGGTTTACGTCAAAACCGCCACGAACGCGCCGCGCGGACGTCAATCCTGGCGGTTTACGTCAAAACCGCCAGGAATGGGAGCGGCGCCGTACGGTCAGGAACGCCGCGCCCGGGCCGGTCGTTGGGCAGATCACGAGCGACAGGGGCTCGGGGCGCCGCGGGGTACAGTTCTCCACGCGGTAGGAGCCGGTGCATCACTGCGCTGCGCAGCGTCGGGTCGCGGCGCGAGACAAGCCTTCGGGCGCATACGAGCAGGAGGGACGCCGACCCCGATCCACCCTCGGGTCCGGCATCGCGATGGAACGTAAGAGACTGATCAGATCCCCCTGGCTGTGGGTGGGGCTCGCCGTCCTGCTGTTCTTCGTCGTCCAACCGCTGTTCAGCGGCGGCGGCGACTTCACCGAGGTCAAGACGTCGGTGGCTCTCGAGCAGCTCGAGTCGGGCAACGTCTCCGAGGCGACCATCAACGACAAGGAACAGACCCTCGACCTGACCCTCGAAGATGCGGTCGACGGTGCGTCCAAGATCACGGCCTCGTACCCGCTCGAAGCCTCGGACGAGGTTTTCGAACTGGTACGTGATGCCAACGGCGGGCAGTTCGACACCTCGGTCAGCCAGGACAACATCTTCGTGTCGATCCTGCTCAGCCTGCTGCCGTTCGTACTGCTGATCTTCCTGCTGCTGTGGTTCATGAACTCGCAGAGCGGCGGCGGCCGGGGCGTCATGAGCTTCGGCAAGTCCAAGGCCAAGCTGGTCAGCAAGGAGACGCCCAAGACGACCTTCGCCGACGTGGCCGGCGCCGACGAGGCGATCGAGGAACTCGAGGAGATCAAGGACTTCCTCGAGGCCCCCGCCAAGTTCCAGGCCGTAGGCGCCAAGATCCCCAAGGGCGTGCTGCTCTTCGGCCCGCCCGGGACCGGCAAGACCCTGCTCGCCCGCGCGGTGGCCGGCGAGGCAGGCGTCCCGTTCTACTCGATCTCCGGCTCGGACTTCGTCGAGATGTTCGTCGGTGTCGGTGCATCCCGGGTACGCGACCTGTTCGAGCAGGCGAAGGCCAATGCTCCGGCGATCATCTTCATCGACGAGATCGACGCAGTCGGTCGGCACCGTGGCGCCGGCATGGGCGGCGGCCACGACGAGCGCGAGCAGACGCTCAACCAGATGCTGGTCGAGATGGACGGGTTCGACGTCCGCGGCGGAGTCATCATGATCGCGGCCACCAACCGGCCCGACATCCTCGACCCGGCGCTGCTGCGCCCGGGCCGGTTCGACCGGCAGATCGCCGTCGACCGTCCCGACCTCGAGGGCCGCAAGGCGATCCTGAAGGTGCACGCCAAGGGCAAGCCGTTCGAGCCCGGGCTCGACCTGGACACCGTGGCCCGCCGTACGCCCGGCTTCACCGGCGCGGATCTGGCCAACGTGATCAACGAGGCAGCGCTGCTGACCGCCCGGCACAACCAGACCGTCATCACCGACTACTTCCTCGAAGAGGCCATCGACCGGGTGATCGCCGGCCCGGAACGCAAGACCCGGGCGATGAGCGAGAAGGAGAAGAAGGTCACCGCCTACCACGAGGCCGGGCATGCGCTGGTTGCGCACGCACTGCCCAACCTCGATCCGGTGCACAAGGTGACGATCCTGCCCCGCGGCCGCTCGCTGGGGCACACCCTGGTGCTGCCGACCGAGGACAAGTACACCCAGACCCGCTCGGAGATGATCGACACGCTCGCCTACGCCCTCGGCGGTCGGGCCGCCGAGGAGCTGGTCTTCCACGAGCCCACCACCGGCGCCGGCGACGACATCGACAAGGCCACGAAGTTGGCCCGCGCAATGGTGGTCGAGTACGGCATGAGCGCCAAGCTGGGAGCGGTGAAATACGGCACCGGCGACGCCGAGCCGTTCATGGGCCGCGACATGGGCCATGCCCGCGAATACTCTGACGCGGTCGCCGCCGACATCGACGCCGAGATCCGCGCCCTGATCGAGCTGGCCCACGACGAGGCCTGGGACATCCTGGTCGACCACCGCACCGTCCTGGACAACCTCGTGCTCGAGCTGATGGACAAGGAGACCCTGACCCGCGAGGACCTAGCGCGGATCGCCGAGGGTGTGTCCAAGCGGCCGTCGATGGCGCCGTACGAGGGGTTCGGCAAGCGCGCTCCCTCGGATCAACCCCCCGTGCTGACCCCGGCAGAGCGGGCATCCCTCAACGGTTCAGCTCATGTCCAGGCCGGCATCCGGGAGTGAGCTCAGAGCCGAGGACGGCTTGAGCGCGGAGCGAGCGCAAGAAGACCTGCTGCAGGAGGGTGTGTCGATGGCTCCTGCTGGTTCAATTCCTGCGCAGTTCGACCAGGCCCGAGCCGAAGCCGCTATCGCCGAACTCCTGATCGCCGTCGGTGAGGACCCCACCCGGCCGGGATTGATCGAGACGCCCGCTCGGGTCGCTCGGGCATACCGGGAGATGTTCGCCGGGCTGCACCAGAATGCCGAGGACATCGTCACGACGACGTTCGACGAGAACCACGACGAGATGGTCATCGTCAAGAACATCGAGCTCTACAGCATCTGCGAGCACCACCTCGCGCCCTTCCACGGCGTGGCACATGTGGGGTACGTACCCAATGTGTCCGGCGAGATCACCGGGTTGTCCAAGCTGGCCAGGCTGGTCGATCTGTACGCCCGGCGGCCGCAGGTCCAGGAGCGGTTGACCTCGCAGGTTGCCGATGCGCTGGTGGAGCGGCTCAAGCCGCGTGGGGCGATCGTGGTCATGGAGTGCGAGCACCTGTGCATGTCCATGCGCGGCGTACGTAAGCCCGGGTCGCGAACGGTGACCTCGGCCGTTCGCGGCGTCCTCAAGACCAACCAGCCCACGCGCGCCGAGGCGATGAGCCTCATCCTCGGACGCTGATGCCGTCCTCCCCCCGGCCGGTGGGCCTGCCCGCCCCCGACCGCTGCCTGGTCATGGGCATCCTCAACGTGACACCCGACTCGTTCTCCGACGGGGGCCGCTTCTCCGGCCTGGCCGATGCTGTGGAGCACGGGGTGTCCATGGCCGCGGCCGGCGCCGATGTCGTGGACGTGGGCGGTGAGTCCACCCGACCTGGCGCCGAGCGGATTCCGGCGGACGAGGAACTCTGCCGGGTCCTGCCGGTGATCGCCGAACTCGCCGCGGCCGGTCTGTCCACGACGATCGATACGACCCGGGCGGCCGTGGCGGGGGCTGCGCTCGCCGCTGGGGCGGTCGGCGTCAATGACGTCAGCGGCGGGCTGGCCGATCCGGACATGAGCCGGGTCGTGGCCGAGGCCGGCTGTCCCTGGGTGCTGATGCACTGGCGCGGGCACAGCCGGGAGATGGCGCAACTTGCCTCGTACGGCGACGTGGTTGTCGACGTACGCGACGAACTCCGCTGCCGGGTCGATGCGGCACTCTCGGCCGGGGTACGTGCAGAGCAGCTGATCGTGGATCCCGGGCTGGGCTTCGCGAAGACGGCGGAGCACAACTGGGCGCTACTGGATCGACTCGACGTGCTGCTCGATCTGGCCCTGCCGGTCCTGATCGGCGCCTCCCGCAAGGCGTTTCTGGGCCGGCTGCTGGCCGACCGGGCCGGTGTGGCCCGGCCGCCCGATCAACGCGACGACGCCACAGTCGCGATCACGACGATGGTCGCCGAGCTCGGTGTATGGGGCGTACGGGTCCACGAACCGGCCGCAAATGCCGATGCAGTCAAGGTGGTTGCCGCAGCGAGTGCGGTGCGTACGCGGACGCGTGCGGAACCGGCACCGGTCCCGGCACCGGCACCGGTCCAGGCACCAGCACCGGCACCTTTACCGGTCGAGGCATCCGGCGAGCCGATCGGACAGCAATGACTGACCGGATCACGTTGCGCGGCCTGCGAGTTCGCGGTCATCACGGGGTATTCGAGCACGAGCGTCGCAACGGTCAGGACTTCGTCGTCGACGTTGTGCTCTCGGTCGACACCGGCATGGCCGGGCAGTCCGATGACCTGAATGACACGATCCACTACGGCCTGCTGGCCGAAGGACTGGCGGCGGACGTCGAACGCGACCCGCTTGACCTGATCGAGGCGCTGGCCCAGCGGCTGGCCGACCGATGCCTGAAGGACCCGCGGGTGGAGGAGGTCGAGGTGACCGTACACAAGCCGCAGGCCCCGGTCACCGTCCCGCTGGACGACGTGGCGGTGACCATCACCCGCCGCCAGCCATGACGTCGGTCGTCCCTCCCGCGGTTATGCGCATAACCGTCGCCGACGGGCCCGAAATGCGGCGGTTATGCGCATAACCGCAGGTTCGGCCGGGAGCCGGCCCTGGTCGACTGCGGTGCTTTCGATCGGGTCGAACCTCGGCGATCGGCTCTGCCACCTGCAGTCGGCGGTGACCGGCCTGGCCGACTACCTCTCTGGCCCGGGGTCGGTCTCAGCGGTCTACGAGACGGCGCCGTGGGGAGGCGCGGAACAGCCGGCGTATCTGAACGCGATCGCGATCGTGTCCGGCGAGCGCTCTCCCGCACAATGGCTGGAGTTGGCCCATGTGCTCGAGCAAGCCGCCGGGCGTATCCGCGAAGTACACTGGGGTGCAAGAACTCTGGACGTCGACATCGTTGTCGTAGACGACATCCGATCTGACGATGTCACCCTCACGTTGCCGCATCCGCATGCTCATGAGCGTGCCTTCGTGCTCGTACCGTGGTTGGACATCGATCCAGAAGCAGCACTGCCCGGTCACGGTCGCATTGCAGACTTAGTGTCCACAATGGACACATCGGGCGTCGTACGGTGGGGCACGTTGGCGAGGGCGACGTGAGCCCGACCAAGCCCCGCGATCTGGCCCTGATCGGCCTGTTCGTCGCAGCGCTCGGCTGGCTCCTCGTACGGCAGTACTACGGCGATCTGCCTCCGTTGCGGTGGTACCTGCCACTGTCATTCGCGGCTCTCGGAGTCGCCGAACTCATCGGCGCCCGCACGTTGCGGTCCCGGATCCGGGGTTCGGAGGGCCTCACTCCAGGGGATGCGCTCGGTGCTGCCGGCGCCCTTGCTCTGGCCAAGGCGAGCGCGGTCGCCGCCTCGGGGTTCCTCGGACTGTGGCTGGGGCTGCTTGCGTACACCGTGCCCAACGTCGACTTCTTGGCCGCCGTGGGCAACGACACCGTCACCGGGGTCATCGGGGTGACGTCATCGGGCCTCCTGGTTGCCGCGGCCCTGGTCCTGGAGGACGCGTGCCGTACGCCCCGCCCGCCGGGGGATCGAGACGAGCGGTCCTGATCGCTTCCACTTCGCCCGGGCCTGTACTTGTATTGGCCGGTACGGACTCCTCGAGACTGGAGAAGCAGATGCCCCAGCGCCGTGCCCATCTGGTCGGCAGCCTTCCGGGGGCCGATGCGCAGGACGCGATGCGATCGGCACTCGATCAGCTCGGCCCGCTGCTGGCCTCACTTCCCGACGGGGAGACCGGCGAACGCCGGAACTGGATCTTGAACATCGTCGAGGGAATGCGCCAGCATCCAGATCTGGAGGTGGCCAAGGAAGGGGACTGGTCGGACTACGACAAGACCCCCCGGTTCAAGATCCGGCGGGGGCATCAGCTCTACGGGGCGACGCTGAACTTCGGCCATGTGGCTGCCGTCAAGCAGTCGTGGCCGACCTTCGAGGCTTTGCGCAAGGAGTCCGGCCAGCCCGAGCTCAGTTTCCTGACCGGCATACCCGGAGACGTGGACATGACCATGTTCACTCTCGGCCCGGCCGGCCTTCTGCGGCATCGACGACCGTTCACCGAGGCCACGCTGCACGAGATCCGGACCATCCACGAGATGACCGGAGGCCAGAGTGTCTTTCAGATCGAGGTCCCCGCCGAACTGGTGCTGCTGACCAAAGCGCCGCCACCTGCCCGGCCGGCGCTGGCGAAGGTCCTCGGAAAGCGGATCGCGGACCTGGCGGCTGGGGCGGAGGAGGGGACCCGGTTCGGCGTGCATCTCTGCCTCGGGGACATGAACCATCGCGCCTTCGGCCGGATGCGTGACGCGGCGCCGCTGGTTGCGCTGAGCAATGCGATCGTGCGCGCCTGGCCGGCCGGGCGGCCGCTGGAATTCGTGCACGCGCCCTTCGCAGCCGCTGACGAGCCGCCGCCGGCCGATCCTGAGTTCTACGCACCGTTGGCCGGGCTGAACCTACCGACCGAAACCCGATTCATCGCCGGTATCGCGCACGAGGCTCAGGGGCTCGCGACGCAGGAGACCATCCGGTCGTTGATAGACGGGCACCTCGGACATCCGGTCGACATCTCGACCTCGTGTGGCCTTGGCCGCCGCGAGGAGTCCGCAGCGCGAGCGGCCATGGAGCGGATCCGCGTCCTTTGCCTGGCCTGATCGGCTTGGATGGCCTCGAGCACTGACGAGGACGCTGTGCCGACTGGACAACACCGTTGTCCCTACCCCGTAGCGTGCGTCGGATAGGCCCGCGTACGGCGGTCACCGCGATCTTCTTCCTCAACGGGGCAGCCTTCGTTCCTGGTATTCGCGGCTGCCCGCGATCCAGGACCGGCTCGATCTCGGTCCCGGCGCCGTCGGACTTGCTCTGCTCGGTGCACCCCTGGGCCTGCTGGTCACCCAGCCTGCCGTCGGAGCGTTGATCGCTCGACACGGTTCGCGACCGCTTGTGGCAGCGGCACCGATCTGGCTCGGCGCGGTGATTCTGCCCGCGTTCGCCGTCGACGTCCTTACCCTGTTGGCCGCGGTCACCATCGTCGGTGCGGCCAACGGAACCCTCGACATCTCGATGAACGCCCAGGGACTGGCTGTCGAGCGGGCGGCCGTGAAGCGCCTGTTCAGCTCCCTGCGCCGCTTTCTCCTTCGGCGCCTTGGCCGGCGCGGTACTGGCCGGAGTCGTTGCCGCACTTGGAGTTCGGCCAGCGACCCATCTCGGCGGAGTCGCCCTCATCGGGGCAGTCATCTCTCTTGCACTTGTGCCCAGCCTGCTCCACGACCGGCCGGACGGTGTCGACCGAGGGCCGCGGTTTGCCCGGCCGAGCCGCCGGCTGGCGGTCTTCGGCGCCATCGCACTGGCCGTACTACTCTCCGAGGGCGCCATCTTCGACTGGAGCGGGATCTTCCTGGCCTCCGAACAGCGGGCCGGCCCGGGACTGGCGCCGATGGGCCTAGCTGCGTTCTCCCTCACGATGGGCATAGGTCGACTACTCGCCGACCCAGCGGCAGACCGATTCGGCGAGGAGAAGGTCGCCCGCGGGGTGCCCTAGCAGGTGCGACCGGACTGGGGCTGGCCCTGGCGACGGGCTCGGTCGCGGTGTCGATCGCCGGCTTCGCGGTGACCGGCCTTGGCCTGGCAGCGGTGTTTCCGCTCACGTTGCGCGCGGCCGCTCGAAACCCGGCCACGGCGGGGCCCGATCTGGCGGCGGTATCCAGCTTGGGCTACCTGGGCCTGTTCCTGGGCCCACCAGCGATCGGGGTCCTGGCCGAGCAGACGGGTCTTCGGGCCGCGCTGCTGCTGGTGTGTGCCGCCTGCCTGGTGGCTGCGATCTTCGCCTTCCGCATCGACCCGGCGCCCCGCCCCGCGATTTAGCCGGCTCCGAACGCGCTCAGCCGTAGCGTGGCCGCATCGCACCCGTTTCCACCGCATTGCACCTGATGCAACGGGTAGTCCGCGGGCACAACGGGTGCAACGCGTAGTTGGGGCACCCCTGGCGATGACCCGGCTGGCTCTATCGCGAGAACTAGACGGCGCCGGCGGTCTCCGGAACCGATCCGTCCACCGAGCGGCGCAGCGCGGAGTGTAGGGACTCCGGGGTCAGGACGCCCAGAAAACGGCCGCCGTCCAGGACTGCGACCCAGCCGGCGTCGAGTTGCAGCATCTGGGAGAACGCCGTCTTCAGCGACGCATCGGCCGGCACCCAGGCCTCCATCCGCCGGCCGTGCTGTACGACGGTGCCCGACCCCTGCGCGCGGTCGAGCGAGATCCAGCCGTGCAGGTTCTCGCCGTCATCGAGGACAACCGCCCAGCGTGCCTCGGCTCGATCGAGGACGGCACGCGCGTCGGCCAACGAGTCGTTGACGTGGACGACCGGCGGGTGTTCGAGGTCCTCGGTGTCGATGTCGGTCACCGCCAGCCGCTTGAGCCCTCGGTCGGAACCGACGAAGTCCGCGACGAATTCGGTGGCCGGCTTGCCCAGCAACTCGGCCGGGCTGGCGAACTGCTCGACCTTGCCGCCCTCGCTCATCACCGCGATCCGGTCCCCGAGCCGTACGGCTTCCTCGATGTCGTGGGTGACGAACACGATCGTCTTGCGCACAGCTGCCTGCAGGCGCAGGAACTCCGACTGCAGCCGCTCGCGTACGACCGGGTCGACGGCCGAGAACGGCTCGTCCATCAGCAGGACGCTCGGATCAGCCGCCAATGCGCGCGCGACGCCGGCGCGTTGCCGTTGCCCGCCGGAGAGCTGATGGGGATACCGGTCGCCGTACGTGGTCGGGTCGAGTCCGACCGTTGTCAACAGTTCCTCGACGCGGTCGGAGATCTTCGGCTTTGCCCAGCCCAGCAGCTTGGGAACGGTTGCGACGTTGTTGCGGATGCTCTGATGCGGGAACAGCCCGACGTTCTGGATGACGTACCCGATCCGGCGCCGCAACTCGTGGACGTCGACCTTGGTGACGTCCTCGCCACCGAGCAGGATCCGGCCGGTACTCGGCTCGATGATCCGGTTGATCATCTTCATGGTCGTCGTCTTGCCGCACCCGGAGGGGCCGACCAGGACGGACAGCTCACCGGCGGCGAAGTGCAGGTTCACCTCTCTCACCCCGACGCTGCCGTCCGGGAAGGTCTTGCTGACTCCCTCGAGGTCAATCGGTTCGGCCGCGTTCTCCGACTGGGCTGTAGCGTCCACGTGTGGCCTTCCTGCTGGGCAGCCTCCGATGAGGGCTGCTGCGGTACTCGCGGTCGAGAGCGCGCCGAACCCCTGGATCAACTTCGGCTATCTCGCGGACAACTGGGATCGCATTCTTCCCTATCTGGGCCAGCACATCCGGCTGACGCTGATTTCGGTCCTGATCGGGACGGTGATCGCGCTTCCGCTGGCCGTGATCGCCCGTCGGATCCGGTTCCTCGCCGCACCGATCCTCGGACTGTCGACGCTGCTCTACACGATCCCGTCCCTGGCGATGTTCGCGTTCATCGCCCCCTTCACCGGGCTGTCGCCTACCACGGTGATCATCGGCCTCGTCCTGTACTCCTTGGTCATCCTGGTCCGGAACTTCCTGGCCGGACTCCAGTCCGTGCCCGACGACGTCCGTGAAGCCGCCCAAGGGATGGGGTACGGGCCGGCCCGGATGTTCTTCAAGGTCGAGTTGCCGCTGGCGCTGCCCGCCTTCATGACCGGGCTGCGGGTGGCCACCGTGTCCACCGTCGCGCTGGTCACGGTAGGGGTCATCGTCGGGCAGGGCGGGCTCGGACAGCTGATCATCGTCGAGGGCTTCCGGCGCAACTACTTCAAGGCGCCGATCGTCTACGGCACGCTGCTCTGCGTCCTGCTGGCCCTCGTCCTCGACCAGCTGCTCGCCTTCGCCGAGCGCCGGCTGACGCCGTGGACGAGGAGGCCGACATGAGCATCTTCGAACGCGCCCTGCTCTACCTCAACGATCCGGTCAATTGGACCAAGCGCAACGGGATCCTCGAGCTCTTGGGTGAGCATCTGACGATCGCTGGCCTGTCCTTGTTGTTCGGGATGCTGATCGCCCTCCCGCTGGGAATCTGGCTGGGACACACCGGCCGTGGCGGAGGCTTCGCAGTCGCGCTGTCAAACGTGTCGCGCGCGGTGCCGACCCTGGCGATCCTGACGATCCTGGCCGTGACGCCGATCGGCTTCACCATCTGGGCGCCGGTGATCGCGCTGACCGTCTTCGCCGTACCACCGATCCTGGCCAACACCTATGTCGGGTTTCGCGAGGTCGACCGGGACGTGCTCGAGGCCGCCCGTGCGATGGGCATGGACACTGGTGACCTCGTACGCAAGGCCGAACTGCCGCTGGCCATGCCGCTGATCATGACCGGTATTCGTACCGCAGGTGTCCAGGTCGTGGCGACCGCGACGCTGGCCGCTCTGCTGGCCGGCGGCACCCTCGGCCGGTTGATCCGCTCGGGTTTCGGGACGCAGGACTACGCCGTGGTGCTCGCCGGCGCGCTGCTGGTCGCGCTGCTCGCCATCCTCACCGAGGTCGCGCTCGGAACCCTCGGCTGGATCCTCACTCCTGGGCAAAAGCGCATCCCGTTCGCAGGGCTGTTCGGCAGGAATGCATCCGGTCCAGACGGCGCGATAGCGAACCTTCCGGTGGGCGAAGTCGCTAGGCCGGCCACGTAGTTGGACAACCTCCTGGCCCGGTAACCCTGGCGTGGCCGGCCACATAGGGGACAGCGCACGCGGCCCCCAGCCTCAACCGGTTCCATCCTGATGTCGCAGGTTTGCCGGTGACTCGCCCGGTGTGTCCTCTGCGGTCCTACGACATCAAGACGTGGGTACGGCGGATGTCGCAGGTTTGCCGGTGACTCGCCCGGTGTGTCCTCTGCGGTCATACGACATCACGGAGGAGTCCGGCGATTGGGCCGTGGTCGCGGGAATCGGAGGCAGGTGCGGACCGGCGTGCCGGCTCGGCCAGGCAGGCGAAACGGCTACGCCGTAAGTCGCGGGTAGATAACGGGCCGGTGACGCATCCCTGTACCGGTTGCAGGATGCGGCGTGCTGGGGTTCAGTAGACCTTCGCGGGAAATCTCCCGCCAGACACGCGTTGTGGCACAGCGGCCACACGGGACACAGAAGGCGGTCAGATGCGACTACGTCGTACCGCAACCCTCATTTTTTCCTTGATGACCCTCGTCGTTCTGGCCGCCTGCGGCGAGTCCGGCTCGTCCGGTGGCGGCGGAGGTGACAGCAGCGGCGGCGGCGAGGCCTCGGGAGATGCCTGCGCGCCGATCTCCGGCGAGAACGTCGTCCTCCTGGAGGACGACCTCGGCCTGCAGCAGGTCGACAACATCATCCCGGCAGTCAATGCGGCCGTCGCAACCCCACCGCTACTCGACGCGCTCAACGCGGTGTCGGCGGCGTTGACGACCGAGGACCTGATCAACCTCAACGCCGAGGTCGACCTCCAGTTCCAGACCGTCGAGGACACCGCGACGGCATTCGTCGAGGAAAAGGGCCTGGCAGAGGGCCTGTCCGGTGGCAGCGGTGACATCGTCATCGGCGCCGCGGGCTTCACCGAGAACCTCATCCTCGGCCAGATGTATGCCCAGGTGCTCACCGCAGCCGGGTTCAGCGCGACGGTCACCCAAGTCGACAACCGGGAGCTGTACTACCCGGAGCTGACCGCCGGCAACATCCAGGTCGTGCCCGAATATGTCGGCACGCTGGCCACTTTCATCAACGGCCAGGTCAACGGCCCGGAGGCCAACGAGTCCGACCCACCGGCCAGTGGCGACCTCGACGCGACAGTGACCAACTTGACCACCCTCGGCGAAGGCGTCGGGCTGGTCTTCGGTGAGCCGTCGGAGGCCCAGGACCAGAACGCGTTCGCCGTCACCCAGGAGCTGGCCGACAGCCTCGGCGTGGCCACTCTGTCCGAGCTGGCCGAGGCCTGCGGGGATGGCTCGCTGATCCTCGGTGGCCCGCCGGAGTGCCCGGAGCGCCCGTTCTGCCAGCCTGGACTGGAAGAGACCTACGGCATGAGCTTTGGCAGCGTCGAGGACTTCGACCTGGGCGCGCCCACCGTCGAGGCACTCAAGCAGGGCGAGGTTTCGATCGGCTTGGTGCTCAGCACCGATCCCAACCTCGCCGGCGGCTAGCCGACTCCGCGAAGCCGCCGTCGCGTGATCATGAGCGCCCCAGGGTGAGTCAGTCTTCACCCAGGGCGCTCATGATCGTGTGAGCCGCGGGACCGGCAGGGCTGAGTCGCTCTAGCCGGCCGCGACCGGCCAGCCGCCGGCCGGGTACTGCTCTCCAACGGGGACCTCCACGTCGAGCTGATTGCCCTCCTGCGCCAGTGGACAGACCCAAGCCGGGCTGTAGGCACAGGACGGGTGGTAGGCGAAGTTGAGGTCCACGACTATCGTCGCCCGGCCGCCGTCGCCGGTCGGGGAATTGGCGCCTTCGCCAGCGCCGAGATCGGCTCCCTTCGCCGTGTCGAGCAGATACCGCCCGGCACCGTACGTTCCGCGTCCGGCAGTCCTATCGCGCATCGGGAGGAAGAGCCCGCCCCCGTACTGGGCCAGCCACCACACGTCCAGGGTGCCCAGCTCTCCGAGCTCGACCCGGCCGATCCGGTCCATCGTGACGACCTCCGCACCCTGGGTCGGGATCACCAGCCGCTCCGGTTCGGCGTCGGTGTCGATCGCCGTCTCGAAGCGGTACGCCGGGTCGTACGGCGCGTACGGCAGGCCGGTGAAGTCCGCCCTGGCCGGCCCTTCCAAGGGTGAGTCGGGATGCTCGGCGAAGAGCTGGTCCCGGCCCTTCCGCCAGAGGTCGAAGCCGCGCTGGGGCTGCTCGCAATCACGCACTCTGCGATACAGATCGCCGACTGCGCGACGCCAGCCCAAGAGAGATGTGCTCATTTGCTTCTCCTCGTCGACGGCCGTCCTCAGCCTGCCACTGAGCACAGCGGTCATCTCGCCGTACCCTGACCCGCATGGCTGTGCGCGTGGAGAGGGATTCCGTCGCGCTCACACCGCTGCGCACGGTTGCGCTGGCCATCGGATCCCTCTGCGCGATCTCGGCGAGCGTGACCCTGCTCATGACCGAAAACTCCAAGTACCTGCGAATCGCCATCCTGGTCGCGGTGTGGGGTTTCTTCCTGGCATTGCTCGCGGCCAGCCGGCGACAGACCGACCAAGCCATGGCGGCCGGCACCGAGATCGAACTGCGCCGTAGCTACGAGTTTGAGCTCGAACGCGAGGTCGCCGCGCGGCGGGAGTACGAGCTGACCCTGGAGGTCAAGCTGCGTCGCGAGTTGCAGGACGACTTCGCCGCCCAGGTGGGCGCCCTGCGCGAGGAGATGATCAGCCTGCGTCGGGAGCTGTCCGAACAATGGGACAGCGAGTTGCGGGTCGAGCGAATGGTCATGCGCACCCAATCGGTACGGCTGGGCAGTGACCGGCGGGATTCGATGGACGCGGATTCGTTCCAAGCGGATTCGATCGATGCAAATTCGATCGACGCGGATTCGGCCAGCCGACCCTACATCGACACCGTCGGGGGGAGCGCCGCACCAGGCGGCGGCGCGACCGGCATCGCTGCGGCGTCCCAGCCGACTACCTACCAGCCTGCGGCACCAGATCAAGCGGAGTACGAGCCGGTGTCGTACCGGCCCGGGCCACCCGAGCCCACAGCGTACGAACCTCCTCCGATCGAGCCGCGTTCGTACGTGCCCTTCTCGGACGAGAATCTGGCCCACCGAGAGCCCGCTGCCCCCCAGACATTCGACGCGGGATCGGCCACCCATGAGTTCCCGGCCGTGACCAGTGAGTTCCCGGCGGTTACCCACAACGGCCCGCCCGTACCGCCCGCCCGCCCGTCCTGGCCCCCGAGCCCGCCGTTCCCGGACTACGCCGCCCAGACACCCGCGCAGCCAGACCCCGAAGACGACGCCGTGCTGACCCGCATCCTGGCCGAAGCCGGCGGTAGCACCCCAGGCCGGCGGCGCAAGCACCGATACGCCGATGAGGACGAGGACGGCGGGCCGGTCGGCTTCTAGAGCCAGCACCGGCCCGGCCTACCTGTCGATATCGCCGACGACGAAGAACATCGAGCCGAGGATGGCGACCAGATCCGGCAGCAGCGTGCCCGGCAGCAGCTCGGTCAGCACCTGGATGTTGTTGAACGAGGCCGAACGCAGCTTGCACCGCCATGGAGTCTTCTCGCCGCGGCTGACGATGAAATACCCGTTGAGCCCCAACGGGTTCTCCGTCCAGGCGTAGGTGTGACCCTCGGGCGCCTTGAGCGTCTTGGGCAGCCGTACGTTGACCGGGCCGGTGATCGAGGCCAACCGATCCAGGCAGGCATCGGCCAGATCGAGGGAGGCATAGACCTGGTCGAGCAGACAGGCGAAGCGGGCGTGGCAGTCCCCGGCCGTACCGGTGATCACCCGCAGCGAGTCCTGCAGTTCGCCGTACGCAAGGTAGGGCTCGTCACGGCGGAGGTCGAAGTCGACGCCGCTGGCCCGGGCAACCGGCCCGCTGACGCCGTAGGTGGCGATCTGCTCCGGGCTCAGGACCCCGACGCCGCGGGTACGGGCCAGGAAGATCTCGTTGTTGCGGATCAGGCCATCCAGGTCGGGCATCCGGCGGCGTACGTCGGCAACCGCCTGCCGTACCCGCCCGGTCCAGCCCGCCGGCACTTCCTCCTTGATCCCGCCGACCCGGTTGAACATGAAGTGCATCCGCCCGCCGGCGGCTTCCTCCATCACCGCCTGGATCGTCTCCCGCTCGCGGAAGGCGTAGAAGACGGGCGTGATCGCGCCGATCTCCAGCGGGTAGGAACCGAGGAACATCAGGTGGTTGAGGACCCGGTTGAGTTCGGCGAGCAGGGTTCGGAGCCAGGTGGCCCGCGCCGGTACCTCCATGCCGAGCATGCGCTCGACGGCCAGCACGACCCCGAGTTCGTTGGAGAATGCCGACAGCCAGTCGTGCCGGTTGGCCAGCACGATGATCTGGCGGTAGTCGCGTACCTCGAACAACTTCTCCGCACCCCGGTGCATGTAGCCGACGATCGGTTCGGCGCTGACCACCCGCTCGCCGTCGAGGACCAGCCGCAGCCGCAGGACGCCGTGCGTGGACGGGTGCTGGGGCCCGATGTTGAGCGTCATGTCGGTGGTGGGGAACTCGTGCAGGCCGGCCGCGGCATCACCGACCCCGACGGTGACCTCCTGGCGGGGCATGCCGACCATCCTGCCCCTTACCGCCCGCGGGGCACCGCCTCCGGGGTTGCGTTCTGACGTTCTCGCCAGGCGCGGTTCTTGGCCCGGTTGCCGCAGTAGGCCATCTCGCACCAGCGGCGGGAGCGGTTGCGGGAGGTGTCGAAGTAGGCATACCGGCACTCCGGTGCAGCGCATGCCTTTACCCGCGCCCAGTGCTGGGTGAGCCGCGCCGTGAGGAAGCACTCCGCGACCGCCACGAGGGCCTGCTCGCTCGTCGTCGCAGCTGCTGCCGCGGCGAGCAACTGCGGCGCCCGATCCTGGCCACCGAGATCGAGTACCAACTCGACCGAGCCCAGGGCGGCGACCGCCCGACCGATCGCTTCGTCGTCGGGCGGCTGACCGTTGTTGGCGGCGGCGAACTGGCGTAGTCCCTCGCGTAGATCCCGCAGCTGGCGCAACCGCGCCTCGTCGCCGGACCCGGTCGACGCGGCAGGCGTGCCGCCCAGCCAGTCAGTCAGCCATCCGGCGGCTCGCCCGTCGCCGAGTACGTCATCCCGTTCGGGCAGGTATGCGGTGTTGAGGAAGTCCACGATGCGCTTTCCCGCATGAGTGCTGTCCAGCTTAACCACCATGTGACCACCATACTCAGTTGACAGGTTAGCTCCGGGAGATCAGGCTCACCCGGCAGTCGCCACGAATGCCAGATGGCTGCTCGGCACCGATCAGAGAGAGCTCCCCATGAATGACGCAGCACCGTCCCCCTCCCCGGCAGATCCGCAGCCGCCGTTGCTGGGTCCGCGCCTGGTGCTCCGTACCGGTACCGACGATGACGCCGCGGAGTTGCACCGCATCCGCTGCGAACCTTCGGTCGCGAGGTGGTGGGGCAGCGCCGACCCGGAGGAGAAGATGGCAGCCGAACTTCGTGGCGAAGGTGAGGAGGTGCTCTTCGTCATCGAGGTCGACAGTGAGGTCGCCGGCAGCATCCAGTATTCGGAGGAGAACGAGCCCGACTACCGGCACGCCGGCATCGACATCTACCTCGCCGCTCGATTCCAGGGCGGCGGTCTCGGCACCGAGGCGATCGCGGTGCTCGCCGCCCATCTGATCGACGACCGCGGCCACCACCGGCTGACCATCGATCCGGCCGTGGCCAACGTCCGGGCGATCCGGTCGTACGAGCGGGTCGGTTTCCGTACGGTCGGGGTGATGCGTTCCTACGAACGCGCTCCGGACGGCATCTGGCGAGATGCCCTGCTGATGGACCTCCTCGACGGCGAACTCATCCGGGCCGAGGCCGGCGAGGTCCAGGCCGGCTGAGGTACGTGCGCGGGGCGGCGCGCGGCGTCGTTCCAAAACCGACCGCGGACTACTCGCGAGGTCGACAATGGCTCGCATGTGCGGTCGGCGCCGGGTGGCGATCTTGGCGGTCACACTGGCCCTGCTCGCCGGCGGCTGTACGGCGGATAACCCAAACGTCGGTGTCGGTGCGTCCGCTTCGGCAACGGCCCCGACATCGTCCGAGCTCGATGCCGGCCCCGATCCGCCCATTCCCGACTCGGCGCCTACGCTGAGTGCTACTCCGGCATCCGGACGTGACCTGCCGTTCTCCTCCACCTCGTCGCCGGTGACCGCTGAGCGGCTGGGTGCTTCCTACCGGCCCGGCTGCCCGGTCCCCCGGAGGCGCTCGCACTGCTACGGCTGTCCTACGTCACCTTCGAAGGCGCCTCGGCCACCGGCGAACTGATCGTCGCGGCTGAGCTGGTCGATGACGTGGTCGCGATCTTCGCCGAGCTCTACCGGCTGCAGTTCCCGATCGCCAGCATGCAGACCGTCGAGGCATTCGGGGCCGACGACGACGCGTCGATGGCCGCCGACAACACCTCCGCTTTCAACTGCCGGTCGATCACCGGCGGCGGTGGGTGGTCGCTGCATTCGTACGGAACCGCGATCGACGTCAACCCGAGGGAGAACCCGTACGTATCGGGCCAGACGGTCCTGCCGCCCGAGGGGCGCGACCACCTCGACCGGGACGATCCGGCACCGGGCATGATCCGGGCTGGCGATCCCGTGCTGGGTGCCTTCACCGCACACGGGTTCACCTGGGGAGGCTCCTGGACAGATCCCGTGGACTACCAGCACTTCGAGAGGTGACTGGCACGCTGATGCGCCGGACCGGTCAGACTCTGGTCTTCGACGCCGACGACACGCTGTGGGAGAACAACGTGCTCTTCGAGCGGGTCATCGACGACTTCCTGGAATGGCTGGCTCACCCAACGCTCGACAACGCCATGATCCGCTCGATCTTCAACGACATCGAGGCGGCCAACACCGTCGCCCACGGGTATGGCAGCAAGGTCTTCCTGCGCAGCCTCGGGGAGTGCTTCGCGCATCTGCAGGAGCGACCGGCCACGGAAACCGAGCGCCGGGAGATCGACGCGCTCGCCGTCGCGCTGGTCGAGCATCGAGTCGACCTCGTTCCTGGGGTCGCCACCACGCTCACCGATCTCGGCAGCCGACATGACCTGTTGCTGCTCACCAAGGGCGAGGTGGCCGAGCAACAGAACAAGCTGGACGTCTCCGGGCTGGGTCACCATTTCCGCAGCATTCACATCGTGGCCGAGAAGAACGTCGAGACGTATCGCCAGCTCGTCCTGGCGGAATCCCTGACCCCGTCGCAGACCTGGATGATCGGCAACTCGCCGAAGTCCGACATCAACCCGGCCCGACTCGCGGGCCTGAACGCGGTCTTCCTGCCCAACGACAACACATGGATCCTCGAACACGACGACATCGATCCCACCGACGATGGCGTGCTGCGGCTCGGGCGGTTCCCGGAACTCCTCGAACACTTCTGATCCGGGATCGAAGCAAACCGTTCAGCAGCCTTACAACGAATACCTGTCGGGGTTGCGGTCATCGGGGTCTTCGGTCATCCACCATGACGAAGCAGAGCGACCGCCGAGAGGATGATGCGTCGGTGCCGAGCGAGCTGCTAGGTGAAGAAACAGCCCTGTCCATCCATGCAGTCAGCGAGCTGTTGGGCATCCCCGCGCCGACAATCCGCTCCTGGGAGCGCCGGTACGGCGTGGCCCATACGGCCCGCACGCCCGGTGGGCATCGGAGATATCGGGCGCCGGAGATCGGAGATCTCCGCCTTATGCGCGACGAGATCAGCCGCGGTCGGCGCTCTGCGGACGCCGCGACGCTGATCCGGGATGGAGTCGGATCGGCCGGACCGTACCGCTCGATCATCCAGGGCTTCGTCGCCGTCGCCGAAACGATGGACGCTCGGCAGATGGACATGCTGCTCGACGGCTGCCGCGACCGATTCGGCCTCGAGGACACGATCTGTCGCGTGGTTCTGCCGGGGATGCGCCTGATCGGCCTGGCCTGGCAGACCGGTCGATGTGACATCTCCCAGGAGCACCTGGTCACCCGGGCGACCCGGGCATGGCTGCACAAGGTCCTGTCCCGGCGGCCGGCTCCTTTGCATCCGCAGCAGATCGTGTTGAGCTGCGGGCCCCAGGATCTGCACACCATCGGGATGGAGGCGATGGAGGTCCTGCTGTCCGAGCGCGGCTGGCAGTGTCATCTGCTCGGCGAGCGAATTCCGCCGGCTGATCTCACCGCCGCGATCAACCGGACCCGAGCCGCGGCGGCGATCGTGGTCTCGCACATCGGCTCCCATCGCCGGGCGACGGTCGCGGCGATGCGCGCGGCCGCCCGTACGAACACGCTGTTGTTCTACGCCGGTAACGCGTTTCTCACACCCGCAGCGCGAAGAGGTGTGCCAGGGACCTACCTCGGCGAGGACCTCATCGAAGCCGTCGGGACCGTCGCTAGCTCGGTGCAAACCGGATCGGCAGCCGACCCGCAGTAGCCGCGTAAGGGTCACGGTCAGGTCACGACGGGCGGTAAATGTGCCGCTGGATCCGCGGTGACGGTTGACTGGATCACAGCCAATCTTCTACGAAGTAGGCGTACCTCGCACCAAGGTTGTCACACGATCTGTGCCGGCCCAGCCCGCCCGCTCCGTACCGACCTGAGGGGTAGCTCATGACGCAACCGGTTCTCTCCCGACGCAGTGCCATCGGCGTGTTCGGTCTGGCCGGTCTGGCGGCAACCGCCGGCTGCGGCAGCAGTGTGGGTGGCGGCAGCGGCGGCGGTTCGTCCGGCGGTGGTTCGTCGGGGGGCGGCGGGCCGATCAAGGTCGGACTGATCATCCCGCAGGACGGGGTCTACACCCCACTCGGCGTCGACATGAAGAACGCCTGGGACCTCTATCTGGACAGCCACGACGGCATGCTCGGCGGCTACGAGGTGGAGACCGTCGTCGGCGACGAGGGCGAGGGACCCGACACCGGCGTCCCGGCCATCCAAGGTCTGCTGCAGAGAGACAACGTCGACGTCCTGGTCGGGATAGTCAACTCCGCATCGGCACTGGGCTCGGCCGAGGCGATCGCCGCGGCCAAGAAGGTGCTCGTGATCGCCAATGCCGGCGCCAACGCGGTGACCGGCGACGCCCGCAACCCCTACATCTGGCGGGCTTCGTTCAACAACGCCCAGGCCGCCTTCGCGATGGGGGAGTACCTCGCGGGGCAGCAGCCTGAGGGCGGGGTGTACCTGATGGCACCGGACTATGCGGCTGGTCAGGAGACCTTCGCGGCCTTCAAGGAAGCCTACGAAGGTGGCGGCGGGACGATCGCCGGGGAGGCGCTGACCCCGTTCGGCACGACGCAGGACTTCCAGCCGTTCCTGTCCGCGATACCAGGGTCCGGTGCCGGTGCCACGTTCGTCTTCTACTCCGGCGGCGAGGCGGTCAGCTTCGTCCAGCAGTACGCGAGCTTCGGGCTCAAGGACACCGTGCAGCTGTACGGATCCGGCTTCCTCACCGAGGGCAGCGTGCTGGAGGCCCAGGGCGAGGCCGCCGTGGGGATCCAGACCGCGCTGCACTACTCGACCGAGATCGACAATCCGGCCAACACCGAGTTCGTCGCGGCATATCAGGACGCCTACGACGCACTGCCCACCTGCTTCGCCGTACAGACCTGGGATGCCGCGCTCGTCCTCGACCTCGCGTTGGCCGAGGCCGAAGACCTGTCCGGCGACGCGGTCTCCGAAGCGCTCGGCGGGCTCGACGAGATCAGCGACAGTCCACGCGGTCCGTGGAGCTTCGACGGCCAGTCGCCCAGACACATCGAGTACCTGCGTGAGGTGCAGGAGGGTGACGTCGGCCTGATCAACGTGGTTGTCGAGGAACTCGGTGAGTACGGCCAGTAGGTCTTCCTCACAGTAGGGTGCGGCCCTCATGACCGAGTGGTTCGCGGATAACTTCGTCTCAATCCTCAACGGCCTGGCCATCGGCTCGTTGCTGTTCATCCTTGCCGTCGGGCTCTCACTGGTCTTCGGGATGATGGACGTGCTCAATCTGGGGCACGGTGCGCTGTACCTGATCGGCGCCTACGTCGGTTACCAGTTCACCGGCGGCGTCTCCTCCTGGAGCGGATTCCTTACCGCCCTGGCCGTCGCGGCCGCCTTCGGGGTGGTCGCCGGGCTGATCCTGTCGGTGGCGACCGAGCCGCTGGTCGGCCGCGGGCATCTGGATCAGGCGTTGCTCACCTTGGGCGTGGCACTGGTCGTGGCGGAGGTCATCTCGATCATCTTCGGCGACGACGTGCAGAACGTCGTCGCCCCGCCGGGTCTGAACCAGTCGATCCAGGTGTTCGGCAACACCTATCCGGCCTACAGGCTCGCCCTGATCGCGGTCGGCGCGGCGCTGGCGATCGTGGTCTGGCTGGTCATCGAGAAGACCTCGCTCGGGTCATTGATCCGGGCCAGCGTAAGCGACCGGGAGATGGTCGCCGCATTGGGCGTGGACAACCGAAAGGTCAAGGCCGGTGTGTTCGCCTTCGGCTCCATGCTGGCTGCTCTTGCGGGTGTGCTCGGTGGTCCGGTGTACGGCGCTCGTACCGGCCTGGACGAGACGGTGCTCCTGCTCGCGCTCGTGGTGATCGTGATCGGCGGCCTGGGATCGGTGCGGGGTGCGTTGATCGGTTCGCTGCTGATCGGCCAGGTCGAATCCTTGGGCCGGGCCAACCTCCCGGACTTCGCCTCTTTCATGCTGTTCGGGGCCTTGGCGTTGGTCCTGATCGTGCGGCCCCGTGGGCTGTTCGGCAGCAAGGTCGGCGCGGCATGACTCGCCCGCTGCCGCTGGGTCGGCTGATCTCTGTAGCGCTGCTGCTCGTCCTCGCGCTCGTACCGCTGTTCGTGGCGCCGTTCCCGACCTCGATGCTGGCCCGGATGCTGATCTTCGCGCTGCTGGCGGTCAGTCTCGACCTGCTGGTGGGAGTCACCGGGCTGCCGTCCCTGGGCCACGCTGCTTACTTCGGGGTCGGTGCCTATACCGCCGGCCTGGTGGCCAAGCACTGGACCGCGGCAGCACCAGTGCCGCTGCTGGCCGCTGTCGTGGTCGCCGCTTTCGCTGCCACCGCTACCGGCTGGCTCGCGGTTCGGTCGCACGGGGTGTTCTTCCTGATGCTGACGCTGGCGATCGGCGAGCTCATCCAGCAACTGGCCGAGAGCTGGTCGGAGGTGACCGGCGGGGACAACGGCCTGTACGGGATCCCGGCTGTCGAGGTGGCCGGTGAACCCCTGGGTCAGATCGGCTACGTGTACTGGTACGTGCTGGTCTTCACGGTGGTGGGGTTCGCGGTGATCTGGGCGGTGTCCCGCTCACCGTTCGGTGCGGCCCTGCGGGGCATCCGGGACAACGAGCCGCGGATGCGCTCGCTGGGGTATTCACCATTTCGCTACAAGCTGGCCGGATTCGTCGTCGCCGGCGCTGTGGCCGGCCTCGCCGGCGGACTGCTGGCCGTACAACAGCAGTTGGTTACCCCCGCCGACCTCGGTTTCACGACCTCGGCGCTGGCCCTGCTAGCCGTGGCGGTTGGTGGCGCAGGTTCACTGTGGGGTCCGGCGATCGGTGCGGCCCTGGTGGTGCTCATCCGCGACGTGTACGGCCCCGATCTGGACGGGCACGGCACGCTGGTCCTCGGGGTGGCGTTCATCCTGGCGGTCTACGCGCTACGCAACGGGATCGCCGGCCTGGCCACGACCCAGTTCCGCCGCCGCAATCCTGCTGTCCCTGTACCCGTACCCGTACCCGTACCCGATCCGACTCAGGGGACCCCTGCGACGTTAGGTTCGTACGGATCTTCCCCTGATGCGGACGAGAGTCCGGCGGATCGCGGATGAGCCCGATGCTCGAACTCCGTGAGGTGGGCCGCAGCTTCGGTGCGCTCAAGGCCGTCGACGGCGTGGACCTTGACGTCGAGGCCGGGGCCCGGCACGCCCTGATCGGGCCGAACGGCGCCGGCAAGAGCACCCTGTTCCGGTTGATCTCCGGCGAACTACCGGTGACCTCGGGGGCGCTGCGGTTGTCCGGCCAGGACGTGACAAGGCTGTCCCAGGTACGCCGGGCCCGCAGCGGTCTGGCCCAGACGATGCAACATTCCAGCCTGTTCCAGACCCGGACGGCGAGTCAGAACGTGGCACTGGCCGCGCAGCGGCACCGGGGCAATGCCGCCTGGTTGCTTCCGCGGCGACAGCGCAAGGTCGATGCCCGGGTCGCCGAGTTGTTGGACGCTGTGGGACTGTCCGAGCGGGCCACAGCCGTGGCCGCCTCGCTGTCTCACGGCGAGCGCCGTCAGCTCGAGATCGCCGTGGCGCTGGCCTGCGAGCCGCGGCTTTTGCTGATGGACGAGCCGGCCGCTGGGATGTCGCCGGCTGAGAGCGGGCGGCTCACCGAACTCGTCCTTGCCCTGCCGCGGGAGATCACCATAGTGATCGTCGAACATGACCTCGACGTGGTGTTCGCGCTCGCCGAGCGAGTGACGGTTCTGCATCTGGGTCGAGTGCTGCTGACCGGCTCTCCGGATGAAGTCCGCGGCAGCCCCGCCGTACAGGAGGCCTATCTCGGGTCGAGCACCCGCGGTGATCTCTTCGGACCGAACGTTGGCCCGCATCAGGGGAGGATTGGTACGTATCTAACGTCGCAAGGGGCCCCTGAGTCGGATCAAAGGGGAGGGACGTCGTGACGCTCGAGATTTCGGGGCTGACCTCCGGGTACGGGCGCAGCAGCGTCCTGCAAGGCGTCGATCTCGACCTGTCCGACGGCCGGGTCCTTGGTCTGCTCGGGCGCAACGGGGTCGGCAAGACCACCCTGATCCACACGGTGATGGGCCTGGTCCGGCCGACCGGTGGCTCGATCACCCTGGACGGCAAGGAACTCAGTGGCCGGCGTACCGACCAGATCGCCCGGGCTGGACTGGCATTGGTCCCGCAGGGTCGCCGGATCTGGCCGAACCTCGACGTGACCGAACACCTCACCCTGGCCTCGCGACGACGCAGCGGCGGGGCGTGGACCATCCCGACGATCCTGGAGTTGCTGCCGAGGCTCGGCGAGCGCAGCAAGCACCTCGGCGGGCAGCTGTCCGGGGGCGAGCAGCAGATGCTGGCCATCGCTCGCGCCCTGCTCACCGGCCCGCGCGCGCTGCTGATGGACGAACCATCCGACGGCTTGGCGCCGACCATCGTTGATCAGATCGGTGCAGTGATCGGCACACTGAAAAGTGAGGGCGTGACGGTGCTGCTGGTCGAGCAGGATCTGCATCTGGCCTTCCTCGTCGCCGACGAGATCGCGGTCATGGCAAAGGGTCAGATCGCTCACAGGTGTTCGACCGCGGAATTCCGGGCCGACGAGCCGACCGCCCGCCGGCTCCTCGGTGTCACCTGATCCCAGGCGGCCAGAGCGACCTCAATTTCTGGCGGTTTTGACGTAAACCGCCAGGATCGCCGAGGCATTGGGCCCCCACCTTGGCGGTTTTGACGTAAACCGCCAGGATTGGGCCGGCGATCAGGCCGAGCAGAGTGCCTTCCAGTGGCTGTCGGCGCTCTGACGCCAGGCCTCGTGCTTGTCGTGAAACAGCTCCCGCGCCGTACGCCCGACCCAGTCGTCGGGCAGCAGCGCGGTCGGCAGCTGGGGATCCAGGAACGGGAAGCGTCGCCATTCGTGAACCAGGTGGATCTGGGACAGCAGCGACTCGGTGTCGCCGGCCGGCTGCAGCTCGGAGAACGCCGCGATGAACCGGTCGTACCGGGCCGCGATCTCGGGTAGGTCCCAGGCTCGGCGGACGAGCTCCGGCTCGTGTCCGATACCGCCATGCGGGCCGACGAAGGAGAAGACCGACCGGTTCAGGCCGAGGTCGACCAGGACCCCGCGAGCCTCGTCGACCAGTGCCGGCCGGGGAGTGACCCAGACCCCTGGGGCCGGTGAGCCGAAGCCAGCCCAGGCCAACCGGGTACGGGCGCGCCGGCGTAGTCCGCGCTCGGTCTCCGGAACGCTGACCAGCAGGGTCAGCCACTCCCCGTCCCAGTCAGTGGTCTCGCTGGCGAAGGTGTAGATCCGCTCCGCGCCTTCGGTCAGCAACCGCCTGCCGGTTCCGGTCAGGCTCCATTGCGCCCGCCGGCCGACCTTGGTCGAGGCGATCAGCCCGTCGGCACCGGTCCGGGCCAGGGCCTGGCGCGCCGCCCGGTGTTCGATGCCCAGCAGTTCCAACGTGTCGGTCAGCGCGGCGGTCCACACCGGCCGCCCGAGTGGGAGCACGAACTCCCCGAGCACGGTTAGCAGATAGGACGACGCGGTGGCGGTCCCGAACTCATGGCGCCGGGCGGCGACCCCCGGTGGGCTGGCCTCGCCGATCCGGATCGACGCCAGGCCGAGTCCGGTCATCTCCTGCGACATGGACACACCGACGACCTCCCCGGCCGATCGTGGCACAACGGTGGCATCTCGCCCGCGACGACACCGGTGGAGTCTGCTCCGTGCGCCTAATGTACGACAATGACTTGACCAGACGTACAAATTCTGTAGACAATTGATGGACCCCGCACCGTGAGGAGCACGTTGATGACCAGTGCCGGCGTACCCGTGGTCGAAGCCGATGCCGAGCCCGCCCACATCGTCACTGACGTACCCACGGTTACCTTTCGTACCGGCCCCGACCACTACAAGCACTGGAAGCTCGCGGTCGACGGTGAGATCGCCACACTCACACTCGACGTGGACGAGCAGGGCGGCATCGTGCCGGGGTACGAGCTCAAGCTGAACTCCTACGACCTCGGCGTGGACATCGAGCTGTACGACGTCACCACCCGGCTGCGCTTCGAGCATCCCGAGGTCAAGGCAGTGGTCGTCACCAGCGGCAAGGAGAAGTCGTTCTGCGCCGGAGCCAACATCCGGATGCTCGCCGCCTCCAGCCACCCGTGGAAGGTGAACTTCTGCAAGTTCACCAACGAGACCCGCAACGGCATGGAGGACGCCACCGAGAGCTCCGGTCAGACCTACCTCGCCGCAGTGACCGGGGCAGCCGCCGGCGGCGGGTACGAGCTGGCGCTGGCCTGTGAGCGGATCCTGCTCATCGACGACAACTCTTCGGCCGTCTCGCTGCCTGAATTGCCACTGCTCGGCGTCCTGCCCGGGACCGGCGGGCTCACCCGGGTCGTGGACAAGCGCGGCGTACGCAAGGACCTGGCCGACGTATTCGCCACGAAGTCTGAGGGCATCCGCGGTAAGACCGCAGTGGCGTGGCGGCTGGTCGATTCGGTTGCGCCCAAGAAGGATTGGGCCGACGCGGTGGCTGCGGCGGCTGGCCAGGCCGCTAAGGACTCCAAGCGGCTGACCGGCGGGGCAGCAGTCGCACTGACCCCGCTCGAACCGAGGATCACCGAGGACGAGATCTCTTACCGGCACGTCCAGGCCACGCTCGACCGGGACAGCAAGGTCGTGACGATCACCGTATCCGGCCCACAGGGCGCCGTACCGGAGAACCTCGATCGGATCTACGAACTCGGCGCGGACTTCTGGCCGCTGGCAATGAGCCGCGAACTTGACGACCTGATCCTGCATCTGCGGACCAATGAACTCGACCTGGGCACCTGGGTGCTCAAGACGCGCGGCGACCCGTCCGGGGTGTTGGCCTTCGAACGGGTGATCGCCGAGCACAGCACCAGCGATTGGTTCGTCAACGAGATCAGGCACTTCTACAAGCGGGTGCTCAAGCGCCTGGATGTGACCAGCCGCAGCCTGATCGCGGTGATCGAGCCCGGCAGCTGCTTCGCCGGCCCACTGTTGGAGCTCGCGCTGGCCTGCGACCGGCAGTACATGCTCGAGGGTCTGATGGAGGATGGCGACCTCAGCGAGGAGGGCGAGGCCGCGCAGATCGTGGTGACCGAGTCCAACTTCGGCGCCTTCCCTATGAGCAACGGGCTGAGCCGCCTGGAATCCCGCTTCTACGGCGACCCGGATCACCTCGACCGGTTGCGCAAGGAGATGGGCGCCAGGCTGGTGGCGGAGCAGGCCGACGAGCTGGGTTTGCTGACCTTCTCTCTGGACGACATCGACTGGGACGAGGAGATCCGGATCGCCACCGAAGAGCGCTCCTCGTTCAGCCCGGATGCCCTCACCGGAATGGAGGCCAACCACCGTTTCGTCGGCCCGGAGACCATCGAGTCCAAGATCTTCGGCCGATTGACCGCTTGGCAGAACTGGATCTTCATCCGCCCCAACGCAGCTGGCCCGGAGGGGGCGTTGCGGCGCTACGGGACCGGCCAGCGGGCGACCTTCGACCGGAAACGAGTGTGAGCAGGCCATGAGCCAGTCGATCGACTACACCGAGCGGATCCCCAACAACGTCGACCTCGCCGGGGACCGCCGGCTGCAGCGTGCCCTGGAGGCCTGGCAGCCGGCCTTTCTCAACTGGTGGGCCGAGATGGGCCCGACCCTGGACACCAGCGACGTCTACTTGCGTACGGCCACCGCCGTCGGCCGGGAGGGTTGGGCGCACTTCGATCATGTCGCTCTGCCCGAATACCGTTGGGGCGTCTTCCTTGCCGAGCGCGATGAGGAACGCAAGATCGCCTTCGGCGACGGCAAGGGTCAGCCGGTCTGGCAGCAGGTTCCCGGGGAATATCGCGCCGAGCTGCAGCGCCTGATCGTGATCCAGGGCGACACCGAGCCGGCCTCAGTCGAGCAGCAGCGGCGGCTGGGTCTTACCGCGCCGAGCTTGTACGACCTGCGAAACCTCTTCCAGGTCAATGTCGAAGAGGGCCGCCACCTCTGGGCCATGGTCTACCTCCTGCAGGCCTACTTCGGCCGAGAGGGACGTGACGAGGCCGATGCCCTGCTGATCCGCAACTCCGGCAGCGAGGACTCACCGCGCATCCTGGGCGCCTTCAACGAGGAGACCCCGGACTGGCTGTCCTTCTTCATGTTCACCTACTTCACCGACCGCGACGGCAAGTACCAGCTGGGCACATTGAAGGAGAGCGCGTTCGACCCGCTGTCGCGGACATGTGAGTTCATGCTCAAAGAAGAGGCCCACCACATGTTCGTCGGCACCACCGGGATCGACCGGGTGGTCAAGCGCTCGACCGAGCTCATGCGCGAGCACCAGACCGAGGAGATCGCTCCGCACGGCGGCATCGCGCTGAACGTGATCCAGAAGTACATCAACTTCCACTTCAGCGTCTCCCTCGACCTGTTCGGTGGCGAGACCTCGACCAATGCGGCCAACTACTTCACCGCCGGCCTCAAGGGCCGCTGGCAGGAGACCCGGCGCAAGGACGACCACCTGCTGACCGACGACTCCAGCGAGATCGAGGCGATGGTCGACGGCCAGCTCACCTCCCAGGAGGTGCCGTCGCTGCTGGCGCTCAACCATGACCTGCGCACCGAGTACGTCGCTGACTGCGAGAGCGGCGTCAAGCGGTGGAACAAGGTGCTCAGCGATGCGGGACTCGATGTCCGGCTTCACCTTCCGCATGTCGGCTTCAACCGGCAGGTCGGCCTGTTCGCCGGCTCGAACATCAGCCCGACGGGTGAGGTGATGACCGACGAGCAATGGGCGGCCCGTGCGGCGACCTGGCTGCCCACCCCGGAGGACAAGACCCACGTCCAGTCACTGATGCAGCCGGTCTACGAGCGCGGCAAGATCGCCAACTGGATCGCCCCGCCCAACCAGGGCATCAACGGCCAGCCCTTCGATTACGAGTACGTCCATCTCGCCTGATGACGGCGATGGCGCGCTCGCCGAGGCGAGCGTCGCCGTAAAGTGGTCAGCGAAGGCGCCTGCCACGGCACCTGAGGGAGTGGTGTCATGACATCGGGGCTCGATCCGGTGGTGGTCGACGTCCTGATCGTGGGCGCCGGACCGGTCGGCCTGTACGGCGCCTATTACGCGGGGTTCCGCGGCCTCGAGGTCGCCTTGATCGACTCGCTGCCCGAAGCCGGCGGGCAGGTCACCGCGATGTACCCGGAGAAGCCGATCTTCGACGTCGGCGGCTTTCCGTC
>JAABUS010002115.1_pt1 | contig 39127 bp, 39 predicted proteins | sample 5560161 | NCBI WGS metagenome assembly JAABUS01 (sample SAMN10711885, study PRJNA513376) | rock metagenome | isolation source: Antarctica rocks | place: Antarctica: Victoria Land, Trio Nunatak nord | collected 2016-01-04
ACCACCCCCAACGCCAGTAACTTTTGATTCCCGGATTCGATCGATTCGCGCGAAATCTACGCGGGGGTGACGCCTGGGCTATGCGACTCCGGATATATGGCGACGTTTTCCCAGGTATAATTGTGCGGTGCGGTGCGACAGCGACAGGACCTTGGCCATGAATGGAATGGGGCCATGGCCATGAGTGGAATGCGCCATGGCCATGAATGGAATAGGGCCAGGGCCATAAGTGGGGCCATGCATGGGGGCCATGTTGGTGGCGCATTCTAAATTTAGGTATTCTCACGAGCCAAAAACATTCTTAGGAGCGCTCACGGGCATTAATAGCGCTCGAGAGTTAAGATATAGTATCACCCCGCTCAACCAAGCTCAACCGGCTTATATGCGCTTATGGCGCTCAGAGCCTACTCTACACTTTTATAGATATATTAAAAATAATTAACGAGAGTAGTATATTAATAATATTTTATATTTTAAATATAATCGTCGTTATAGTCTACCTTTATTAAAATACTATATTAATTAAAAAAGTTACGTCGTTATATAAAAACCCTTTTATTACTTTACCCGTTATTAATAATTTATTAATAAATATTATATCTCGAATCCTAGCGCCGCTGGCTTCTACGAATTATTATATATTATTTAGAGATACTAGTATAAAGAACCTTTATTATTTTTATTTTAATCCGATTTTTAAGAAATTAATCTCTATTTATATTATAGTTTATTTCTTATTTATTATTATTCCCCTCGGTTATCGTTCCGTATCGGCTTCGATTAATATTTTATATTATTATATAAATAAATAGTACCCTATAATCTAGCCCCGCCGTTATTATTTATAAATAATAATATTAACGCCTAGTTTTATTTATATACCGTCGTTTATTCCCTATTTTATTTTTTATTTATTATTATCGATAACTCGAATACTCCGACGCGCTTTTATTTTAATTATTTCGTAACTTTAAATAAAAGTTAGGGTTACGAAATTTAATTAATCGAATTAATTATTTATTTATCTTATAGGAGCTCGACTTTAAAAAGGGGGTTATTATTATAATATAATTTTATTTATCTTAACTTAATTTAATTTATTTTAAATTTAATTTAAATTTAAATTAATTTCTCTATTTCTATTTTAATATAATCGGGATAGAAAATAAATAAATATTTTATATACTAGTTTTTATTTAAATAATAGTTAACTCTATTTTAATTTTCGTTCTTTATTTTTTATTTTAACCTACTTTTATATTATAGTTAAATTATAGTTTAATAAATTTAGTCGTTAATTTAATAAATCTCTAAATACTAATCCCGTTCTTTAATATTAATTAGAGTTACGACGAGTAAAAACGATTAATAATTTATATATATAATTATAAAAGTTATACTATTTAATTAAAGAGTACTATAAAAGAATATAACCTCGAATATATTTTAACTTTATATATCCGACGCCGCGGTATAAAAGTCTTTGGGATTATTTTTAGTTTTTCTAACTCTAGTAATATATTATTTAGAAGGGGTTACCCCCTAATCGTCTAAACCCCTTAATAGTCCACTCGTAGGGCTGAAGCCCGTAGACTCCCGAAACGGCGCCTAAAACCCGCCTTTCGGGGACAGCGCCGAGGTTTTTTGGGGATCGGTCTTGTCGCGTAAGCAGCGCGCTCTAGGGCGCCGTTTCGGGGGTCTACGGGCTTCAGCCCTACGAGTGGACGGTTAGGGGGTGACCCCTTCTAAGGCTGTTGGTGTACTTGTACGCTTGCTGGGCTTAGACCTGATGAGAATCAACAAATATTCAGGCTTAATTGATATTGAATCCACTTCTACACCTTTACGAAGTTGACATCTATAGTGTAGCGAATTACAGCTGACTAATGAATCTGACCATTCAATTAGCTTATCACAACATTGGACACTCATTGGACTTGCCATTGGCTTGCTAACACTCCTCCTCCTCCTCCTCCTCCTGCTGCTGCTGCTGCTGCAGCAGCAGCAACAGACGTTCAAGTCAAGGAGCCAAACATTCCGCCAGCACGTGCTTCAGTACATCTTCAAGCAAGCTTCCTCTCAGGCTGACGCTTTGGATGCCACGGCACTGTGGATCACAGGGTGGCCTGTCAGGTATTTGGCAGGATAGAAGATGTTGAGCACACCCACAGCCATGACCATGAGAGCGCCGTCAAGCACACAAAAGTACACCTCGTGAGTGATGAGATAGCTGGACCAGCCCTGCGAGAGCTCAACGGTCCGGTAGAAGTTCCTGACCACGATGCAGAACGCCGCGAAGGAGGTAGCAAGGACCAAGACCCTGGAGTACGGCAGCGCTCTTGCCACACATGCGAGATAGAGCCAGAACATACACAAGACACACATCGCAAACTAATACTATCTTAAAGTAGGTATGGTTCCCGAGGCGTCGAATTAAAAAGTAGACCATCGTAAGGCAACCACTCATGGACCCAAACCACAATTGCATGGCTATTAATGCTCTCCTGCTGCGCGAACGCTCGCCATCCTCCTCTTTCTCTTTTTGCTAGTGCAAATTTTTTGTTCTGGCTTTTCGCAATGGCACAGCGCAATCCTGCTGCATTCTGCAGCTTTGTCTACCGGCAGATGACTGCCAGTATCCCCCGTGCCACACGACAGCTTCTCCGGACAGACAGTCATCATTACTGGATCCAACACTGGTCTCGGCTTTGAAGCAGCAATACATTTCGTTCGTTTAGGTGTCGAGAAAGTCATCCTGGGCGTTCGGACCCCGTTCAAAGGCGAAGAGGCTAAGTCCGACATCGAGTCGAGGACGAAGAAATTAGGCGTGGTGAGGTATGGCAGGTCGATCTGGCGAGCTACGATTCAGTCAAGGCGTTTGTGAGAAAGGCCGAAGGTCTGCAAAGAATTGATGTTGTGCTTGAAAATGCGGGCATGTTGACGGAGAAATTTACCATGGCAGAAGACAACGAGCATGTTGCTTCCGGTTTGGCCAAGAGGTACCACTACTGATGATCTGCAGGGCGTCATTAACCGTCAACGTGGTGTCTACGTTTCTCCTCGCTTTGATGATACTGCCAAAGCTTCGACAAAGTGCAGAGAAATTCAGTATCATCCCGAGGATATCGATTGTATCATCCTTAGTACATCACTACACCGAATTGCCGGCGAAATCCTACCCAAAGATCTTTGACTCGATGAATAATGGGGAAAGAAGCGACGATGCGGACTAGGTCATCAGCTTTTCTTGGCGGTGTTCCCCGTTTCTTTGCTAACACGCCTGCAGATACATGGACTCGAAGCTGCTCTAAATTTTGTACTGTCAACGTCTGGCACCCGCGATGACCGCCAGCCACAAGCCTAAAGTTACAGTTGACCTACTGGATCCAGGCTATTGCCATTCTGGGATTTTCTCGGAGAACGAACATGCTGGGATCAGGATCTCAAAGAAGGTTCTCGCCCGATCGACGGAAGAGGGATCACGAACCCTCGTTGCTGCTGTGGTACCAGGCAACGAGAACACGCATGGGAAGTATATGTCGGATGCAAAGATTGCCAGGTTGGTCTTCCCTCAAGAGGCGTTTGTCAAACGGCGCTGATTCTTGCAGCACAAGCAAATTCGTGCGTTCCAAGGAAAGCGAGCAGGTCGCACAGAGAGTGTGGGATGAGTTGAATGAGAAGCTGGAGAAGATTCAGCCTGGAGTGGTGGGGAACATCTGAAGATGTCGTTGGGACAGACAAAGATGGGGATGGTAGGAGGCAGATGCCTGTGGTTGTACGACAGAGAGTGGAGGCACGATGTGACCATCTCCCAGTCTGCGTGGGGAGCCTCTCGCGTCACATTTATGGCAAGGAGCAAGGATTGGTTCATACTCTTGGACAAAATTCTGGCATTCGTAGGCCCTTGCCAAGCATAGTCTTTGATATAACGCTGCATTGTGAAGACCTCCCCGTCTTTGCAAACTTTGCTCTCAATCTAGCTAAACCTGTGGACACCAAAACATATTCTGAAGCTCTCCATGCAATGTTCACCCTCCTGGATGCCAAGCCGCGCTCAAAATGTACATCCCTCAGTATAGGCGCTTTCATTGGCCACGTGGCAACCGAAAACTAGAGCCTTCGTCGGCAATCACTTCATTCGGCCTCCTCAAGCCACCCCGAATTCGTTCTGCGACCGGAGGTAAGCGCCAAAGCGGTACATGGCGAAAATACCGAGTATACGCACCACCGAAAGACCGCCAAGGAGGCTTCCGCTCCGCACGATTCCAACTTTGGCGAACTTGGTCCTGCGAAGATCACAGCTCCAGCTGCGAACCCAGCTTGGAAGAGGTCGTTTTCCGCGAAGAGACTTGCTGCATGTAGCGGGTAGGAAGTGGGCACATAGACCGTAATGCATTGGAACACGACCAAGGATGAGCCAGAGAAGATTGGGATCCCAATCATTGGCACAACGTAGTGAATGTCGGCTCGGGTTGTCCAAGCGTAGAAGAAGAGGCCGATCGGTGGGCCACAGACGGCGTAGAGAGCAGGTGGGAACGGCTGGGACAAATCCGGAAAGGCCATCAAGATAACCCTTGAAGCTTGCAGCTGGAGAATAGTGAGTATCTACCCGGCATGGTCGACATATAGAGATAGATTGACGTTTGGGACCCATCTTATATAAACAATGAATTCAATCGTGAGAATAAGGACCTCGTCTGCTATGGAAACAATCACAGTATAAGAGTCGATTTTATCGGGCGGACTACAGAGCTGGCCAATGTGGAGGTACCAATCAACCCTGGATAAAATCAAAGCAATTCGGTATGTTTTACTACCAATTGGAGATATTGTTTTACATCATTAATGACTACCATCTTTGGGGTCTACCTTATGTCTTTGCGAAACAGCACGTAGCGTCAAGAACAAATTATAACACCCCGGCCTGAGGCGCCCTCTCTGTACAAGATGATTGCCAGTGAAGCATACCAAATGCCGAAAGACAACTACAGCAGGGCCTATCCGGCTCAGGCACTCTTTTGCGCTGTGTTTGGTAGGGTGTCGGGGCTTCAGGTCGTAACGTCACAACAACGGCCCTTGGTCACGACAGCGAGATTGCCATACGGCGGGTGCCATTGATCCTCGAACTCCAGTAGCCAAGTACTTTTGAAGTCTATCGAAGCCGCTCTTATATTTCCATTAGAAGGTCACCAATGTACCCAGCGTTCATCAATCCTGCTTAAAAGGCCACAAATCTATGCAAGCAGTAACTTTTCTGTCTCTATTTCCAACGCCTATGCAGTTTTCCGTGAGTATCATTATTTGAGAACCCTTTGCCCGCTAGAGATATGCAGATGCGGCTCAACGGCCATTGATTCCATTAGTCTGGCTCTTGACCACCTTTCTTCTCGTTCGTACTGCGTCTGCTAGCTGTTCTAGCATTTCGACAGTCGTGTCCCAGTCCACGCAGGCGTCGGTGATACTGACACCCTTCTTGAGTCCTGTGGGTCCTTCTGGGGGTACTTTCTGGGCGCCTTCGTTGATGTAGGATTCGATCATCACTCCAACGATACCTTTCTCGCCCTCACGGAGCTGGTCGCCAATGGTTTGGGCTACTCTGGGCTGGTTCTTGTGATTCTTGAGGGAATTGCCTAAAACATCAGCAAGGAATTTGCAGGCGCGTATGGTGGAGTCTCACCATGAGAGCAGTCAATCATCATGATCTCTTTCTGTCCCTTTTTCTCTAAGATTTCCTTGGTCGCCTTCACACTCTCCTTATCAAAATTTGTCCCCTTGGTACCTCCACGTAGAATAATGAACCCATGTTCATTCCCAGTCGTCCTCGTAATAGCAGCGAGTCCTTGCTTCGTGACACCCATGAAGTGGTGCTTCGACGCTGCTGACCCTACCGCATCTATCGCCACAGCCAACGACCCATCGGTCCCGTTCTTGAAACCCACAGGGAAGGACAAGCCACTCGCCAACTCTCGGTGTAGTTGCGACTCTGTGGTCCTCGCACCAATGGCGCCCAGGGAGATCAAATCTGCCAAGAATTGCGGGGAGACAGTGTCCAGCATCTCGCTTGCTATTGGCATGCCCAAGCCTGTCAGATCACAGAACAATTGTCTTGATACCCTAAGTCCCTTGTTGATCTTGAACGTCTCATTGATTTCGGGATCGTTGATTAGCCCTTTCCAACCCACTGTTGTTCGGGGCTTCTCAAGGTAGGCTCGCATGATGATGCAAAGGTCATCGGAGAGTTTGTTGGAGAGATCATAGAGACGGTGGGCATACTCGACGGCCGTTGTGGGGTCGTGTAGCGAGCAGGGACCAACAATTACCAGCAGCCGGTCGTCCTTTTCAGTAATGATTGCGATTGACTCCTGGCGGCCTTTTGCGACTGCTCGGTAGGTCTCACCAGACTGACCAGAGGGGCAGAAGTCAGTATTTCTCGTCACGATTTGGCGAAGCGAGTAAGCTTACTGCTGGTATTTCCGCCTGAAGCAGCTGAGGAGGTATCAGGGGATCTTGCCCGAGAACTACGGAACCCTCCATGTTAGCACGGATTTGATGTCAACATTGGTCGTACTATTGTACCTCGAGTGTTCTCATTGAGAGACATGTCAATCTCAGCAACAGACATTGTGGATATTGTGTGAATGATTGAGGGGCGGTGTGCCTCCAATAAGGAAGGAATCTGTGGGGATGCCAGCAGCAGAGGAAAATTCGCAGATGTTTTCGTCTCCGCGAGCTCCCCAAGAAGTATTGTGCAACTATGCAATTTGTGATTAGAAAAATTGTATGGATGCTGCAAAATTCACAACCGAGGGAGCTCTGTTATACGTCAGACCTGTAGGAGCGGTCAAATATTAGGTCCGGTATTTGGTATTTACGCGCTGTAATTTACAATTGGCCGGGAAGAATTCGCTAGCCAAATGATGTGCCTCTGTTTCACATTTCTTCTACAGAGAGGGCTAGAACCATCCAAGGGTCTCGTACAATCAGTCTCCGTAATGATCCACTCTCCCTAGTCGCTGCCGCTATGTATAACTAGAACGGTCTTGCGTATATTTTCATCACTTCCCACCTTTCTTCAGGCCCTCCATCACCTTGCATCTACACCAACGCCCTCTCCAGCCTCACCAAGCTTCTACCTCCCATCCTTCACCTTGCCATACTACACCAACCATGTTTGCCTCTAGGAAACGCCTCCGTGATGAGGATGAGGATGACATGCTAGAGCTAGAGCACGCTTCCAAAGTCATTGTGAGCACCACTCTCCTTGTCTCTAACAACTTTCACACGCGGTCTTGCTCACGGGCTATGCAGAAACAAGAGAAGCAATGCAGTTTACCTTTCAGAACTTCACCCACTACAAAGCACGTGCGAGCCTTCTCTCGAGCGCCGCGGACCAAGCCAGCACCACTCCTCACACAAACTGTTACCCCTGCGGATTCATCAGAAGAAGAAAACTCGCCGCCGCCCTTCTCCTCCTCAATCGTGCCCCGTCCCCAACCCTCCTCCCAGTTGGCGACAGGCACCTCCTTGCAAGTTGTTGAACACACCTTCGACTCAGACATGGACATGTCAGACTCTCAGCCAATAGCCTCTCCCCGCGCATGGCCTCAGCAGCTTCCTCTACAAACGCCTAACGCATCGCCATGCACCGTCACACCTCCACAGCCTGCCTTCAGGGAGCCGTTTAAGGACTCTACACAATCAGGTAGACTGCCTACACCAATCTACGGACACTTCCGACAGTCTATAGATGCGAAGATGGACATAGGAGAAGATTCGGAGAACACCATATCACGGTCACAGCAAGAGATCAATTACGGGATGTACGCACAGCGGAGGAGGCTGCCGACACCAATCGATGAAGATGAACCTATGGATATTCCACACTCTCCACCGATGTTCAGACGTTTTGCCCTAGGCAACGACAGCTTTTACCAAAATCAATCTCCTATCAAGATGCCCCCCGGATTCGCTGCGTCGCCAAAAGGGGCAAGACTGTCCTTCTCGATGGGCATCAGAGCAGACTGCGAACTATGCAGGAATAGAGTGCCTGGGCACTCTAATCACATCTTCAGATCATGAATGAGGCCCTATTCACGCCTCCATGACGTACACGATGCTCAAGCCTCACCGAGCACCACTCCTTGCATTACACGTGCTCATCGTCTGTCATTAGCGTTGCTGCTTTGCATAGCGCTTCATTCGTATATCGACGCCTCCTCGTGTTCGTAGCTGATACCCCATCCATAATCAATACTTTCTAATTCTCCCTCAATTCATTAAGAAGACACCAATCGGCGCTTTGCAGTGCTCCAAACTCTCCACACTTTTACCTGCAGTAATCCGCACTCCACAATGTCACACACATCCTTAGAAACTGCTATCCACCCACCCGGCCTTTGCGGTCAGAATTTCCCTGGCCCAGAGCAAGCCTCATGTTTCATCATTCATGCAAGATCTAGATCTGTCCAAGCAAATGTCTATAATTAATTCCCGTCCCCACCATTCCCCGCCATCCGACAACAAGATGAAGAATCAAAACATGTGCAAATTTCAAGGAATGTGGCAATTGGTGTGGTCGCATATACTGCCTCACTATAAGCGCACCTCTCCCAAACGCAGGTGGCATGAACTTGAAACTTCACTAGCAATTCTCCATTATCAAGGAGTAAGTCGTGCATGAACTCGGTACGGCTGCTATATCTATCAATGATAGACTGTTCGAATGGTGGATCTAGCGGCAGCTGTGATTGGTTGCGTGGTGGGTGGAGATTACGTGGACATGGAAAATGCCTGTGCTGATGTCTTGTGCACGCTTGCCACTGAAACGTCACGCAGCTAGTCGGGTCTGTCTCAGGCCTTTTGGGTCTGGGGATAGTGGTAATTAGGCTAGAGGGCGGTATTGGTGTTTTGTTACGGTTCTGGTATCGATGGATTGACCGACTTTGCTGTAGGATCGTGAAATCTCCGAGAAGGTTTCGGAGAGCTGCAGAGTTTGGGCCTCGCAGATGCAAGGGACTATCGTCTAGTTCCGGAAAATTCACATTGTACTTGCAGCTGGCCCGATGATGCTAATACGACCATCATGATCCACTGGAACAACCTTCAGCAGCGGATAAACGACATTTCATATTTATATTTCAGCATACCATATCTATATCTGAGTATTAGACAGGTTAGATGATGTGGTAATTTCATCAGCCTGTGATCGGGTCATAGATTCTCCAACGGTTGATATCATGTCTTTTTTATTGTACGCTTGGGAAATTTTGCAAGTGTAGTGAAAGCAAATATCGAATGAGCCAAGCTTCGATTCCCATTGTAATTGTTCATTGACTGCAGATCATGCTACTCATCCTAGTCTTGCACGCTGTTCAATACTCTTGCCACGCGATTGATTCAATCTCGAACCATTGTTCTCAAGAGTTGTATCCCTTACTGAAAAAACAACCAGGAAGTTCCTCGGCTCCCTTGTCCTTCTTATGCTTCATCACCTCTTTATCAATAAAATCCACCAGGCTAGCCTGCTTCTTCTTATAAGTCTCCTCCCGCATCTTCAACATTCCATCCAGTGGCCCATTTGTCACCTGCCATGATTTGGCGGCACAAACGAATGCCTCGGCAAACTCCTCTTCCTGAGTCTTTTCGGGACCGACTCCCCCAGCCTTACTGCCAGCTGTTTTCTGAGATTCCTCGGCATTTCGGAGAGGGAGCACCGATCCCATCTCCTTTACTCGAGATTCGGTGTAGAGATCCCATGGAACGACTGGGTCGTAGTGACCATACTGCGGACCGGTGATGTCGATAGCATAGACTTCGTCGTTTTTCAACTTGACTTTGATGATGGCGTGTCCTTCTTCAGTGTTGTCCCTATGGTAGTCATCACCATCGACGATGATGATACGTCGCCGATGACCCTTGGGCTCGAAGTCGACGCGAGCAACTTCTTGGACAGTATCTGTGTTGCGTTATGTCTTGACCTGTGGGCAAATTCTCGGGTAGAGTACTAACCTGGCAGCATTATGTCAACGAGGACGTGTACGAATCCTGTGGAGTTTCCACACATCATTAACGTCAGGACGGTCAACTTATCCTCCTCGCTATCGCAGTCCTTCCAGATGAAGGGACGAACATCGTCGCTGTGTTTACTGGCCTCAGCCTCATAGACATAGAGATCACCTCCCTTCTTCTCAATCCTTGTGTAAGCTTGGAATGGATGTGCAAACTTCTCCACGTAGCGATAGAATGCCAGTTGCGCTGTTGCTCCTGCACGGTACAATGCTCGACGATCCTGTGCTGCTTTGCAAGCAGACTTGTGCTGGCTTCTATCCTGTACCTGGCAGTTGGGGCTGCAGTACCAGACCGATTCGACTTTCCCTCCCTGATAATTGGGTGCATGGTGGCAGCCGTTACAAACTAGTGTTGCATCTTTCCTGCAGTGGGCGCAAGAGTTGACTGATTCCTCTGTCTCTGATGGGGTGGAACCCATCGCGAGTATCAAGGCTATTGATGCAGTAGGGTCCGGTTGGAAGATGATGCTTTTGGGAATCTTAGAGAGTGTAAAGATATTTTGAAGGTAGAGAGTTGAAAATTGGGGATGGTGGTATGTTCAGTGAAGAAGGAACACGCTGGATGGACTTATATGATCGTGCCGTGAGACAAGCATACTTGTGTTATGCAGACGTCGTGGAACGTAATACTCACCAAGGTGAAGCCTATGGCATCCATGTGTGTTACCGGCTGTTACTCGAGATAACACTAACAGCTAAAGTGGCTGTTTAGATTGTTTGGTTCGAATGAACCTCAATTTGGGTCTTTTCCTGGGTCTGCTACCGGGCTCAGCAAGATGACTCTCTAACGATGGCTCATACGGAGCCTATTACAATACCAGATCGCGCTCATGCGAGAATTTCCATGGAGTATTGATCTCTCATATCGCCGAGATTGCCAAATGTTCCGATGCATTGCCTACATCTCAAAACCAGTAGAAATATCACGATGATGTTGTACAGTATACCGCAATTAGTCGAAATTCATCATGGTTCAAATCGCATGATAGGCATAGATTAATTGTAGTCAGCGCCATGTCCAAGGCTAATAATACCAATCAATAATGGCGTGTTCGACCTTCTTTATCTTGCCATCTATCAACGAAAATCTCCCAGTACCTCAGTCAGGATTGTTTTCAGCCTTGTACCTCAGCTCATGTGTCGCATGTCAATGACAGAATGATTTCCAGAAAGTAGCTTAGCCACATCCTCTTCAAAAGTCCCCTTCAAACCAGCTTTATCGGTAGCTTTACCATGAGGTTTCCGGCCTTTTCTGGACTTTGTAGCTCCAGATCCCATTCCATCCGAGGCTTTGCCATGTTTCACAGCAACTTGGCGCATTTTGAAGTGACCACCTTTCTCTCCCCACTGCTTGTAGTCTCGTAAATATTTGTCAACAAATGTGACAAGCCGTCTCAGTTTCGGCAGGAACTGCTTTTCTGGAAGCTTCAGCATGGCACTCAGTGAGATGTTTTCATCCTGCCAATCGTCGATACTGGCATTCATCTCTTGGTGAAATCCATCGTTGCAGCTTCTGATCGCACCCTTCCAACCACCGGCCCCGCAGGCTTCTTTCATGAGGCGTTGCTGATGCCCGAACGATTGACATGCAAGGACCGAGCCGGCTCGAGTTTGGAAGTAGGTGTCGTTTGGAACGACGGATGCATGGTGGCCGTATTGGGCGCCTGCGAGATCCATGATGTAAGTATCTCCATTTTTGAGACCAACCTTGAGTGCCTCGTGTTGGTATTGTTTGATATCCTCTGCGCCACTGAGCTCGAATAGTCTGAGCTTGAGAGACTGGTAGTCCCAAGCATCCACAGCGATCTCAAGCAGCTGGGAAGGTATACCTTTGAGGATTTAGCCTATCTGTTTGGTTTGTTGCGCTGATGGTTTGTTGCGCTGATAATGAGCGGTTTGACATTTTGACTAACCTTTGAGCATGATCTTGAGAACCTCATGGATGTATCCAAGAGCATCACCGCACGCCAGGTAGGTCAATACGGCTTGCTTTTCACGTTCGTCAGGGAAAAGAGCCGTGGGAAATGGTATGAAGCAGTCGTCCTCATATTCGCCTTCGTAAAGTGAGATCTCGTTGCCCTTCCTCTCCACTCTGATGATCAGTTTGTCGAATACAATCTCTCGATACATGTAAAAGAGAAGCTGAGCAGTCTCTCCAGCGCGATACAGAATCTTACGCTGCTGAAGCGTTTTGCAATCAATCTTGTGATTACCCCAGTGAGCCTGCTGACAGTCTAACCCGCAATACCAAGTTGCCTCAACCTGACCGCCGTTAGCATCGGGTGCTTCGCGGCAGGCACTGCAGTTCTTGGTAGCATCTTTCTGGCAATTGGCACATGGGTGAAATGGTTTCTCGGTAGGTGGTGAGTTGGCCATTATAGATCATATGGGCGTACTCGAGCCCTGGCTGGCAGAAATGAAGCTAGGATTTGAGCAAGTGAGATGAGGTTAAGACCTAGAGTGCGAGGTATTTTAAGTACCTGAGAGAAGGCACAAATCTAGCAAGGGCCCAACCAACACCAACAGCAGTATCATCGATGTGGGCAAGGTGTTCGGTGGGAATCGAGAAAACATTGATGAAAGATGGAAGTATTCATAGCTTTAGGATTTGCTATGTAGGAGGAGAAGGCATAGTGAAGGCCAAAAGTGCTATTCCCATCGGATCCCAATGCCTTCACTTCCACACCAGGGTCAGACTTCGAATGTGAATGCGTGCATTCACGACCTTCGCCGGCTACTAGCTGGGTCATGAATCAACTTGAAAAGTAGTTGTTTCGAAGGGAGTTTTTGACGGGCGATTTTGAATGTGAGAAGAGGGAGCATAAGTCATGCATACAAAGGAATCCATCGGTCAGGATATTGAGTGCAGAATTACAGAAGATGGTGGGTAACTCCCGGCCTGATCGTCGGAACTAGAAATGGCTCCTCGAAGAATGGGAGGCATTTCCACGCATTTTGGGTCCTGTAATTAGTGCATTGCCTCGCTCCCTAGCCTCTATGCATCACTTCTGAGCCGTTCTCCTATGTTCTTGACAATGGTCGAGGTCAACAAATCTTTTGGAGTCAGTCTACAGAGATGCGAGATGCTGGGACATCGTAAGGTTCAGATTGGTTTTCAGGTGAGTAGCTCGGGGGCCAAGGAAGCTGAAGTTTGATGATAACGGTTTTCTCCGGCCATCGATTACACCCATGAATACCTTATGTATCAATGTGTGTCACTTCGTAGACAAAGACAGCGCGTAAGAGTCCACGTTGTCGTACCTACCTAGAGAGGATGAATGATAGAGTGTGGACTAAAAGTGAAGGGGTTGAAAATGAAACAGTGTGAATGAGGAAGAATTGCACGTTTCTTCAGCTCCATAGCGACAGGAAATCATTGGTCAGCCGTTAACGCCTGACGGTCTCTCGGGCCTAAATTAGCCGTGCCAAGGTTGGCGAAGTCGCGCCTCTATCACGCTATGTGACTCGAATTTGGTTAAGTTTGACGAAAAGCAAATCAGATGAGAGAACGCTGCCCGAAAAACTTGCTTGCTTGCTCTTGCCTTAAAGATGGACCTCGTCACCCCTTCTCTACTTTCTCGTTCTCCTTATACCGTTCTTCTAACTCACAGGCTCAAGACACCAACTGACAACTTTCAACCTCAAAGCGCCGACGCCCAACATAGATAATCGCCTGACCACCCTCTGAATCTACCTAAGCCCCAAGCATGGCTATTCTCGAGCTTATGCTGCTCGTCATACGCGCCGTTCAATTCCTCTTCGCTATCATAATCCTTGGTCTCGCTGGCCATGGTGAGTTCATCCCAACCTCGCTGCTGGAGCTACTACTGACCAGAACTAGTCGCCTCTTATGGATTCACACCCTCCCAGGACTCCTTCATGATATTCGTAGCCGTCTGGACGATATTGGTCGTCCTCTACACCGCTTTGACGCCCAAAGTCATGCCGAAGCTTTCACATGTCTTCGCAATCCTCGCCCTCGATGCCCTGACCATGCTCTTCTGGTTTGCGGCATTCATCGCACTGGCTGTATACCACCACCAAATAGAGAATTTGGTGATTGAAGTGGGCGATATATTTGGAGATGTAGCTGCCTACAACACTTGTGCGAGTGGGGTGGCTGGATCATACTGCAAACAGATCGCCGCAGCGGCAGTTTTCGGGGCCTTCGAGTGGTACGTATGCCAATGTCGTTGTGCGCTTGCGACAAGCACGAGTGTCCTCTTGCTACTATAGCAGAAAGTTTGCAAGCCAATGGGAACTGTTGCTGACAAATGTCCCTTTGCTAGGGCTCTCTTCGTCATCACCACCATCCTTGCTGCTCTCGAAGGGTTCCGCAGTCACAGGGGCAAAGGCACCACAACCACTACAACCACTGCCTGAAGGAAATATATGCATTTCCCAGACTGGGGCGGCAGATGAGGACAACCACACTCGTTGAGCGCTACATAGTGTGATTTCTGCGTTGGGAAGAGCTTGGAACATATGATTCATGAGATATTGCGATACCCCTTGTGCGGCACCATCCTAGAACTCGCACTGCTTTGATCGTGCTCAGAACCCCTCACACGCATAGCGTGTGTTGTCAAGGCGAGTGCTGTTTTGTGAATATGATGATGTTACGCATCTCCTGTTCTTAGCAAGCTAGCGACTACTAATACTTGTTTTCGGGAGCTGTCGAGCACAATCTGACTCTTCAAGGTTTATGTGAACTCGTTGTGCTCATCCTCAATCATGCCTGCAGATGCTATGCGAATAGCGCTCTCCACCCCCGGACAGCCATATTTGGAGGCATGTGCTTCATAGAGATCCAAGCGAAGATCGAGCCAGTTTTGTAGGCACAACAGACTCTCATACGGATCACGGTCAGGCTTTGAATCATCACATAGACCAGCATTATCATGATACGATGTAATGGTTATGGACGCTACACACATCTTGCAGTGGCTAACTGATCTACGTCAATGCAGTTCATGTTACCTTTCAAAGATGCCTGTTCGCGGAAAATGTTATATCATGCTCGCAAACAACGAATGCCGAACGCCGCTTCTCGCCACGGAGCTTCCAGGACTCCTGCTGCTATACACAGTAGATATATCATTCGTGACAACTACTACCGCCGTCATCGAGCGCAGCTAAACCCGCAGTCGCACTGTCTCGAACCACTGTCATACGATATCACCACTGACGAGCCCGCCAACAGTCCCAGAGCCCAGCAAGGCGGAATATATGCCGTTCAGAGAGTTGTTGAGATTGACGAGGGCAGTATACGCCAAAGACAGTTGTACGGAAAGCTCAGTACCATCATTAGAGTCTTTCAACGAAGAACACTCGATAGATTCGCACTCTGTTTCACAACTCAGCCCAGGACTCCAGGAACCGCATCCATTACGCTGCAACACCCACTTGATGTGTACGAGCAAGCAGCTCCTGATGGATTCAAGTCACTGTGTATAAGGTCGACGCCGTCAGTCCCTCCATTGACGGTTGCGCTTGATGGCGTGGCAGAGAGCAGATTGGACATGTAGCTCCTTGCTGTGTATGATGTCCGGGATTGAGTGACAGGTCATATCTCGTTGTTGGAGTAGCTGAGGCGATTGCGGGATTCGATGATAGACCTGATGCTTCAGCTGAGAGCGGTAATGTAGTTGTAACCGAGACTGAGTTTGCTATGGCTGACAATTGGGCGGATATCTTGGAAGGACAGCAGAGATAAAGCTTAGGCTGTAGGCGAGCTAGTGCGAAGAGATGCACTCGATGAGGGAGTGGGCGTTGCTACAACGGAAGGGATTGTCGCTCAATTATCAGACATGAAGAGAATGTAGAAGTGGCATAAAGCCGTCAGCGAGAGTGTGTGCATCTTTGCGGCCAAGGAAATGAGCGGTGTGTATCTGTACAGAGGTTGATTCGACCAAGTCAATAGGACCAGGAGGAGGATATATAATCCATTCCGTAAAGTGATATGTAATTGCAACACATGCAATGCCATCTTTGAAATCCTGAGCCACGATAATGACGGTACACATTTCGAGTCTATAATCTCCCAACCTGTCCAAGCACCACAGATGTTTCTCCCAAAATGAGAACAAGCAACGAGATCGCAGCTAACACACGCATAGATCGCGGGAGAGTAATAAGTGGACCCAATTTCTGAACAACGTGAGTGGCTGAAAACAGTAGCAAAGGATTGCGGCAACTCCGTGGCCTTTCTCTATGACGGAATCGCCTAACGAACAGAGACTGGAATCAGTCAAAGTGTAGCACAATGTCACCACAGGAAACGACCACAGCCTTGACCTAGTCTCAAATGGAAGGCTGATAAGCTTACCTTTAGATATTGTGGACGACGCATAAGGGAATCGTCCGCGAGTGCCTAAACATATCTGCTATGTATCTCAAGAGATCAGGGTTTAGCTACTTGTATGTATGACGACGATCTGAACCCACTCGGTTGGGGGCCATCCACCTATTGATGATTTGCATGCCTTCGCAAATTTTGTCGTGGTTTAAATTGTTTGATTCCGTCATATTGTACACAAAGGAATCAATAAAAGGTTTATAAGGAAGCGCTCACTTTAAGAAAAATTGAGGCTATGAGAGAACTTTCAAAGTCCGCAAGAGCAGGTATGGCCAGAAATGTCGGCCAAACCCTCTGCCCTCTGCCCCTACTTCCGACACTGCCCCAATCCCTGACCAACAAGACCATGTACTGAACAGCGGCGGTGAAATTCATCGAAGTGATTCCTATCGATCTTTATTAAGAGCGTAGGGGTCAGACAAAAAAGCCGTCTTCTACTCGATCCTTGGGGGCGGAGAAAAGAGCAAAGCCGCTACCGACCCGCCACAGGGGTGCAGAGTAGATCGCAAGCCTACAGAGCACCAACATCAGTGATGTCTCGGTCACGAAATGGGGCCTTTCCATCTCAGCTCCCCTCCTGGCGTATTCACGGCTTTATGTTCCTGCAGATAATCAGGAGACTGATTCTCGACTAGCCCTATTGGTACGGAGACTTAGGAGCTGTTTCAAGGCTGGGATGGGGCGCTGAGCCTAGTGACATGATGGTTGATGATTCGCGAAACTCGATCTTTCGCTGGGGAACATGAATTATGACACTCGCGGATTAGCTGGCTTGCGCTGATGGGGCCCAGATGACTGTGACTTTCTCTGTTGACCTACAGATGATCAGCGTTAACAGGAAATTTCTTAGACAAACTTGCTACCATATCTCCAAGTGGCATAGAGCTCAGTCTTCGAGCATGTACTCGTCCTCGACCACTTTTTCTTATTGCCGCTTGGGGCGCAACATGATACATGTCAGCCGCATCCATTCGGCTCTCTTGATACTCTGCCTAGTCACCCATGCTCTTGCTATTTCGTGCCATCTACCACCAATGGCAGTCCTCTCATCATCACCAAATACATCACCAATTACCAACACGAACGTCGCTATACTCCGCTTGAAATTATGGCGACCAATTTGATATCTGCATCACCTAGCGCCTTTGAATCTGCCGACTGATCGTTCACGAGGTTCGCCAGCAGCTTGCCACCGCTTACAAGCTGTAAGCGATTACGGTCTATGTATTGTGAAGTCAGTCCACAGAAGTCTATGACGTTCTGGTAAGTCAGCGCTCGCCAAGCAGCCCGAATCGCCCATGAACGTGTGAACGTTGGAGGTTGGCTGGTGGCCTGACAGTCGTAAGGGCGCACCCCAGGATTGCGGTAATTGTTATTGCTGGTGAGCCAACTGTGCACAGATTGTGAGTTTTGTCCATTCATATCCCGTATCTGAAGACTAACTTGGTGCCTAGTCATTCAGAGTCGGGTCAGTGGGAGGAGGTTTGTCAGGAGCTGCGACAACGATTTTCCAACGAGCGTGAGAGGAGTGCCCCACCGTAGTAGTAGAGCAGATAGGAAGGCACTTCTACAATCATCCTTATTATTCATGAGCTGTCTATTGGAAGAAATGGATAGAATTGGCGGTAGAACAACCGCAGTGGAAAATGTAAGTCTTGGCAACCTTCCATGATTCTCTCGCAAGGCTACGGCCGGTCATGTATAACTGCAATACACTGTCCGCCCGGTCACAAAGACCCCACTGACATTAGCTAACTGTCGGTACACTAAGGACACGCGATAACAAATCTCGTCGACCATAATTTCCTCCCCTTCGCAACAACACCATCGCTCACCATTTCTCAACTTTCATCGCTCAACAACCCTCAGCTTCAACGACATCAAAGCAAAGTCTTTGCAATCACCAACGCATTCTCTTAGATTACGCATACTCAGCTAGACATGGCACCAAAGGTATGACCGGTGATCTCTGACCGCGGACTAAGGTACCTGCTCACACAGACCTAGCGCTCCGATAGGGAGATAGCCACCGCAATCATTACTACAATCGACACCATGATTGCAGATATGAATGAGCTCAAGGAGCTGGTCCACGCTCTGGTCGAAAATAACAATCAAGAGGCGGATACCACCACTGACGAAACCGCGAACGCCACCGACGGTATTCTTACTGCTCACATATCCTTTGACACTCGGCTAACGTATGGCTTCATAGTGGTTGACGAGGAAGCAATAGCTGAGCCATCAGACAGTGCCCCGCCGGCAAAGAAGGCAAAGCTCACTCGAAAGGACAAAGGAATTGACGGTATGTTACACTTACTACCTAGACTCTCCATTACTACGCTAACTTTTGATTTTAATGAAAGCCAAATCAGTTAAGGAAGCACTGGTACAAGTCGATGGAATCTACTCGCCTGCTATCGGAGATTCTATTACGATGCCTAAGCACAAGAACCTCAACGGCCTGATCATCTGCCCCCGCTGCTCCTATGGGTGCACACGAAAGCGGAATCTTCAGGAGCACTTCCTAAAGTGCATCAGGGACAATGGTAACCCAGACTCCTTACGACACGACTCACATGAGAGCTGGCCGAGGAAAAATCGGGGTGACGACCAAGAAGAGAAGGACGAGGAAGAGGAGCCGAGCATGGACCCGTTCGACCCTCATTTCGGCTAAGTGTCTCTAGACTGTCTCCGTTGAGACAAAGTAGCTCTTGGAGCTAAAGATTGCTTGCGTTGTCATATTTCCAGGGAGCAAAGAGGGAGGGAGCAGGATGCCTGAGCATTTGAGCTTCTTAGTTCAGATAGAGCCATAAGCCCCAAATGCAAGATTCAGCCAATTCGGCGAGATTCACATATCCACAGGCTACCACTGAATAGAAGATTGGCAGACTCGGAGGACGAGGGTCCCACAGTTACTTTTCATTGGCATGGTGGCACACTCAGCCCTCCTTCAGAGGATCTGCAACCCGTAAATCTTCATGTAAATCTTCATGTAAATCTTCACGTGCATCACGCAGCAGCCATCTTTACTCAGTACCCCGATACGCCACATCTGTTGGCGGTGCTCTCCGACGCAAGAGCGATGCAGGTCTATCTTTATAGTCCTGATTGGCAGCCTCTCCATGTCGATCACGTCCAGGGCCCTGACACAAATACTTACTTGTCGAAGTCGTTCATCATCGGCGACGAAAAGATGATCGCTCCTCCTGCTCAAAGACACTGAATGCCTCAGCTGCTGCCGTCCCGTCACAACTTTCCGGACTTACACAGCATCGAATCAGGACGGCGGACGGCGCCATATAGGACTCATTGGGAATCTACCATTGCCGCTTGCCCTTGCTGCATTCTCTGCACCGCCGGCCGCTATGCCCCGAGTGTTGCCGCAGTCTGTCCAACGCCATATACGGAGGAAACATGAGTATAAGAATTGTGCTGGGCGTAAGTCGTCTTGTTCCATCCCGAAGAAAAAGCTTATCCACGTCAGACATCGCTGAGCGCGGCATGGTCGTCACGCTCTACTACACTCCGATGATTCCACAGTGTTCAACAAACGAACTTCAGGATAGCTTCAAAATGAGGGCTTTGGCGCCTTCTACGGGTCTTGATCTTGACTTCTGTACTAGGCAGATCTTTCAAGCTTGCTTGTAACTAATGCAAATGCAACATCTGAGCAAACCACCCCACTGCCGCGTTCCTCGCCCTCTCCAATCCCTGTTTTTGTTTGGGGTCACTCTGATCACCCCTCGTCGAGGATCCGTGCTTCAACCCCGGAAAATACTGATAGTCGTACCCGACATTCAAGGTTGGGATTACGCTGTTGGCATGTGCTTTGAGCTCGGGAGTGAACACGGGGTCGTGCTCGGGAGCTAGAATCTGCACAGGAACGGAGATTGCGTCGATTCCCGCCTTGGTTAGAAGAGATGGATGTGCAGTGGAGATACAGTCAACAAGATTTTGGCCTTGCTCTTTGTCAGTTTTGCAATCTCGGAGACGTTACTACAGAGACGAACCTTTGGCACCCAATTGGAACGCAGCCCATCCACCATAACAGAACCCAATAACACCAAGCTTCTTGAATCCTTGTTCCTGCTTTAACGCCTTGGCACATCCAGAGAGCTCGGGGTAACGCTTCTCTTTTGAGTCGCGGCCGAGGAAAGCCTTCATGTCAAAAGACTTGAATTTCTCTGGGTAATCCATAGTCTCGACTGAAACCACCTCGCCGTCGAAGCTGCAGAATAATCAGTCGTCGATTCTATAAACCATCGATTGGGTCCGTGAAGGGACATTTAGCAGCAAGCGTCACTCACAAAGCTGGCATGTAGACGGTAGCATCAGCTTCCTTGGCGTAATGGTCTGCTAATAGCCGAAGATTGGGAAGGGTCCACCCCAATATGTCGTGAACAATCATGATTGCAACCTGGATCTGGTCAACTGGACTCCTTTGAATTTCGTAGTAAATGCGTAAAGACCTCTTTATTAGAGCCGGTCACGTATGCATCATTTCCAGCAAGCTTGGTTTCCTTTCCCATAGGCTTGCCCTCCCATTTGAAGCCCGACAGGCAGCATTGAGACATGATTGCTGTTTGATTAAGTGGATCTGAGACTGTCTGCGATTGTATGGGGGCATATGTTGAGGTAGAGGATCAATGTATCTTGGAAGGAATATCAATTTGCGTAACCCGAGTTCTTAAGCCTCAGAAAGTCGCTCATTTTTCACATACCTCGGAGTCCGAGATTGTTAAGGTTGAGCGTGCCGATTTCCTCAACAGTAGGGTATGAGCGGTCAATATTGCTGATTGCTTGTGGATTCAGCATTTTTAATGCGGTGGTTGAGAACATTGTACGACATTTCCTACCCTGGCATGCCATCTCATTCGTTGTCTTAGTATCTTTATTTCTACCACGAACTTTCAACACAATGCGAAGTATCTGGTCGACTGATTGTAATCGACAAGCGATTGAATCTGCCTGGCAGTTAGGCGTATCTTCGTCCTGGTTGAAACGCTCCCTCGCCCAGGGACTTCTTAGCCTGATGATTTCGCTCTTGTAGAAGAAGATGACACAAGCGAAACGGCAATGAAGCCCAGCAGAGAAGATGCCCACTCTTAGTCCAGCTTCTTGTTGTAAATCTGAGTTGCGAACAGAGGAAAGTCAGCTCCAACAACACTGCGTACCAAGATGACGCCTGCAAGTGCTGAAGCGGAACACGTCTGATAGCTGTCCACCACATAATTCAGGACACTCAGAATGATGATATATACTCCTGTACCAAAGAATGCGGACGCGATGATGGGTACGATCCAATGAATGGTGGAATAGTTCGTCCAACCAAACCAAAACAAGTTGAGGGGAATGAAGATGGCACCTACGCGGGCCATCCACATGCTTGTTTCAGGCACCCTCTTACCATCATTCTGAGCTACAACACGCAAGTAGTACCGTTCTTGGGGCTGATAGAAACAATAGGCGATTACGGGAACAATCGTGAGTCCGAGGAATTGAAGCCCCTGCTCTCCAGAGTTGAAGTCGTGGCCTTTGCCAGGTCCAGAAACGAGAGGCAAGGCTTCGTTGAAGAGATGGACTAAGACGTAATGGAAGCCATTGTAAATATTACCAAAGAACGAGATGGCTTCTGTGAACAGGAAGTGGAAGGGTCGAGTAAGAGTGACGGCAAATAATTCATGAAGGTCGTTGCGCTCATAGGCGTTGGCATCGATAATTTTGCCCAATATAACCACTTAGGACCAATGCGACTGGTGGACCGAACGTGCTGCTGAGTGCATAGACCGCCACTCTCGTTTTTCTTTTCCACAAATCGCTCACAGTACCTCCAGTGTTGGTCAGTGGAGCCCCTCCAGCAAAGCCACTGATGAATCTGCGCCCCAACATGGTTCCAATATTTGGTGCCGGCGCGACAAGAAGCTGGAGTGTGAAAAGTATGAAGCGCGAGCTTACATAGACTGGTGGGCGCCCAAAGTAGTCAGACAGTGGAGTGAGTAAGACTGGCCCCACGACGAAGCCTAAGACATATATTGAGAGAGCGAGCGTTGTGATTTCGGCGGAAACCCTAAAGGCTTGCTGGATTTCCTTCGCGCCTGAAGATACGCTGCCGGCTCACACACGTCTTGCCAAAAATCAGTGACCACAATCCAAAAGGGAACAAAGTGAAGAACAAACGTGACGACGTCGAGCATACTCGCGGAACAAGTGATATGTGGGTTGTCCTTTGTCATCCGGAGCTAAAGTCAAGGAGACTGGTAGTGTCTCAGTTGAATTTGCTCTGGCTCTTGCCAAAATTTCTTCTTCTGAAAGCGCTAGCTTCGAAGCTGCATGGCCAGTATGTTTCAAAGCCTCTATATCGTCCTTCTCTTCCGAAAGTGGAGAATGAGTACTAGAGGATGAGTCTTCTGCCCGAAGCCCGGGATTCCCGGTATCCATGTTGCTCAACATCTTGCTACGGACTGTGTAATTGTAAACCAGGCGTACAGCGATGCAGAGCGTATTAAGCCTAAATGTTGTCCCGCGTGAGAAATGAAAGGCTAAGGTATGTATGATGTCAATATCTGCGATGCCGGCGGCTTGACTGGCAAGCTCAGCACAAATCTGTCATGATATTCGACCAGATGCGACGCGGCGACAACGTCGATCCTCTCACGCTAGCAATCGCAGTCAATCACAGCCGTCAAAGACTCGTCGTTTGATCCTGGAGAATTTCGTTTCTTGGGCAGGATTGCGCTAACATATATTAGAGCTCATACCCACGCTATCGCCAAAATAATTTGCAATGAGGGGGGGGGGACGCCTCCCTCTACCTAGTCAGTATCGAAATGAAGGCACATCAGTTTAGCATTGCTTTTCCGAAGCTAATGCGCTGAGAGCACTGATGGCTACAAGTTGTGATGGAATTGTTTGTAGGTAAGGCGCCAAATATATGCAAGGAGGAGCACCAGTCGTTTCCCTTCACTATTACGCATGCTCTGTCCCCACCATATGCTGGTTCTTTTCTCCACCAAAACCACCTTCAGCAGCTACCGTAGCCTCAAGGCTGGCCTTCTGTTTGTCAGTCGCATCTTGGAAATGTACAATTACTTCGTCTCCAAAGCGTCCGTTGATCTCTTCTAGGGACAAGCCTTTGGTCTGCGGAAGATTTCTTGTCAGCTTTGCTTTCGCTCTTCGCATTCTGTATGTCCAACTCACCTCCGGCAACCAGAAGTGGATAATCACGATGTTGACAAACGTCAGGCATACAAAGATCAAATAGTACTTCCACTGGATGTTGGCGAGAGCCGTAGGACCAGCTTCAACGTACACCAAAGTCGACAGGAAAGTTCCAACAATGGACCAGGCCATTCCTTGGGATCGAATGTGGGTGGGGAAGATCTCGCTGCAGTAGACATAAGACACAACGTCGATTCCGCCCCCGTAGAATGAGATAAAGCAGAACGTGAAGAAGACACCGAGGGAGTTTCCAGCTTTGTCGCTCGTGCCGGCAAATCGAGCCACCATTGCGGTTTCCAAAGCAAGCGAGACCATGCATCCAGACAAGCCGATAACTACGACAGGTATCAGCTCAACCACTCCGAACTTTACACAAATCATGAAGAGCCTACTAAGAAGAGTCACGCGGCCAGCTTTGTCCATGACGAAGGCCCCGAGGAAATTGGATATTGCAGCAACCGTCACGTACGCCGCTCCAAGGATCAGTGGGATGCCTCCAGTCTCACCAAGATTTTTGTATAGTTGCACGACATAGATGTACACAACCATAGCGCCGGTTGTCTGGGCTGCGTATTGCACGAAGAAGCCCATCCACATACGCTTTCGATACGATGGCTTCGTAAAGAGCTGGCGGTTGCCTCCTTGATCCCAGGCGAGAGCGTCATTCCGGGCCTGTTGTGTCATCTGGTAGAATTCCTCCCGGGCGTACATTTGCTCGCCATCATCAGAGCTCCCGTGGAGCTTGGAGATGATGGTCCAAGCCTCGTCACTCCGATCCCGTGTCAAGACTGCGGATCGTCAGCAAGGTGCTCAACAGAAGGAAGGCCGATTATTACGCCAACGTGGAGACTCGGGTACCCAAGGGCTGCATGCGAGCAGAGCTAGTGGTGGCAGACACGAGAGAGAGATGGGGAATCGCCACTGGAAGGAGGGATTGCTGGAGTAAAAGGTTCCGACGCCGACCCAGCCAGCAAGCGCATATCCAGTAACGATCCAACTTCCGTGCTGGCCGACCAGGAAGCCTCGAGCGTTTGGGGGGGCTGCAAGCCATGACTTAGCGACAACCTTCTCGAAACCTTTGCTCTGATACTTACAGATCTCGGCCTGGTAGAGAGGAATGAGAACAACCATCATGCCGATTCCCCAGCCTGCAATGAACCTCGCGACGAGAAACATGGCGATATTCACAGAGCCGGTCTGCAAAGCGGAACCGAGGATCGATATCAAAGCCGCCAGATTCATAGTCTGCTTTCTACCTCTCGCCTCGCTCATCCATCCCGTAGTCAGGGCCCCGAAGACCCCACCGGCAGAGAAGATGCCATTGATGGCCCCAGAAATGGCATTCGCGTAGGAGTCGTTGCTGCCCAGACCAAATTTGGCGATGAAGCCTGGTTGGCCTAGAGTGTTCGAGATGACTGAGTAGGTGTATCCAAAGGTCAGACTCCCAAGGGTCAACACCAGGATGATGCGGATATTGTATGCGGTGTACGTCTTCGCCATGATGAAGGTGGCCAGTCTTGCTTCAGCTGATTCCAAGTATTGAAGCTAGAACTACAGACCATCGACTTGCGACCGATATATGACCCCGACACAGCCACCTGGGCTTCGATGAAGAAGCCGATCATCTGCCATGCCACACGACTCGACCCCAGGAAATTGAAGCATTCCAGGGCGCTTCTCAAGTCTGGTACTGTCAGATCGACCGCGTATTGCCCGGCAATGTGCGGGGAAAGACAGTTGGGAGGGGTAGGACACAGCCGAGCGGCACAAAGAAACCCGGAGTGTTCTCCGGCTTGGCTGCGCTATAGCCGTACTCCGCTTTCTCTGTCTACTATCGGCTATGTCATAGTAGCCAGCCTGAACGATGAACTTCGTTCCATTCTTCCAATAGCCTGATCTCCTCACAACCGCTTGCCCATCTTGCTATCGGCAATGTATGAGGATGTCAACCCCCAAAGAGCCTCTGCGAAAGCCGAGAGAGCGTGCACCGATCGCTTGCCAATCATGCAATAGCAGGCGTGTCAAGTGCAACGCCGCTACTCTCGGCTTACCGTGCTCCAATTGTCAGCGTGCTGGAAGGAGAGGGTGCAAATTAATCGAGTCGAAGAGGGGCAAACGGAAGTCGAAGGCTACCAGCAGCGCTCCAGCAGCGGGCTCGCATCCAGCACTTACTGGTATTGACAATATTGCGAATGGAGCCATGGTGGGAAAGGATGGGCAAGACAGGTCTCAGGAGGAGGCCTCCGGACCAGACAGCAGTCTATTTGCTGCTAGGAATATAGCAGAGGCTATAACCAAGGATGTTGGTGCTATGACTCCTAATACGGCTCCAGAAGAAGACACTACCGGCGGTGAGCCGAAAATTGCGGAAAGCGAAGAGCAAGATGGAGGCGAAGGCCCAGAGATGCTCTACGCCCATATGCTCGAAACCGACAAATCGCGTAGCAAAAAGCAACAGCGCAAGCTGATGAAACCTGGAGGCCAGGTTGTCTACTTGGGGGAGACATTCAATTTGACGTACCTCCTTCATCATGACGAGCGAGAGGACTGCAAAAGGCTTCACTACCCGCTTCCGATTGAGGTTGCGAAATCCAGCATTTTCCCAGAGAATGATTCGGATGATGGAAGAAACCTTTTGCAATTACAAGGTGCTTTCGATGTTCCCAGTTCGCGTGTCTGTCTGGAACTATTCAAAACCTATTTTGAATATGTTTCGCCTCATTATCCCATCATCGACCGTGGTCTGTTTCTCTTCCAGTATGCAATTCCTCGAAATCCGCCCTCGTGGCTCCTTCTTCAAGCTGTTCTATTCATGGTGGGTAGCTTTTTGCTCCCATGTCCTCTGGTTACTTAAAAATTGTTTTGACCATTACTCTGCTGACTACTAGCTCACAACAGGCGGCCGGACATTGTGAGGAGGCTCTTCTGAAGGAGGCCGGCTTTGAGTCGAGATATGATGCTAGACTCACCCTATTCAGGCGTACAAAAGCATTGTACGACGCCGACCATGAGAAAGACAAAGTCACAATAATCCAAGCAGTCTTTCTGATGAGTTTTTGGTGGGCCACCCCTGTCGATTCCAAAGACACATGGCATTGGCTTGGCATCGCCAACAGCCTGGCTCTGACGATAGGAATGCATCGGTCAACCAAAGACTCTTGCATGAGTCTCAAAGACCAACGCTTATGGAAGAGGATCTGGTGGTCGCTGTTTACAGAAGATAAGCATGCAGCAGCAGCCCTAGGCCGCCCAGTCCACATCCGTCTCAGCGACTGCGATGTTGAGCAGCTTGAAGTTTCTGACTTCGACGGGGAACCCTCTGGTTTCGGAAAAAGTTTCAGTGCGGGTCTACCCAAGGTCCTAATTACCTATCCGATTTTTTTGACAAGCTTGTCCAAAATTGTGGAGCGAATCATTGAGAAATCGTCTCCGACAGTGCAAACCAATACCCCGGAGCTTTGTGAGGGTATGCTGCAAGTCTGGGAGGCTGGTCTCCCGGATCTGCTCCGTCTAAGCTCCGAAAACGATACAATATGGCCGAAAATGCTATATATCGCAGTATGGTAGGTCATACATATCACAAAGTACTTCCATAATGCTCCAATTCGGGCTGACACGCTCCAGCTGGTTCAGGATCCTAGCTCACCGTACTCGAATCCCAAGAGACCCGTCGACCCCTTCTCGAGACAACGCACATCAAAAGGCTATGAATGCAGCAAACCAAATGGTCCGCATTGTCGAAGACCTGCTTGCTTCTGGCCAAATTCAACACTGTCCCATACATATTATTCCGGCATTGTTCGCTGCAATGAGCATGTTTGCTACAAAATTTCGCTCCGGCGACAAAGTCTCGCAGCAGCTAGCCTACGTGAAGGTCAAATTATGTATGATTGCGCTGCGAGAATTACAGAGCTCGTGGCCCGTGAGTGGGTGGATATTCCTGCTTTTCGCCAAAATTGTGAGAGGGATTCGCGATGAGGACGATGTCAGGCCAGATGCAAGAGCTTCCAACCAGCCCAATACTCGACCAACCAACGAAGAAGCACGTGAACATCGAAGCAGACAAAATCTTGGGGCTCAAGTAGCTCCCCAAAGTCAAAACAGCGGCCATGAACAGCAGTGGCCTCCTTCCCCGTTGCCGAATGCAGGGCTTCCAACCGGGTACAACGCTCCCAATTCGACCATGTGCGAGCGCTTGGCTACGCCAAATACTCAATTCTATCCGATGCCACTCGATCTCTCCACGGATTGGAGTGGTGTACGGGACGAAGACCTATGGCTTGTGCCCGGGTTTGATTTCTTGGGAGACATTGCCTAGCGGAAACGAATTTGGTGGCTTTTCAGGTGCTTGACAAATAAATCCCATCTCAAGCCTGATCTTAGTGCAACGCAAACCAAGAATCACCGCTCTCTGCAACGTGTGCTTCATCTCCGAGATTCTGCGCCAAGTCGAGTAGCCGAGATGTGTCGATCACGGTTATTTACCATAGCAACTAGCCTCGAACTACATATTGACATTTTCAGCACTCTCGTGACCGCAGATCATTAAGTAGTCCCTCTTGACGTATCCAGCATTTGCGCGATTTCATGTCACCGCCAGCTGCTACAGGCGTTGGCATGCCAGAGATGAAAACAAACGAGATAACCCAAAAGCCTGCTGCGGACACAGAAAGTGTCAATTGCTTCAAGCATGCGCCACAAAAGCCCCTCCCAGACTTTAAAGACCTTCCCCGGGTCGCAGGCATGCCCCCCACCTGCGCCTGGGGCCTCTTCGACACCCCTTCCTCCAGCCAGCCCGACGAGATCGGCACGCTCAACCTCCTAACGCCAGAACGCAAAATTCGAGCCCGGCAAGAGATCCAATATGGCATCAGCGTGGCCATCAATTGGTCTCTCGACAATTGCCAGACGCCGCATTCGGGACGTATGAGGCCTGAGCATCGGATCAAACGGCTGCCGGACTGGGTGGGCCATGATGACGAGATTCGGATGAATACGCAGAGTGGGAGCCAGTGGGATGGGTTAAGGCATTGGGCGCATCAGCCGACGGGATTGTTCTACAACGGAGTCCAGCTCAAAGACATCATGGGCCCCGAATCTTCGTTACGAAATGGAATTGATCAATGGTCTAAGCACGGCGGTATCGTCGGTCGTGCGATCTTACTGGACTATCTCTCTTGGGCAGAATCGCAAGGCATCGACTACTCGTCCATTGAGCGACATACCATATCCGAGAAGGACCTCGAGGCAGTGGCAGCGTGGCAAGGGACGAACTTCGAAGTTGGCGATATCCTGCTTGTGCGATCCGGTTTCGTGAAATGGCACAAGAATGCCTCGGACGCAGAGCGAAAAGTAGGTACCGCCGACGGGAAAGCGTGGGCCGGAGTCGAAGGTACAGCAGCCTCGGTGGAATGGTTTTGGAACCATCACTTTGCTGCTGTTGGTGGGGATGCGAATGTCTTTGAGGCATGGCCAGCGAAGGATGAGCGATATCGTCTGCACGACGTGTTTTTGGCGATGTGGGGCATGCCGATTGGAGAGATGTTCGATTTGGATGAATTGGCGGAGGTGTGCAAGAGGCATCAGCGGTGGAGTTTCTTCTTTACCAGCGCGCCGTTTAATTTTCCTGGGGGCGTTGCTAGTCCGCCGAATGCTGTTTGTGTCTTGTGATACATGATGACGGAGATGAAGATGCACGCATGAAATAGAGATGTCGGAATACGTAGAGATGCAGTGGTATATATATTTGACATCGCTCGGACGCTATCTTTTCTAATCGTCCGAAGAAAGCTAAGAAATTGGAGCAGGCACGACTCGTCAAGAAATTCGAAGACGCAGTTGTCAAAGCTGCTTAGCATTGGCAAGGCTTCATGTCAATAAAGCTCGTAACGAGGATTCCCAAGAACGTCCCGCAAGGCATCAGAGCAGCTTTATACCGCCGCTCGCTCCCTGCGTCCGTCTGGTCCGGCCATCAGCTATGACTCCCACCTCTTTCCTCAGCACCTCAATAGCTATCCCTGCTATCCCTACTTAGACTCCTTTTCCAATCACCACTCCTCCTCTCATTCTTATCCTTCACATGCTTGTTCCCTGCCAGCCCTCCAACAATCGCCGCTCCCAACGTCCCCACCCCAGGTTCAATCAGCACATCGCCTATCAGCCCTCCAAGCCTAACAAAGTCGGAAGCGTTGCTCGCAGAGGCAAAGCGGCAGGTGGTTTGGCCCAGACGACGTGCAAACGGTACCCAGGCCAAAATCGAGGCATGCCCAAGGATACAGCTTTCTATATATCGGTCGACAGTGAGCGGGAAGCCCGCACTGGGGGGCGCACCGCACAGTTCGGATATAGCCGTAGATACCGAGGTCCTTAGATTTATATGAGGATTATATACAAATCTAAGTACCCCCGTATTAGTTTAATTACTAACCGTCTTTTAAACTATATATATATAAATTTTCTATCCTTACCTCTATCCTCTTTATACCGCTATCGTTATTATCGTCGCCTTCTCTTTATTACTACCTCCTAACTAACCTCGTTATCGCTTTTTTATTTTATTTTATTATCGTTAATATATTTTAAAACCTATATTATATTAATTATATAAAGAACTAAAGGAAGTTTTTTAAATATATTAATAAAATATACCTCGAGAGCGGGAAAAAATAGAAATAAAAATAAATTATAATTAAAGTTAAAGAATATAAATAATATATATTCTTTATTTAAAAGTTTATTTATTAAAATAGAGATATAAAAACCTAAATAGTAAATATTAATTAATAAAAGTATTTTTATAATTTAATAATAAATCCGCTCTTTTATTAAATATATATAGACCGTTATAAAAATTATATATATATTATTTAACTCGTAAAAATTAATCGTTTTATAAAATTTATATATAATATATTAGAGTGAGTTTTAAAATATGTTTTAAAGAATTTCGATTAAATATTTACCGTTAAAAAGAAGAAATATTATAATTTAATATCGTCGATAATTCGTAATAAAAAAGACTTTTTATATATATTATTTATAACTCTCGATAACGATAATTTCAAGATTAAATATCGTTATAATTATATTATAAATAATAATAATCTTTAGGTATTATTAATAAAATAGATATTAAAATAAATTATAATTTTTAACTTTTAATAATAATATCTCGTTAAATATTTTTATAGCGACTTTATAATTTAATATAATATTATATTAAATATTAATACCGCTAAACTCTTATTATTTATAATAATTAAAATTATAAATATTAATAAATTGTTTTTAATCAGTTTTTTATTTAATACCTCGGAATTTATTATTATTTATAATTTCTTTTTTAAAATCCTAAATCCTAAATTATAAAATAATTATCCTCTATTATAAATAAACTTTATTAATTAAAGAAAATATTTTATTATTACTCTTTTATTAAAACTCCTAGATTATTAACTCTAATTATATAATTAATATATAATATAAAATATTAAAACTAGGGTAAATAATAATAAATAAAAATATATAAAAGAAAAATAAGATAAAATATATAATATTATTTAAATTTAAATTCGTAACGATCTAAATTTATTATTAATAAATCGGGATATATTATTAAGTTTTATATATAAATTAAAATAAATATACTTTAATAAGAAATAATTTCTTTAGAAGTTATTTATAATTATTTATTATATTAAAATATATTTTAATCTCGAGGTAGTTATTATTTAATAGAATAAGAATATTTATTTTATTATTAAAGTCGTTATAAATTCCTAGGCTCCGATATTTATTATTATTAAATTTATATAAATAGAACTAAAACTAGTATATTAATAACTTCGAGAAAAAGAGAATTAATCGCGTATCGATAAACTAAAGAGAGTTAATTATAATATATTCTATATTATTATTAAAAAAGTTACTATTTATATAATTAAATTAATTAATATTAAATAAATAGTTATAAAATTATTTATTACCGAGTTAGATTAAATTATTAATCTAGAATTTATTCTAATTTTTTATATTTACTATAAATATAAAATCTATATTTATTATATATTATTATATCGCTATTTTCTTCTACGGGTATATATTTAAAATTTTCTAATTTTATTATACCTCTTCTATTTCTATTAATAGTTAGAAGATATTCTAGTATATATAAAATAAAAAACGAAATATTATAATAAAATATTATTTCTAGATAAGAAGAATAAATTAAAATTCCACGATTTTAATAAAAATAAATTATTTACTATATCGGTAAATCTTTATTAATTATATAAAAAACTTCCTCGATAATTTATTAATAAATTAGAAAAATAATTTAAAAAGTTCTTTATTAATATTATTAAAATTTATAAAATATTCGAGGAGAGGAATTATAGGATTTTTATTAAATTTTTTATACTACTACCTACGAAAAAAGCGTAGTAGTAGATATTAATAGTAAAGAAGAAATACGATAAAGTAAATATATATAAATTAATTACTTTTAAAGTTTTTAAATAGAATATTAAAAATAATAAATAAATAATAATAAAATAAAAATACGAGGAACGCGCGTAGGAGTAGAAATAAAAGTAAAAATAATAATAAAATAATAATAATACTATTAATAAATTATTTAAAATTCTACTTTTATTTATTTAATTATAATTTTCGTTTTTACCTCTATTTCTTTAATTAAAACCGCGCCGCCGTTAATTTAAAAAGTAAATATAATTATATAAACTTATTTTTAATAATAAAGAAAACTCTTTTACTTTTTCTACCCTATTAATACTCGGGCGGCGATAATTTAAATTTATTTAAATATAAAAATAAATTAAAAATAAATTATAATTTTACTAGATAAAAGTAAAGAGTTTTATATTAAAAATAAAAAATAAAATTAAATCTTTTACCTCTATAAAAAAGTAATTTAAAAATAACTTTATCGCCGTTATAAATATAGACGAGCGGGAGTCGTAGGAGTAACGGATTATTAATATAATATTCTTGAATTAATTTAATTAATAATATAACGCGGAATAATAAAATAGAAAATAATAATAATATATAAAAGATATAAATAGGGTAGATATATAATAATTATATATAAAAGAATAATATACTATATTAATATTTAAAGTAATAATTATAATATAATTAATATAGAAGTATTTAGATTTATATATAATTTTTATATAAATTTAAAAACCTCGGTATCTACGGTTATATCCGAATTATATAATATATTTTTTAATATACGCCCCTAGAGCTTCCCGGATAATAAAGAGAAATAATATATATATATAGTTATTACGCGGGGGCTTATTAATACGGGTTATTAATAAATATATATTATTTATTATTCTTTTATAATAAGGGAATATAGTATATTAATATAAATATTAATATATTTATAATATAATATTTTAATAATAGAGTGAAGCTATTAATTAATAATTAATATTATATATATACGAGATTTCGAGGAACGTTTCGAAGTATTAAAGTCTTCGTTAATATTTTAAATTAGAGGTTTAATTAATATTATAAAAAATACTATAATATATATATTTATTAAAGATTATTTATATAAAACGTATTTAAATTTAATATAATATTATAATAAATACCGTTATATTTAGGCCGTTTCTTAGTATTAATTTTTAATTTATTCTTTAATTATAAATTATAAATTATTTAATCTTTATTTACTCTTATTATATAAAAATATAATCGAAGTATTTAATAAATAATATTAATTTATTATTATTTAAATTAATAAAATATTTCTTTTTTTTATCTCCTAGATTTCTATTTTATCTAGAATTTAATAAATCCGATTCGAGTTATAAACTCTCTTTTTTAATATTATTTATTATTAATTATTTAAGATTTTATTAATTATAGTTTTATCTAGAACTCGTTTAACTCTATTTATTAAAATAAGATATAATATTATTTATAAAAAAATTTATAATAATATCCTATACCTCCTATTAGTTTAGAGTTATTATATAATTTATTAATTTATCTCGCGGGATTAATTCCTACTACCGATAATTTATAATATAACCGAAATTAAATTATTTACTAGCCGTAGTCTTATTAATATAAATTCTCGTTTTTTTAATAATAATTAATACCTCCGTAAAATTATTATCTAAAAAATCTCTTTTTTTATTTTTTTATTTAATTTAAATAAATTCTCTTCCTACGAATCTCCTTTCTTTAAAGAAAACTCTTTTAATATTTCTTTTTTTATTAATTAAAGATTCGTCTCTTTCTTTTCCGGTTACTTTTTTCGTATTTTTAAAATATAGTACTTTTTTCATTTTTTTAAAATATAATACTTTTTTCGTCTTTTTAGAATATAATATTTTTTTCGTCTTTTTAAAATATAGTACTTTTCCGTCTTTACTAGGACTATTATAACTTTTTTCGTCTTTATTAAAATTAAGAGTTATCGCTTTATTTTTATTATAATTCGAGATCTTCTAAGACCTAACTTTACGAATATATAAATTTATATATAAACCCAATAATTTATATATATTAATTAATTAAATTAATACTAAGTTACTAGTTTTTATAATTAAATTTATAAATTTTTTATAACTAAATTTATAATTTTAATATAGGGTTATTTATAGACCGAATTTTATTAAGTTTTTAGTAATTATAAAATAAACCTCGGCGGTTTTAATTATATAAAAATTACCTAATTTAGAATAATATTTATAAAGTTATTAATTTATTATTAAGGTTCGAATTTAGGTCTATAAGATTTAAATAAAGGGGCCTCTATTAAGTAGGAATATAATAAATACTCGCGAGATTTAGAAATTTTTAGACGAAAAAAAAAAAAAAAACTTTATCCGATTCCTTAACTTTCTATATAAAATATATATATATTCTCGTTACGATTCTAAAACTACTTTTAGAACTAGATTATCTTTAGTATTAATAAAGTTATTAATAGTTTCTTATTTGAAAATATTAATATTTTTATTTAATAAAGTTAAATCGCGGGCCGTTAAGGCTTAAAATCTATTAATTAATTAAATTATAAATAAATAATAAATATTCCTCTAAATAATAGTAACGGACGTTTATTATTTATTCGAGGTTTAATTAATTAATTAATCCGTAACTCTTTATTTTTATTATTATTATATTATTATTTTATTATTATATTTATTAACGCCCCCGTTATACCCCTATTACTACTTTTATCGTACTTTATTATATTATATTTATTACGTACTTTATTATATATTTTTATTACTATTTTTATCGCTACCTTTATAGTTATTTTTAACTACGTAATTTTATATATTTAGTTTTAATTTTAATAACGAAAGTACCTCCGATTTATTTATTAATTAAATTTTAAATAAATAATAAACGTCTCTCTAAGTACTATTAGCGGGACGTTTATCGGAAATTAAATAATTTAATATTATAACCGATATTATCTTTTAAAATTTACGTATTATTTAATTATTTTAATTATTATTAATTATTTTATTATATTATAACTATACCTTTATTTATTTAATCCTTATATTATATATAATATATAAATTATTATAACCCGTCGATTAGTCTCTTTTATAAAGAAAAAGGTTAAAAATATTAATTAATAATATTAATAATATTAACGAAGAAAGTAGATTTAATAATAATAATAAACGGAATTATAAAAATTATTATAAATACTTCGTAATAGACTCCCTAGTTTAAATACGGTTATAGTATAATAATTATTAATTTTATTAATATCGCTACCGCCGTTAATCCCGATAGAAGGGTAGAGGGTTATAAACGAATTTTTAATTAAAAAATGAATATTATAATTACCGCTCGCGAAATTAAATACCCTCGAATTTATTTATTATTATTAAAAGAGCTCCGATTATAGTTATTTATTTATATATTATATTCCGACCGATTTACTCCCTTATTATAGAAATATAATTATTGATAATTTAAATCTTAAATATTCGAAATTAAGGCCTAATTTTAATTTATTAATTTAATTAAATTATTATATAACTTTTTAATTTTTCTCTTAATTATTTTATTTTATTACCGCCGAATTAGGATAAATATTATATAATATTTATTTTATTAAATTAATAATATATTTAGATTACTTTAATTAATTATTATTAATTAATCGATATATAAATTCTTTTATAAATACTTTATAATTCCCTACCTCTTCTCTTTCTTTTCTATTTACTCTTTAGTTTTTAATTTATTATCGCGAAAAGATTACCCTAGATATAAGATTATTAATATAAAACGAAAAACATTTTCTAAAGAGGAAATGAAAACTAGGAAATATAATTAATAATATATATATACGGAGAGAGCTATCGATATTATATAAATAATATTTTTTAATATTAACCGCGAATTATTTATTACGAACGAGGTATTAAATATATTTATTATATAATTTTATTATCTACCTACTATATTAAATATTAATTTTTATCCGATTTAAATTATAAAACTATTTACTACTAGTATAAATTCGATTCGTGAGGATAATATAATTTTTAAAGAAAATTTATTTATAACCGGTTTTAATAAAAATCGTCGATTTATTTATTTTTTATAAATTATTTATTTACGTTTATACTCCCTAGTTTTATCGAGGCCGAATATCGTAAAATTTATTTTATTATTAATAGAGATATCTTTATACTTTTAAAATATAAATTTATCCGAGATAATTAATATATTAAAGATAATATTATTTATATTATTTTTATATTTATTAACCCCGTTAACCTTTATTTATATAATAACTCCTTTTAATTTTAATTAATCTTTAGACGAGATTATTTCTAGTTTAATAACTACGATTAAAGATATTTAAATTAATTATTTTATAAAATTATTAACTAGCTCGCCTATAATTTTTATATATATAATAGAGGTTATTTTATTAATAGAGTTTATTATTAACCCGATAAAAATATATATTTTAACCGCGATAATAATATTATTAAAAATAAGTAATAATTCTTTTTTTAAAATAAATATATTATTTATAAATAATAATTATATCGTTTACCCCGAAGATTAATTTCTTAATTATAAAAATAAATTATATTTATAATTTATAACCGACGATTATTAAAATCTCTTTAAAGATTTATAATTTATAATTTTAACTTTAATCCCTAAAACTAGTTTTAGGATTTTAGAATTTTATAAATTTATTATTTATTATACCCGAAACTAATTCGTTATTATTTATGACGAAATTTATATTAAATTCCCCCGGTCTCTATATTCTAGATACGGTATTAATAGAAGAGATTTTAATTAATAATAATAACGGGCCCTTTTTCCCGTAAATATAAATTATTTTATTATAGAATCTTTAAATATAATAATTATCTTATAACGGAATTGTTTAAATAATTATTATTATTATAATATTAATATTAACCCCGACTTCGTTATTAATCGACTATTTATTTTTTATTATTATTATTTATTTATCCTCTCCTACGATCTCCGCTATAAACGTAATAAATAATATTTATTAATTAAATATAAACGAGTTAAGTTTTAATTAATTTAATATATTTATTTAACCCTCTTTTATTATATTATATAATATTAATAAATTTCTTTATAGGAGCTCTTTAGTTTATATATATATTAATCCGATTATTATAAAGGAAGATATAATATTAAATATAATTAAAATTATATTTAATACTATTTAGAATTTATTCTATTATTATAATTACGTTACGGAATAGAGAAGAGAAGGGAAGGGAATAACCCCCGCTCTCTTTTCTTTAAAGAGGGAAGAGAGTAGAAAGGAAAGAGTAGAGATTATTAAAAAAAAAAAAAAATTCTTTATTATTCTCTTCCTCTCTACTCTCCCTATAGGGTTACTCCTATATATAGTTATATATATATTTATATATACCTTATTATTACTCCTATATAATTTATATATATACTTTTATATATAGTTTATATATATATATATATATACCTTATTCGTTACTCCTATATATAATTATATATATATATATATATACCTTATTACTACTTTTATATAATTTATATATATATATATATTTTATTACTACCCTTATATATAGTTTATATATACGCGTATATATACTCTATTAAATAGTATAAAGATTAAGATAATTAATAAAGTAATTAAAATATTAAACTTTATATTTAATTTGAACTAGCGTAGTAATAATTTATATATATTTAAAGTAATAAGTAATATATAAGTAAAAATAAATTATATTTTAAAATAATAATAAATTTATATATAAGTTATATAGGAGTAGTAATAGAGTATATATATATATATATATAACTATATATAGGAGTATTAATAAGGTATATATATATATATATATAATTATATATAAAGATAATAATAGGGTATATATATATATATATATAATTTATTATTATTTTTATATATAGTTTATTCTTACTTCTATAAATTATATATAATTAATATTAAAAGACTAGTTTAAATTAGGTATAAAATTTAGTATTTTTTAATTACTTTCCTAATTATCTTAATCTTTATATTATTTAATAGAGTATATATATATATATATATATAAACTATATAAGAGTAATATTAAAGTATATATATATATATATATAGACTATATAGGAGTAGTATTAAAATATATATATATATATATATAATTATATATAGGAGTATTAATAGAGTATATATACGTAATAGGGTATATATATATATATATATAATTATATATAGGGGTATATATAGGCCATATAAGAGTAATAATAAAATATATATATATATATATATAATTATATATAGGGGTATATATAGGCTATATAAAAGTAATAATAAAATATATATAAATATATATATAAGCTATATAAGAGTAGTAATAAGGTATATATATATATATATATAAATTATATAAAAGTAGTAATAAAATATATATACGCGTATATATAAATTATTTTATTATTTTAATTTATATTAATTTTAGACGACCCTATATTTAAAATTCTTTAAATTTTTATATCTTCTACTTTAGACTAATATAATTAATTTCTCTATATTAGAATCTAAGTTTTTTATATTATTTAGTTATTATACTAGATTCTAGGGTCTAAAAATATTAATATTTATAATAATTATTATTACCCGCCGCTACTTTAATTCTAAAACTTTAATACGGATTAATTTATTATCGTTTAATAATAATTATTATATATTAAGTTTCTCTACTAAATTAAATTATATTTATATAAATATTAAAATATTACGCGTTAAGTTTCTCTATTAAATTAAATTATATTTATATAAATATTAAAATATTACGCGCTAAGTTTCTCTATTAAATTAAACTATATTTATATAAATATTAAAATATTACGCGCTAAGTTTCTCTATTAATTAATTTATATTTATATTAATATTAAAATATTA
>JAABUS010002116.1_pt1 | contig 39121 bp, 31 predicted proteins | sample 5560161 | NCBI WGS metagenome assembly JAABUS01 (sample SAMN10711885, study PRJNA513376) | rock metagenome | isolation source: Antarctica rocks | place: Antarctica: Victoria Land, Trio Nunatak nord | collected 2016-01-04
CGTGCAGGTCTCCCAGGAGCGCCGAGAACGAGCGGTCGAACTCGGGCAAGAGGCGGTCGCGGAGGCAGCCGAAGTTGTTGCCGTGCGTGTCCCAGCCGCCGCCGCTCTTGCAGAGCTTGTCGAGCGTTGGGTCCTCCATCCAGAAGACCGAGACGAACGGGACGCCGGCCTCGACCAGGCGGCGTGCGAGGAGCATGCTCATGCCGTTGAGCGTCGCGCCGTAGCGGGCACGGACCGCGGGGGGCTCCTGGGCGACCTCGAAGGCGGCCTTGGACCGGGCCGAGGTCAGGAGCGAGAACGCCCGCTGCTGCTGGCCGCTATAGTCCCGGATCGGGCCCGAGCGCTCGAAGGTCCGGATCGACTCGTCGATCGCCGTGAGCAGCCCACGCCTCGACTGCAGCCGGTCGACGGTGACGTCCCCCTGGAGCGAGAGCGTGGGGAGGGCGAAATCGAGCGGCTTGTCGAGCGTCCCGTGGACGTAGACCGGGTCGTATTGCAGCCCGAGGCGGGCCGAGAACTGGCCGGGGCGGGTGTATTGCGGGGCGCCCGGCTTCTGCGGGAGGGTGATCAACTGGGGCAGGTACGGGTGCGTCGGCCGTCGCGACGCGACCACCGAGCCGAGGAACGGCCAGTCGCCCGGCATCGGCTTGCGGTCATTCAGGAGCGCCCGGAAGCTCGGGTCGGGGGCGTGGCCGGTGAGGTTGTAATAATACCCCGCGTGGTGGTCTCCGGTCCCCCGGCCGAAGTGCCCCAGCGAGTTGACGACCGCCAGGTGATGCGCCTGCGTCGCCAGCCCGGGCAGGTGTTCGCAGAGCCGGATCCCCGGCGCCGAGGTGGCGATCGGCCGGAATTCCCCCCGGAACTCGACCGGCGCCTCCGGCTTGAGGTCCCACGTGTCGATGTGCGACACGCCTCCGCTGAGCCAGATCAAGATCGTGGACCGCGCCTTCCCGCCGCCCTCGGGAGGCCCCGCCGCGGGGACGGGACCGGGGGCGCAGAGCCCTCCCAGGCCAAGTCCTCCCGCCACGAGGAAGGTCCGCCGGCTCAACAGGTCCCCGGCGCTCGCATGACCTGGATGCACGGACGATTCCCCCGAAGTCGGCCCTCCGCAATCCGATTCCCCGTCGAAGGGCTTGTCGGATGATCACACAAATATTGGACGTCCGTCAAGCACGGCGTCCGGTCGGCCTGCGCCGTCCTCGCCTCCAACAGGCCGGGTCCAGGCCCGACATCATGTCACCGTCAGAACTGATGCGACCGACCCCGTCACGGGGCCCTGTCTTCCTCCATGACGACGCGGAACCCGAGGTTGAGGTATCGGCTCTGGGGGGTGTTGTAGTTGCGGTAGAACGACGTGCAGTACAGCGGCCAGACGTGCCAACCGCCGCCCCGGCGCGAGCGTCGACCGCCGGACTCGGGCCCTTTGGGATCCTCGACGGGCGACGCCTTATAGTAGTCTTCCGAGTACCAGTCGGAGCACCACTCCCAGGCGTTGCCGTGCATGTCGTGGAGGCCGAACGCGTTCGGCTTGTACCGGCCGACCGGGGCGGTGAACGGGAACCCGTCGTCGCCCCGGACCGCCCATTTCGACCACTCGGGAAAGACCTTGGCGCCGGAGGCGTCGTACGTGTTGGCGTTCGCGGCGAGTCTCTCCGGGTCGTCGCCGAAGTTGTAGCGCGTGGTCGTGCCGGCGCGACAGGCGTACTCCCATTCGGCTTCGGTCGGCAGCCGATATCTCTTGTCCTCCTTCTTGCCGAGCCAATCACAAAACGCCACCGCGTCGCCCCACGTGATGTTCACGACGGGGTGATCGTCTCCCTGGGGGAAGCCGGGAGTCCGCCACGAGTAGCGCTTCTCCCGCCCGGTCGACCATTCCTTGGTCGCGACGTCCACCCCGTATCCGCCCGTCCCGTCGCGCTCGGGCTCGGTCTCGAAGCGGGCATCCTCGACGAACTTCTTGAATTGCTGGATCGTGACCTCGCAGGTCCCCATGTAGAACGGTCGGGTGATGCGAACCTTGTGGGGGGCCTGGTCGATCAACTCCTCGACACGCGTGATGCCCGGCGTGTACAGCGAAGGTGACCGAAATTTCGGGAAAGCCTTGGCGAGCTCCTCGAACGACTCGCGGAGGCCCATCTCGAACTCGCCCGCCGGGATCTTCCGCAGCGTCATGCCGATGGAGTTCGTGACGGCCGTCCCAGCCTTCGGAACGGGCTCGTCGGCGGAGGCTCTCCGGGCGAGAGTGCTGCAAAGCGGGAAGAAGGCGCCGAACGTCAGGATCGCCGCGGAGAGCGTTCTCATGGGCTGGACTCCCTCGGAACTTTGCGGGGGGTGGGGACGTCGGCGGGACCGAAGAGCGCCGCGAGGCACGCGGGGTCTTCGAGCATGGCGAGGGCGTCGTGGCCGATCCCGCGCGCCTCGACGAGTCGCCAGCCGAACGTCCATCCACGCCGCTCCGCGAGGGCGCGGGCGGCCTCGAAGGTCGCGCGGCCTCGTTCGAGCCGCGTCCGGCCCTGGCGGTCGGCCTCGGGCGACGTATCGAGGTCGTCGTCACGCCGGACGTCGTCGGTGCCGAGGTAGATCGTGAGCGGCCTGGCGAGATAACGGCCAATCGCGGCGTCGTCGGCCAAGTCGTCGGGCAGCCCGCCGAATCCGTAGGGGAAAGGCTCGTCGCGGGTCGGCAGGAGGTAAGACCCCGGGTTGGCCGACACGGACCCCCGCGCACCGGGCGCGACGAAACCGTTCAGGCGGTCGACGAACTGGCCACCGGCCGAGTGCCCGATGAGGTAATACGGGGCGTCCGGCCGTCCCTCACGCCGCCTCAAGGCCTCGGCGATTTCGGGGACCAGCTCCCACGTCCAGTCGGCCCGGGGGGCGATCGAACCGTCTTCGCGGAGGATCCCGCCCCGGGTGAATTTTCGATACGGGAACCGCTCTTCATCGAACTCCGGCGCGGCGATGAGCGCCCCGGAGCGGTCGGCGAGTCCACGCGCGCGGTCTCGGTAGTCCTCGGCGTTTCGCCAGAGCCCGTGGAAGACCAGGATGAGCGGGCCGTCCCGGTATCCCGCCGGCTTATACGTAAGCACGACGATCTTTCGACCCGAGACCTCGACCCCGAATCGCGCCGCCCCGGTCGGGACCGGGGGTGCGGCGATGCCCGCGAGTGCGGCCGCGAGCAGGAAGACCGGCACGTGGCACCTCCTGGTCGAACGTCGACCCGGCCCACCTCGGTCGCGCCTACCTCAGCGCGTGTCGTTCGAGGGGGACGGAAATCGGCTCATTTGGCTTGCATCTTCCTGAGCTTGGGGGCGATCACCATCCGGCAGTAGGCTGCGTTGCGGTTCTTGCGGTAATAGTCCTGGTGATGGCGATCCGCGAGGTAGAAGGCCTTCAGCGGGGCGAGTTCGGTCACGATCGGACTCCCGAAGACGCCGGCGGCGGTGAGGGCCCGGTACGACTCCTCGGCGGCCTGCTTCTGGGCGTCGTCGTGGTAGAGGATGATCGAGCGATACTGCGTGCCGTAGTCGGGCCCCTGGCGATTCAAGGTGGTCGGGTCGTGGCATTCCCAGAAGGCCTCGAGCAGCTTCGCGAAGGAGACGACCGCGGGGTCATACGCGATCTGGACGACCTCGGCGTGGCCCGTCAACCCGCTGCTGACCATCGCGTAGGATGGCTGAGGGACGGTGCCCCCGGCGTATCCCGAGACGACCGACTTCACGCCGGGGATCCTCTCGTAGACGGCCTCGAGGCACCAGAAGCAACCGCCGCCGAACGTCGCCTTCTCGGTCTTGGCCTCGGGCTCCGCGGCCTTCTCCGCGCCCGCCGCGGCCTTCCCCTTGGCCCGGGTCCGGGCCGTCCCGGCCTTCTCTCGATCTTGGGAATACGCGTGGGCCGCGAGGCCCAGCACCGCCGCGATCGCGACGGCTGCCGCCAGGGGGCGAGGGGACATGGCAGGACTCCTCAATGGGACGTTCGGACGCGCCGGGGGGTGGCCATTCGGCCCCGCCCTCCCGGCTCCGGGTGGCATGTGACTTCGACGAACCTCCACCTATCGTATACGTACGACGGTCGAGTGTCCGCGGTTCCCCTCAAGGCGCGGGAGCGGCCGGGACCTGGTCGGTGGTGAAGAGGTACGAGATCAGGTCGCGGACCTCCCCGTCGGAGAGCGGGTCGAGCAGCCCCTCGGGCATCATCGAGTCTTCCGACGGCTTCATGGCCTCGACCTCCTCGCGAGGCAGTGCGATCCGTTCGTTGGCCGTCTGGACCACCAGGGCCTTGTCGTCCTGCTCGCGGACGATGCCCGAGACGACCCGCCCGTCGGTCGTCGCGATGGTCGTCAGCCGGTAGTCGCGCCCCACGGCGGAATGGGGGTCGAGGATGTTCTCCAGCAGGTAGTCGAGGTTGCGCCGGTCGGAGCCGGTCAGGTCGGGCCCGACGTCGCCCCCGGCGTCGTAGAGGCGGTGGCAGGACAGGCAGGTCCGATTGAACACGAGGCGACCCCGCGCGCGGTCGCCGGCCTTGAGGCTCTCGGGTTCGAGGAGGACCTTGTACTTCTCCATCATCGCGGCCTTGTTCCCTCTTGCGGGACGGGTGGTCCCCCAGACCTCCTCCAGACGCGCGACGATCTTCGGATCGGGGAAGGCCGACAACTGCCGGGCGATGGAGACCGAGACGTCGCGACGGGGGATGGCGCCGGTGCCGATGGCGTCGAGCAGGGCGAGGGCCCAAGCCGGCCGCGCGGCGAGCGTGGCGACCGCATCCTCCCGCTCGGCACGGGGCAACGCCATGTAGTGGCGGAGGATCGCCGCGGGCACCTCGGGATCGTCGTAAGCCGCCAGGGAACGCAGCGCCGGCCCGCGCAAGGTCGGGTCGTCGAGCAAGGCGCGCAGCGTGGGGGCCAGCCCGTCGGCCCGGCGTTCGACCAGCGCGTGCAAGGCACGGCCGCGCCGGACGGGATCGTTGGCCCGGTCGGACATCGTCGCCCGCAGCGACCCGACCGCCTTCGGATCGCCGAAGGCCAGGGCCAGCAGCAGCGCCTGCTCGCGGACTTCGGGGTCGGGGGACCCGGCCAGCCGTACCGAGGCCTCGGGCCAGCCCGGGGGCGTCGGGGACGACTTCCGGCCGCGCAAGGCCTCGTGCATCCCCCTCATCAGGTCGAGGCGGAGTGAAGGGTCGTCCGTCCCTCCGAGCAGCCCGACGAGCGCGGCGAGACCCGAGGCGCCCGAGGTGTCGCCGTCGGCCGCGCGAACGACCCGGCGGGCGAGGTGCTCGCGCACCAGGGGGATTTTGCACGCGGCGGCCAACCTCACGGCACGGGGGCCGTCGGTCGGCACGAGAGGCTCGACGCCGTACCAGATCATCAGGGGGAGCATGGCGTCGCGGGAGTCCTCGCCGTGGCCGACCAGCCCCTCGGCCACACCCCAACGTCGCGAGACGTCGAGGCGCTGGAGGGCGGAGGCCAGGTGCAGGCGGACCCGGGGCGAAGGGTCGTCCCGGGCCATCTCCGCGAATCGGGCGACGCCGGCCGGCGCGATGGACGACTTCGAGTCCTGGGCCAGGAGCCGGACGGCCCAGCCCCGGACGTCCTCGCTCTCGTGGCCGAGGAGCGCCACGAGGGCCGGATCATCCATCCCGCCCGTGACGTGCAACGCCCAGACCGCGCGGAGCATGCGGGTCGCCTCGCCTCCGCGTCCGAGAATCTCCCGGAGGGCGCGGTGGGCCTCCGTCATGTCCTTGCCGGCCGCCGTGCGCTCCTGGAGGATGCGGCGGGCGTGGCGGACGTACCAGTCGTTCTCGTGGAGCTGGAGCGCGACCAATTCCCCGTCGCTCGCCCGTGCGAGGTCGACCCGCGCGGGCGTGGGAGAGCCATAGGTGATCTTGTGGATGCGCCCATTCTCGCGCTCGGGGCCGTTCGCGTCGGTCTCGTGACATTCGTCGGTGTCGGACCAGTCGATGAGGAAGGCGGAGCCGTCGGGGCCGGACTGGATCGCGATCCCGCGGAACCAGGTGTCGTGGGCGGTGAGGAAGTCGGGGGCATGGCTCGCGACGTAGCCCGATTCCTGGCGGCGGAGGCGGTCGTTGTTGACCCGGTTGCCGTGGAGGTTGCAGGTGAAGAGGGTGTTGCGATATTGGTCGGGCCAGGAGCCTCCCTGGTAGATCATCGCCCCGACGTGGGCATGGCCGCCGCCGGCCTCGCCGTGCTTCCCGGCCCCCCCGCGCGAATCCTGCCAGCGCCCGCCGGCCCAGTGGATGTGGTCGGCCGCGCTGCCGATCAGGCCATAAGAGTGCGGGTTCGGGTCCTGGCCGTACATCCGCTCGAAGTGCGCCCCCGGCACGACGTGGTAGAGGTGCGGGATGACGCAGTTGGTGATGAACGCCTCGCCGAAGGCGTCGAAGTCGAGCCCCCAGGGGTTCGTCGTGCCGTGCGCCACGACCTGGAAGACCTTGCGGGTCGGGTGGTAGCGCCACACGCCGCAATTGAAGGCGGTGCGGTCCTTTTCGGGCGTCCCCGGCGCGCCGACGCGGGAATTGGACTTGATCCCGTTGCATCCCCAGAGCCAGCCGTCGGGGCCCCAGATGAGGCCGTTGAACATGTTGTGCTCGGCATTCGTGTCCCAGCCGTCGAGGATCACCTCGGGTTCGCCGTCGGGGGTGTCGTCCCCGTCGCGGTCGGGCAGGAACAGGAGGTTGGGCGTCGAGCAGACCCAGACCCCGCCGAAGCCGAGCTCAAGGCCGGTGACGTTTGCTCCCCCCTCCCAGAAGACCTTGCGCGCGTCGAAGTGGCCGTCGCCATCGCGGTCCTCGAAGATGAGGATGCGGTCGCGTTTGCCGATATCGGGGTGGAGCCATGCGGGGTAGCTGTAGCACTCGGCGACCCAGAGCCGGCCCCGGTCGTCGAAGGCCATGGCGATGGGCTGTCGGACGTCGGGCTCCCCGGCGAAGAGGGCGACGGCGAACCCCTCCGGCACCGACATCTTCGCGGCGGACTCGCCCAACGGCACGGGGGCCTTACGCGACGGGCCCGAGGCCTCTCCCCGCGGGGCCGCGTCGCCGGCGAACGTCGGCACCACGAGCAGGACCAGCATCAAGGCGAGTTGGCGCGAACCCTTCATCAGCATCGGCTCCTCGGAGGGGCGGCGGACGATCCGGCGTGCGGGCCGGCCGTCCTACTATAAAGAGGCGCCGCGCCGAGGGGCAATGACGCTGTGAAGGAGGCCGAACTCGCGGAAATGTGAAGGTCTTCCTGTTCGCCTGGCACGCCGGCCGTTCCTTTGATGATAACGATCACGACCCGCTCCCGCCCTTCCCTTGGCCTTGCGAGTTTGTCAAATTCGGGGTAACGTCCCCGGCCTTCCTCGATCCGGCCCCGGGGGCTTCCCCCTCCGGCCATCGGCCGCCCGAGGACGGGCGTTCCCCCGCGTGGCTTCATCGAGCAGTTCGGGGCCTCTCGACGGATGGGCCGTCCGTCGACCGGTCTACTGGTTAGGAAATCGATCACGGAGGATCGACGATGGACAGCAGAGTGACGCTGCATCCCGGGCGGATGGCGGCCTGGCGACGGCGTCGAAGACGCGTTGTCTCCCCGGAGCGTCCGACGCCTGTGGTCGCAGTGTCGCCGGGGGCCGTGCTCGTCGCCTCCGCATGGTGCGGCCTGCTCGCCGGACTGGCCGAGCTGGGCCTGACGATCGCCCAGAAGCATCTGCGCGACCCGTCGCCCGGCTTCTTCCGGATGAACCGTCACATCGTGTGGACGATCCCCACGTTCAACCTGGCCCTGTTCACGCTCGTCGGCCTGCTGCTGGCGGTCTGCGTCCGGGTCCGGCCGCGCCGATCGGTGCGGCTCGCCGCCGGTGTGCTCGGCGTCTTGACGATCCTCACGCTGCTGTTGAGCCTGGGGAAGCTGCACGCCTGGGCCTGCATCCTCCTGTCCTCCGGCATCGCGTACCGGGTCTCGGCCCGGGCGGAGTCCCACATCCCCGCCTTCGGGAAGCTCGTGCGGTGGACCCTCCCCGTGCTGGCGCTTGGCGTCATCGGATTGGTCTCGCTCTCGCTCGGCCGGGACGTCCTGCGCGAACATCGGGCCATGGCCATGTCGCCGCCGACGCCCCTCGTCGGCCGGGACGCCCCGAACGTCCTGCTCGTCGTGCTCGACACGGTGAGGGCCGATCGCCTGAGCCTCTACGGCTACGGGCGCGAGACCAGCCCGAATCTCGAGCGGCTGGCGCGGCGCGGGGTCACGTTCGAGCAGGCGCGTTCGACGGCCTCGTGGACGCTCCCCTCGCACGCCAGCATGATGACCGGCCGCTGGCCGCATCAGCACTCCGCCCGCCTCCACGGGCCTCTCGACGGGACGCACGCGACCCTCGCCCAGTATCTCGCCTCCCGGGGCTACGACACCGCCGGATTCGTGGCCAACACCACCTATTGCGGCGCCGAGACCGGACTCGACCGCGGCTTCGTCCACTATGAAGACCACGACCTCTCCGCGGGGGGCATCCTTCGCACCTCCGCGCTGGGCCGTCGCGTGGTCTGGGAGTCCCTCGTCTGGGCGAGCGACCGGCTCGGCGGCGACCTCCTGGCCGAGCCCCGCAAGGACGCGGTCCGGATCGGCCGCGACCTGCTCGCCTGGACCGAGCATCGGCGGGACCGTCCCTTTTTCGCCTTTTTGAACTTCATGGACGCGCACAGCCCTTACATCCCCCCCGCAGGCTTCGACCGGCATTTCGGCATCAAGCCCGCGTCACGCGCCGACCTCAAGACCCTGGATAAGTGGTTCACCCTCGACAAGGAGACGCTCCCCGCGAGGGACCACCGGCTCGCCAGCGACGCTTACGACGACTGCATCGCCTACCTCGACGGGCAGCTCGGCCGGCTCTTCGCGGAGCTCGAACGGCGGAAGTTGCTCGCGAATACGCTGGTCCTCATCACGGCCGACCACGGCGAGAGCTTCGGCGAGCACAACCTGTTCTGCCACGCCAGCAGCCTGTACGACCCGGAGATTCACGTCCCCCTGATCGCGCTCCTCCCCGACGGCGCACAGGCCGGTCGGACCGTCGCCGAGCCGGTGAGCCTGCGCGACCTGGCGGCGACCGTCGCCGACCTGAGCGGGCTCGGCGCGGCCTCTCCCTTCCCCGGCCGATCGCTCGCACGCCACTGGAATCCCTCCACGTCGGGGGAATCTGACCCCTCGCTCGCGGAGGTCGACGGCCCCGCGAAGAGCACGCCGAACCTGGGCCGTTCGCCGGCCTTCCGCGGCCCGATGAAGGCCCTCGTCTCGGGGAGAGACGTCTACATCCGCAGCGGCGAAGGGGTCGAAGAGGTCTACGACCTCGCGACCGATCCCTCGCAGACGCGCAACCTGGTCGGCTCGACGGCCCTCCTCCCCCGGTTGGAGGCCCTGCGCGGGGACCTGGACCGGATGACCCGCGACGATACCCGTCCTATGGAATGGCGGAGCACCGTCTCCACCCGCCGCCAGCTCGGGAGGGTGATCGGGCCAGCAAAGGTCACGCGGTGAGCGAAATCGATTGTCGGTTCACGGCGTTCGACCTCCAGACGCCTCGTGGGGGTGAGATGGACACTGAGCGGCATCTGCGATCGACCAGGCCCTCTGTGTGGCGACTCTTACGACGAGATCGGTACACCCCCCTCCCCCTCTCCCCCCGGGAGAGGGTGCCCGAAGGGCGGGTGAGGGGCTCAGGCCCCGACGAGGTCAGAGCGTTGGGGGAGGGGGGAAGGCCCCGACGCCGCTGGCGCCCCATGCCCGCGCCGGTCGCGGCCCTGGCCCTCGTGGCGCTGGTTGCCGGCTTTACGCTGAGGGGGCGCGATGTGAGCGATCCCACCCGGCCTGTGACCATCGAGCCGTTCGTACTGAAGGATGCGCTGGGCCGAACGCACCAGCCGACCGACTGGAGGGACGCATCGGCGGTCGTGCTCTTCGTGATCGGGGCCGACTGTCCCGTCTCGGGCGCCTATGCTGCCGAGATGCGCAGGCTGGCCGAACGGTACGGTCCTAAGGGGGTCGTCTTCCTCGGTGTACAACCCGATCCCTCGGTCTCGGGCGAGGCGGTGGTCCGGCACGCGGAGGATCACGGGCTCCTCTTCCCGATCCTGCTCGACCCGTCCCACGAGCTGACCGGCGAGCTCGGGGCCGAGGCCACCCCCGAGGCCGCCGTCCTCGACGCCCGGAGGCATCTCCGCTATCGCGGGAGGATCGACCACGGGAACGCCCTTGGCGGGACAAGTCCGACGACCTCCGAAGGTCGCAAACTGGAAGGGGCCATCCTGGCGGCGATCGACGACGCCACCGCGACGATGGGGCCGCTCGACGGCGACGATCCCCGAACGGTGGGGACGGCCCGCCCTGTCTTGCCCGGGGATCGCAGGGCCCATTCCTCGTCGGGGCCAGGGCCCCTCACCCGCCCTCCGGGCACCCTCTCCCGGGGGGAGAGGGCAAGAGGGGAGGGTCGGCCTGGTGGGAGAGGCAGCCCTGCCCAGCCGACCTGCCGGGCCGAGGCGTCTCCCCGCCCCCTGCCGAGGCCGAGGCCGATCGTCGCCGAGGATGAGACGATCACCTTCCACGAGCACGTCGCCCCGATCGTCTGGCGGCACTGCGCGGGCTGTCACCGCCCCGGCGAGGTGGGGCCGTTCTCCCTCTTGACGTACAAGGACGCGGCGAAGCGGGCCGGGTTCCTGCGCGACGTGACGGCGAGTCGCGAGATGCCCCCCTGGCCGGCGGTCCACGGCTACGGCGACTTCCACGACGCCGGCCGCCTGGGCCGTCGCGAGCTGGCGGTCCTCGCCCGCTGGGCCGAGGACGGTGCGCCCGAGGGCGTCCCGGCCGTCGGGACAGGACCGCCGACCTTCCCCGAGGGCTGGCAGCTCGGCACGCCCGACCTGGTGGCGACGATGCCCGAGCCGTTCGTCGTCCCCGCCGACACGCGCGACATCTATCGGGCCTTCGTCCTGCCGCTCCCACTCGACCGGGACACCGCGGTCGCGGCCGTCGAATTCCGGCGCGGGAATCGCCGGGTCGTCCACCACGCCCGTTTTTATGTCGATCCGACCGACGAATGCCGGAGGCGCGACGCGGCCGGGGCGGGCCCCGGGTTCGAGTCGTTCGGCGGGGGCGACATCCTCAAGCCCGGCCTGGGTGCCTGGGTCCCCGGCCTCATCCCGCGGATGCCCCCGCCCGACGTCGGCAAGGTCGTCCGCAAGGGGTCGGACCTCATCCTGCTGGTCCACTACCACGGGACGGGCAAGGAGGAGGTCGATCGATCGAGCGTCGGCCTCTTCTTCTGCAAGACGCCGCCTGCGCGGAGGACGAGCACCATCTCCCTCAGCAGCACCAAGATCGACATCCCCCCGGGCGAGTCGCGGCATCGGATCGCGTTGACCGCCTACATGAAGGCCGATGCCCACGCCCTCTCCGTCCTCCCCCACGGGCATTTCCTGATGCGCGAGATCAGCCTGCGGGCCACCCTCCCGGCGGGGCAGGTCGTCCCGCTGCTCTGGATCGACGACTGGGACTTCAACTGGCAGGGCCAGTACCACTTCGCCCGTCCGGTCCCCCTCCCCAAGGGAACGCGCCTCGACGTGGTGGCTTACTACGACAACTCGGCCGAGAACCCGTTCAACCCCCACCGCCCCCCCCGCCGCGTGAAGCTCGGATGGGCGAGCACGGATGAGATGCTCGGCTGCCACGTCCAGGTGATCGCAGACGACGACGCGTCGCAGCGAGTCCTGGACAAGGCAACACCTTTCGGGCTCTGAAAGCCGGGTCGGGCGACGGCCTTTCGCATCCACGCCTCGCAGTGATAGGATGGAGACTGGTGACGATTGATCGATTTATTTCGTCCCGAGGTGTGCGATGCGTCCTCATTCCCTACGCAAGGCGGCAGTCGCGAAAATTCTCATCGTATCGACCGCCCTCGGTGGTGTATCCCTGGGAGCGGCCTCCCTCGTCCGCAGGCAGGAAGCTAACCACCGCGCGCGGGACATCACGGCCCATGGGTGACTGAAGCAACTCGGAATCACGGCCGCAGTTGCGGCTGAAGCGATGGTGCGACGTCCCGGCGAGTTCTTCCCGGGGACAGACCCCCGAGACGCCCGGGATCCGATCCCACCCGGGCAGATCGTCGGCACGTGGTCGAGTGAGGTCCGGCAGACCGGCTTCGGTCCCATGACGTTCTCATTTGACTTCGGGGACGATGGTCACATGGACGTCCTGGGAACTCCGGAACCTCCCTCGATCGCGAAGGTTTACCGACGCAGCGGTCCTTATCATTCGGACGGGCGACAGCTCATCACGCCCGCCCTCAACGAAGGGGAGCCGGTCGAGGTCTGGCTTGAGGACGGAAAACTCGCACTGGAGATCAATCCGTCGCTGACGTTCCGCCTCCCACGCGACGAGCGGGGTTTCCTCCCGGATTCGGGAATGGGACGGGGGACGCACAGGCTCGATCCACCGACCCACGCGTTCGCCCCTGGTTTTCGGGCGGGCTCAGGGGTAGAAGGAGGGTATGGACTGAGTGCTCGGCGTTATCAGGGGCCAATCGTCCCGAAACCACGGGGGACGAGCCCCGCCGATACGGCGAGAACCCGGCGTCGGCGGCGTCATGAACTCAATCCGTGGCTCGCTTAGAGATCACCCAGGAGCGATCCCATGATGCCCCGCGACCGCCAACTGCTCGCCTTGGTCTGCTCCGTATCCCTGCTCGCCCTGGCCTCTGGCTGTGAGGTGGATAAGACGAAGCGCAAGGTCCAGGCCCGCGACACCATCGGCAAGACCACCCAGGACGTCCGCAACCTCGCGCCCGAACTCGAGAAGGGCGGACAGACCACCGATGGCAAGATCCACGCCACCGACTACATCACGATCCAGGCCGATGCTTATCGTACTATCGTCGGCAACGCGGCCAAGATGAGGGTCAAGGCGGACATGGACCTGTATGAGGCCGCCAACGGAGAGAAGCCCAAGACCTACGAAGAGTTCATGGACCAGATCATCAAGAAGGGCAAGCCCGACGGGATCCAGCTGCCGATGCTCCCCTACTACCAGGAGTACGGCTACGACCCCGAAGCGAAAGAACTCGTCGTCATCGAATATCCCGAGAAGAAGAAGGCGATGAAGAAACAGTCGGACGACGAGCTCGGGCGATAAAATGGGGCGAGCCTCACGCGATCGAGTACAGCGAATGGTCGCGTAAGCAAACGTAAGGTTGGGCCCTACGGCGGGTGGCGTGGGGCCGCCTCCCTGGGTTCGTCTCCACTCGGAGCCAGGACGCGGCCCGCACGAACACGGTCAACCCCCGCGTCTGGGTCCGCGGGGTGGGGTGGAGCAGGGGGTTGTCCGGGGCGTAGAGCGTCCCTACACTATGGGCCTGGATGGGCCCGGCCTGTCCCCGAACAAACCCCACGCACCCAGGGCGGGCGAGTCGCACCGATGTCAGAATTCTTCCCCGACGTCCCCCGCATCGCCTATGGCGGCCCGGGTTCGTGCAATCCCCTGGAATTCAAGCACTACAACCCGGATGAGGTGGTCGGGGGCAAGACCCTCCGGGACCACCTGCGGTTCTCCGTGGTCTACTGGCATACGTTCAGCAACCCGCTGTCGGACCCCTTCGGCTCCGGGACGGCCCTCCGCCCCTGGGACGACGGCAGCCACTCGGTCGCCAATGCGCAACGGAAGGCGCTGGCCGCGTTCGAGTTCATCGAGAAGCTCGGCGCCCCGTTCTACGCGTTCCACGACCGCGACGTGGCCCCCGAAGGCGAGACCCTCAAGCAGAGCCACGCCAACCTCGACGAAGTGGTCAAGGTCCTCAAGGACGAGCAGGCGCGTACCGGGATCAAGCTGCTCTGGGGGACGGCCAACCTCTTCACAAATCCCCGTTACATGCACGGGGCGGCGACCAGCCCGAACCTCGACGCCTTCGCCTATGCCGCCGCACAGGTCAAGAAGGCGATGGAGGTGACGCACGACCTCGGGGGGGCCGGATATACGTACTGGGGAGGTCGCGAGGGCTACTCCACGCTCTATAACACCGACATGAAGCGCGAGCTCGACCACCTCGCCCGCTTCTTCCACCTGGCCGTCGATTACAAGAAGCAGATCGGCTTCACCGGCACGTTCTACATCGAGCCCAAGCCGAAGGAGCCGACGAAGCACCAGTACGACTCCGACGCCGCCGCCTGCCTGAACTTCCTCCGGACCTACGACCTGCTCGCGCATTTCAAGCTCAACCTGGAGACCAACCACGCGACCCTGGCCGGCCACGAGATGATGCACGAGATGGAGGTCGCCATCGGCGCGGGGGCCCTGGGCTCGATCGACGCCAACACCGGCGACCCGCAGCTCGGCTGGGACACCGACCAGTTCCCGACGAGCCTGTATCTCACCGCCCAGTGCATGCTCTGCATCCTGGGGATGGGTGGGTTCACGACCGGCGGCGTGAACTTTGACGCCAAGGTGCGCCGCGAGAGCTTCGAGCCGGTCGACCTCTTCCACGCGCACATCGGCGGGATGGACACGTTCGCGAGGGGCCTCAAGATCGCCCATGCCATCATCGCCGACGGCCGGCTGTCGGCGTTCGTCAAGGAGCGCTACCGGAGCTGGGATGGCGAGCTCGGCCGCCGGATCGAGTCGGGACAGGCGAGCTTCGCCGACCTCGAAGCCTACATCCTCCCCAAGGGAGAGGCCGCGCGGAACGCGAGCGGTCGCCAGGAGATGCTCGAGAACCTCATCAACGAGTTCCTCTGAGGCGATCGAGGCCGGCGGTCGGCGTGGGAGGCCGTCACGCCCGGCCGGACTCCGCTTCGGCGAGGGCGGCGAAGATTCCCTGCATGAACGCGGGGAGGTCGTCGGGGGTCCGGCTGGTGACGAGGTTGCCGTCGCGGACCATCGGGGCGTCTTCCCAGATCCCGCCAGCGTTCTCGACGTCGTCGCGGATGGCGAAGAAGCCGGTCACCTTGCGGCCCTTCAGGCACCTCGCGGAGCAGAGCATCCAGGGGCCGTGGCAGATGGCCGCCAGGACCTTCCCCCCCCGGGCGGCCTCGGTCACCAGGTCGACCATCGGCTTGTGGCGACGCATGTGGTCGGGGGAGTATCCCCCCGGGATGACGACGGCGTCGAAGTCGCCCGCCGTGACGTCGCTCGCAGCGGTGTCGGCCTTGGCGGGATAGCCGTGCTTCGAGGGGTAGGTCTCGCCCGCCTTGGGGCCGACGATCCGGACGAGACACCCCGCCTCCCTCAGGCGGAGGACCGGATACCAGAGCTCCAGGTCCTCGTACATCTTCTCGACGAGGACGGCGATACGCTTGTCTCGGACGTTGTCCACGGTGGCAGCCCCTCGTAAGGTGAACCTTTGAGTTTGATTTGTAGGGGCGAGTTTCAAACCCGCCTTACGTCCCTGCCATTATGATGGGGACGATCAAGATGGGAATCCCGCCCCGCGAGAATCCAACGGCTGCTCAGTCGACGAAGCCGAAACCCTCACCCGCCCTTCGGGCACCCTCTCCCGGCGGGAGAGGGTAAAAGTGGGGGATTTCTCGGGGTTCAATGGGCTGGAGTGGGCTCGGGAATCTGTGCGGCGGGCGTGGCGAATTCGACCATCGACTCGATCAGCCCCTGTTCGGTCGAGTACGGGGGGTTGTAGCCGAGGACGCGCCGGGCCTTGGCGATCGAGTAGTCGAGGTTCAGGCCGAGGAACTTGTACCGGGCCTTGTTGACAAGGGGGGGCTCGGCCGACTTCAGTCGCTTTGCCCTCCGTTCCAGCAAGATCGCCAGCGTCCAGGCCAGCCAGAGCGGGATCTTCCGTCGGGGCGGCTCGAGCCCCGCCAGTTCGGCAACCTTCCCCACGAATTGCCGCTTGGTAACGCGTCCGGGATCGGTCAGGTTGAAGACTTCGCCGGCGGCCTCGGGGACCTCGGCCGCGCCGAAGATTCCGTGGACAAGGTTCTTGACGTAGATGCAGTTGAGGACCTGCTCCCCCGACCCGAAGTAGACGAACCGACGCGAGCGCAGGGCGCCGACCAGTTTCGGTAAGACCGTCCGGTCGCGCGGGCCGTAGATGAAGCCGGGTCGGACGATGGCAAGTGGCAAGCCCCGCTCCGCCACGTAGCGCAAGGCCAGCTCCTCGGCCTCGATCTTCGAGCGAGTATAGCCGTCGAGGGCGTCGGCCGCGGGGGGGGTGGTCTCGTCGGTCCCGTGGTGGTCGCGGGCCTCGTAGACCCCGAGCGAGCTGACGTGGACGAACCGCTCGACCCGGGCCTCGGCGGCGGCGTCGAGCAGGTGGCGCAGGGCCTCGACGTTGAGGAGGCGGAAGTCTTCCAGGCTCCCCCAGTCGCCGACCTTGGCCGCGCAGTTGAAGACCCAGTCGGCCCCGGCCACCCCCCGGCGGAGGGCCTCGGGGTCGGCCAGGTCGCCGACGATTGTCTCGACCCCCCATCGGTCGAGGAGTCGAGTATCGCTCGAGGCACGGACGAGCGCGCGGACGCGATGGCCACGGCTCAAGGCCTCCTCCACGGCATGGCTGCCGACGAGGCCGGTGGCGCCCGTCACGAAGATCGTCTTGGGGCTGGTGGTCGTCATGGTCCAGGTTCCGCGTTCCGATTCGATCCGGATCGTACACCCATGCTCGTCGCGGGCCGTCCCGATCCGACACCACTGTCGGGAGAAAACGTTGGACAGGGGGGCGGTGCCCTGGAGGCCCTCGGGCACAGCACGGGGGCCGTGCTCAAGCATACACGACCCGCCGAGATCTGCCGATTTCGGGCTGGCTTTCGGGCGGGAAGCGCGGGTAGGCTGGAATTTCTCCGTGTCGGGCATGGAGGTCGAGGCCGGACGTCCCGGCATCGGAATCCGACCGTGACCGGGAGCTGGCCGTGCAGGCCACGTCGCTTCTACTCATTCACGCGCGGTAGCCACGAGAACGGGGTGCGATTTCCATGGCCAGTGCATTGAAGACCGAGGAGGTGGCGTCGTTCCGCCGGACATTACTCGACCTCCGGGCCAGGCTCCGCGGTGACCTCGAGCAGATGACCGACGAGGCCCTCCGGCGCGACCAGCCCGAATCGTCGGGGAACCTCTCGAATGTCCCGCTGCACATGGCCGACGTCGGCACCGAGAACTACGACCAGGAATTCACCCTGAGCCTGATCGAGAACGAGCAGGGGACCCTCGAGCAGGTCCACGAGGCCCTCGGCCGGATCGACGCGGGGACCTTCGGCCGCTGCCAGGAATGCGGCGAGCCGATCGCCAAGCCTCGCCTGCAGGCCCTCCCCTACACGCCCCACTGCATCGGGTGCGCGCGTGCGTTGGAGAGCCGGGGATGAGGCGGGCCGATGGTTTCCGTCACTGGGGCCTCTTCTGGGTGATCGCACTCGGGGGGGCCACTTTCGACCTCGTCACCAAGTGGACGATCTTCGCACGGGTCGGCCCGCAGGGGTCTCGCCTCCCGCTCATCCCGAACATCCTGGAGTTCCACACCAGCCACAACACGGGGGCCCTGTGGGGCTTCGCCCGCGGGATGCGCTACAGCAGCCTGGTCTTCGCGGCGCTCTCGATCGTCGCCGCGCTCTTCATCTGCTACTGGCTCCACGTCCGGGGCGCGGCCACCGACCGGAGGCTGACGACCGCCCTCGCCCTGATCATGGCCGGGGCCCTGGGCAATTGCTACGACCGCCTGTGGTTCGGACACGTCCGCGACTTCGTCCATTTCCACGTCGACCCCATCGGCTTCGACTGCGCGATCTTCAACTTCGCCGACAACATGCTCGTCGCGGGCGCCGTGCTGCTGATGCTCCTCGCACTCCGGCCCGAGCCGCCCGAGCCGCACAACCCCTCCACTTAGCCAGTCCACTCGCTCTGACTCGTCCCGGAACGACCGGGCCCGAGATGCCTCCCGACGAATTGTCCCGAGTCGGGGAATCCCGACCCCGGGGCGCCTTCCGCGCCGGGGCCGGGCCCCCCGTCGAAATCTTGCCGATTGCGGCAAGTCGGGGTTCCTTAGGGTTGCCCATGGCCATGCCAGGCGTTACGTTACGGTGACATATCCTTCTCATTCGTCATGCCGTGGGAGGACGACGTGCGTAAAGGCCAGATGGTCACCGACCGCGAGCTGGAAATCCTGAAAATCCTGTGGGCACGCGGCGAGTCGAGCGTCCGCGAAGTGCAGGAGGACCTCAACAAGTCCTCCGGTCCGGTCGCCTACAGCACCGTGCAGACCTTGCTCAACATCATGGAGGACAAGAAGGGGCTGGTCCGCCACGTCGTGCAGGGGAGGACCTTCATCTACATCCCCAGGAAGTCGTCCGACCGCACCGTCCGCGAATTGACCAAGCGCTTCGTCGATCGCGTGTTCGACGGCGCCCTGGACCGCGTGATGGTGGCGCTCCTCGACTCGAAGTCGCCGACCCCGGCCGAGTTCGACCGGCTCCGCGCCATGATCGACGAGGCGCAGCGCCAGACCGCCGAGAACCCCGCCCCCGCGGAGGATCGGGCCCACGCCCAGGCATGACGCCGCGAATTTCCCCTCAAGAGAGGCCCTCGCCATGTGGGGCTGGATCGACCGCCTGGGAGTGCTGGTGCTCGACGCGAGCCTGGGCGCGACGCTGCTGGTCGGCTCGATCGCGCTGGCGATGGTCGGATGCCGGCAGCCGTCGCGGCGTGTCGGGCTCGCCCACGCGGCGATTGTCGGCTCCCTGGCCCTTCTCCCCCTGGTCGCACTCTCGCCCCTGCCCCGCCTCGACCTCATTCGCGTGCTCCAGGCCGTCGGCTTCGACGCGCACCCGATCCTTCCCCACTTCGGCCTGGAACCCACCACAACGTCGCGAGCCCCCTGGAGGGCGTGGAGCTGGATTCCCGTCGTATGCCCCCCCATCCGGCTGCTGACGGTCCTGTATCTGGCGGGCGTCGGCGTCGGCATGGCGTGGCTGACCCTGGGATGGTGGGGCCTGGGATATTTGACCAGGCGCTCGACCGAGCCCTCGCCCGCCACGCTCGAGCTCTACCATTCGTTGTCCGTCGCGAGCGGGCGCACGTGCCCCAGGCTCCGGGTCGCGGCCCGGGTCCGCGGGCCTGTCCTGATCGGGGTCGCCCGGCAGACGATCCTCATCCCACCCCTCCTGGACCGCCCCGAAGCCTCGGAGCCGCTCCGGATGGCCCTGCTCCATGAACTGGCACACATGGAGGAGTCGGACCCGTGGTTCGGCCTGCTCGGGGGGCTCGCGGGGGCCTTCTGGTTCTTCCTGCCTCCCCTCTGGTGGGTCCGGAACCGGATGCGGCTCGACCACGAGTTCCTGGCCGACCTCCGCGCGGCCACGGGGTTCGGGTCGTCGGGGAGGTACGCCGCGTCGTTGCTCGAGCTCTCGCCGCCCCGTCGCAACGGTCCTTCGCCGACGATTGCCCCGACGGGGCCCGCCGAAGGGCCGGTCTCGGACCTCTTCCAGCGGCTCCTGATGCTCGTCCGATGTCCGTTCCCAATCGAGACGCGCCCACCTCGGTGGTGGCGCTGGTCGTTGCCGATGGGCGTCGCCCTGGCCACGCTCGCGGCCTCGAGTCTCTCGCACCGGGGGGTCGAGGCCTCCCATCCGCCCGGGACGGGTCGTGCGCTAGCGACTCGGGGCCCGCAGTCGTTCCGGTTGGCTCGATTGGAGCTTCCCGCTTCCCCGGTCGGCACCGACGGCCGCTCCCCTGCGTTCCACCTGCCCATCCGGTTGCACGATGACTTCGTGCTGACCATGGAGGTCTGGGGCAACCCCGGCATGCTCTGCCGGATGCGCGTGACAGGTCACCTCCTGGGCACCACCCAGGCCCTGGCGAGCGACCCGGCCGCCCCGGAAGCGTGGCACCTCCTGCGCGTGCACCGGGACGCACGCCGTCTCCGCTTCTGGATCGATGGCCACCCCTCGACCCCCGATCCCAGGATGCCAGCGACGATGCCCTGGCTCGCGGTCGAACCCGTCCCCGATATGCCCCTCAGGGTAAAGAACCTGACTTTGAGCTGGTCCGAGGATTCGTAACTCATTCCGCTACGTGCCATTTTGGCAGCAGCAATACGACGTATAATCCAACTGCCGTTTTGGCACGCTCAAGGCGTTTCCACCGGCGATCGACAACGACTCTTCAGGAATTTTACACGTTGTACTCTTAATAATGTCAACGAATTGTAGAAATCCTCAAGGCTGAGGCACTGTACCTCGACTGTGCTTGGCACAAGGTTTGTACGATCGTTCAACGCCGTCTTCCCCAACCTCTTAAACTCGGGAGGTGTTTTATGAGTGGAATGAACTGGCAGCGGCGTTGGGATCCGTTTCGCGACTTGCAGCGGGAGATGGGCCGGCTCTTCGAGACGTTCGAGCCGTTCCAGCCGTGGCTCTTCACTCGGCAATTCCCGGCCGTCAACCTCTACGATGTCAGCGATCGTTACGTGCTGACGGCACAACTCCCGGGCATGACGCCCGAGGACCTCGAACTGTCGATCACCGGCGAGACTCTCACCGTCCGCGGCGAGAGGAAGCGGCCCGAAGGCGTCTCCGACGACAGCTATCGCCGTCAGGAACGCCAGTCCGGCCGGTGGACGCGGACGGTGACCTTGCCCGACCGGGTGGAGGGCGGGTCGGTCACGGCCGGTTTCTCTCTCGGCATCCTGACCGTCACCCTCCCCAAGGCCGAGGGTGCCAGGCCCAGGCAAATCACCGTGTCTGCCTCGTCTTCCGCCCCAACGGAGACCCACTCGCAGGGGAGGTATTCGTCATGAGCAGGGAGAACCTTCGTATCCCGATCATGGTGGGACGGCCCCATCTCCAGGCTCGGGCCGCCGAGACGCGTCCGGAGCCGGCCTCGGAAGGCGTGGCCGAGCCGCGTCATTTCCATACCCCCCCGATCGACATCCACGAGGGGCCCGACGGCCTGGTCCTCGAGGCCGACCTGCCGGGCGCGACCGAGGAGGGGGTCGTCATCCAGTTGGAGGAGAACGTCCTGACCCTCCATGCGCACGTGCCGTCGCCCGCACCCGAAGGGGCTCGCGTCATCCACGAGGAGTACCGCGTCGCCGACTTCCACCGCTCGTTCATCCTGAGCGACGAGGTCGAGCGGTCGCGGATCGCGGCCGAGCTGAAGAACGGCGTCCTCCGCCTCACCCTACCCAAGGCCGAACGCGCCAAGACGCGTCGGATCGAGATCAAGACCTGAGCCGGACCCGGGCTCGGCCCCTGCTTTGCCGGCCCCCGTCGCGGCGTGGCCCGAGTTCCCGCCTCAGAGGAACGCACGCCCCGTTCGGGCATCCGGCCGATCGACCGGGGCGTCTCCTCGTTGGCACGACCATCCCTCATTCCAATCCTCTTTCCGGGGACCCTCCCATGAACCGACCGAGCTCATGGCGGCGCGAACTCTCGACCCCCTTGCACGCGCTCCAGGGCGAGCTGAACCGCCTCTTCGAGGAATACTGGACCCCGACCGGCCTGGGCGCGGCCGCCTCGGCGCCGATGGACCTGGTCCCCTCCGCGTGGAACCCGAGGGTCGACGTCTACGAGACCCTCGAAGGATTCGTCCTGCTGGCCGACCTTCCCGGAGTCGAGCCGTCGTCGATCGACCTGTCGGTGACGGGCAACGTCCTGACCTTGCGAGGCGAGAAGGCGCCGAGCGAGCTCCCCGAGGGGCACGTCCAGGCCCGCGAACGCGAAGTGGGGACGTTCCACCGCCAGGTCACCCTGTCGAGCGAGGTCGTCTTCGACGCGGTCCAGGCCGAGACCCGCAACGGCGTCTTGAAGGTCTCCTTGCCCAAGCAGGAAGCCGCCAAGCCTCGGACCATCCCGATCGTCCCGTCTTGAGTTCCGCGGCTCTGCGCTCGCCCCGCTCGACCTGACCGACTTGTGTGGTAAATTGGAGGGACGACAACGAGTTCCACGACAGATCGGGGAGTTGCGGGCCATGGAAATCAACAAGATCCTCTGTTACGCGGCGATCGGGATCGCCGGCCTGGTGACATTGATCTTCCTGCTCGACGCGACGCTGGAACTCCTGGGCCGGACCAGCCTGGTCCTCGACATCCTGTTCATCGTCGGAGGCGCATTTGTCCTCTGGCAGGGGCTGGAGACCGCTCGCGAGCTCTGAGCCGAGTCCACCCGCCACGGGTGGCTCGTTCGACTTTCAGGTCGCGACGGCCCACTTGCACTCGTGTCGGGGCGGACTGAGAGCGTTCTACGCGGCAAATCGCGCGGAGTCAGGCGGGACGAACGGACGGTCCGTCACTCACGTCTCGGGCCGATTCGCGATCGAGTGCGACTCTCGAGACGATCGCCGTGACCAGGCCATCCCACGTGTAGGTGTTGGCTTCGGCGGCGATCGGCCAGCCCAGCCGCTCGGCCGTCGCGGAGGTGACGGGGCTGAGGCTGGCCAGCCGGATGGACCGGCCGACTCGCCGGCTCGCCTCGACCGGCAGGAGGGCGTGGAGACGCTCGGTGATCGCCGAGCTTGTCAGGGTGATCCAGTCGACGCTCCCCTCGGCGATCCGGCCGAGCACGACGGGGTCGATCGCCTCGGCGTCGAGGTTGCGATAGACGGCAACCTGCTCGACCTGGGCGACACGCCGGAGCTCGTCCTGGAGCACGGCCCGGCCGCGATCGGCTCGGGCGAGCAGGACGCGACGGCCGGCGACGTGGGGTGAGAGCGCCTCGGCCAGCGCCTCGGAGCGGAACGAGTCGGGGACGAGGTCGGCCTTCAAGTGGTAGCGGCCCAGCGCCTCGGCGGTCGCCGGGCCGATGGCGGCGAGCTTCAGGTGCCCCAGGGCGCGGAGGTCGAGGCCCCTCGCCTCCAGGCGGTCGAGGAAGTGGCGCACCCCGTTGCCCGAGGTGAAGACGAGCCAGTCGAACGAGTGGAGCCGCGCGATGGCCTCGTCGATCGGTTGGAAGTCGCGGGGAGGCTCGATCGTGACGGTGGGGGCGGCCAGGGCCTCGGCCCCGAGCGCCTCGAGTGATGCGGAGGCGAGGTCCGACTCCCCGATCGGCCGGGTCACGACGATCCGCTGTCCGAACAGAGGCAGCCCTTCGAACCAGTTGAGCGCCGCCCGACGGGCCACGACCTCGCCGATGATCACCAGCGCGGGGGGGCCGAACCCTCGTTCGGACGCGCGCGAGGCGAGGTCCGCGAGCGTGGCGACGACGGTCCGCTGCGTCGCCAGCGTGCCCGACTGCACCAGCGCCGCCGGAGTCGTGGCGGGCTTTCCCAGTCGGATCAGGTTCCGGCAGAGGCGTTCCAGCCGGGTCACCCCCATGTAGATGACCAGGGTCCCCGGGAATCGGGCCAGCGCCTGCCAGTCGAGGGGCAGGGGCGACCCAGGGGATTCGGGGTCGTCGTGGCCGGTCACGAACGCGACCGCCGAGGCCGCGTCGCGGTGCGTGATCGGGATGCCCGCGTACGATGACACCCCGACCCCCGCGGTCACCCCGGGCACGACCTGCACCGGGACCCCGGAGGCGTGCAGGTACTCGGCCTCCTCGGCCCCCCGGCCGAAGACGAACGGGTCGCCCCCCTTGAGCCGGACCACCCGGCGCCCTTCGCGGGCGTGCTCGACCAGCAGGGCGTTGATCGCCCCTTGCGACATGGTGCAGTGGCCGACCGACTTGCCCGCGCAGACCCGGAGGGCGGAGGCGGGGGCCAGGTCGAGCAGGCGAGGGCTCGCCAGGTGGTCGTACACCACCACGTCGGCCCTCGCCAGGACCTCGGCGCCTCGGCGGGTCAGCAGGCCGGGATCGCCCGGCCCCGCGCCCACCAGATAGACGATCCCCCCCGTCCTCTCCATCGGTCGCTCGCCCCCTCGATCCGAGAGCCGAGGATCACCCCGCGAGTCTCGTCCTCGCCTCGTTCCGGCTCACGAGCATGATGCCCAGCTCGTACAGCACGATCATCGGCACGGCCAGCATGAGCTGGCTGAACGGGTCTTGCCCCGGCGTCAGCACCGCGCCCGCGATCACGATGATCAGGATGGCGAACTTCCGCTTCGCGCGGTAGTCGGCCGCGGTGAAGATCCCGATCAAGGTCAGGAAGACCATGATCAATGGCGTCTGGAAGCAGAGCCCGAAGACCAGCGGTAGGATCGTTGCGAAGCTCATCCAGTCGCTCAGACGCAAGGTCGGCTCGATTCCCAGCCAGACGTTGAACTCCAGCAGGAAGCTCAACGTGATGGGCAGGACCCCGAAGAAGCAGAGGAAGACGCCCGAGAGGAAGAGGCCCAGCGACAGGGGGAGGAACTTCGTCACGTAGTGCCGCTCGTGCCGATACAGCCCGGCGGCCACGAAGGCCCAGGCCTGGTAGAAGACCCACGGGCTGGCGACGACCAGCCCGGTGACCAGGCAGACCATGAAGAAGATGGTCATCGCCTCCAGAGGGGCAAGGGAGATGAGCGCCTCCCTCGGTTCCACCGATCCGGTGACCATGGATATGATCCCGGACTCTTCGAAGTTCATCGCGAACTTCAGCGTCTTGCCTTTCAACTCCTCGTACTTGGGCAGATCGAGCTTCGGGGCGACCTCGCGGAGTTGGTCGAAGAAGATCTCGGCGGGGATGATCGCCGATACGGTCGGGGAGAGCGATCTCGTCTTCTCGGCCGCCTCGGACCGGACCTTGGCCCGTTCCGCGTAGAACTCCTTCAGCGCCCCCTGGGCGGGCTGCTGCATCTTGTCCAAGACTCGCTTGCCCAAGTTCAAGGGGGGGATGAAGGTGATGAGCACCCCGACCATCAAGCCGGCCAGGCCGAGGATGAGCCGGGTTCGCAGTTCTTCGATGTGATCGCCGAAACTCATGGCGACCATCGTCTTTTCTTCGTCGAAGAGGTCACGGTCGTTAGGCATGGAAGTGGACCAACCCTGGAGGGCGAGGCGTGCGCCGATGATGGATCGGGCGGGAGGGAGGAGACGCGGGGTGCGGCGGCCAGTCCCGAGGCCGAGACCCCTTTACGTGCGGCGCCGCCGAGGGCCTCGCGGGGACGGCCATTCGGGCGGGGGCGTTCCTGGTGTTTTCACTGTAACACACGCCTCGCGGGCAATTCCAGGCCGGCTCGCGTCGGTTTCCCGGCGGCCCGGGCCTTCCACTCCTGGGTGGAACATCGCCAGACGAGGCGAGGCCTATTCGGCAGAGATGACTGGGAGCCAGGGGCTTGAGCACGCTCAAGCCCGGATGCGGGTCAACTCGAAACGCGGAGTCAGACCAATCCGGTGCGTGCGTAAATACGCCGCCGGTCGTCTCTCCCGAGCGTGTCGACCGCGCCGGCCAGACGGAGGCAATAGGCGACGCGTTGGGCGAACGCGGCCGATCGACCGAGCCGCTCGGCGAGGTTTCGGGTCGTGAAAGGCTCGGGCCAGTCGCCGGGGAGCAACGCCCAGAGGTCGCCCGCCTCGCGGAGTGAGACCGTCGTGACGACGTCTCGCAGGCGACGATCGGTCACCGCATATCCCGGCCGCCGCCGGCGTGAGATGCGCACCTCGTCGATCTCGACGGCCAGCACGTCGATCCGCAAATTGGCGTGCGGGAAGACGGAGGAGAGGCCGACCAGGTCGTCGAACACGTCGATCAACGCGCCCCGCTTGGGACTGAACCGTGCCGAGAGGTCGGGCCCGTCACGCCGGGCACGTCGGACCACCCTGCGTCCGATGACGACCGGCTTGACCACCCGGATTTCGTGGTCGGCGAGGAGTCTCCGTAGCTTGGTCCGGAGCGTACCGAGGCCCTTCGACTGGACTTCGACCAGGACGCCGTCCGGGCCCATCGCATCGACACGGTACCGACCCACGGCGACCTCGGAACGCCCCCCCGACTCGGGGCCGAATCGCGCCTTGAGCTGGCGATGCAAGGTCGACTCCACGACGTGACCTCTCCTCGGATCGGATTCAAGGCCCGAGGGGCGGCAAGGGCTCGACGCCCAGGTCGCGGATCGTGACGAGCGATCGGAAGTCGAGCCCGCGCGCCGCGAAGGCTTCCGCCGCACCTTCGAGTCGGTCGAGCACGACGACGACGCGTGCCACCCGGCAGCCGAGGGCTTCGACCGCCGCGACCGCCTGGAGCGACGAGCCGCCCGTCGTCGCCACGTCGTCGACGATGACGACCCGGGTCCCGTGCTGGAGCGGCCCTTCGACGAGCTGGCCGGTCCCATGCGCCTTGGCCTCCTTGCGCACCAGGAACCCCCGCCAATCGTGCCGGCCTCGCGCCCCCGCCACGGCCAGGACCGCCCCCACGATCGGGTCGGCACCCAGGGTCAGGCCCCCCAGGGCAGAGACATCGGGGAGATCGGCCAGCCCATCCAGCACCCCCGCGCCGATCAACGCAGCCCCCTCGGCCGAGAGCGTCACCCGGCGGCCGTCGACGTAGTAATGCGACGTCCTCCCACTGGCCAGCGTGAACGTCCCCGTCCTCAACGCGTCCCGCTGGAGCAGCGTGATCAGACGCCCTCGATCGTATCCTCCCATGCCCGAAGCCCGTTCCTTTCCGCTCGCCGACGATCCCTCGACCTTCCCGACACCCTACCAGAGCCCGTCGGTCATTTTCCAGCGTCGTTCCCGGCCTGCTTTCCAGATGCGCTCAGGAATTGCCGGGCCGATCCGCCTAATAAGTGCATAACCGGCGTTCCATGACGTCCGAAACGTCTATCGTCTTCGAGCGGACCGGGCAACCCCGGGGAGTTAGCCGGTGGGCCACACCCGCGAAATATCGCAGGGTTTTCCCGAAAATCCTTGGACAGGGCCTTCCATTGCTCGCGGGAACCCGTACAATGCGATACGTCCAAAACGTTCATTCTTTCGAGAAGACGTTCATGACCATGGCGGACAGGCTCCTGAGGACCCGGCAAGTCGCGACCGCGCTCGGCGTCAGCCCTAGCACCGTCAAGCGCTGGGTCGACCTCGGGATCTTGCAGGCCTCGCGGACCGTGGGGAAGCATCGCTTGATCGCCTCCTCGGAGACGTTGCGGTTCGCTCGACAGCGAGGGATGCCGCACGCCGGTCTGGAGGAATCCGAGGAGGTCGCCGCTCCCTCGGGAGAGATCGACGACCGGTCCAGAGGGCTGCTCGCACGGGCGCTGTGCGAGGGCAAGGCGGTCGAGGCGACGACCTTGATCCACTCGTTTCATGGATCCGGCCAGGGTGCGACGGCCCTGGCGGATTTGCTCATCCGGCCCGTGATGGAGCAGATCGGGCACGGCTGGATGGTCGGGCTGCTCGACGTGTATCAGGAGCACCACGCCACCCAGATCGTGGCGGCGGCGGTGACCGACCTGATCGCCCGGGTGCCCCGCCCCGCGGATGGGCCTGACGTCCCGCTGGCGCTCGGCGCCGCGGCGGAAGGGGATTTGTCGTCGCTGTCGGTCTTGCTGGGCGAACTGGTCCTCCGCGAGCTCGGCTGGCGGGTCCTCAACATGGGGCCCCACCTGCCGTTGCGGTCGCTGGCCAGTGCGGTGGGCGACCACCGGCCCAGGCTGGTCTTTTTGACCATCAATCATCTGGGCGATACGACCCGATTCGTGCGGGAGTATCGCTCGTTCTACGAGGTCGCCGTGGCGCACCACGCCGCCGTCATCCTGGGCGGGAGGGCCTTGGGGCCCGAGCTCCGTGCCGAGCTGGTCTTCGCCAGTTTCGGGGATCGGATGGCGCACCTGTCGGAGTTCGCGAAGCGGCTGCTCGGTGCGGCCGACGCGGCCAGTTCACCCGGAAGAGCCCAACTTTAGGGATGCCAAACGGAAGAGGAAGGATGGCCATGCGTACCATTCGACAGTCGGGCGGAGCCGAGGAAATCCCGGTCCTGGACGATGCGGACACCCGAGTCCTGGGCACGGGCGAAGAACGCGAGTTGCTCAAGGACCTCGCCGAATGCAAGCAGAAGCTCGCCAAGGCACTCGCACAAATCGACGGCGTCGATCTGCCCCGGGGGGCCGACGACCCGCAGGCCCTGGCGCACTTCATCGCCTCCGGGCACGCGAATGACGTCGTGAACCAGGCGCGCCTCGGCGCCGTCTTTCATCGCTATTCCGAGCTCCGCGGCAAGCTCGCGCTGGCCAACATGCGGCTGGTGGCGCACGTGGCCAAGAGGTTCCGGGACCGCGGCGTCGCCTACTCCGACCTGATCCAGGAGGGCTTCTGCGGGCTATTGGAGGCCATCGACCGCTTCGACCTGACGCACCAGACGAAGCTGGCCACCTACGCCACGTGGTGGATCCGCCAGGCGATGCAACGCTCGGTCGCCTCGGGGGCGTACCCGGTCCGCCTCAGCCCCCGACATCTCCGCCAACTCGCCCAGAGCCAGGAAGAGGCCGAAAGCGCCGGCGGTGCGCGGGCGAAGCGTCCCGGTGCGGAATCGCTGGGCGGGTCTCCCGAGATGATTCGGCGCATCCAGGCGGCCACGCGGCCGACCGTCTCGCTCGACGCGACGCTCGAGACCGCCTCGAACTTCAACCTGCTCCAGATCATGAGCGATCCCGAAGGGAATCGGACCGAGGAGGTCGACATGGACGAGACGGTCGGCCGGCTGATGGACGAGCTCCGCCCTCGCGAGCAGCAAGTCCTCTCGCTCCGCTTCGGCCTGAGCGGCGAGCCCCGGCTCTCGCTCAGCCAGGTGGGCAAGGTCCTCGCGGTGTCCAAGGAGCGAGTCCGGCAGATTCAAGACCGCGCGCTGGAGAAGCTCCGCGCCGTCGTCAAGGAAGACTCCCTCCCCCACGCCTTGATCATGGAAGCATGAGCCTTTCCTCGTGGAACCCCAGGTTGGGTCTTGCCGAGGCAGGGGCATCGTGCCGTTTCGATGGAGGGGACCGGACCGGCATCGTATCCGGCCCGATAGGTGCTGCGGTGGAGATAGATATGGGGCGGGTCGGCAACCGCCCGGATTCTGCCGTTCCGCCCCACCTGCGTGCCCCGGAGCGATGGGTCGTCGGGAAGCTTCACGACATCCGCGGCATTCGGGCCGGGACCTCGATAACCTGGCGTCACCGGGGTGATTCTGCAGAGGAATCTTCGGTCCTGCGGATATAGGAGATCGGGGGGGGCCGTCGGGCCTCGCTCCTGGAGGGCTCTCCGGCCGTCGCGGGCGAGCCGGAGGACGATATTTTGCCGGGGACATCCGGGTCGGGTGACATGGCAAACTCGGGCGTGCCGATCGGGGGAAAGGCCGCGCCGCCCACCGGATGGAGGCGGCGCAATTGTCGGTGTGCCGCCCGGGCCCCATCCACATTGCCTTGCCCGAGGAGGACGAGGGCCCGGCCGCCCCAGATCGCGGGGTCGCGGGGCTGGAGGTGTGCGGCGGTGTCGAAGCAGGTCAGGGCCTCTTCCGGCCGGTTCAAGGCGTGCAGCGCGAGCCCCCTGTTGATGAGGGCCGGGACGCTGCCGGGATTGAGGTGGAGGGCCAGGTCGGCGTACTCGATCGCCTCCCTCGGCCGGTCGGTCGCGCCCAGGACCGCCGCGAGGTTGAACCAGGCCGGCACGTAGTCGGGCTTCACCCGGACCGCATCCTCGTAGCTCTCCCGCTCCTCGTCGTGGCGGCCGAGCGTCCCCAGCGCGACCCCTCGGCTCGTCAGCTCCCAGGCATCGTGCTCGACCTCGGTCGGCGAGTCCACCTTCGCCCGCGCCACCCACCAGAGTGCCCTGGACAGGGCGTGGCGGAGCTCGGCGAACGAGGCGAACCGCCGGGCCGGGTCCTTCTCCAGGCAGTGCCGGACGATCTTGTCGATGGCCTTGCCGAACCGCGCATAACGCTTGGGGATGTATGGGACGAGCGACGGGGGGCTGGTCTGGGCGTGCTGACGCGCGATCTTCGCGACGGTGTTACCCTGGAAGGGCGGCCTGGACGCGATCATCTCGTACAGGACGACGCCGAACGAGTAGAGGTCCGCCAGGTAGTTCACGTCCTTGGCGTTGCGGAACTGTTCGGGGGCCATGTAGATCAGCGTCCCGATGATGGCGCCCGCCTCGGTGACGCCTCGGTCGCTCGACCCCCCGCCGGGAAGTGCCAGGTCGAGCGTCTCGGGCGTGACGCCGGCCGATTCGGGCGTCAAGTCGACCGTCTCGGCCGTCAGCTCCTTCGTCGACGCCGGCGGGGCGTCGCCGCCACCGGGAGGCGATCCCGACGCCCCTTCTTGCGTCGCGTCGATGCCCAGTTCTTCCCGGGCGAGCGCCCAGGGATCCAGCGGCGTCTCGTCGACCGCGGTGGAGTCCGTCTTGTCCAAATCCGTCCAATCCGACCACGCCTTGGTCTGGACAGGGGCTTCCTCGCCTTCCACGGGGATGGGGCCGCTCTCGCCTCGGATATCGGTCCGCTCGTCGCGGACCTTGGCCAGGCCGAAGTCGGTGATCTTGAGCGTCCCCCCCTCGGTGATCAGCAGGTTCTCGGGCTTGATGTCGCGGTGGCAGTACAGCCCCTTGCGTAAGGCGTGTTCCATCCCCAGGCAGAACTGGATGCCGAACCGGAGCGCCTGCGGCAGGCTCAACCGCGAGGTGCCGAGCCAGCGCCTGAGGTCGCCGCCGGTCACCAGCTCCAGGACGACGAACGGCGTGCCCGCGATCACCTGGACCGAATGGGCCCGGACGATGTTGGGGTGGCGGTCCAGCTTGATCCACGTCTCGATCTCGGTGACGAACCGCCCGACCTGCTTGGTGTCGAGCAAGAACTCGTCGAGGAGCGTCTTCAGGGCCAGGACGCGGTGGCCGAACTCGCCCTCATGGTCGTAGACGATGAAGACGACCCCCATGCCTCCCTTGCGGATGTCGAAGACCTCATACCGATTGTCGATCCAGTCTCCCACGCGCATCCGCCGCTTCACCGACATTGATTCGCGCCCCCGACATCGTGAATACAGGCGACTCGTCCGTCAACGCTCCGACCGGCCCGATGCTCGGCCCCCGAGGTCGCGGGCTCACACTTCCCCGGGCCTCCTCCCGCGTCGCGTCATTCCCAGCGCTCGGAGACGGCTTCGGACCGATCGCCGTGGCGTTCGATGACACGGTCGAGTCCGAGGGCGATGACCATGCGTCTCACCTCCGCCGAGAGCGAGCAGAGCCGCAACTCACCCCCGGCCTCCCTCCAGCGGTGGGCCACGTTCAGCAGGAGGGGATAGGCCGCGATGGGCAGCGAATCGACGCCGCCAAGGTCGAGGACCGCCCGCCGATAATTCGGGTTCGCGGCCATGGCGAAGAGGGCTCGACGGAGCTCCCCGACCCCCTCTTCGTCGAGATGTCCCCGGCTCAGGCCGACGCAGAGCACCCGGTGGACCCGGTCGACTTCCCATTCGAGGAACTTCAGGGGCGTCCCGCCGGGGGCCGCGGGGCGGAGGCTCGCCGACCGGCCGGCCTGGCTCAGCGCCGAGAGGAGGAGGGTCCGGCTGTTCGGGTCCCCGTCGGGCTCCGTCTCCGGGTGGGCCAGCCACCCCTGGAGGGAGGATTCGACCCCCGGGACCGTCGGGGCGATCCGGACGACGAAGATCAGCTGTCCCACCTGCAAGCGGTCGCCATCGACCAACGGCACCTCTTCTCCGGCGTGGAGGCAGTGGTCGTTGACGAGCGTGCCGTTGGTGCTGCCCAGGTCCCCGACGACGACCTGATCATCGCGGAGGAAGATCGCACTATGCCGGCCGCTGGCCGTCGGATTCTTGGGACGGAGCTGACAGCCCGGATCCCGGCCGATGACGAACGGGCTCACCTTGACGGGCACGACCGCCCCCAGGGGGCGGCCCTCGACGACGACGAGGTCGACATCCATCAGGAGACTCCCCAGGCTGGTATCTGCTCCCCCTCCGGGGGGCACCCGATAGGGAGATTCGTCCGTGGTCCCGGGTAATTCAATGGAAGGATGCTCGCAACGTCCCGCGTGACCCGCTTCCCATGATCGCCCGATTTGCCCACCGGGCCAAGACCTCCCTCTGCCCTCTGTCGTTTTTCATTCGTCCCAGGTCGGCGGCGTGTTCGGAAGAGATATCGCCCAGATGGCGAGACCGGGCTGCCGATCGGCGCTCCGGGCCGGGTCGTGCGAACCGTCTGGTAGGGTGACGCCAGGTCGGGCGGCCCGTCCCCAGGGTCGAACGCGGAAGGCGGAGAACAACCCAAGCCGTGTCGCCATCGGGGCACCCCTCGCACGAGGAAAGACACCAGGCGAACGGTCCCGACCCTGGCGATGCGGGGTATTCGTATGGACGATGGTTTTATTTGGCGAGTCAGGGAGGACGCGGCACGAATCCTCCGACAATTGACTGAGCGATCCCGAAACGCAAGTCGTTTTCCCCGAACGTCGATCGCGTACTCTCGGCACCTCGGCCGTGAAAAGAAGGAGGAATCCAGGCGGATAATGCCGGGGGAATTTCGGTGTCCTGGGTGGACATCTCCTCCGCGAGGGCGTTACAAAGGGGTCCGCCCGGCCGACGACGCCCGACCTAATCCCGTGAGGATCGACATTGATGAGCCAGGGGCCGCTCTATCCGCTCCGCTTCGAGCCGATCTTGAAGGAGCTGATCTGGGGGGGGAGGCGGCTCGAGACCGTGCTCCACAAGTCCCTGGGATCGGGGACGCGCTACGCCGAGAGCTGGGAGGTCGCGGACCACCGCGACGACGTCAGCCGGGTGGCCGACGGGCCGCTGGCCGGGGCCTCGTTGCGCGACCTGGTGCGGGACCGAGGCGAGGAACTCCTGGGGCCGGCGCCCGGAAAGGTCCATCAGTTCCCGCTCCTGGTCAAATTCCTCGATGCGCATCAAGTCCTCTCCGTGCAGGTCCACCCCGACGACACGCTCGGGCGCCGGCTGGTGGACGACAACGGCAAGACCGAGGCCTGGGTGGTCGTCCACGTCGAGCCGGGGGCCCTGATCTACGCCGGCTTGCGGCCGGGGGTCACGCGGGACGATTTCGCCTCCGCGTGCGAGACGGGGGAGTTCGAGCCGCTCCTGCACCGCTTCGAGCCGAAGGCGGGCGACTGCATCCTGATCCCGGCGGGGACGGTCCACGCGATCGGCGCGGGGGTGGTCCTGGCCGAGATCCAGCAGATGTCCGACGCCACCTTCCGGATCCACGACTGGGGGCGTCTCGGCGACGACGGCAAGCCCCGGTCGCTCCACCTGGCCGAGGCGCTCGAATCGACCGACTTCCGGGCCGGGCCGGTCGGCCCCATCGTCGCCGAGTCCGAGCCGATCGCCGGAGGGGTCCGGGAGCGGCTGGCGCGTTCCCCCTACTTCGCCCTCGGACGGCTCCGCCTGACCGGCCCCTCCTCCGTGGGGACTCCCGAGCGGTTCACGATCGTGCTCGGGCTGGGAGGTTCGGCCGAGATCGTGGGCGGCGGGGACCGGACCCCGCTCGAATTCGGGCAGACGCTGGTCTTGCCCGCATCGCTCGGCGTTTGCGAGGTCGTCCCCCGGGGCGAGGCAGTGGTCCTGACGTGCGTGGTCCCCTGATCACCCGAAGGCGAGGGCCCCGCCAAGCCGAGGCCGACCGAGTCTCCAAGGAGGGGCGCATGTCCGTTGAACCGTTCGATCCGAGCACGATCTCTTACGTCCGACTCTTCCCCTGGATCCGCCTCTTTCGCGCGGTCGGATCGGCGTTCGATTCGAAGAAGCTCCTCCTGGCGACCCTCGGCGTGGGCTTGCTCGGCCTGGGTTGGGGGGGGCTGGACCGCCTCTTCCCGAGGTCGAGTCCGATCACCCCCGGCATCACGGTCTCGGCGGCACGCGCGCCTGGGCGGGGTGTCGGTCCGATCGAACTCCTCGGCCGGGCGATGTTCCGGGTGGCCGAGCCGGCGTTGTTCCTCATGAGCCCGTTTCGGGCCATTTTCTCGCCCACGATCGACACCTGGGCCTTCCTCCACGCGCTGCTGGCGGCCGTGTGGGGCGCGGCGGTCTGGGGGTTGATCGGGGGGGCGATCGCCCGGATCACGCTCGTCCAGGGCGCCCTCGGCGAACGACTGGGGGTCGGGTCGGCGTCCCGATTTGCGCTCCGGAAGTGGGCGCCGCTGATCGGGGCGCCTCTGAGTCCGCTGGTGGCGGTCTCGCTCTTCGCCGCGCTCTGCGCGGCGGTCGGACTCCTCTATCGAATCCCCGGCATCGGGCCGGTCGTGGGGGGACTCGTGATGTTCTTGCCCCTGCTGGCCGGCGTCGTGATGACGATCATCCTGCTGGGCCTGGCCGCGGGATGGCCGCTCATGCACGCCACGATCGCCGCCGAGGGAGAAGACGGCTTCGATGCGTTGAGCAGGGCCTACGCCTACGTCAACGGTCGTCCGGGCCGCTACCTCGCCTACCTCGCGCTGGCCTGGGGACTCGGCACGATCGGCGTTTTCCTCGTGGATGCACTGGCGCAGATGGTCGTCCACCTCGCCCGGTGGGGGCTGAGTTTCGGCGCCCCGGCCGGGGCCCTCTCCGCGAGCTTCGGGCCGGGCGGCTCGACGGCGTCGACCGTCCACGGCCTCTGGCTGGGGTTGATCGGGCTGATCTCCCACGCCTGGGTCTATAGCTACTTCTGGACCGCCACGGCGCTCATCTACCTGCTCCTCCGCCACGACGTCGACGGGACCGCCTGGAACGACCTCGATCGTCCCGAGCATGCCGACGACACGTTCGCCCCCGAGCCCGAGCCCCAGCCCGAGCCGACCCCGGCCAAAGATTCGGCGCCCGTCGATCCCCTCGCGGAGTAGCACGGGTCGCCGGCTGCACTCCCCTCGGTGGCTCCGATCAGGATTCGGTCCACGGGCCGTTGATGAACTCCCCCGCGAAGGCGGTGGCGACGACCGGCAGGTCGGAGTCGAGGAGCAGGTCGTGCGGGTCGTCGGCCTCGCGATCGGGGAGCGTGACGACGGCGAGGTCGGCCGACTTGCCCGGCTTCAGGCTGCCGGTCTCCGCCTCGGCGCGCAAGGCCCAGGCGCCGAAGAGGGTGGCCATCGAGAGGAGCAAGTGGCCTCCCAACGAGGGATCAGCCCGGCGGAGGAACCGCATCTCGTCCAGGATGCTCAGGGTCGGGCTCGACGCCAGGCTGTCGGTCCCGAGGCAGACGACGACCCCGCGCTCGAGCAGGGCGCGATAGGGGTGGGGGGCGTGGCCGAACCGGGCATGGGTCCTCGGGCAGTAGGCGATCGCCACGCGCTGGCCGTTGGGGGCGGCCTCGGGACGCAGTTGCCAGAACTCCGAGGGGTCGACGTAGGTGCCGTGCGCAACCAGCCAGTCGGCCTGGCGGAGCTCGCCGCGGCGGATGTAATCGGCGGGGCGAGGGCCGATCGGCTCCCACTCGTCGTCCCAGGCCCCCAGGTCTTCGAGGAACTGGCGGAGTCGGCCGCCGCGGCCCTCCAGCAGCTCGAGCTCCTCGGGCATCTCGGCCAGGTGGGTCGAGAGGGGCAGGCGGCTCGCGGCGGCCTTGTAGTAGAGCCATCCCGACGTGCTGTACGGGGCGTGCGGGCTGAGGCCCGGCCGGGCCCGCGAGGACGACTCGACCTCGGGGCCGATCGAGGCGATCCAGTCCCAGGCCTCCTCGCTGGTCTGCAGGCCGCGGAGCCTGCGCAGGCCGATCAGCTCGGCGAAGACGACCGCGCGCACGGGGGCACGCGCCACCTGGTCCCAGCTCAGGCCGGCGGTGGTCGTGTCGGCGAGCAGCGTCGTGCCGGCCCCCAGGCTCGCCGACAGGTTGCGCCCGACCGCCGCGCGGAGCGTATCGCCCGTGCCCCCGCGTCGCTGATCGACGACCCTGCGCAGCCAGGCCACGACGTCCTCGGCCCCCGCGACGCCGGAGGGTTCCCCGTCGAGCGCCGAGAGTTCCAGATGTGTGTGCGCGTTGACAAATCCGGGCGTGATGGCCACGTTGCCGAGGTCGAGGTCGGCGTCACGGTCTCGGGCGGGGCCGATCCACGAGATCCGGCCGCGTTCGACCGTCAGGCGGCCGTCGGCGATCGGTGATCCCTCGACCGGGAGGATATAACGCGCGCCTAGCGTCAACGACGACCGTCTCATCGATGGAGCCTCTCGGCGGGCGCCGCCTCGTCAGAGGGTGTACTAGAAGGGGAGGCCGAGGCGAAAAAGGGGACTGGCTCGAAGCGAAGCGCCGTGCCTGTCCCCCTTTTCGCCGGGAAGGGGGACAGGCCCCTGCGCCGTGCCGGCTGCGGAGCCAGTCCCCTTTCCCTCGGCTTGTCCCTTCTCATACACGCTTTCAGACCTCGTCTCGGAAGGGGTTGCCTGCGGCCCGTCCCGCCTCGGCCTCCGGGGCCGACCGGTCGCTCCGCCACAACCACGCCAGCAGCACGACGGATGCCAAGGCGCCGGCGACGACGATCCAGCCGTGATAAAGCGCCTTGTCGGCGTCGCGGAAGAGCCACCTGGCCATCCATGATTTCACGTCGTCGGACGCGTATCCCATCGACACGGCCAGGCCGTTGTTCAGGACGTGGAAGAGGATGCCCGGGAGGATGCTCCCGCTCCGGACGGCGAGCAGGCCGAGGACCAACCCGAGGAGGGTCGCGTTGAAGAGTTGCTGGAAGATGCTCATGAGGACGTGGAGGAACCCGAACAGGAGCGCCGAGAGGAGGATGGCGGAGCGGTCCGTGTGCCCGTGCTGCATCGCTGAGAGGATGAATCCGCGGAAGGCGAACTCCTCGCAGACGGCGGGGACGACCGCTAGCAGGAGCAGCGCCATCCCCAGGGTCGGGGCGTTCTCCTTCAGCATCATCTCGAACGCCGCCTGGACGGTCTTCGATAGCGGGAAGAGCGACTCGACGACCGGCCGGAGCTCGTTGACCAGCGGGTTGAGCGCCATCACGAGTCCCACCGCCAGGATGAGATAGCGAGGCCGGGGCCAGTAGAGCCGGAGGGTCCGCCGGGGTGCCGATGTCAGCAGCAAGGTCATCGCGACGGGGATGATCAGGAGGAACGCCTGCCCGGCGACGATGCTCTTCCACGAGGAGGCCAGCCCTTGCCCGGACAGGTACAGCGTCAGGAACCACGCCGAGCTCAGCATCAGCGAGAAGCAGAGCAACGCCTGCGCGCCGGTCGGCATGGGCTCGCGGTCGCGGACCAGGTGCCGGAGCCAGCTCCGCAGGTCGAACCGCTCGGCCTCGCGGAAGAGGACGTCCTCGCTCTGGAAGAGCTCGACCGCCCACCGCAAGGCCACGGCGCCATAGATCATCGTCGGGACCAGCACCGGCACGAAATAGCGCCCCGCCACGGCGTAATCGCCCAGGATCAGGGCCCGCAGCAGGAGCGAGACGCCGGTGATCGGCACCAGGCTGTAGAAGAGGTTCAGCTCGACGCCGGGGGCGAGCGTCAGGAAGATCAGCGGCAGGCAGATCATGTAGAGCGGGGTCATGTAGTACTGGCCTTCCTTCATGCTCCGGGCCAGCACCGCCAGGGCGACGCACACCGCACTGAAGAAGACCGAGAGCGGGATCAGCAGCAGGACCATCCAGGCCGCCGAGGCGAGCGACGGCGCCGCCATGACCGCCGCGGCCTTCTCGTCGCCTTCGCGGCCCATCCCGCCGACCTGGCCGGCCAGTTGCATCGCCGTCAGCCCCATGCTGAGCAGGTTCAGGAACGCCGTCATCATGCTGGCCAGGACCACCGTCAGGAACTTGCCCATCACGATCTCGCCGCGCGAGGCCGGGCTGATGAGCAGGGTCTCCATCGTCCCCCGCTCCTTCTCCCCCGCGCAGAGGTCGACCGCGGGATAGAAGGCCCCGGTCAGCGACATCATGACCAGCAGGAACGGGAAGAGCCGCGCCCAGACGCTCCCCCCCCGTTCGTCGAGGCTGGCCACGTCGATCGCCCTGGACTCGATCGGCTCGGTATAGCTCGCGGGCTTCTGGTCGCGCGCCAGGCGTCCCGAGACGATCTTGTCCTTCCAGCGCGCCAGGACTTCGCGGACCCGCAAGTAAGTGATCTGGCTCCGCTCGTCGGTGCTGAAATAGTCGATCGGGATCGACACCGCGCGGTTCCCCTTGAGCTGCTCCCGGACGTCGGCCGGGATGGCCACCACCGCGTCGGCCGATCCGCTGCGGATCTCCTCCTCGCGTATCCTGGCCTCGGTCCACCTCCCCTCGAACGGCGCGGTGTGGACCACGAGCCGCTCGGCCTCCTCGGGCGAGTCGAACAGGCTCGGATCAAACCCCTTGCCCCGGACGTCGAGCAGGGGTGGCGCCTCGGGCAAGAACTCGGGGCCGATCACGACCACCGTCCTGGGCTTCTGCTCGAATGCCGCCGAGAACTGCAAGACCCCCATCCCCAGCAGCGGGTAGAGCAAGATCGGCAGGACAAAGATCATGAACAACGTCCGACGGTCGCGGATCTGGTCGCGGACCTCTCGGCGGAAGATGACCAGCACGTTCGACCATCGCATGAGGGAGATGCTCTCGGAAAAAGTGGCGAGTGGCGAGTGGCGGGCGACGAGTTGGAGATGGAGAAGAAATCGACGAGGGACTGATTATTAACGAGTCGGGTGCGACCTCGGATTGATGCGGGCTGGTCCGCAGCGAGCCATTGAGAAATCTCACCTATAGGTCAGATGGATCACGTATTTTGGACTGCGGCCCTCCGCCTGGCATACCACCTCGCCGCCAAGCCGCCCAGGGCCGGGAGCGCCAGCAGCGGGGGGGCGACCACAGCCATGACGATGCCCATGGTACTTACCCGTCCTCTGATCAGGAATTCCGGGGGAAAGAAACCTCGCCCGAGAAGGGACCGGAGGACGTCGTCGACCCACCTGTCGAACGGGCGGTGGAATGGCCCCCGCACGCCGCTGTAGAGGAGCAGCAAGATCGACCCCGTCGCCAGGAAGCCCACCCAGAAAGGGCGCCGGCCTCCGGCCGTGGGGAACGCCAGGAGGAGGGCGGCCTGGAGGGCGGGGACCAGCAACATCGCCCCGGGGTCGAGGTCGCTGGTCGACCGGAGCAGGGCGGCGTCGGCGGCGACGAAGGCGACGGTGAGCATCAGGCGGGCGATCGTGAAGCGTGGCATCCGGCGCCTCGTAAAATTCCTGGCCTACTCGACCCCAGGCGCCGGTGTCCGCGCCCTCTATAGTTGAATGGCACTGACACCGTTCCCTAACCTGCTTTCGCCACACGCTCTTTGAAGACTTTCCGCGGCTCGTGCATCAGCGGATATGCCTTGGGTCGGCGCTTCCGCACCCGCGGCTCATAACGATCCGG
>JAABUS010002118.1_pt1 | contig 39107 bp, 49 predicted proteins | sample 5560161 | NCBI WGS metagenome assembly JAABUS01 (sample SAMN10711885, study PRJNA513376) | rock metagenome | isolation source: Antarctica rocks | place: Antarctica: Victoria Land, Trio Nunatak nord | collected 2016-01-04
ATAATAATAATATATACTATCTCGGAGTACCTTATTAAAGAGTATAAAGTCGAGAAATTTAAAGGGGAGAAAGTCTAAAATAAATACTCGTATTCTTTTCTATTATTAATAAATACAGAGTCGCTTCGATGCTGGAGCTAACGGGACATGCGAAGGTAACCTTGGTGGAGCCCGTTGCACTCTCGATCCTCCAGCCCGTAAGGCTGTGGCTTCTGCGATTGCCGCAATGTTACAAAGTTGGCTGTTTTTCGACCTGCTCGAATTTATACTGGGGCAGCATGTCACCTCGTCTTACTTGATGTTGGAGGGATTAGTCGGGTCATACCCTAGATGCGTTTACAATTACTTTGAATCAAACCTACAGTTCCAAGCTAAATGTATGGTACTCCGTACAGTACACAGAACGTTGTCAATGAGGATTTCGGAACAATATGTCGAGAGATTCACGAAGCTACAAGACATCAGCGGGTTACAGGCAAGATTCCTAGGTCTTTGATCCTCCTGCCATCAACACAGTAGTGCAGTGAGCAAGACCTTCCGCAAAGATGTTGCAGGTAAACCGTGGTCAGCAGTGTCACGTGACAGAAAGGACGCTAAATCTCTTGGCATGCCGACGCCCAACAGTGCACCAGAACCAACCTCAAGTTTTTTGACATCGCTGAACAGGTTCATTGTGGCTTCTTGAACAGCCCCTAAACATCGCTTACTCAAGACTGTCGACACTGAAAACAACAAAGGGTTTGCCCAAACGCTGCTCGATCTTTGATTTATCTGACCAAGCCAAAGTGAAGAACTTTTCCTACCCTCATTGAGGCTTTCGCAGCAACGCAGATCAAAATCATCTTCCCAGCAGAATGTCAGGCCTTAACGTGGAGGAACTCCTAGATTCCACAGCAAACGCTGCTCCCCCCGAACCCAGGCGTGTTCGCTCTAAAGATAGAGACGATCGATACAAGAGCGACCGGCACGACCGTGACCGTCATCGTGATGGCGGCTACCGAGATCGGAGCCGTGATAGAGACAGGAGGCACCGAGACAGAAGCAGGGATAAGGTGAAGAAAGAGAAAGATGCTGATGGAGACGTGGCAATGGGAAGCCCCAAAAGCGAGCGAACAGTTGGACGTGAGGGCCATCGAAACAAGAGAAGAAGCCGTAGCCGAGAAAGCGACAGACATCACTCACGCCGTCACAGGGACTCTGCAGATCTGGATGATGCCGGCCGCGGCTCTGGAGGAGACTTCTACCGAGGTGGTGGGCGTCCACGTACTCGATCCAGGTCGCCTGACCGTGATAGGTACTACCGCCCAGGGGGCCATTCTAGACTTGACGATGAAGACAGAACTCGAGACAGAAGTCCACGCCGTGATCGGCCCAATGGACGAACCCGCGACCCCAGCCCCAAGCGCAAGTCGCCAACACCTCAGCCCACAGAAGACGAGCGTGATAGAAGGACCGTGTTTGTCCAGCAACTCGCTGCACGGTTGAGAACCAAAGAGCTGATCCAATTTTTTGAGAAGGTTGGCCCAGTGAAAGAGGCACAGATTGTGAAAGACAGAGTCAGTGGAAGGTCAAAAGGGTAAGCATCGTGACAACCCATATATGAGCGCTGCTAATAAATAATCACAGTGTTGGCTATGTCGAATTCAAACAGGAAGAATCAGTGCAGCAGGCCATCCAGCTTACAGGGCAGAAGCTTCTAGGTATCCCAATCATCGCCCAGCTTACGGAAGCGGAGAAGAACCGTCAAGCTCGCAATCCTGAAGCGACGAGCAGCAACCCTAACCAGGTTCCCTTCCATAGGCTCTACGTAGGAAACATCCATTTCAGCATCACTGAAAGCGACTTACAGAACGTATTTGAGCCGTTCGGCGAACTCGAATTTGTTCAGCTACAAAAGGAAGAGCAGGGCCGAAGCCGTGGTTATGGATTTGTGCAGTACGTCTTGCCCCCCAATGTCTCAACTCCGATGTGCTAATACGTTTGCTAGATTTCGTGACCCAGGCCAGGCTAGAGAGGCTCTTGACAAGATGAATGGCTTCGATCTTGCTGGGCGCCCCATCCGGGTCGGTCTCGGTAACGATAAGTTCACCCCTGAATCCACCGCAAATCTACTCCAGCGGTTTCAAGGGCAAGAACACCAACGCAACTATCAGGGATCCGCATTCTCTGGTCACGGCGGCCGTGGCTCGCAAGCAGGTGGTGTAGGTGGCGCCTTCGACCGCGCTGGAGGACGTGACAACGAGAAGGGTGGAGGAGGCGCCAGCGCTCTGGACGATACTGATGTTGCCGGTGTGAACTTCAACAACTATAGCAGAGACGCATTGATGAGGAAGCTTGCGCGTACAGATGATCCTGCACCAGATGCCAACGGCGCTGACCAGAAACGTCCCATCGCCAAGCCCAAGACTGAGACCAAGCCTTTACCTGTTAGTGTCAACCAGGCTAGCCGTTGTGTCCTTCTCAGAAATATGTTCAATCCTCAAGAGTAAGTTCTGCTCCTCCCCAGTATGAATATTTGCCATTGCTCACGCGGCTCTAGGGAAGAAGGAGAGGCATGGATCAAGGAGCTCGAAGACGACGTTCGAGCTGAGTGTACCGAGAGATACGGGAAAGTCGTTCACATTGCTCTAGATCCGAACACCCAAGGCGACATCTACCTCAAATTCGACCGCGTCGGTGGTGGTGAGAACGCTATCAAAGGTCTCAACGGACGCTTCTTTGGCGGTCGCCAAATCAGCGCCCAGCCTGTCGTCGACGCTGTCTACAGCTCTCTCTTCTCCCGCACGTCAGCGCTCTAGGCAATTGTTGACTGTCAATAGTCTCTTCGATCTCATTGGAAGTACGGATTTCGAAGCGGGAAGACTGATGGGAGAATGAACGGTCGGAACTGCTCGCTTGTTACTAACGCTTGCTTACTTGTGGCAGAGATTGCACTTCTAGCAGATAATTCACACTTGGCCTACGAGGTTTTTCCCACCTTAGGGAAGACGATTACAGCAATGGTGGGTAGACTGGAGGGTATGCTAAGCGCACATTAGAGATTGGTAGTTGCATGCGGTAGCAGACATAGTTCTAATTGAAGATGATTTTGCTACATATCCGCTGTCCCACCCACTGAACTGTAAACCTGAAATGCCACTATGCTCTTTGCCAATGAACTTCGTAAACCAGCACTGCTATGCTTCCTTGTCAGGGAACCGTGCCTTGGTTCCTGTAACATGATGGCTCATACTCGCCTCTCTAAGATGCCTGTGATCAATGCCTTTATACGTGAACGTCACTTTGGCGTAGTACCTGAATCTTAACTACGCCATCGTTTCGCCTAAGATATCCAAAGACAACCCAATTGTGCCTGCTGTCCAATGTCCAGCCAATCATGCTTCAAACCCCCAATCCAGAGATGATTTTTCGCACCTGCTTTGTTCTCTTTCTGGAAGCCACTGATCAAAGCATGCTAAGCCTAAGTCTAGTATAGCATTGGTCGTATTCTTTTCCGGCCTATTTCGTAAAAGCACGAAAGTGATGTAGTCTTGCTTGCTTAGTGGCTCGCTGGTGATCTCGCCGGCTGCGTTTGACGGCAAGGCTGGCGTACCTTCTTAGGGCATTCCTCTCGTCTCGACAATCATATCCAGAAATAGAATTCTCCATACTAATTCATGTTTTAGGCATATGCTTGCCTTTGCTGCTCGTATGCTTGCAAGCTGCTACTTCGTGCTCGTTCTCCCAGTACCCTCTCTGCTTGAGCACGCCAAGCAAGCGAAGTACATCTTGATGGCCAGAACGGCGGCGATGCTTGCTTCTGGACTATTACCCTGTTCTTACATCCAGTAATAATATCATACTCTACACCTTGAGAGGCATCACTTTATTAGCACGCACAAATAAGAAAAGGTGAGAGTTTATTAGACATACCCTGGATTTGCCCGGAACGCAGTTGTAGCATGAACCACTCTCTCTAGTAGAAGTCATAGGTAGTGAAAAGCATGCCCTGCATCAGTATACCTTTCCCCTTGCCCTCCTAAACGCACATGGTACAGCAATAGACAAAGCTTCGCCCTGCCTTGTCCGGGTTGGTCTCTAGGCTGGCAAACCGGGATACCTCAAGATAGACATCTTTTCTGACGGACGGATCTATTATGCAGGGTCCAAGGCATTTGATCATGACTTCATAGTCCCAAGCTAGTACTAGCCTGTTGAAGTTTTCCACAGTGAAAATTTTTTCCACTTTCAAAGTTTGTTGTTCATCGACATCCACGCAACAAGACACAACGCTCAACGCTTGCGGTCTTTAATCACCCTGACAACATGAACGAGGGCTTGTAGCTGTTGGATGTAAGTGTAGTTACGCTCTGCCATGCTTGGTCTGCGTGTTGTGGCTCGCTGATCTTGAAACTTTCGCAGACGTTGCGACGAGGCCTCGTCAACAACCAAGCAACAACGCAAAACGATCGACGCTCACGATCTTCAAGCACTCCAACAAGAGCAGTAGGGATGGCTAACTATTGAATCGTAGCCTAACGAAATTTTGTCATGCTTACCCTGAGTGTTGAAGCTGACTGATGGTGAGAACTCTGCAGACCTCGCCGCGCAGGCCTCCTCACTGAAACCTCCTCCACCACGACTCTCCAAACGCTCTAACGTCAACAACGAGACCAGATGACCGTCAGGGAGCATTTATCCAAGGCCCGTCATGCTTGGCACGAGTTTTGTTGCCAGCTGATGTTGAAAATTTCACCAAGCAGACCTTCCCATCCCAAACCTCAACCACCACCATCTCCCAGTACTCTGATAATGGCAACGAGGGTATATAGCCGTCAAATAGAAGCGTCTTTAAGGTCTGTCATTCTTTGTGCAAGTGTTTTCGCTGGCTGATCGTGGAATTCTCGCAGATGTCGACGGGCAGCGCTCCTCACCTCAAACCTCCTCTACGCACGCCAACACGCCTCACCTGCCTTCAAACTACACATTTGCACGCTCAACAGAGCTGGGCTTAGAATAAGAGGAGATATACATACTTGACATACTTTATACTATGGTCGGCTAGTGGGCATTGATGCCTTTAGCTCGTTAGCCGATCTCGACGCCGCTGCCTGGTGGACTATCCAACATAACAACCGTTGTCGGAAGCCACCATTAGTGTCGAAGAAGACCTATACGTAGGTGTATAACATACACTGAGGGTAAGATACAATAATGCATGATGAGTGCGTGTTCTTGGTAGACACCCTCGACTTTTAACCATCACGCTGGCTAATTCACTAGGCTGTAGCCGTTGCGCGATGATAGCAATAATTAAACGCGCTGAAAGATTATCGCAGGACAGCTATCCGATCTTTCCCACGAAGGAATGGAAAGAGCGAGCTCACCATGCACAAGACAAGAAAGAGCTTTGGGACAATACATAATCACCACAACGTGGAACACAATTTCTTGAAATACAATAAGAAGGGCATCAAGCCTCTCGTTTGGCTTGCTGAACGGCTTCTCTGCGATAGATTTGTAAGCTATTGGGGCAACTCACATCTTTCTCCATCAAACTCATAGCCAATTGCTGAAAAGAGGGACGCAGATAGAGCCCGCAAGACCCGGTCACACCACCTGAAGTCGTACACGAACCCTTCATGCAAGGAAAGCGAAGGTATGATCAATCTGTACCACCATATCCAATGCTAATAGAGATCAGTAATACGCAAGACAATAACATAGACAAGCCACGCATTTGGGAGCAAACGTATCCCATTCATGAGTTTGGTAAAGGACTCTTGTCCTGTCAACACTTAGTAGGTTATGGTAAGTCTGCAAAAGCACGAGCAACACAAATGCATCTTCCATAGTCTTACAGAGAGCAAATGTATGCAAGAAGAAAAAAGCCAGGCCATACATGCGGCAAAAGACGCGTTGCTAACCCAGCATGCCATTTTCAAGAATTCTGGTCCCCTCAACAGGCGGTAGGCCTGCGAAAATATGTGCAACGCATTGAAACTTGTCAGAGCGTTAGATGGTGCAAGTACATGCCAAACAAGAACACAAAAAGACACTCGTCGCGTACAGGGCAGCAAGATGGCGCTCTACCCACTTGTGAGGCTTCTAGCGGGTCTGGTCCCATCAACAGGTGGTAGGTGCGTGGCTTTATCGCATGATTGTTCTTGCGTATTATGTGCTCTTCTCCAAAATGTGACCTCTCAACTAGGCTGCTGCTGGCAGCTAGCAATATGCCCAAGTATTCTGGTGCAGTAGACGCTCAATGTGTGGCCTTCCTGTAAAAAAAACTTCCTGTCTTATGGCAGTGGGGTAAACCTTGGGGCCTAGATACAGGTATTTAAATCAAATATCAAAAAAACAAATGTAGGTGTTGGGTCGTTGAGTATAGGTAGGATGCCACTGATGTTGGTGTAGATATAGCTTTTTTTATTCGGTACGTACTCTGGGTGTGTGATTGTAAAGGTGAGAGGTTCCGAGCCCACTGGCAGTATTCTTGGCCTTTGTTCACAGTACTAAAGAGTGTCAGTGAATCCAATCCTTATTGATCTCGAAGACTCGCCTTGTTGAAGAAGTAATTGGCTAACCGGACGAGGTCGGATTGCAGAGAGAGGAGTGAGCCTGGCCCAAGGTACGACGAGGTTCCTTTGACAGTTATTGAATAGTCTTGTCGTTGCTGCATATTCTCTACCTGGATCCCCTAGCTGCTGTGAATGAAATGGTACCAAGGGTCCGATGCTATTCGCGTTATCCCTATCTAGATTGTAATTCCTTCCAATCAGCTTTTCAATTCTGCAACCAGGATCAGCATTCGGCAAATTTTTGGGCGCGAAGGTGCCATTGGAATTTCACCTCACCCAGGTTTCAGCCGTCAGAGCTTGAGATGAGCTCTTGATGAGCGAAGGCACCAGTAGCAGCATCGAAGCTACTAGAAGCTTCATGGTAGCCATCTCCCTTTTGCCCTGGAATCTGCTTCATTCTAGCATCTCCTGGGAAGCCCAGTGCTGGCTAGCGTCGTTTTCCCCTTCACTTCCCCCAACCACTACGTCAACTTTTCGCTTCCCGCCCACAATTTTCTCCTCTTTCTACATCACAACCTTCCTCTCCACGTCGCGACCTTCTCCCCTCCACATCACGAACTTCTTCTTTCTACATCACGGTCTTCCTCTTTTGATAGCGCGATCTTCGTCTCTTGACATCACGACCTTCCTGTCTCTACACCATAATCTTCATCTCTTAACATAACGCCCTTCGTTGTTCCACATCACAACCTTCCTCATTCTGCATCACGATTTTCTTCTCTCTCAATCAGGACCCTCTTCTCTCAACACAACAATCTTCCTTCGTCAACACCACCATCATCCATCAAACTAATATTCTAAAATATTCAAGGCCACTTGATGTTCACACCATCAACCTCAACGAAGTCGTCAGCATCGAGTCCCCGCGTGAGCGCCAAATACAACAACGTAAGTCTCATCCTTCATATCATCCTGCATCATTGCGACCTGGGCTTCCAACTTACATCTCACTCACAGGAACCAAACACCATGTCTACCTCACGTAGGCCTGGAGGCAACAACCTCGGTGAGGGGTTCACCGCTTCGCTGTCCAATCTCACACAACGCACCAACAACCTCGAGGTTCCTCGCACCGAAATGCGGCCTCAGACTCCAGTAAGCTCCCTCCCATTAATATGATCTCATAGGTGACTAACCCACTATTGAACAGATTGCCAACATGTCCCACGGTGAAGCCATGCACGAAGTTGGGCGCCTTACCGCTGAGCTGCGATCACTCCAAGCCGAGATCAATGACCTCAAGCACGAAAAAGAGGCACTTTCCCGCGACAACGACGCACTGTCAGCCGACATGACTGACGTCAAAGTCAAGCTGCAGAGAGCCGAGAGAGAGAAAGCAAGCCTTATGGCGGAGCTTAACCATGTGCGAGCTGAGGTCCAGGAGCGCGATGCCGCGATGAAGAAGATGAGCGACGACATGGCGAAAGCCCAGAAAACAATCAAAGTCCAGAGTGACCAGATTGCAACGCCATCCATATCAAAGAAGCCGCCAATGACACCTCACCACCTTGGACCACGTCCTGACGCTCCCAACGCATCCTACACTGGACCGCCACCCGTCTACAGTACTCAGCGTAACGCTCAACCCTTCAAGTACTCGAACGCACCGGGCACTTTCCCTCCTCCCATGGCTCGCCAGAATAGCGCACAGATGCAGGGACAAGACCCCTTCCAATCGGCTCCAATGACTCGTCAACATAGCGCACACACGCAGGGTCAAGACGCATTCCAAGGTGTTCCACTGAGTCGATGTTCAAGCGTACAGTTGTCCGTTCATGATCCTTTCCAGTCGACTCCGATGTCTCGCCAGCCTAGCACTCCTATGCCCGTTCAGGGCTCGTTCCACTCAGGCCCAAACACCCGTCAGGTCAGCGCACCCATGCCAGTACAGAGTTCGTTCCAAAGCGCACAATATCAGCCAAACAACGCCAATGGAAGGCGTGGCTCTGGCGTCCCGTCCGTCCCCACTTACGACTCTTTCAGCAACCATCAAATCGCACTCGTCCAAGACGAAGACATAGAGACCATCAACTTGATCGCGGAACACACGAATCTATTCAAGAAAGTGGAAATTTGGGCCCGCAACTACGCAAACGTTCCAGATCAGGCACGAGACTACGCCTTGCCTAAGGCGCTACTCGCGAATCTGGCGGAGCTCACCAATCCCGACATCGTGATGAGCCTTCTCTGTACCGGCAGTACTCGATACTTTTCTGTGGCAAAACTCATGAACATGACCCTGGCCAATATTCCTCTCCGCCCTCTTGTGGTCAAAGGCTTCACGCCACAATATGACGCAAAGATCTCAGACATCCGGAGCCAGCTCGGTCAACACAGACTGCCTATTCACGTTCGTCGTGCACTCCTTGTGGCAAGTGCTGAAGTGGTTGAGGAGATGATGCACACCGCGGCTTTCAAGCGATGGCTAGAGGGGGAGATTGGAAACCAAATCGGCCGCATGTGGAACTTTATCGAGCCTCTCTTCGCTCCCGGCATGGCTCGAAACGAAGCCTGGGAAGACCTGACCCACATCTGGCGTGAGGCGGTACGCATTGGGCTGCTGCAAATGAAGAAGGCATCAAGTTTCACGCTCGACTTCCCTCCAATCGGTCTGAATTCCAGGTTCAATCCCAGCAACATGGTGAACCGCGACGCTCAATTCAAGCAAGACGCCGTAATCTTGGGCCAAATCGGGGCTTCGGTCCGAATGTCCATCACGCCCATTGTCACCGAGACAAACTTTATGACCAATGCCGTGGTCCCCAAGACACTTCACTACGCGAATGTGCTGTTACAGTTGTGAGGAGAGGAGGTGAACTCGCGGTAGCTTACTAGTGGTGATTTTCTTTTCCAACGGTTTTTCGTCAACATCAGTACCTTTGACCTTACATAGCGGGTAAATAGCCCTTGCTATATGCGCAGGCGATGGATAGATAGCTCTCCAGAACAATTATAGATCGTGTGATTACCAATTTCTTGATGCATGTGAACTGTCCTTGGGGCTTTACCCTTGTATTCCGAGACATGTATTTCGGTAGCATGGCCTTGTTGAAGCAGCAATCTCCTTCGACATAGACTCAGTGATAATCACATTTAGGTATATTGCCCTTTATTGCTCGAAATTGGTTCTAGTACTCCATCAGATTAGTGCTCCGCCGGGCAAGATGCCTCCGTTCCTACCGCAATTTCTCCTCTGAAATATGTCGATATACTCACTTTCAGTGTTAAGTAGCCCACGCTGTTGCACAGGAAGATGGATGGCCAGCCTGAGCTCGTAGATAAGTGCTGTGCTTCTAGCTGTTAGCTGTTAGCTGTTTGGATATGTCTATGCCCTAGGAGCTTACCCTCGAACCGGGTACAACTACCTTCCAACATATTGCATCCTGTAACATTCCTCGGGTATTCAGCCCCAAGAAGGAAACCCGATCATAGTCTTGAAGACATTGCCTTATGCCAAAGTTCCTTGTTGTACTCGATCGTCGGCTCGTCTCTGGAGGAGGCATGGTCTCTTCGTCAGTGAGCATTTACTTCCGGCATTTCTTCAGATCTTCTCCAATTACTTGAACAGGAACACGTACACAAAGAGGCTACTGACAGCTTCAGCATGCATCAGTGACCAAATTTCGCCTTGGACGTTCCATCTCACAGCTCCAGTTCCTGCTTCAATCCAGGTACAAGAATTCCTGGTTATCTATCGTCCATTTTCAGCAATGCTTGAGAATTGGCCCAGAGTGAAAAGACACGGCTTCCGTTTCCTCAGCAGTGTACTACATGCCTTTTGTATCAATTAATCTGAGGGTATTGTCGAGCCTCCATTTCATGCAGCCTTGCCGACTGGCAATACTACTTCAGTCAGATTTACCATTTGAAATTACTTACGCTGGGAATTACTCATATTGCTGCTGTGACTCTTGATACAACGTCAGCAATTGACCAAGTCTTCCAGGGAAGAGACCCTACATGCTACGAGGCACAGTGGCAAAAAAGCCAGGTTCATCTCCTACACAGACCCATGCTCCTGGATCATTGCACAGGGTGTACCTGCAAGGGATGTCCGAAAGCAGGGATTCATGCGAAGATAGACAGGATGAAAGCGAGAAGGAAGGATTGCAGCCCCTTCAAATCGCCCGTGCTTCGGGTAGATATCCGGCCAATTCGGAGATAGAAGGGTTCACTGCCCAGTCGGCCAAACCGCCCAGTCGGCCAAGCTAAGTACCCGGAGATTTTGGTTTTCCTACTCCGGGGTCTAGCTCTAGGGGCCGCTTAGGGATAAGCAGTCAAGTCACCATAACTTACGAACCATACTAGTATGAATGAAATTTTTGGTATAAAAGGTGTAGAATTCGGTAATGTCTATAACTTTACCTGCGAAGATATGGTATCAAAACCTACAGTGGTGGAGTTAGAGCAGGGTGGCCTACTGGGCGGTTTGGCCGACTGGGCAGTGAACCCTTCTATGGATTATGCCTTGCTCCATGCCCAGGTTTTCAGCCTCCGACTCCACCTACACGACATCTCAGTGATGGACCAGCAATGCGTGGCTCGATACCTATCAGAGCAGGCAAAACTACGAAGAACAGTCATGCCAGCTTCTATCGCGCATTTCACGACTACTTCGTGACGCATCTCCCCTCCTCTTCACTCCATCCCGATTCTCGCTCCTCTTCGGGGCCACATCATCAACTTCCTCGCTCGGCCTCCAAACCACATCAATCAGGAGAAGGGCCGGCCCCAGCTCCTTTGCTTGGAGGTAGTAGAGATACCACCGTCGTCCGCATCCCTCTCCGCAGCGCCAAGCACCACTTTGGCGTCTCTGTCTCGCGCGGCACTCGTCCCTACAATGAAGACACATATCAAGCGGGCGTGATCGAAGTACCCGCATTCGCAAAACCTCGGCCCCTCAATCTTACACGCGCGCCGGCCAGCAGTCCACTACAAGCATATCGGGATGGGCAAAGAAAGCAGCAAGAAAAGAAAGAGAAGGATAGTGGAGATGGCGAGGGCACATCGGCGGAGAGCGCGAGTGGGGATCCACAGATCTTCTACTTCGGAGTATTTGATGGGCATGGAGGAAGCGACTGCAGCGACTATCTTAGAGAGAATCTTCATGAGAGCATTGAAGAGGTTGCAGTCAAATACGAGCTGAAGTCGACCCTAGGCAACAAAAAGCAGTCAGAAGCCTCACCCTTGAAACCTCAAGAAGAAGCCACAGACACCACCGCAACCGCCTCAACCCTCCAAGACAAACTTATCAGATCCTGGAAAGAAAACGTAGGAGGTTACTTCCGGCGCTTCAAACCCGCCGCCTTCTCCACCCCTTCGTCCACCTCCACGATATCCACAATTCTAACTCACGCTTTCCTCCAAACGGACCTCTCCTTTCTCCTCACCCAACTCCGTCTCTTAAACCAAGACACCGACACAGTCCGCTCCGACATGCCTCTTAATGCCAACGACCGCCTCGACTCCCCCTCTCACTTCCCCTCCACCTCGCCCCACCAAAAACGCCCTTTCAAAGGCGGCTCTACAGCATCCATCGCCTTAATCTCTACACCCACACCAACGCCATTCTGGCACCCCTCCACACCCAGTACCCTCTACACCGCCCACTGCGGCGACACGCGCATCCTGCTTTCACGGGTTAGTGATGGGAAGGCAGTCGCACTAACAACAAACCATCACCCCTCCTCCCCTAGCGAAAGCGAACGACTGCGCCGCTGGGCCGCCTCCTTCGTCACAGACTCCTTTGGCGAAGAGCGCATGTCCGGTCTCGCTAACACCCGCGCTTTCGGCGACATGTCATCCAAGCGCATGGGTGTATCCGCTGAGCCTGAAATCCGCCACATCGAGCTGAACCCATCGGAATACGCGTTCATGGTACTGGTGTCTGATGGCGTGGCGGGGAGTGTAAGCGATCAGGAGATAGTGGATTTGGTCAAGGAGAGTCGAACGCCGGAGACTGGAGCTAGGGAAGTGGTGGGGTTTGCGAATGAGGTTTCCGTGGAGGGAGATAATGCTACGGCGCTGGTTGTCAGATTAGGTGGTTGGGAGAGGAGGAGTGAGGGTGGTGGTGGGGGAATGGGAACCAGAGAGGGGAGGGAGTGGAGGAGGAAGGAAGCTGCAGATCCGAGGGGAAGGAGGACGTAGACGAAAGATATGATATGATGGCATAGGAAGGCGTTGTACACGACTAGAGAGCATGCATACAAGTATTATGAGCGTCTTCATAGGACCAATTTGTGATCTCCATCATACCCATCCTCCTTCACTCCATCCAATCTCACTCACCCTAACACCATCCCCCTCACGATTTATTCGCAAGATTCTCCTGGACCATCCCCCCAATTTTCCCATCCGCATTGAAATGCTGCCCCACAGCCCCCTGTTTATCAAGCGGTCCTCCAACCTTCTGCGCCGTGCCGCCAATCGCTCCGTCCGCGTTGAACATCGAGCCTACGGCGCCGTCTTTTGAGAATATGGAGGTGCCGGTGCCGGTTGTTTTGTCGCCGGCGGCGGGCTGGGGTTGTGTTAGTGCGGGGGTGAGAGGGAAAAAAGGGGGGTGAATGAGGAGGGGAGGGGGAAGACGGAGATTGGAGGAAAGGGAATGGGGGGAGAAGGGATGAGGAGGGAAGAGGAGTTGGGGAAAGTACGGTTTGCTTGGTAGTCTCGTGGATTCCGCTCGCCAGGCTGTCGTCTTTCATGGCGGAGTTGGCGCCCTGCTCCATGGATTTTGCGCTTTGGTCTCCGTCCATTGTGTGTAAGGAGCTAAGGAGTTTGTGGAAAATAGAGGAGTGTGAGTGTGGTATTGCACCGGTTTGTGTATTAGACAGTTGATGTTGAGAGAGGTTTCCAAGAGTAGATTGGGAATTGATTGTGTTGAGGTTCTGGAGGGACTTTGGAGTAAGCGTCATAGGCCGAGGCCTGACGCGCTTTTACGTCAAAGGAAATCATGACGCACGAAACAGAAACTAAACCAATTTCGAGCACATAGCATTGAAAGTAGAAAATAGAAAATAGGAGATGGTGCTGATTCCCTCAGATGTGGTTGTCTTCAAATGGGAAATTGTATGTGTGGTAGAATACTGAGAGCGATTTTTGTCTGCAGAATTCTTCGTCAACCAAACCTTCTAAGCCTGATGGCAGCGCTTGTTGAAGAAGCATGTCACATGCTCCACTGGTACAATCCCGCGTTGAGTGGCTTGAAAGACTGTGCTGTGAACGAATCTGCAAAGTTCGATCGCGTTAGATGCCTTTCTTCGCAGAACGCATCTTGATCGCGCCTCGTACGACACCATTTGAACGACTACAGCGCCATCATGAGCGCTAATTGGTCTGATCGCTTGTATTGTACGGATCCTCGCAGCTTGCTGGAAACAGATCTCTCCATTTCTTCATCTTTCGCTAAACAGGGCTTGATACGGCCACAAGAGCTGGGCAAATGCCATTCAGCTCACTGCTTGTATCTGGGGAAGAGTTTGAGGGAGGTCTGGGCCTCTGCTTGCATGTGGGGAAGGGTACAACCAGGTCTGGGCCTCTCCATCTGCAAGGTTTGAGCTCTTGCAGCAAGATGAAAGCCATCTGCGTACGCCCACGTCCACGAAAACGTGGACTACGCAACGAAAGAAAGAAAGAGGCGACCCACCTGCATTATCAGAGGCTGAGTACAGATCAACAAAGTTGGTTGTGTTTCTATGTGTGTGTGCCTGATCTGCCATTGATTCGCCGACGCCTGGAGGATGCTTTGAAAAGTTCATGCACCCCGATAGCGACTGTGACTTATGAGAACATGAAGGTTTGGGCGTATGTCAACCAGAAGTCTTTAAATTCGTCGTACTATGGTACAAACTAATACGACGAGCAACTTTTTCTTTCCTTTTTTTTTCTCTTGGATCGGCACTTTCCACCCTTATCTTGAGCGCTGAATTGCAGACTCGAGAGTGTTAAAAGACAAAGGATTGGGAGTGCTTCGTCCGTCGCGAAGGTTTGCACTGGCTTGTTTTTGGTGGCTTCGACAAAACGGAACGTTTGTTTCCCGTCCCTCAAGCGTTCAACGGTTGGAAAGGAAGTTTCCATGACCGCTGTGGCTTCTTCTAAGGTACTTTAGTGTTCTTCTAAGAGACTTACCCAGAACGTGCTAACCCTTACCGCCTAAATGGGGCAATTTCGATAGCGGACCTTGGGTCGGCTCAACCTTAAATGACCCTAAGATACCCGCTATACCACATATAGCACCCTAGAGCCAACCCAAAGTTGCGCTTCTAGGTACCCGTTACGCTTTCCGTCTTGGACTGTTGGACACTTCCACTTTGCGCCCTTCTTCCCTTGGGACTTGGTAGGCGCCAACCGGGCCAGGAACAAGGAACAAGCGTGGACGTGGGGGAGGAGCGATGGATGTCCGCTAACCATGAACGCCGGCCTTTGACACGTTCAGAGCTCAGCTTTCATACCTCGCCATGGCCGCCTATGAAGGAAGTCCAAATCCCTTTTCCTTTTCCTCCTTGATTATCAACCAGCTTTCCTTCAGTATCATTGGCAGAGCTGAAGCCATTTACAGCACTTTTCCATTCCCTTCTTTCTTCTCTGTATAACTTCACTTGTTTCTTATAGTACACGCTGCTTCACTCCCACCTGAAAGGATTTTCTGTATCAATTGCCTTACGTACTTTCACATGGACGCTGTAAGACTCACCAATTGGCTCATAAGATACATTGTCCTAACTTGTCCTTGAGCGATCTGCATTCGTGCTGTCCCTCTCTTGGTCGACCTGGAGCAATTGACTGTGCTCCCATGATGCCTAGAATGCCGTCACCCATAAGGACTGGCCGTACTTCCCCCATTCGAGATGGCAGCGTCTCTCCAGTATCTTTCCGAGCGACTACTCCAACCGCCAACGACTTTCCTACTCCACAAGGAAAAATATTCAGGGTGAGGAAGCGCGACAAAGGCCTTGTCTCTCCCGCCCAGTCAGCCTTTTCTTTCCCAGACGACGACTCGCCTATACATGCCATCTCGACTCCACCGACTCCTCCAGATTCACTCGACCCGGACCAGAGGGCCATGACACGGCCATTGGATCGGGGAACACCAGGAGAGCCAATCTCGACCGTGATTGGCAGTTCCGAACAACGGACGCTCAGGAAGAGGAGGAGCCACCAATTCTACCAGGAAGTCTTTGCCTGCAGGGAGCCCAACATCTCAAACAAGGACAGAATACACAAAGACTCAATTGTGACCTGCGAGATCAAAACCAATGTAATAGTACGTCCTCCTTTCCCACGCCCCAAGCAATTCTCTCCTCTAACAAACTTCTGCTACAGGTCAAAGACGAGTACGAGCTCCTCCAAGACGTATCCCACCACCTCTCCCTCCGCTATCAACGCCCCCTCGCCTCCATCGGGGTCACCCTCGCCCACTCTGCCTGCATGCTCTTCGGCGGCACCTTCGACTCCGCCTACATCCTCACCATCCACGCCCTCCCCTCCCAACTGCAACCTACAACCAACAAACGCAACGCAGCCCTCCACCAAGCCTTCATGGCCGACGCTCTCGGCGTAGCCCCAGTACGCGGCGTGGTGAAATTCATGGGCATACCGGATGAGGATCTGGCATTCAATGGCACGACGGTGCTGGGCCAGATTGAGAATTTGCAGACCGCGAGCGATAGTGCGAAGCATTCGAAGCAAAGCTCTGTTGCTGGTATGGCGCCCTTTGCACCATCACCGGTACTGAGCTCTGCCACCAACTCATCATCATATGCCCCACCACCACCAAACTCAGCTCCCCATCTAGCATCGCAACCACCCTCAGACCCACCCTCCTACCCAGCGCCCACACTCGCCCCTGCGCCTCCACCAACACTTGCGCCCGCGCCCAGCACGCGGCGTAAAAGACAAGACAGCCAAAGGGATCCGAACCGGTATCGTTTCACACCCAAGAAACTTCCGCTAAGGGAGGGCAGTCAGAGCGTGCCGTTATCCAGGGCTCCAAGTCCGAGTTTTGATGGCAGGCCGAGCTTCAGTCAGGATCCGTTTCGGAGTCCGCAGATGTCGGCGATACCTATGCCGGCGGAACCGGGAAAGAGTGCGTTGGATTGGAGGGCGGAGAGGATGAGGAATGAGAGTAGGGGTGGGAAGTTGGGGAAGAGGAGGAGTTTTTGGGGGGTTTTTGGGAAGAGGGGACAGGATGGGGGGAGGGGTGGCGAGGTGAGGTGGTGAGGACCGGGGATGGATGATAGATGGATGGAGGATATGTGTGTGTGGATGAGTATAGGGGAGGGTGATTATGGGTGGGAAGGCCTGTGTACTCTACACCATATGGGAGAGGGTGTGCATATAAGCTTGGAGTGGTTGGGTTGGAAAACAAAAGCATGGTTGGCCCGCATACAGGGAAGATCGAGAATACAGAATCGATTGCATATACACCTGGCTGTTCTTCTTGGTTTAGATTTAGAGTGGACCTCGCGTGAGTCATAAAATGAATATTGGTACAGTGCGAAGGGCAAGTTACCCTTTTGCTCGACCCCTCGTCCTTTGGCGGTTTCCGTTGCTTTATTTTTGAAGTCTGAGGTTTCGTTTGGTGAATTTGGTTCTTCATCCATCCCATCATATACGACCACCGCCCATCACCTCAGCATCAGAAGTAACTGTCCCAACCTCATCCTCCGAGCCTGTTGCAACCACGGTGGGGCAGGACTTGAAATTCATGCAAAGGCACTAGGTTAACGATCAATGGTATTGTGTACTGCAAGGCTACAATTAACAGATAGGTGTAAGGGTACTGCATAAACCATCGTCGTCATGAGCCCTCTACGCGGGGACGGACTGACTACGTGGCTTGGGGGTTTTGAATGTTTTGAATCATTGTCTGGAGTTGGATAGTTGGAGGGAGGGATGGTTAGCTAGGATGTAGAGTATAAGGAGTGAGGGTAGGAGATGTGAGGGTAGGGGAGGAGGGGGGAGTCTATTATTGGGGGATGTGGTCTGTGGAGATGCGTGAAGAGATGGAGGAGGAGGAGGAGGAGGAGGGAAAGTCGGGATGAGGGGGTGTCTTGTGGTCTGGTGATGGGTGATGGGTGATGGGTGTCGATGGTGGTGAGAATACTGTGTGTCGGGTCTGACTGATTACGCTCGTTTGCTTGCTATGCTAGTAAGGGCGTCTGCTTGCGATGAGTGATGGTAGAGATTCTTATGTTATGTAAGGAGGCAGGGGGGTTTGGATAGCGGCTGAGATAGTGGCGGATGCATTTCGATGTGTACGAGTACGATGGCCTACGCATTGGGGTTGTCGGTATGGGTTTGAGATTTTAGTAAGACTGGTTATACTGAGATTGAAGGGGAGCTGGGTACTAAGTATTCGGGATCGCCAGGACTCGGATTTTTTTTTTTGGGTGTATTTGGAGTGCTTTATGCTGTGATCGTAGGCGTGGGTTTGAACCTCGGTTTTGGATTATCACCAAATGTTTTGGACTGGCTACGCAGTTGTTGTGCTCCACGCTGTGATCGTAGACGTGGGTTGGAAGTGGGTATGCTGCATGGTGACCAAATGCTTGGTGGCGGACGTCTTGTGGTGCAATACCTAGTAGGAGCTACAGAATCGAAAAGGAAGGTCTATGGAAAGGGTGACTGGTTTGGTAGGATGGCGTAAGCAAGAGGTATAAGCGAGTTGAGTAGAATCCATGTCACACCTTCTGCTGGTTTGAGTATCTAATATTCAATAGTCTCTCATGAGCGACCAGGCTCGTTATTACAACAAACTAGCAATCTTGGGTGCCAAAACTTTCGAAGGTAGCCTCTGATCGGGCTTTCAAGCATACTATGCTCGAAATAAGGTAATTTCGGCGTGAAGAAACATGCTATAATTCACTTCACTCTTCACTATCCGGACTATAACCTCGGAAAATATTGATCTCACCGGTTCACTACCCTCACATTCAATAACAACCCACCTCTACCCACAATGAACACTAATACAGCAAGACCACCACACGACTTGCAGCAGCTACGCGAACAGCTAGACGAGGCAATCCAACGATGCGTCAGCCTCGAGGGTACGCTCAATTTCAGGAGCACCGAAAATGCCGCACTTCGACAAGTTCTTCGTGAAGAGTTGGATCGGTCGCTGGTACACTCTCCAAAACCAGATGCTCATATTCCCAAGTTTTTGCCTGACATTCAGGTAGCAAGCCAATGCACAGATCCGATCTCTCCACGCCGAGCTCATAACTACGAGAGCCAACACCCGCATTTGCGCCGACCGATTCGCACAGGAGATGGAACGATCACGCGTATGTTCACTCCACCGTCTACATTTCAACCAGTGAGAACACAACATACACTAACTCATTGCGCAGCAAACAACACTTCGAATCGAAGCATGGCACGCAGAATTACAAACCGCGGAGGCGGAGATGGATCGCCAGATCCAGCACCTCGACAACCAACGACGTCCCAGCTTCAACCTTCATGATTGTTACTACCAGCTCGGTATCACCACTTCGATAATGCTGGCTGTCTATCTGTTCTTGTTTTTGTACCCGGCTCTACGCGACTCTGCGGAAGTTCTCTTGTTGGGCAAGGTGTTGAGGATGTTGGAGGGGATACTGATGGCTTTGGGTGTTGTTGTGAGGGTTGTGTTGTGGGTGGAGGAGGGGCTACCGAGAGGAGGTGGTGAGTAGGGAGGTTTGTGTCGGGCGGTTGGTTGTGTCAGTCTGGGTTTCGGAATAGGTGGTAGTCATGAGTGCCACTCGTATCGTAATCCATTTGAGCATGATATTGGGCTTGAAGCCCACGATAGACCACCTTCTTGCTCTAGATGCCTTTGTTCTTTGGCATCCGAGTCTCACGTCTTGCGGTTGTAATCGATCCCGACTGGTACGTTGCCGTTGCGTTATAACGCTGATCAATATACTAGACGAGATAATTTCCGGCTTCATTCATTCCGACCGGCTCTTACACTGTTAGACTGGTAACAACCCCCGGTCCAGCAGCGATGGATCCAACACTTGCAGCCTCGCCTCCTCAGTGCAATGCCGTGATTATACTTGTCGAAGATACAGAAATTGAACGACATTAGCTGCGGTACGATATCAACACCTACAGGCGCAATGAAACGACACTTCGATTTGTCGCTGACTTCAAGCAGCTAGAGTCCGCTTGCTTGAACGGGAACGGATCCTACGACGAAGCAAATCAAACCGTTCAATCAAACAGCTTCATCGATTGCCAGAAGCGTTTCTTCATCGACACCCATTGCTGGATTCACGCCAGCTGCGCTGCCGACCGTGGTAAGTCTTATCCCGTTCAGCGCAGAAGTTGAGTCGCTCTTCTCACATGTAATCCTGCAGTGAAGGTACTTACAAAGCTTATATGCAATGCGAATTATCGTCTCATCATCTTCGGCACTCTAGACAAGGCCAGCTATTCGATCTTTTCACGGGCCTTTGATAGAGACTTCTCTACCCACGATCGGCCCCGCCAATGTAACGCCAGACAATTCCACCTCATGGTCAAGCTTATGAATTTGGTTTCCGAGCCTAAAGCAGCTACCATTCTAGGAACGAAGAACGAGCGGAACTGCAAAGGGAGCTGCAAGCCATGGGCCCTCAAACGATTAATCTGGCTGTCCGTTGAAGCTACTGGACTAGGCGTGGTTCTATACTTGGCGGGGATTGACAAGAGCTCTTCAACTTTGGGCGCAAGCAATATCCGAGTGTGAACTTTGCTGGTCGGATCCTTATGGTGCATGCGGTGTTCGGTGCATCTATCAAGGCTTGGTTTGGATGCTTTGATAGGGACAAGCTGGCTCGGCAGGATGACGACCACGATGATTCTGAGGATGGCTGGAGTAGGTAAGCTTTGGGTGAAGGGTGGAGTAGTCGTTTTTGGCTGTGGACCATCAAATCCGCAGAATTGAAGCGGCGCGCAACCATTTCGGAGTCACTTCCATGAGAAGATACCACAAAAAGCTACAGATTCTTCCGCACAGCACACACCTATTCCGCGGTTAAGATTGTCTTATTTTCTTGCGATTAGACAGACAAAAGTCAAATGTCTTTCCAATCAGCCAAACTGCGCTAGTCTCCGAGCGATTAGTAACTATGCAGATGTCCGAAGTCGCGCAAACAAGAACAACCCCACTTCAAAGCCTTGCTTTATCCACCTTCTTTCAATCATCTAGAAATGCTCACCAGTCATTTGCCGCTGACCTTTGTCTTCTGGAACATTTCAGGCATCTGAGCCTCATTATGGTTCTATTGTCTTGCGTAGCAGCTGGCCGCAGTGATTTCAGCCTTACAGCTGCCTTGTATTACTTCCGATTTCCGCTTTTATATCGGAAGATTGCGAACTTTGTTTTGTAAGTTATGGCTTCTAAACTTGACGGCTGCCCTTCTGGGGGTTATCGAGAGCGTTTGAGCTACTTCAAAGATGCTGAGGCCGATAAGAACGAGATGATTGTTGTAAGCTGGATTTTTCAGGCCTGTGCTACCATCGGCAGCTTACCATGAGTGATGATAGGAGCTCATCGACAACCTGGAAATAGCTCGAACGGAGTGCAGACAGACTTCGTTGGACTTGGAGCGCGAGCGTGTTGTGTGCCGCAGTCTTCAAGGTCGTAATGAAGAACTTGAGACATTGACTGTATGAGCCATTCTGGTACCTTTATCACGCTTTCGGCTTTTCGCTGACAAAAGGCCAGCGTGCGCAGAATGGTCGAGGTTTTGCGCTGGTGCTGATTGACGCCGATGCCGATGACTATATCGTAAATCACACTCCAATTTAGTTTTCTCCACCTTCTTCCAATGACCTCTCGCTAACAACATCGGCTACCCAGTTTCAAGAGAGATTCCTCAACAGAAACGAGGCTGGTGGCGTCGAGGCTGCTGATGAGCTGCGTGGCAGGGTCAAAGAGTACCTGAGACAAATCAAGGTGGACGTCGACAATACCGACATTGTCTTGAAGGCTTACTCAGGTATCAAAAATCTTAGTGCAGCCTGTATCAGAAATGGTAAGATGAAGAACGGTTCTAATTTGAGCTCGTTTGCACATGGCTTCAATCAGCGCCAGGGGTTGTTTGACTTCGTCGATGTTGGTCCCGGGAAAGAAGGAGCCGATAACAAGATTCGAGGTATGTCGTATGAATAGAAGACTAAAAATTATAGCATTCCACTGACCCTTTCACAGAGTGTCTCAGCTTTTTTGTCGGAAATTGGCAATGCAAGCACATTATCCTGGGTGCTTGTCATGATAGCGGATACGCCCAGTTTCTGGGCAGGTTTGCCGCCGATGCTGCAATCCGAGATCGTATCACACTACTTCGTGGGGTCAATTTGCATACAAGGATTGCTGCGCTGGGTTTTCAGAAGTTCCTCCGGCTCGAAACCGTCTTTGCGCCTCATGGTCTTCCTGCTGTTCCAGTCACACGCTCTCCACCGCCCGCGACATCTGGAGCGACGTCTGGACAAAATCTTAGAGCGAACGAGGACATCAACCCTGCTCCCCTCTCTGACAGATTCGGAGCTGTCATACGTGATGAGGCTGGGAAGCGCTTGGACAAGAAGCTAAAGGTCGATATCAACTCTGGGTATCTCAACGTGCTCCGCGAAAATAAATTGTGCGCGTACTACCACCTGCGTGGCAGGTGTAACGGTGGCTGCGGCAAGAACCATGTTCCCGCACCACTTAAAGCCAAGGAGTTTGATGCTCTGTGGTATTTTGCCCGTGGCGGACTCTGTTACAAGACTAGGAAGGGGAAGGATTGTGATGATCCAATGTGTGTCTACCGACACGAGGAGGGATGTCAGCTTGGATCTGGGAAGGTTTGACTATTGGTAGCTTGCCATTTGTTGGGAGGGGTTGAGCCTCTTGTTCGTCTGGACAGCGGCCAGCCTCTAATGGGCCGGTGATCGTCCGGTCTCAACTTGAAGTCTCAGAAAGACTGGTTCCCCACATAGCTCTAGTGACTAGTTCATATGTTATACGGCAGATTCAAATTGACTCTTGGTTACATAATTTTCAAGCGAGCATCTAGTGCAGATTTAGCGGAGATAGTACTGTTCGGGGACCCTTAGAGACACACAAATCCCTCTACTCGATTTCATCAAGTTCTTCATCATCGAATTCTTCCCGACTGATACGACAAGGCTGCAGATGCGACAATAGGCTTGTCATAGAATCTATGTCTACTAGCCCCACATCTTTACATCGAACATTATGCTCAACTTCACAAAGCCGCCGATAGTCGATACGTACCTGCGGCGGCAGCACTGAAGAAGGATGGCTTGCATTGACCTGAATAGGTGGCTTGACCATGCCAGTCTCTCCTGGCAATGCTGGTGGGGGCATACTGCCGGTAAAGATGATGCCATAGTTCTCTTGGTCTGGTTGCTGGGAGCAACCTTGGAGATTGAGCGTGCTGACTGGTCTACGACACAGATCAGCGAAATGCGTCCTGCAATATATGGCGTCTTACAAGCAGTAACTCGATCGGACACCTTCATGGACGACCAGAAATCTCCGAACAGTGGTAGGTCCGGTGTATGGACCTGTGCATACGTTTGCATACATCATGCGAGAGTGTCGGTCCTCTTCTATGCTTGATTCGTCGTCAGCGACTGCGGGCGTCCCTGACACTGTTCCTTCTACGGTCCAAAGCATCATGAAGACCTGTCCGACACGGAAAAAGTCCCTGGCGTCCTGGCGACTACGCGATCTAAAGGCTGAATCACGGTATGAGTTTTATGTTCTTTGCGAATCTTCACTGATGTGCAAGTTGACTTGCCTGGATCGTTATACCTTGTCCCGCCACTTTTCAGGCCTATGTGTTCGAAGACTACGAGGTCGTTGTTCCAGTTGGGAGTAGGGATACTGCCTTCGTCCTCTAAAGTGCAGTCGGAGCCCAATTCCTCCCGTTGCAGAGCAGACCTCGACTTTTGAGGCTGAGCAATAAAACTGCGCAGATTATCAGTATCTCGCAACGTACGAGGCGGAGACTGTTATTTACTAGCACGCAGTCGAGAGGAGTACATTGATCGAAAGCAATCTCAACTGAAGCACGTCTCGTAACGCCTTCACATCATCTTTCTTCTGAAGACTCCACCCCATCTTCCGCCAGCTATCTTTCACAGAAGAGCCGGTGCCACCGCCTCCACTCAAGCTCCGTCGATACTTTTCGGTCTTTTCCAAGAACACCTCCATAGGTACTTTCGCGCTGTCGACCTGATGCTTCAAGGCATTGATTGTCGATTGATTCAATTGACACGCTTCTTTCATTTGCTCTACTTGTAACAGTGTTCTGTGCACGCAGCTCAGGTCTTGAATCAGTTGCTGGTATTCCATGCTCGAGCCGCTGCTTTCGGAGAGCGCTAGGACGAGCTTGTAGGCAAGGTTGGCAGCAGCGACGAAGTCGCCAGCAGAGAAGCCGAATGACATGGCTGACAGGCAGTCTCTTGAGTCGGATATACGGGCCCAAATGTATACGCAATCATATTCAAAGCTGATCAATGCTTTGCTGCTGCTGAATGGAACTCATCCCAAAGCCAGGGCTGCGGTGGACAGCACCGACGGAACAGCGCGTCTTAGTCAACAGCTGCGCAGCTGAAAACATGAATAGTACACTTACCATCGCCAACTCGACGGTGGGATTATCAGTTGAGGTTTCTTGGTACTTGGCGGCCAAGACACAATCGAGACCATTAACGTACTTATTTTGCAAGATGATCGACACACTAGCGTTATTCTCTTAACCCCGGCCGTAAACAAAGCATCACGTCTTCAACAACTTCAACTGTGCGCCTTGCATCATTGCTTGAGAGCCAGCGAGATGACAGACCCAAGCAGACAAGCAGACGCGTTGCTCACTGAACACTTTCAATACACACCACTTGTGCGCGTTGAATATTGCTAAGCCATTCACAATGCTTGCTAACGATTGCGCAGTCCCTCATTGACGACATAATTAATGCCGTGAACACAATCATCTACCAAGCTATTGAAGCGCTGGAGAACGGCCTTCTACAAATACCGCCACGATCGCTTGGCTTTGCGCGCGATCATTCCTCCACGACTATTTCGGTACCTGACGCTGATGGAGATGGCAATACCGAATACCCCGAGGCTACTGCAGAGATTGAAAATGGCGTCCATCAGCTGGAGACGCTGCTGGAATCCACGGTGGACAAGTCTTTCGACAAGTTCGAAATATATACGCTGCGAAATATCTTGACTATACAGGATGATTTGGCGCCGTGGATGAGGTTGGGTCATTACGAAGTACGTTTCACAACCCATTCTCTACACCTGCCTTTCATTCAGAAGGAGATGCTATAAAGTGGAAGAATCTCTAGCTGACCATTCGTTCATAGAATCTCCAACTCCCCATCTCCACCACAGCACCGACACCCGAATCCATCCTCCTTCTCCGCCGCAAACTCCAGGAGACTCGTAAACTGAACCACGCCCTTCACTCCACACATGCCCGCAACGCCGCTCTGATACCACAGCTCAACGCAATCCTCTCTCCGTCCACCACCACCGACGCATCTTCCCTCGCCTTCTTGACTTCACCTACGAATCCCGCGGCCCAATCCCTCAATCTCTCCTTCTCACCCTCATCCAAAGACTCGAAACCGCTCACAACGAACGCACAATTCGCTGCTTCGCAGTTACCTGCTTTACGGCAACTGGTGGCAGAGCTAAGGCCGAAGATGCAGAATTTGAGAGACGGAGCTGGGGAGAGGGTAGATTGGGAGAGCAAGAGAGAGGAGCGGAGAGCCTACATTGAGGGTGGTGCTAGGAGGATTGTTGGCAAGGGTGCAGCCGAGGGCGAGGAGGTGGGTGGAGAGAGGAGACAGAAGGAGGAGGTGGAGGGGTTGGAGAGGCTTGTGACTGGGTTAGATAGGGGAAGGGGAGAGAGGATGGAGGAGTGAGATATGTGGAAATTTGAGCACGGCGCCTTGGTGGCTACGAAGAAGCTTTAATGAATAGATGTGGTTTATGGAGGTTGTACAGAGGGAGCTGGTGTCTTGGGTATCTATGCAATTTCAACAATTTTGACCAGTGGCCGTCATCGCGCCATCCGTCCTCGCTTCGCTCAGATCATGCAATCATAACAGCCGTAACAGTCGGTAAGGATCATCTCAGCATTTTCCGCCCTCCAATCATCACGATTTCCACGGTCGTGCTGATACATTCGCATCGTGATCTCGTGAGGCCAGATTCCCAGCTCAATCAAGGAGAGCTTTCTTCTTTGGCGACTTCTTGCACGCGATCCCCTTTCTCATACGCTTCGTCGGGCCCTCCTCCCCATCCTTCATCTTCCTCTTAGTCCCCTCTCCCATGCTACCGTCCTCATGAGCAGACGCCTCTCCTTCCTCCACGACAGACGTCTCACCTGCATACCCGCTATCGTCATCAGGTATGGTCACAGCCTCCGTCATCGCCCCGCTGCTCTCCTCACCCTCATCAGTCATCTCGTCCTCGGTAGTCGTATCACCCACATCTTCAGGATTCTTCACGACAATTATTTCGAGTTTCGACTTTTTGATGATGCTCTTCGTCTGCTTCCACCGCACACGGAAATTCTTGCTATTGAGCCTCACACTCCAGCACTGCCCAACCGCATTCTTCCCCTGTTCTTTCTGCACCGCGTGAATTTTCTTCCTCAGATCTCTGAGAGCATTCATTGTATTTAGTCGTATCCCGCACCCATCCGACACATTCTTCCCATAGCCTTTTGACGTGAACAGACAAGCAATCCAATAATCACTCATCCATTCTCCTCTTGAGCCAGAATCGGCAGTCACCGAGGAGGTGCTAGGCGGGATCAGGAGTGCAGTGCCGACGAGATTGGACTGGTACTTCGCGAGCTTGGTCTCGGCGGGAGGCGTGATGCAGTGAAGGTGGTAGTGGGCGTATGCGCGTGGGTAGCGCTTTCGCATGGCGAGGGCAACGCCAGCACCCCATGCGCCCTTGGTGTTACATGCATCTTGAGATTGGCGAGTCAGTGGTGCTTGGCAAAGGGGTGGGAGAGGGTACGTACGGATTAGTATGCTGTTTCGAGGTGCGTCGAAGATGTCTGCTATTTTCTCATCGATGATGGGCATTATTGATAGTGTATGGCTGTCTTAGAGATATTTGTAGGCTGTTCAATCTGTATCGACGATTATAAAGTCAAGACTGCAGTTCAAAAGATGACGTTGAGAGGGCAAAGAGCCGGTGAAGATGTCCATGGCTGAGTTTAGTGCCAAGCTTAGTTGTCACTTCCTGAAATACTTCCTCCATCTTCTGCATAAACCCTCCGGGCAGGAGCCATCGTCACACTGCTTCGATAGGGCACTTCCGGATACTGCAACGATGTTGACGCTAGGTTGCGATGTACCTGAGATCTACTCGACACACTTGGCGATAGCTTTGCTGGTGAACCTTCCCACGCTAGTCCTTCCCCGCATATCTCTCGTCTTGCATTGCCTTTCTCGAGCATAGTCGTTGTGCAACTCGCGTCTTTCACTGGTCCGTTTCTCTTCTTTGCAGATATCTCTATGCTTGATGCCGTCATTTGGTAACAGTGATTTCTCTTTACCCTGGGCTTTAGCCAATAGAAGAATTCACCTAACAACCGTCCGCACCCAACAACCGTCCAAATATCCTATATCTCAGTAGTAACACGAGATGATAAGAAGTGTCTTATATTAAACTTACCCTAAATTATAATCCGAACAACTTTTATATATAAATTTTCTACGTAAAATAACCTTTTTAAAATAATGTTTAAAACGATTAAGTTAGCCCTATAAGGCCGGACGGTTGCTGGGTGTGGACGGTTGAGGGGTGAACTCTTCTATGTTGTGGAATCCCGACGGCGGTGTTTCCGTCTCTCTTTCTTCTTCTTATCGTCCGCCGCTCTACGTCCATCTTTGTGCTCGAAGACCTCCCTAGCTTGTAAAAATGGCTACGTCTCAGTTCAACTATGCTGGCGACGACGACACCAAGCTCGCGCAGCACATTTCCGATACCTCTCTCGAAAATGCGCCGACCGCGACCAGGAGCAAACGACAGCCACCCGAGCTCATCAGGGACCTGAGCCCGGAAGAGCGCGCAGGTCTCGAGAAGAAGTTGATACGCAAGATTGACACGAGACTGCTCCCAATGATCATCTTGATGTATATCATGAATTATCTCGACCGCAATAACATCGCGGCAGCGCGCTTGGCAGGATTGCAAGACCCGAAGTCGAAAGGTGGCATCGATCTCACGAGCACAGAGTATCTGACTGCTCTCAGTATTTTGTTTGTAGGATACCTGCTGATGCAAATACCATCAAATCTATTCTTGAACAAGATTGGGAAACCAGCGCTATATTTGCCTACGGTCATGATCGTTTGGGGTATAATATCTGCTGCTACGGCTGGTGCGCAGAGCTATGTTGGCTTGATTGCTATTAGATTCTTCCTTGGATTCGTTGAAGCTGCGTACTTTCCCGGATGTCTTTTCTTCTTGTCGTCGTGGTACACCAGAAGAGAGCTAGGATTCAGGACCGCCCTACTGTACTCGGGCTCCCTTTTGTCGGGCGCCTTCTCAGGGTTAATCTCTGCCGGAATCACTAATGGCTTGGATGGGGCACAAGGTCTACGTGCTTGGCGCTGGCTTTTCATTATTGAGGGCGTCATTACGATCTTCATTGCCGTGTGTGCCTACTTTACGCTACCAAACTTTCCCAGAACGACGACCTGGCTCACGGAGAACGAGCGTCAATTGGCTATTTGGCGTCTTGATGAGGATATTGGAGAAGACGATTGGGTCTCTTCCGGCCAGCAGACCTTCTTCCACGGGATGAAGCTCGCTTTTCAAGATATTAAGATGTGGATCCTGGTAGGATCGGTTAATTCCTTATCGTTGGACATTCACTAAGGAGAGGCAGATGGCCCTACTCTTTGGCTTTGTAGCAGCTGGCACGGTCACGAACCTCTTCCCCACGGTCGTTGCGACACTAGGCTACTCAGACGTCATCTCTTTACTTCTCACTGTTCCCCCGTATGTACTAGCGGTGATCACATCCTTCTGCAACGCCTGGCATGCGGATAGAACAGGGGAGCGTTACTTTCATATCACGGTGCCGCTGTACTTTGCAGTTATTGCGTTCATTATCGCTGCAACGACGACGAGTATTGGACCAAGGTACTTTGCCATGATGCTGATGCCGGCTGGAGTCTACACTGGCTACGTGGTGGCTTTGGGATGGATCTCGAATACGCTGCCTAGGCCACCAGCGAAGGTAGTCTCTCTTTTTCGACAGCCTAGAGGTTTGGCTGACGCTTGACTAGCGCGCCGCAGCCCTGGCTGCTATCAACGCTGTCTCGAATTGCTCGTCTATCTACGCATCATACATGTACCCAGAGGGTGCAGGACCGCGCTTCAGTGAGTTCTTCCAATACCTTCAAAATTGAAAGCAAATGCTGACATCATCAGTTGTTGCCATGAGCGTGAACTGTGTGATGGCCTTCCTGGCCATCTGTATGGCTACCTTACTTCGATTTACTCTCGTCAGTCTTAATAAAAAGCTTGACCGTGGCGAGCCAGTCAAGGGCGCTGTGGCAGTGGGTGAAGGGGTGCCAGGAGAGGCAGCGCAGAGGGGGTTCAGGTTTGTTTTGTAGCAGTGTGGGGATCCTCTACCTCCCTCCAACTCCTTTCCGAGTGACTCATGGCCTATCTATCGGTCTTTTTCTCTTGCAAGCTTTTCCCTCAATGCTTTCTTCTCCTTGCGCCTACATCAATTACTAGCGCAAGCTACCCTACTCCGCGAGAAGATTTGCGACGATATTTCTTCCTATCATCTACACCGACTGACCGACCAGTTGTGAGATTCTGTGATCCATCATTCCTACATTATTGCTGACTGTACTTGTTGCTATCTGGTTGCCTTCTCGGAGATCGCGTTCGGACTTCGGGCTCTGCAATGACTTGACTGTATGAGAGGCACCTCCGCTCTCATACCCTCTTAGCATACACGTCGGCCATACTTACTACAAGAAAAAACAACAGCGAACATAATTAGCCACCCTGACTCCAAAATTATCCTATGCACAGGCGCAGACCAAGGCCTCGGGTTCGAAGTCATCTACGTCTCTGCGCTGCGCGATCCATCCGCGATTTATATACTAGCATGTCGAAACGTCGCTGCGGGCTATGAAGCTGTGAAGAAACTAAGGGAAATGGATGTTAAGGCTGCGTTGGAGGTTATCCAGCTGGATATTACACAGGATGAGCAGATTGACGCGGCGGCGGAGTGGGTGAAGGACAAGTTTGGGAGATTGGATGGTGGGTGATCATTTAGTTTGATACTCACGTCGGATGATCTCCTTACTGAAGAGAATGATTAGTACTCATCAACAATGCCGGCATCTTCGCCAGAGGAGCCAACTCTGGAATGTCTCTCCGGGAATCCTACAACAACGTCCTCAACGTGTGAGGATGTATGTGGTGCAGCCGGTATTGTTGAAGACTGCGTTTACGAGGTATATGGAGGGGGGCGGAGGTGATGTTTAGGTTGGCGTTGGATGGGGAGGGTAGGTTTGAGGGAGGAACTTATGTAAGACACTTCCACGACTCCTTCTTCCCCGCTTTGTGCCTTATCCGACGTCATACGACTTTGCGAAGGAGTAAAGCTGTGGATACTTGATCTACGATGACTACTATGCGAACTTCTGCGCTCGTCTTTCGTCCTAGAAGTACAATTGCTGACTCAAAATGGTGCCAGTGGGAATTCGAGGGCGGGGAGATGCGTGCATCATAGTAGGTGGAGCATAATTCTACTCAAAACAGTCTATCTACTGATTCCATCAACCTCTTTCAGCCGTTGAACTTTCGAATCTTGCTTTTCGCAATAGACTGTCGGAAGGGGACTGCCCCGCTTCGGATCAAAGCTTCCAATCAAGGTATTGGGGCAAGTCGCGAATGGCTACCAGAATATGCAATGCAAATAGCTTGCAGGCCCAATTTGTGGCATCTCCGAGTACTTGCGCTGTCCAAATTCGACCTTGTATTATGTCGTTTTCAATTTCAACAGTAAACCTTGTTTTTGTCATCCACCCAAAGCTGTACTGATCGTGCGATCCTCAACATGAAGTCATATTTCATCAACAAAACGAGAAGGAAACGCAGCATACCTGAACCAGACGCTCATTCCGATAAAGTGATTGATCTACAAGGCTGCATGGAGCTAGATAAGTGATCCTTGATGGGCGGGGTTATCTCAATTGAAATCGTCGTCACACTTTCTCGTCCTTAATTATTCGAGTAGATGCGCATAGCGGTAGGAAATCAGGTGAAGGGAGTAATAACGATGGAGCCCAAGCAAGATGATCGTGGCACTGCCATCACCAGCGAACCATCGAGTGAGAATGAGGTGGCCATAGAGGAGCCAATTCCTTCCCTTTGGCACAAACAAAGGTGGGCAGAGAGCATCGTGAAGGAGTAAGTCAGATTCACGCGTTAGTACTTTTCCATCCTCACTGACAACATCGATTAGTGAAAGCGTTGAAAAATCGAGAGAAAAGCTGGCTCGGCGGGTCTCTATTTTCTTGTCACAAGCTGACCCAACCGAGAGGAATCGACTCGAGCATGGCCGTGCGCAATTGACTGAAGCACTCAACATAGCGCAAGCCGAACAAGTAAAGATGTACCCCGAACCACTCCCCGAGTCGGAACAAACACGACGCCGAGTACTCCACGCAAAGATTGAGGCTGGCTATCGAGCGTTCTCGGATGCGGCATACGAGTATTCAAAAATCATGGATATGTTCGTTGGTCAGGCACCGGAGTACGTTGGCCTGGCCTGGGGCGCAATCAAACTTGTTCTTCTTGCCCAGGTCAACCACACAGAGCTCAAACAAAACGTTAAAGAACACATGGAACGAATCAAGTCCAAGTTTGAGATGATTGATCATTTGACGGCTTATATGCCCAAGAAGAACCTCGTTGCATCTGTTACGAAAGCATATGAACTGTTTTCTCGCTTCCTGGCCAAGTCCATCAAATTCTATTCGAGGAACATATTTAGTAGGTTGCGAGCCAGAGCTTCCTCCTCAGTTCGTACTAATCGAGCTGCCTAGAGGCGGGAATGACGGCACTCTCTAAGCCATGGAAAATCAGTCTACAATGCTTGGTCGATGCGATTGATCAGGCGTTCGTGGACATTCGAGATATTTCGCACTACCATGGCCTACTAGAAGGACATGCAAATCTTGCCATGAGCCGTGAGAGCCTCAACAACGGCCAGAAGAGCATCGCGATGCAAGAGCGCTCTCTCGAAAGACTATTTAGCTTGGAGCAAAAGATCGAGGAGGTTCACGCAAATTTTGTACGTTTTCCCAAAGAACACGATGTTCAACAAACAGCAGATTTTATTAGGCAGCGCGTGGACGAGAGTTTTGAAGAAGCAGAGCGGTCCCCCACATCCACTCACCTGAGTAAAGTAGAGAATGAGGACGACCGTGAAGAAAGTGTGACTTCGACAGATTCGATGAGCCTAGACTCGTTATGTAACGATGTCTTCATCGAGCTTCGAGACTTCCGTCTGAACCTATCAAGGCAGACCGTCGCCATTGAAGAAAGCGCAGACTTGCACGAACATAAAGCAAGACAGAAAAACCTGCTGAGAATGGAGAAGGTCCTGGCATGGGTCGAAGCCGAATCCTCGCAGCTTCTGTGGATCAACGGAAACAACGTCCTCCGCAGGTCGGAATTCAGTATCTTGTTCGCGACCCCACTTCTGGTCCTTGGGGAGGGCAATCATGAGTCGACCCTGGTACTACGCCACTTCTGTGCTGAACATACTTCACAAGAGGTCAAGCACTGTCGTCTATTGGTGCAAACCCTCATTTTCCAGACACTCCAGCGATATCCTCATATACTATCAAAGAGAAAGGCATCACTCAATCGAGAATGTATGACCAGGATGTCTACGCTCTGGGACCTGTTCCTTGGGTGCCTCAATGATGCCGCTGCTAGTTGCACTTTCATTGTCATAGATAGTATCGATAGCTTGGGCAAAGGTGCAACGACAGACGATGAAGATGCTAATGTTCTGATAGACAAGATGAACAGCTTGGTCAGATCCGGTAAACAGCTGGTAAAGATCTTGCTAACAGCGAGTCTTGCAAAAGAAGCGGCTACCTCTTCGAACAATTCAATGGCGCTAACAACCTCGAGTCGTAAGGCAACCATACCGAACGCTAAAGATGATCCAGCGATTGTATCACAAAGGCTCCTGAGATTCCAAGAGAAGCGCCGTACCCACGTTACCTTTTCCGAACTAGCGATGCTGTACATTCCAAATACGACTGTCTACACTGTCCAAGATGGGCATCTTCGAGCCTATGTCGTGGCTGAGCTCAGTGGCATGGATTGGGGTACGGATTCCTACGGTTCCTTACGTTTGCGAGTCTGGAATATCGACCATGATGGTAGGAACATAGCGAGGCGGTACCGCGACCTTAAGATTCCGCAGTTTGGTGCCGAGAGAGCGATTGAGAGCTTGACGTACGTACCAACTGGATATCTGGCAAATGAGACGGAGCAGCGCCAAAGCATCATTGCTCGCGGACAAAAGTGGTGGGAATATAGTGTTGGAGTACACCATGTCACCGTTGGTGAAGGAACACAACAGGTATGTTTGTTCTCATGAAATTTCCGAAGGAACACAGGTGGCGTTGCCGAAAGTTGTCATCTCTTTGGACGAGGAAGAGATTCTCGTAATCAGCATAAAGCTACAAGCCAGCAACGAGGACTCATCATCTGGTTCTCATATGACTCATCATCTCGCCAAGATTTGAGCTCTTGAAGCAAACACTGGTCAATAGATCGGGGCTACGACATTCAAGCGTTTCATTGCAGGACCATTTTGCTTGAGATAGGATGTGAGCTGTGCTAACAGCACCGAAAAGGCAATAATCGACCAACAGAGAAGAGTGCCGACTGCCGATCACAAAGATTTCCAAGGCGTATTCTCAGTGAGCTCCAAAAAGACGCTGAAATCGCTTCATAAGAGTCTTTGTCCTCACTACATCAGCGCATTTATGGTGCAACAACTTAGCTGGAGTAAGTCATTAGAGCAGTAAAGATTGATAGAAGCTGACTCAAGGTAGGCGATGTTGAAGTTGGGAGCATTTCAACTGTTTGTCGTAGCTACAGCGCACTCGAGTCGCTGGTACTTCCTGACGGGCACAAGAAATCTTTGAGGGCTCTTTGCTGTACCCCGATCGGGCCGCCTCTTTTACGTTTCTCAGAGCCCAGGGAATTGAATGAAATGAGTGGATGTGTCAATACAAGAGCCGCCAAGTCTATCATTCTATTCTATGGCCCTTCTGGGACAGGAAAGACTACCACCGCTAACGCCATCGCTCAAGCTATGGGGAGATCACTATTGCACTTAGTCATTGGATCGGTGGCGGGAAGTCTCCAGGAATTCACGACGGCCATTACAAGCTACTTTAAGATGGCACAAGACTGGGGTTGTGTGTTGTTACTTAGTAAAATTGAATATATGCTAAGAGGGAATGACAGCGACAATGAAAGCAACTTCCGACTCGATATTTTACTGAGAGCTATCGACCAATACACCGGGGTCCTTCTTTTGGAAGTGAATCGTCAATTTGGCGAGCATGACACTCTTTTGACCCGCGTGCATTTAAGGGTGTATTTCCCTACAACGACTAGAGAAACGGCAACAGCATTATGGATGTCGATCTTGAAAAGATCAGAGTCAGAAAATCAGGATCTCAGGTTCGACGTGCCTGACATCATGAGATTCGGCGAAGGGGAAGAGGAAATATCAGACATGAACGGCCGACAAATGGAGAATTTGTTTGCGACCGCGATTCAATTTGCCAGATTTAAGCCAGAGGAATCAAATCGCGACTTCGGCTTAAAAGTGCCCCCGTGCGTATCTGCCACATCATTCAAGGACGTTGCCGTATTGAAGGAGTCAGCCGTAAAAGGGGACTATACGACCCTCGAATTAATGGAGACAAGAGCACGAGAAGCCGAACGGGGAACCGCAGGTGCTCTTTCTCAGCATTCAGACAATCAAGAATCCATGCAATTATTGCAGGAAGGCAAAGACTTTGAAAATATCGTTACGATAGATACTTGAGCTTGGCTGCGGCGGGCCTGGCCAGACAAGAAAGAACGAGGGAAATTTAGTGACGACGACGAGCTTGAGGACAAGAAAGACGGCAACATGAGAGAACAAGATAGACCTAGATAGATGGAAGGAGCTTGGCGAGAAGATAAAAGAAGGCGGAATAGACAAATACGTTAGAAACTACGTGAATACTACGTGAGTTTGAGCAACTAGAGGAGGACGAGGTGTTGGATGACACGGTCAGGGACGTTCGTGTCGGCAGCAAAGACATCTGGAGGGCAGTCTTAGACGGTATAGCAGAGATAGGATACCGAGTTGCAGATACTATGTTCAAGTCTATGGATACGGTAAGTGCGAGTGGAAATGCTGTCTTTTACATGAACGCTGTACCTTTCAATTCCAAGCCTCGCAGGTATTGATATGTGGCGGATGCAATGCAAGTGATGTTTGGCGAAAGGATAATACTGCGCGAATTCGAAGAAATCAGTATGAAGGTTGAATAGGACCGGATCGTGATTGGAGAAGGGTGGGTTTTGAAGATTTGTGCGCAGAACAGTAGCATGGATTTGGTTGAGGTTGCTAAGAGGTAGCCTCATTTGTTTGATGTTGTGCACCGAAAGCCGTCCTTATTCCACGCCAATCACTAGTCTCTACTTTGATGGAAAAGCCAGAGCTCGGCGCAAAAAAAAGAAATTCCTTGCTTTCATGCTGCCGCATTGGGCGTGGAGAGTGGACCTTTGTCGCGGCAACAGGACAAAGCGCCCACCGCATTCAGCAAGTGCATTTTCCATGCTTCAAGAGCACACCTTCCCGTGATCTCTCTGCAGACTCTACGCAATCTTCTCCTTACTGTCACTCAATTTCGAAATTGTTCAATATCCCCCCACCATGTATACCCAGATTCTCCTCATCACCACTACCCTCCTCGGCCTCACCACCCAAGCGCTAGCGCAATACTCCAAACTCTCCGCCGACGCCGCGTCCCTCGCAGCCAAAAACAGCGTCATCGGCAACGCTGTCTCCGCCTGGCAAGCCACCGAAACCATTATTGCCAGCGCCGCAATCCAGTCTCAAAACCAAGCGTATGTCGAGGCACTCATCACCGGCTCTACCGCCGTCCTCCCCGGCTATCTGAACCAACTCCCAAGCTCATTGCGCCAACCTGCTAGCTCGCTCCTGGAAGCTGAGGCCGGTGTGGTCGTGTCAGACCTGGCGCCTGCGTTGGGTGGTGCTGCGACGACTACTACAATTTCGAGCAGTGGAGGGACAATCACGAATTCTGGAACGAGCAAGACGAGTACTTCGACCAGCGGGACTTCAATGTCTAGCAGCTCTACTCTGACGACTTCTACTAGCTCTGGCAGCAAGAATGGCGGGGTTCAGCCGACTGGAGTTTTGATGGCGGCTGGAGCTGCTGGAGCTGGTGTCATGGGCGTGATGGCTATGTTGTGATGGCATTGTAGAAGGCGACTGCTGATTGGGGCCTGTGGATGTTGATTGATCTGGGGAATACTGTGGGTATGGTCGCAAGGTAGAGCCTTAATTGACTGTGCGACAATGTTGGCATTAAAATCGTATATACGGCTCCTCTGAGACTACAGAACCTCACCCACATTGCAAGACTGACATTCGTCCACACTGACTCCCATTCCCTTTGTTGGCATTCTAGTTGACGCATTTGAAAACGTTTACATTCTTGCTGTTTCCGGCTACCTGGACACACATGCTCCCACAGAAGCCACGGGTGTCAAAATCACATGGTCAAAGGGCTCTTTTGGCCTGCAAAGCGTGCTTTGCCGCGAGTGGTTCTGCGGATGTAAAGGTCGGAGATTTCAGAGCAGTGATGGTATTTACGGCAAGATCTGCCGAGCGATTACCGAGGTTCGGGCCGACGATGAATTTACTTATTTAGAGTACCTTAGGTAAGGTAGCTTAGCTTATCAATTTGCCACTCTTGGCTGCCATGGCGTGGTTCAGCTTTCCACAGCCTCGATGCCTGAGATGACTCTTTAATATCCCCTTGAATCCGCATCGCCCGCTCCCTCATTCTTCACTCCTTACAGCGTTCACTATGCCTGGTACCGCGCTTCCTACAATTGCGACTGCCAATGTGGCATCTCACAACAACGAAAAGTCCTGCTATGTCACCATTGGCGCCAATGTCTACGATGTAACAAAGTTCATGCCTGATCATCCGGGAGGAGGAGACCTGATACTGCAATATGGAGGGAAGGATGTCTCGAAGATTCTGGTCGACGAGTTGTCACACAAGCACTCTGAAGCCGCCTACGAGATCCTGAACGAGAGCCTAATTGGCTTCGTAGCCAATGAAGTCGTCATCGACGCGGTGACCGCGCACGACTGCCCTGAAGACATTGTACCAATGCTGCCGAATAAAGAGGGAATGGCTGCGCTGAAAGCAAACGGTGCCGCTGGAGAGCTTACCGCTGCAAAAGAGGTCTTCGCTGCAACAGGGCTCTCGTGCGCAGAGGATCTGAAGAAAGAGACGGACCTCAACGCGGATTTCAAGACACACAAATTTCTGGATCTGAACAAGCCTCTGTTGATGCAAGTGTGGAATAGTGGCTACAGCAAGGCTTTCTATCTTGAGCAAGTTCATCGGCCACGGTATTACACAAAAGGAGACGGATCCGCCCCTCTATTTGGAAACTTTCTGGAGCCGCTGAGCAAGACGGCGTGGTACGTCATTCCGACAGTATGGCTGCCGCCAGTTGCGTATGGATCATACTTGGCGTACCAAGGCCTCCCATCATTCTTCCAGACCGCCGCGTACTGGCTCATTGGGCTCTTCCTATGGACGCTTGTGGAGTACGGACTGCATCGGGGCCTGTTTCATGTCGATAAGTAAGATGCTTCTTGATGGTGTCCCCTCGAGTGTTGCTAACATACCTAAGATACCTACCAGATAATCGAATCGGCATAACAGCTCATTTCCTCCTCCACGGCATCCACCACTACCTCCCTATGGACAGATACCGCCTCGTCATGCCTCCTACCCTCTTCGTCGTGCTCGCAACCCCTTTCTACAAGCTCGCCCACACGATTTTCTTCTATGATTGGTACGCAGCAACAGCTGTGTTCTGTGGAGGGATCTTTGGCTACATCTGTTACGACTTGACCCATTACTTCTTGCACCACAAGCAGTACGTCTAGCACATATGAGCCATTGTAACTCCAATACTGACTAGCCTGCAGACTGCCATCCTTTTACAGACAGCTCAAGAAGTACCATCTCGAGCACCACTACTCAGACTACGAGAACGGGTTTGGCGTTACCAGCCGGTTCTGGGATACAGTCTTTGGCACCGAGCTCGGAGTTGCTAGAGCAGCTATGGCTGCATAGGCTCTCATATTTCTCACTGTGGATATGACACCTAATACTTGACTTGCATGGCGAGGGCGTCTTTGGGGCATCTCTGAACAGGAGGAGCTTTGAGAATTAACATTGTGAATACCTGATCATTGTGTCGTTCTTGTATATGTATGCTATTAGAGTGCGTGTACAATGGATTCGTCCACCCGCGAGCACTGCCTTACATGTATAGTTGTGCTGGCCACTGTCATTGGAGCCTTGAATCGAACAATATCCTGCCCTATACCCTATATTTGCCGAGAACATTGCCTGCAAGGTAATGCCTAGTATTACTCAATGCTATTCGTCCGGTCTTAGTCAAGATCATGCTTTCCTCAGCCATCTCATCCTCCTGGCAGTGCTTGAGCACAGCAACCCCTGGAAACTCAGTTGGCTGTGAGGCCTTTCAGCTGAAACGTGCCAACCGGGGCTGAATGCACAGCAACGCTGCACAGCCATCATCTTTGGGCTCCGTGACTCAGCAATACAAAGTAGAAACCGACTGCATAGATACAGGGTCACGAGGGAATCAACAATAATGGGAGGATATTCTCGATTGTTTTAGCAATTGGGAGCGAGTGGTAAGGCACGTCATTAAATTGGCCCCCACCAAAGCGCCCCCACCAAAGCGCTCACTAAAGCGCTCACCAAAGCGCCCCCACTAAAGCGCTCAGTAAAGTATCCCTACCAAAGCGCTCCCTAATAAAGCGCTCACCAAAGCGCTCACTAAAGTATCCCCACCAAAGCGCTCACTAAAGCGCCCCTACCAAAGCGCTCACCAAAGCGCTCACCAAAGCGCTCACCAAAGCGCTCACCACAGCGCTCACCAAAGCGCTCACCAAAGCGCTCACTAAAGCGCTCACCAAAGCGCTCACTAAAGCGCTCACCAAAGCGCTCACCAAAGCGCTCACTAAAATATCCCCACCAAAGCGCTCACTAAAGCGCCCCTACCAAAGCGCTCACCAAAGCGCTCACCAAAGCGCTCACCAAAGCGCTCACCAAAGCGCTCACCAAAGCGCTCACCAAAGCGCTCACAAA
>JAABUS010002119.1_pt1 | contig 39097 bp, 41 predicted proteins | sample 5560161 | NCBI WGS metagenome assembly JAABUS01 (sample SAMN10711885, study PRJNA513376) | rock metagenome | isolation source: Antarctica rocks | place: Antarctica: Victoria Land, Trio Nunatak nord | collected 2016-01-04
CGTTGGGGGTGGTTCCGGGGGGTCGCTGCCGTCGATAGGGGCGATCATGGAACATCATATATACGCGTATGTATAGGCCATAAATGGGGGTATGCGCGCATCTATGGGGGCAAGAATGGCCATATATACGCATATCTATGGGCCATGTATGCGCGTATCTATGGCAGCAGCAATGGCCATGTATGCGCATATCTATGGGCCATGTATGCGCGTATCTATGGCAGCAGCAATGGCCATGAATGCGCATATCTATGGCAGTAGTAATGGCCATGTATGCGCATATCTATGGGCCATGAATGCGCGTATCTATGGCAGCAGTAATGGCCATATATACGCATATCTATGGGCCATGTATGCGCGTATCTATGGCAGCAGTAATGGCCATGAATGCGCATATCTATGGCAGCAGCAATGGCCATGTATACGCATATCTATGGCAGCAGCAATGGCCATGTATGCGCATATCTATGGGCCATGTATGCGCGTATCTATGGCAGCAGCAATGGCCATGTATGCGCATATCTATGGCAGCAGTAATGGCCATGAATGCGCATATCTATGGCAGCAGTAATGGCCATGTATGCGCATATCTATAGGCCATGTATGCGCGTATATCTATGTAAATAAATAATCCTGAGCGACCTTAAGCGGGCCTGAGAATCCTAAATAACCCTGAGCGGGCCTGAGCGAGCCTGAGAATCCTAAATAATTCTAAGCGAGCCTAAGCGGGCCTAAGAATTCCTAATTAACTCTAAGCTATAATAGCGCTCGTGAGCGGGCCTAAGCGCTCCGAGCAAATTAGGATTCTTAGAGTCGCTTGCACTTTTGTAGATGAAGGCTCGATAATAAATATATTACTCCGATATAATATTTAGGTAATAAATCTCGGCGGTAAAATTCGATATTAAATCGTATAAACTAGTATAAAGACTCGTAGGAGCGAGTAAAAGTAGGGATAAAGACGGTATAAAAAGAGTAAACGGACGTATAAAAAGAGGAGGCGGATATATAAAAGGAGGAGGCGTAAAGGGAGGAATATAAAAAGAGTAGAATAGTAAATAAACGGTAATTTAGGAATAAACCGTATCTAATTAATAATAGATATAGTTTAAGAAGAGCTTTATAAGCGCGTAGAGTTTTAAATAAAAATCGTATTAAAGTATAAAATAATAATACGGGCGCGTTTTAACTACCTAGTAGGAGTAAAGACGGCGATATTTAAATCGATCTTTTATAGAGGACGCCTAGTATTTCTTTTTTAAGGATAAATTAATATATATATTATATATAAATTAGGAAGGGATTAATATTTAGGTATAATATCGGGTATAAAGAAATAATAAACGCGAAGTATTAAGGCCTTTAAATTCAGAAATAGGACGTATATATATATATTTAATATAAGTTCGTTAAGATATAAAGTAATAATATAATAAATTATATAGATAATTAAAGAAAATATATAAGAATATAGAAAGATATAGAGATATATATAGGAACTAAGGTATATAGAAGTGTATATTTTATTATATTTTTATTATGATTTATTTAGGGGGTAGAAAAATCGGGAAATAAGATCACGTAAGGAACTATCTTGGCGACATATTATAGCTAATCGTTCCTAGCGGCTGGGCGGAAAAGCTTAAAGTGTTCCAATACAATATAGATTCCCTCAAACCTAGCCGCTAGCCGCTAGCCGCCAGCCATCCCTTCTCATGTTGCACTTCTTGCGAGCTTGGTATTGCCGCTTTTGCCCAGGATTTCACCTCCGAAATTTCGAGTTTTCTCAGCAGCATGTTCTCGTCGAGCTCCTTGTGCTATGAGGATGTTCATGATGTTCACCCTGTCCATCATCCGTGCACATGGACTATGGATGACAAGTCGCGCTGATGAGAACAACAACCATTTTATCCTTTATTCTCTTCGTCTTTGCAACCAGCTTTGTTCGCCTCGATCGTCCATAAATAACACCGATTGCTAATTCCATTACTAACCATCAAGCCTCGCTGAGCTACATGAAACGTGCTGCGAACATATATCTCTTCAAGCTTCCACCACCATATCGTCGTCTTCGAGTTGTACTCACACATATATATCTTCCAGACACGGAGCAATTTAACCAGAACCACTTGAACCGACCCTCCGAGGTGCTTTCGCGTTTGAAAACATCTACCATGCCAACCATGACAGATATGACCGCCCAGCTTGAAAGAGGTCAGAGATTAGTTCCCATCATCCACCAACAAGTCAACAGACCCGCGCTCCAACCTATAAGCGTAATTCTCGGCAAATTTAATGTATTGCAAAATATCGTTATCCGCGGACTCTATTGCCTCAAGAAATTCCAAGCTATACTTGACCAAAGTGAAGAACGCCGCAAGGGAATGGACAAACAGGGAGAAGGGTTCATCCAACTCGTCAATGCCACAGAAACTGCTTATGCCGCTAAAAATAACAGAATTACCTCTCTTGAAGCTTTTATCAACTCCCTCGATCAGGAGGGTTCAACAAATGAACATGAAACGATGCAAAATGAGGAGCAGTCTTTGCAGAGGTATGACCTTCTGCGCCAGCACTGCGAGACTTCTAAGGAGCTCAACAACATATGCTATGAGTGGGAGAATATAGAACAACGAGAATTGGAATGGAGATCTGGATACACTGCCGCGGTGGACGAAAATCTGAAGTGCTACGAGGAGTTGCGAAAGTTGAAGGAAGGTTTGCGTAAGTTGCAAGCAGAGGGGCTGCTTTTACTGGAGAGAGTACAGCAGCTACGGAAATATACTTGTGGGCTAGACTGTATTGTTGAGGATTATAAGCATAGGTATGCGAGAAAGGATGAATGGAGGATGGGGATTGCTAGGGTTTAAAGACGACTGTCTTGCAGATTGGTAAGGTCGAAAGGGTAGAAATCTCGACTTCTTACAACCCCTGATTATAAAGAAAGTTCACTCTTGCTACTTGCAATTCGCTGTCGTTCATCGATGCGAGCGTTGCGCAAATGCTGAAATCCGTACTTGAATGAATATGTATGCTTTTTCTGTCGAATGATGCACTGATGCTGAGACAGTCGCAAAGACAACCCTTGTCATAAAATTGGAAGGTGTGAGAGCAATTGAGTGTTGCAATACCTCCCACCGTATGAAACAACCTAATAAGTAATGTGGATTGCAAAGACTCGCAAAGTATGTTTGATATTTGCTCACTTTGTTCGAACATGGACATAGCTTCTTTGTCCGTACTAGGTACCAAAGGCTGATTCGACCTAAGTCCTTCTGCTTTGGAGTTAAGTTGAAGACCAGTAGAGATAGACAGAGTCTTAGTATTGAGGCCCTGTGTAATATATGCTTTGTCCGGATAACAGTGGACGATACACTCTCTCCGGACTCTGCATAGTTTTCTTTCTTTTTTGTCACAGTGCTATCCTTGCCGGAATCCCCTTAGAAAACATCTTTGTATTAACCAGTTTTTATCTGTGCCTATCTTCCTAGTCCACATATTTTTATCGTCAACTCATCAAGAAATCGAATACTGTCCACAAGACGAGGAGAGAAGAGGCAAATATACGACGCTGAGTACCGAGCCACCGACACATCAAGCTCCATCACAGTAGGACTTCTCGCTACACCGCGATGTAGACACTAACCTCTCTTACAGAGTCCCATCTTTTGATTCCTCACCATTCCTCATCAACTTCCAGCTCCGAAAAGGAGACTACGAAATTCAAAGAATGCATAAGACTAAGAGCTATCACAACTATGCCGACTGCAAGGATCCCTTCGCTTGCCGCTATAGAATGCACATACTCAGACCGATCACCAAGAAGAGCCAAGAGTCCGAAGATGCCTCCATACCTGAGAAATCGAGGCAATTGAATGATCTTGAGGGCGGGCAGAAGGAGGACGAGCAGAAGGAGGACCAGCAAGGACAACATCCGGTCTCCCAAAACCAATCACCTCCAAGGGAGACGAAGTGAGCAGCAGCAGTCACCGTGGGAGCATATTAGAATTCTTTGGCTGGGTTGGATGTCGGACTGAAAAGCTTTGTTGGTATTGGTAAGGGAACTTCTCCAAGGTGGATTCATGCACAATACTAATACTAGATAAAAGCTCAGCACCATTTCGCAATTCTTCATTATGACCATACTGTTGATGAAGCTTGTTCACAAAGCACACTGGTATTACGAGTAGAGCACTTGAATATGCGATATTTTTAATTAAACGCGTCGCACCTAGAATAACCAATCCAAAAGGCGAAACTTCAATGAAGTAAAGAAGTCTAATATTTATTTGCAAGATCAATAACTCTTTCTAATAGCACTAGCATTGTTCCACATCCCCTCAAATCCCTCTTCTTCAAAGACCTGATCTAGTCATCTCATCAAAAACCCCATCGCTCAATGTCTTCGCAGCTAAAGGGTCTCGAAAGTCGGCTGTCACATGGTCGCTTGCTCTTAGTGTTGAGTTTGGCAAAAGCCTCGGCATGGTGCTGGTTTTGGGTGAGCTTGGGACTCGGTTTGCGCTGTACGGGTCTGTTGGGTTGCTGTACATATCGCTGTTGGCGAATGGGTTTGGAAGCGGAGCATCCCATGATGAAGGCAAATGTGTTTTCTAGTATGAAATAATATGGAATGTTAAATTGGTAGTAGGCACTGAAGACGTTTCTGTAGGCAGTGTATAACGTTTAAAATCGATGTTTTGGAGTAGGCACAATTGGAGAAAGATATTGAAGTCTTATGAATGAGTTTCAGTGTGGCTGAAAGAAGTTCTTTTATAATGAATTTTACATTGTCGCAGCTTTGTACTCTTTGTTCTCGTTGAGCCCCTGATTCTTTATTGAGCATGAAACCTCTTTGTGTGTTTCTGGTCATTGTTGTGCAACTTAAACACAAGCATTGTGGCAAAACTCAAAACGCAGGAGCTCATACAGGAGAAGTACCATATCGTATGTCTCACCATTCGCCGTTGTTGATCTGTCTCTCACAAAGCTATTGTATATAAAGTTCTTTCAAAGACCATGACATCAGACCTTTAAACATCCATTACGTCCACGCTCATTTTCAACTCCACGAGAACTCATAATCACATATGAACAACAGTCCTACCTAAACAGTCACTACCGCCCCTACAACTCGTCGGCCACACACCACCCATATCGTCCGTATAAACTCACCAACGACCTACCACCACGATGCACAACTCCTCGATGTCGGCACAGATGCACCACTTTACATGTTCCAACCCAGCAAGTTGTCACGTGAGCTTGCTTTGGGCAATGCTTGCTTATATTTTCTTTTTCCTCCTGTGTTTGCTGGACATGACCCTCTTTGATAGAAAGCCACAGCTCTCGCGCTCAGATCATGGATTGTCACAGCTGGGGTCAAAGGAGGTGGCTGATGGATTTGCAGAGGCTCAAGCTCACGGGTACGCCAGTCACGCGGTGTAAGATTAGATAGTGGTCCAGCCGGGTTGGGACACTTTCTTTGTAAATATCAACCGAACACAAGGCATTGAGCGCGTGCTGCATCACTATATATAGATCTGGTCGTGTCTGCTCAAACACTATCTCTCAGTCCAATCATCTTGCCTCAACTCAAGCCTGAAACCATCAATGACAGGCGCAACTCGATTATTGCGAAGCCTTGGATTAGGAACTCGCGTAAAGTGCACCCCTTATACACTTTCCGAGCCCACAAGACGTGCCTGTACTACGTCATGACCCAAGATGGAAGGAAATGGATATTGGTCTATTGTTTCCCTTCTCTGGATTGGACTGTCGAGCAATAGCGACGGACTACATGGAGCAGATAGGGATGAATAATCTAGGCTGGTCTCTGGAAGTACGCCCGGCTAATTGGTCATCGTATCAGCCTTTATGCACTGCTCTTGCTCAAATTTCTTGTTCCTTGAGATGCCGTAGGAACAGGCCCTTCTCGGTATGGTCAGAAGATTGGGTCTCGGTGCATAACAGGAAGTATTGATGTTGGGTGTCCATTTCATACGATGGCCAGAGCTGTCGGTTCATTCGTGACTGTAATCAAAAATTCCGCCAACTGGCCATCTAGTGGGGAATAACTAAGCGATAGCTGTGTACCACTCGCATTCATTGAGGGATAGTCTTGCTTTGAGGCATTGTGAAGAACATAGAACTTCTTTTATGGTAATACCGACTCAACTCTAATCATCTTAAGTCTAATCAAAATCCTCGTCACAGTAGCAAAAGTATCAAAAGTTTATGCAGGTTCAATTTCTAATTGTTCTACTTGCAGTTGAACACAATTTCAATCGGAGGAGTCAATGCATGGCATTATTGGATACTCGAAAACACTATAACGCAAGAAATCAGCTCCATACTCGCTCAAACGACATCAGAGGAAAGACTCACCCCAGCAACAGTAGCCAAATCATGACACCCAATCCCCAACGGCAAATGATGGACCGGATCCGGACTCTTCGTCCCCAAAAACGTCGCGCACTGCTTTGGTGTCCCGGCTGGCGGGTTCGCACCCAACGTACTGAAGTCCATCTGCTCGGTTGGCAGCAAGTTTCGACTAAGCCAGAAGGATACGACTTCCACAGGATACTCCTTACCGTATACGACGGGAATATTGATATTACCTTTGCTGACGGAACAGTCGGGAGCAGCGAAAGCATTTACCACTAGAGCCGCGACGGAGCTTTGCGCTGGCGGAGACTGTGCTGCGATGGGTGTTGGACTGTTTTGGACAGGCGCAGCATTAGCTTGGGGAGTCGGAGTATTTGCCTGGATAGCTACTGGAGTTGCAGGTGGCGCGAGATTCCCTTGAGAAGCTTTAATTTGTGGTAACGGTTTTATTAATTTCGAGGAGGTACCCAGAGGGATGAATGATATGCCACCGCCGTCGGGAGATGCAACCCTAGCAGAGATCTTGGGTGTTGCGGTGACGGAAGAGCTGGGAGTTGAGGCTATGGAGACCGATCGTATGGTCGTTAGAAGGAATTGAGGAGTACTGGTGGCCAGCACGGAGCCAAGGATGAGCGCGGTCATAGGTGATTGCATAATGAGCATGAAGGACAAGTTCCAGAGGTAACGAAATTGAGCTGTGGAGCGAAGTTGCCAGTAGTTCTATTGCGCATGTGAGTGCAGGGCGTATCGTTGAGACTCAGTGGGGCAACGGCACGGAGCGTCATAATACGACTATTGTTTTTACCATTGTGTTTGAGCAGAATGAAAAATTCTTGCTGGACAAGGCAACTGTGGCAATTGTTTGCCCCTGACCTGTCGCGCGAGGAGGATGTTCAAAGGATCCACGACGCTCTCAACGTATTACGATCATCAGATAATTTGTATCAATAGTGACCGAGCCCAAATTGCACAGCGAGCTGTTGCAGATGGCTGAATAGCTAGTCATGGTCGGCGACTTAACAGCTTCGCGGATGGCTTTTGCCTTGGTCCCCAATAACATTTACGAAACTGCTAACAAAACGTTAGGATTATCATTCGCTCCTATAAATTAGATCTCGAAAGGAGGCGTCCCTTAGCTTTGTTCGCGAGCAGTGGAAACAAAGAATCCCAGAAAACCTCGAAGTGTTCTTTCGAAGACGATAATAGAGCAAAGTGCAGGTCATTGACACTTGCTCCTTTGTAGTAAAACGACATCGAAATCTTCTCAGCTGGATTTTCTTGGACGATCAATTTTCTCGTCGTTACGAACAAATCCACGCCAAAGTTACAGAATAATTGATCAACACTGCCTGAATTCCATCATACCAAGATAGCTACTTTTCTTTGTCATGGGCTGCCAATCTTCCAAGCCGACTCGAATCCCCTTTCCAGCCCCAACATACCAGAACAGCTATGGCGGTAGACGTCGGGTAGAGCGCTACCCAGCACCAAGGCAAGGCAAGGGAATTGCCCTTACGAGGACCGCACCATCCAACGCATACGAAGCCCTGAGAGAGACACAGAGGAGGCTGGAGTGGAATAAGCGGTGTCAGATGGCACATCAGGAAATGGGTGTTGACAAGAACTGGCGCTTCTAGCATAGCAGTGAGACTCCAAAATAGTGCAATCTTTGATAAGTCATCCAACATATCTCAAGCAGTATCTGTCTTGCCTGCAGTTCCTCCCCCAAGATGCTCACCAATATACCCCACGCCAATATTCCCCAAGTGATCATCGACTATCTGCCATTTTACACTATTGAACTCTCTTTGATTCAACCAAGTTCCAACACGCAGCATAGTGTCCGCCAAAATAGTCCAAGTCAATTTCCCGCTGCCGTCGACGCCATGAGTTTCGATATCAAGAACTGCGCCGCCAAACGTCCAGAAAGATCTATCGACCCGTATCAGAGCATTGGTGGAGCCGGACTAGGTAGAGTGGTAGATAGCATTGAGAGCGACTACCATAGATTGCCCGACGTCGATGTTCTGAACCCCAGCGCTCAAAGCGTAATCGTAGAAGATTAGTGTAGTTGGGGTATCCGGAACGCGGTATGATTGAAGCGGGAAAAGAGGGCGGCATTTTTGAGGTCAGCCATGTCAAGTTGGACATCTGCCGAGCTTTAGCAATGGGCAAAAAATTTGGGCATACTTCACGCCTATCAAATTAAGAATTCCATTGTTGGCAATCAGCGCAGGAAAAGAAGGTTGGGGCGCCACAGCTGACGAGGCTGATTCCGCATGGAAAGCAGACAACAGCAGTGCTGCGAAGAAAGACCTCATTCTAGGCAAGGAACAAAAAACTGTTGGGTTTTCGAATAACCTTGTACCAAAAGCGTACGCAGAATGGACTATCCCATATGGCTTTGGTCACGAATGCTCGGGCAGTGGCGAAATTCCGTATAGATTGTCATGCGATTCGCGCTATGCGGACACGATTATGACAGGTGGGGCAAATGCTTATGATATGCCTGCGAAGGGGGTTAACAAGCCTACCTTGAATTTCCCCTTGCTAAAGAAGGGGCTTAAAATAATGGAAGGCTAATCTGTTTAGGCAGCCGGCAGCTGTTAGAGAAGTCGAACCCAACGTACGAGGCACGTACACACAGCTTTTGGTAAATGCCACCATACTCTGAGTGTCTATCAGCCGATGTCCCTAGTCTTCCGCCGGCTGTACTAAGAACCAAAACCGTGTGCAGATATTGGTCTCGATATTCCCATAAGCAATGGCTTGGCTGCTAACCATCTTCAAGGCTTCCTAAAAACCCGGCCCTTCCGGAGCCTCGAGTCCACTATGATGATTAGAACAGTGTTTCGGTTGTGACCATACAATGTATCCTTGCAATGAAAAGGTAATGGAGAGGAGCAGAAATAAGTCATGGTGGAGGTTCCCAAATTTATGGCACTCGTGCGGTGCGTTGTGATTTATGCCAAGTAATCTGCTTACTCAGCTTTGGCTAACCTACCTTACCTTACTTGGCCTTTTCAAAAGTCGTTTTTGGCGGAGGCGATGTCGAAATTACCGACCTCGCGAGAATCAAGATCATTCAGCAACGAGTTGGCTTGCGTCAAAGTGGTCTGCAGTTAAGTTGTATTAAAAAACTCGATCTACAATTGATTCAGCGAGTTCATATTTGCAGACCCAACCGTTGTGGATCTAGAGACGTTTGAAATGGGAGGATTATTTTTCCACCGCTAGCTAGAGACGTTCAATGTTGGATCCATAAAAAGAGGCCCCGTTCTATTAAGAACAGGACCGATATTCGGCGTTCCGCAGACTGGCATCCTGTATACTGATATGGTAGCGCGATATTTTGATACTCATAAAAATGCCATCAGAAGCCCAAATTGCGTCCTCGCCGAACAAGCGGTCTCGTGCGGAATTCGAAGACGGTCAGGCGGAGAATAAGGTAGAAAACGGCACTCCTGCACAAAATGAAGGTACTTCAAGCATCTCTCTTCTCTTTTCGGTAGCTGACACTGCCTTAGACACTTCCTCTGATGATGACTTCGGCCCTGCTCTGCCCTCTACTGTACCCAAGAAGAAGCGACGAAAGCTCCCTTACGAGAAGCTATACATATCCGCCCTTCCACGTTCCCCACGATACTCGAAGTCCTTGATGCACAAGGATCAGCTTTCTTTTGTTACGGTAACGCCTAATACGGACTTCTTGATTACAAGCTCAGTGGACGGGGTCGTCAAATTCTGGAAAAAGGTGGCCGTGGGCATAGAATCGGTGAAGGAGTTCCGAGCACATACTGGGGAGATCAAAAGTGTCAGTGTGAGCCAGGATGGTCGCAGCTTTGCCACTGCTGGAGCGGATAAGACGATCAAGATTTTCGATATCATCACTTTTGGTAGGCTCCTTCGATTCTTTGGAGACTAAGAGCTGACGAGGCTTCCAGACCTACTCGCAATACTACAAACGGAATATATACCGAAAAGCATATGTTGGGTGCACCGACGAGGTGCCTCTTTACCCCTTCTAGCCGTGTCCGACGAGGCCAGCTCTGCAATATATGTTCATGACGGCACTGGCGAGGCAAAGGGCCCTGTCCATACAATTGCCAACCTACACAAAAGTCCCGTGAGAACGATCGCATATAACAATGAGTACGACTGCGCCATTTCCGCAGATGATACTGGCATGATTGAGTACTGGAGTCCTGGCAACGGCTATGAAAAGCCGGACAGTGTGTTCAAATTCAAAAGCTCTACGGACCTCTTTGCATTCAAGAAAGCTAAGAGTCTACCGACAACTATTACCGTCTCACCATCTGGCTCGCAGTTTGCAACATTTTCGTTTCCGGACCGCAACGTGCGAGTCTTTGGCTTCGCCAGCGGCAAGCTCTACCGAGCGTACGACGAATCTCTTTCTACAATCACTGACATGCAGCAAGCTGGTACTGCACTGTACAAATTGGAAGACCTTGAACTTGGCAGGCGATTAGCCGTAGAACGAGAGTTGGAAAACCCGGCTTTACAAAACAAGATCAATGTCATCTTTGACGAATCAAGCAACTTCATCATCCACGGATCAATATTAGGGACAAAAGTCATCAACACTCTCACCAACAGCGTGGTCGAAGTATACGGCAAAGAAGAATCATTCCGACCCCTCAATCTTGCTCTATACCAAGGCCAACCGCAAAAAAAAGGCGTGGTCACCGTCTCAATGGCAGCCAGCGCCAATCCACTCCTCCAAGAAGCCGAAGAACGAGATCCCATGCTCATCTCTACTGGCTCTGGCAAAGTCCGCTTCTACATCTTCACAAATGACACCGACATTAGCAAATCAACACGTGACGTTCAAAATGAGAAGCCCAAGGATCTCAATGCCCGGAAACAAGTAGAGGCCAAGCCGGCAGAGACTGGGACTGGAGCTATCCTACACACGACGTACGGTGATATCCATATCCGCCTCTTTCCGGAAGCTGCGCCAAAAGCTGTGGAGAATTTTGTCACGCACAGCAAAAACGGCTATTACAACAATACCGTCTTCCACCGTGTCATCCGCAAATTCATGATTCAAGGCGGTGATCCGTTGGGCGATGGTACTGGTGGGGAGAGTATCTGGGGCAAGGAGTTCGAAGACGAGTTTTCAGCATTGAAGCACGACAAGGCGTATACTGTCAGCATGGCGAATGCAGGGCCCAACACGAATGGCAGCCAATTCTTCATCACGACAGAACGGACGCCATGGCTGGATAGGAAGCATACAATTTTTGGGAGGGCAGTGCAGGGGTTGGATGTCGTGCATCGAATTGAAAATGCGAGGGTGTACAAGGAGAAGCCGGAGGAGGATATCAAGATCGTAAGCATTGATGTTGCATAGCTTGCTTGATGGTTTTGTTAATAATAGCATAAATGATACCCACGCAACATGCTACAAACCATTTCACAGATCATGACACCTCAGTCACAGGCCTCCAAGCGCAGGCATGAGAAACGCTTCACCTTTTTTTCTAGCCAAGCCAGCCGTTTCATGGTGAAAAGGTTGCACTGCGACCATTATCAAATCTCCCAGCGCAAAATGCCCTTTGTCATCCCAGTGGCTCCGAAGGCTATCCTTCGTCGAAGTCATCTGCAAGCTCTGCCTGATCCCGCCTCAAATCGTCCTCGCCACGACTCCGCTTCAACCGCTGCTGTCTGACTTTCGGTAGAACATCGTCAAGAATACAGTCAACCATTGCGAGATGAATACAGGCGTTCCTCGGGACATCATCGCTGGCAAAATAGGCTGCCAGCCTGTTTGCCAGATTCAGCCGTTGACGTTTACCGTTCGAGCCACCCTTGGTGACGAAAGTTTCGAGTATGAAAGCAAGGTTGTGGAAACGTCTTTCCATAGTGGCGCTGCTTCGGTGCTTCCTGAACGTCGCTTTTCGACATTTGCGAGGATGTCGCTTCTCGCAGTATATGCAGATGGGGAATTTGGTATGGAGGGTTTTGTATTTCCTACATGGGTATGATGCATCTGTTTTGCTATCAGTAACATGTAAGGTCAATGTAGGAAAAGATGACGAGTATCTTACTTGGATCGGCGCTTGCGTGATTGTGGTTCCCTTTACTCTTGTGGATCCAAAAGCTTTTATTGACACCACCAAAGTCTTGATTGACAACTTGCCAGGCATATTCTTGCTTTGTGCTCATAGTATCCATCTTCATTGTCTTAGCTCGGGTTCTCATATCACAAGGCATTGGGCAATTGAAGATGCTAGTCACCTTGCTTGAGAACTTGAGAGCTGCTTAGGGTGGCCTGTGGAAGTCGAAGATTGGCATTGTCCAACATCGATGTTATTTTGCAATTTCAGATTAGAAAAGCTGAGCTGTCTGCTGGGTCAACAAGATAGTGGAAGCTCAAGTTAGGAAGGAACGTTCCTCTCGAATTGTGCGCAGAGAAGTGGCATCGTGAAGAAGGAAACCGCAGCATGAGCAACACCCCTTTATATAGTCTGTTTTGAGGACGAAGCCAGAGACAAAAAAAGACAGGGAAGGGTACTACAACGTCCAGGAATTGGACTTAAACAAGAAGTTTATTCTTTTTCCTTCAACAGCGAAGCTGGAAAGTCGCCAGATGACACCGCCACGTTTGCGTGGCTGAGACTTACTTTACCTTGCGTGTTATCAGGGAGTGGTAGAGGTCAGATTCATCTAATGTTATAGAAAACAATCTCCAAGAGAATCGGAGCCTTTTTCTGGCTATAGATGTGAAGACTCGCTACTTTCGAATAGGAGTTGATGTACTTAGATTGGACGGCCGTGGAAGTCGTCTCTTTTGCCGTTTTCTTGTGCGGATTAGCGACAAAGATGAAATACTAGTACATTTCAAACAGCATGGTTCAGTACAATAATTACAGCTGATACAGATTTTTGGCTCTAGCAGACAGTTTTTGCTTAGGTCGCAGCAAGGGGTATCACATTAAACTATCATGGCATTACAGTCTATGCATTATCAACAGTCATCAAGTCGTCCATCAAGTCTACTTTTCGGGAGCATCCGGAAGACGCTCTATCACATACTTGCCTCGAGCAACAGACATTAAAGGGACCTAGCCAATCAGTATTAGATGTTTCAAACAAAATCAGGAAATTGTCCTGGGCGTAGCACTTACACCTGGAATCTTCCGTATCCTCCGCTTCAAATCTCTGTCGTTAGTAGCAACAATGTAGATCTTGTGCTTCATCACCCTGTCCACTAAGCTATACCAAATGTCAGCCCAGAGCCCCTACCAAGTTGTCTTTATTCCAAACACACCAGTCATCCGCATACACCCCTTTGTGATCACATTTCAACCTCTGCCACCGCTCGTCTCGCGCTATTCGAAGAGCTATCCGGTATTTCGTCCCTAGCTTCTCCAACTCAGCCATCACACAGTCTGTGATGACTGGATAGCATTCGGCGTAGAGGCAATCCATCATTGTAGAGAGCATCTCTAGCTTGTGCTGTACAGTATGGGATAGGAAGTTCGTATCGACAAGGACGCTGTATGGAGGCACCAAGGCCTGGTTGTATTGGAAGAAGAGTGAGGAGGAGACCTGTGGTCTGCCGGGGCTTAGTTGTTGGCATCTTGATTGAGTGCGACTCAAGCTCACATTTCCCGAACAAATTCATCTCCTTTGGCTTTCCGTTTGCTCTCTACCTCGCCCTTCATCAAATTCTTCTTTCTATAAAGTCGCATTAGCGACCACTCTCTCCAAGATGCTAGTTCCATGTGGTACCATACAATCTAGCATCTCTCTGGCCAATAATTCTCTTGACCTAGTCACTAGATCAATAGTGATCCATATTAAAGCAAAGTCCGACAACGTACTCGCACAAACTTCCTCGTCTTCTTCTGGACTCCCATATTACAAGCAGGGTGATGTTGATGCGAATTGCAAGGGTTGGCTTTCTTCTGATTTGAATCTTCGATTTTTGATCGGCTGTTTTTGGCATTCTCTCGGGAAGGCTAAGGACGCTGTTGCCCCGCGCCTTCCCTGCATCTGTTTTTGCGTCGAATGCAGGAAACAAAACAGTAAAATCCTTGTTCGTCGACTTGCATTTTCAGGCTTTCATCCATACTGGTTACGTCTACTTCAGGCTGCGTCGACGGTCATTTTATAAAATTCGCATTTATAATTCGGTATCGCTTTCGGCGCATGCAAATACGACGCCGCGTAACAAAGGCCTTCTGAGAAAGGGGCGCCTTCTACCACCGATCAGCCCTCAGAATTGCAAATTTGTTCTACGACAATCTGCCAGCAGACGCTATATAACATTCCTGAAAAAAGGTTCCTAGAAATATTGTCTAAAAAGATCATCAAGGACATACTGGTATTGGGGGAGATCGGAATTGTCGAGCACAGACTCGCGAGACAACAAATTTTACGATGCGACCTCCACGCACTCTTCAACTCTCTATAACACTGCTCCTCACTTCGGCCCTCCTCGTCTCCCATGTCGCAGCCCAAAATCTACCGAAGCTCCCTGATGGCAGTCCCGCCACTGCAGCGACAACGGCGGCGGCAGCTACATCCAAAGCAGCAGCAACAACAAAGGCTGCAAAAGGCAGTACTACAACGACTTCCAAAGCCACAGCCAAGGGATCTACCAGTGCATCTGCTGCCAAGGCATCTCCGACTGATGCGGCAGCTCTGACAGGCCTGCCCAAGCTAGCGCAGGACAACTATCCCGCTCCCACTGTGCCCCCAACAGCAGATGCGCCTTTCATGCAAAAGTCCAACCTGCCGGAGGGAACAGTCTTCATATGCGTTGGTGCTGCCCTCGGCTTCATAGGTTTCCTCGTACTCGCCTGGCGTGGCCTCGTTGCTTGGTCGCTCCACCGATCAGTGAAGAAGGCAGCGATAGCCCAGTCTGCCAAATATTCTCAACTTGGAGACGGAAGGTCGAACGCTGGGAAAATAAAGAGCCCATACTTTCATCCAGGAGCGGGATCGACGATGAGTCTTGATCAACTAGGGGCGATTGGAAAGGGAGGTCCAAAATCAGGCCATGGGAGTCTGTTCTTTTCGCCCACGGCTGGTGCAGGAATGCAGCCACCAAGCAATAGAGGATCCAATTACCTGCCTGCGGGATACTATGCTTCTGGCAACTCGGCGCCTGGCGGTGGATCGGGTATGACGCACATTGGTGGAGGAGGGATCGGGCTTTCGAATCTTAGACCTGAAAATCACCGCTACTCGAGAGCAAGGTCGCAGGGTCCTAGTCCACCTGGCTCGCCAAGTCTACCACCGAGTAGAGGTGGAGAGTCTACATATGGTGGAAGACTCAGTACCGCAGGCCTGACCACGCATGCCAGCAACAGCAGCCTCAATCTGTCGGTGCCACCGGGCCAAAGCAGGGCTCCAAGTGCTTACCTTGAGGATCTATTTGAGAACCATCCGCCAGGGACACCACCGCCGGAAGAACATGGTAGAGGAGGGAGAGCCCAATATTGAATTATTCTGGCATTGCATATGAGGGTTTGGTTTTAGTGTTGGGCACTCTCCGAAAGAGAAAACTGGGTCTGGGGCATAGAGTTGGCGTTGCGACAGTTGATCTGAATTGATTGCGAGAGAATAACAGCCTACATGTATATAGCTACTTTGTTAGGGAGGCATAGCATGAGCTCCTTGAGCACATGGCATGCATAATGGATTATATGAACGCCTGCCTTGCGTCTTACTCTCGTTCTACAATCAATGAGGTCTTTCCTCATTCTGACATGAAGAGAAAATAGATTCTACTTAGAGAATCGATCAATCTAGGTGATACAATGTTGGGTCTGTTAGACGCCTTGTTGTTTGGCTTGGCTACGCCTTCCAAAGCCGGGGGGTTATTAGATATCCTTTTGTAAGCCCAAGAGGCAAGTCCACTCTACACCTGCTGTTTCTTTCTCTGTCACATACTGCTGTCAATGGTTCTGGAAACCTAGAGTCATGTCTGCCTTCAAGAGAGCCGTAGTGACTGGCGGAGCGTCCAGGCAGTCAGTACTGGCCCCATTGCGAGAGACCCAGATCATCAATTCGAAGCCATTACTGCCAGCAGGTACAGCAGTTGCCATCCCCTGATTCACCTCATACTGACTAGTGCTAGAGATCCTCTCTACCATCCTCGACTACCTCCCCGTCCCCGAGCTGCTCCGCTTTGCCCCCGTATCAAAACGCATGCGGGAGATGGTCTACGATGATACGAGATGGGTTCAAAGATTACAGCTGATGGGCTGCTGGAGTGAGAATGAGGCTAGGAAGAGAGCTGAAGCTGCGAGAAGGAAGAGATCGGAGACGTTGCATAATTTGCAGCAGGAGGAAGTGAAGAGGGTTGGGATTGGAGTGAATGGGACGAGTGGAGCGGAGCAACCGGTGAGATCGACTGTGACTCTGTTTGATGCTCAGGACGAAGGCCAAGGGGCAAGCCATGTGAATGGCGATGCACCAAAGACCGCAGTGGTTGAATTGGACGATGGTTTTGATGCTATCGACCTCACGCATAAGGAGAGACCTGTCTCGTACAAGGCTCAGGACAATACGTCAAAGCTGAAGATACTGAATCAAGTTCGCTCGTTGCGCGGGTATGCACGGCAGGAGTATGGCAAGATTTACGCAGCGTTGGCTCCATTTTATCTCGACGCAGTACGCTGCGAAAACCACACGCAAGCAATTGTCTTTCGCACATACCGAGATCCGGACCAGCAAGCTCAGATGCTGTCCAACATGACAAAGTTCTCGAGTAGTGACATATCTCAAGGCTGGTTACAAAGAAAGGAGAAATTCGAGGCCGTACTCGGCGCATTTGAAAACGCAGTGACTAGGGAATTCGAGCAAGCGCTTGATGCTGAAGATGTGGCCGGCAAGATGAGAAAGTACGCTCACGTTCTCGTGAGCCTCAATGGTGGTCACAGCGGCGTAGAGCTTTTTATCACGCGAAGCTCCATCATCAGCTCACGATACAAAATGGGAAGTCCTATGGGATGTCTAAGTCGAACGGGTCCTGGCACTTTCTCTGCAGAGGAGTCCTACTCATTCTTCAGCAACGTCTCAACAGCCTTCAATGAGCAAGTTGGCATCATCGATCAGGTCTTTCCCTCTTCTGTCAACGCAATCGTACCACTTGTACACCGAGTTGGTAAAGTGGTCATGGCAGAATATCTTACAACACTCTTTGATGAAGCACACCGAATCAACATTGAATCCTACTTGAAAGCCGTATCGATTACATGTGATCAGTGTCTTGAACTCGCTAAGTCACTGAGACCGACCAATCCTTCTGGCGATGAATTCTACGAAGCTGTTGACGAAGTAATTGCAAGCATTTTCGAGCCGCACGTTGATCTGTATCTCAGAGAAGAGCTGGAGTTCTTCAAAAAGAAGTCCACCTCCGAAGTCAGCGATTGGGAGAAGCAGCTGTCAGAGCAAGATGCTTCGATGCAATCTATGTTCATGTCTAATGTCAACCGCCAAGCTGATAAGCGAGATTTTCTGACATCGTTCAAGAAGGTGGTGATGATGCCTGTAAATGTATTGCCTGCGTTTCCAATGTCTTCACCGTTTGGTGGCAAGCCCGCTGTTGCAAAAGCGCTTGTGAATGGAGAGACCTTGCTTACGATTGATACCGCTTCATCATCTCAAACGCCAACTCGCCCTTCAAGCCCTGGGGTAGTGAATGGTACCACATTGAGCGCCAACAGACCGTTGACTCCATTACCGGAACCACCGACTACCGAGTTGGCCGCAAAAGCCGCGATAATGAACTCAAGACTAGAGGGCATCCGCTCTCTATTCAGCATCGAGGTAGCCTTGAATCTGGTTCACATGGCGAAGTCTAGTATTGAAAGAGCGGCAGTGTTTGTCAAATTGGGAGGTCACTTCGCGAAGGATGCACGTTTGCAGTGTGAATTGATTTTCATCTCGCTTCTACAGACATTGGGTACTCGGCACATTCAAGCCGGGTTTGATCAAGCGGTGGACCATCTCTCTCATTACAAACCTCAAGAGTCCAAGAAAAACAAACAAACAGGCGTTACGCCCCTGGTCACTTTTCTCGAACTGGTCAACGTTGGAGATCTCATCCAACAAATGGTGGATGTTTTCTACGGACAGGAAATGGTGGCTTCAAAGCTCACAGATCGCGACGACTTCCTCAACCCAACTGTCAAGGAAAAGAAACGCTTCGAGCAAATGCTTGACGAGCGGGTTGCTGCTGGACTAAATAAGGGTATTGAAGTTCTGATGGCAGAAGTGGAGTACGTCTGCGCTACACATCAAAAGGCCGATGACTACAATCCTGGAGCGCCCAACGGTGCTAATCCTGATGTGATGGACATTGGACCGAGTGAAGCAGCTACGCAGATTGTGGAAATCGTGTCTTCCCACACCAAGATGCTTGTCGGCAGCACAGACAAGAACATGCTGGATGTATTCAATCAGGAGGTAGGGATGCGCTTGTTTACAGCTTTGTGCAAGCATTTGAAACGACAGCGTATCAGCGTTAATGGTTCAATCAAGCTGATTAGGTTTATCTCGCTCCTCGATTAATCCTTCACGACCTGCTGACTGAGCTGCAATAGTGACATGAACCTCTACTTCACGTACATCCGAACTCTCAAAAACCAAGACTTGCTTCAATTCTTCAAAGCACTTCGTGAGCTTTCACAAATTTATCTGGTGGACCCATCCGATGCCAAGGAGCTGGCAACAATCATTGCTGACGGCGACCGCTTCTACGGCATCTTTCGAGCTGAAGAGGTGTACCAATTTGCTGAGAGGAGAACTGATTGGTATCAGATTAAGAGTAAGGTTGAAAGAGCAATGTATGGGATTGGTTGTATCGTGATGTGATTTTTGTACACTCTTCCCTTCAGTAATTACTAGACTGCTTCGACTAAGGTTTGGTAAAGAACATAGTACATTATCATTAATTTTGCGCATCATTTTCAGTACATTGATCAGAGGTACGCCCCCATATCCTGGTATGAAGCCGCTATTCGCGCAACATTCTAGCTCATGCTGACCACGAGTTGTACAGATATACCGTCCTCTTACCCTACATATCCAAGCTATGACACTTTTCCTTCTATTTCATTGTTGACCAATTAAAGGCCTTTCCCCCTTTGTTGCCAAATGAGCTACACTTGGTTTCACTGCTCGGTGAGTTTCGTCGGGACGCTTTGAGCCATTCACACAGCTCTCCTTCACCTTTGGAGGGATTCTGCCCTTCTCCTTCCGCGTTCCTTTTTCCTTCTATCTAAGATACCATCCAAAGCTCTCATCCAAAGACCTTTGAAGTACTGTTCCAAAGGCATTCGCTTGCGTTTCTTCCTAAATATATACATACCTCCCCCATGATCCTGCTTTGCTTCCTTCATCAACAATTGTTCTTGTCTAAAACCGACGAGGTATCATCGCTGTGGAGGTTGACGTCTCTTCGATGCACTGAATAAGCGAAGGAGTACTATTTAATCGGATTCTACAACAAGTGAAGGGTCCATTCACCGTACTCACTTCCAATCCCGATCGACTGACACGCCGTGCGCAAGAGGTGGGGCTAATCTTGAAGAGTATTCACTGTCTTGGAGGTCTGTGGATGACCCAAGGCTGCAGAGGCGTTCAAAGATCCAGCGTTTGGCACAACGTTGCAAATATGCAAGAATCTGTGGAACAGCAATTGACATCAGGTAAGTAGTCCCTCTACCTCCAGGTACTGGAGCTAACGATTCAACCTATAGGCCGTTGAAATGTCCTCTAGATTGGCTTCTACATGAGGAGTGTTAGTGCAATGACACGAGTACTCAACTTATTCAACCTCCTGATTGTTTATTCAAGGGAACCTTGCTGTAATATGTTGAATGTGGCATTGCTAGAGTTTGCTATATTTGCGAATGTTTCCCGGATATTTATTTTTGAAGTTTGTTTGAGGACATCAATATCGCAGGAGAAATGATATTTTTCGTTCAAATCCTACCTAGCTATCTGTATCAACATTATTTAGAATCATCATCGTCCCTCAAGCTATCGACTCTGGGTTTGAGAGAAAGGCTGAGAGGATAGCCCAATGCATCACAGGATGCTATCTCATATCAAATACTCCTGCCGGTGAAGATAGAAATAGTCCAATCAAGCTTTCGTGTTGTATTGTTGAACGTGGTCCCTGTAGAAACAACGTGCAAGGGGTGGTCCATGCGGTGTAGTCCCTAAGCTATCCCAGTGCCTAGTCCATGCAATCACTTTACCAGCCGAGCCTCCTCCTCCATCTCAACATCTCCTCTTGCTCTCAACAAGATCTTGCCATCGGATGAGATGATCGGAGCCCCGCCACATTGACGTCAGAGTGACAGTCTAAGTCAATGGCTTAGACAGGAGGAAAGAGCACAGGAATATCTACAAATTTGACAGAAGCGGCTCATAGTACGTTCATTCCATTGAATGTCACAGTCGATCGAGGTAAACACCACACACTCATGACCTGGCAAGCCTAGATTGTCTGGAATGTATACCCAGTACGATCACGTTTCCACGGCACGGTGCTGAATAGCGGCTGTGAGTATGACGAAAATCGACCCAAAATCCTAGCAACAGTCACACTTGTATATGCATCTAATTGTACCTGCGTGCCGTACCATTGTCATCGTACTTGAGCTCAAGCTCGTTTCGGAGATTTTGCGCAATGGCCAGGAACGTTTATTATGCTGCCCTCTTCCCCGCACAGTTTCTGCCAATTGTTTCTCCTTGAAGCTATACCAGTTGATCTTGAAAATGAATGGCCAAATTCAGCCTGCTGGGCTTCCTCCCTTGGGACAGTTGTCCAACTTCATCGACCCCATCAACTTCGCTCCTAACCTTGTCACATGCAACATCATCCTGCTCGTCTTCGTTGACGGATTGGATGCTCGGTTGGGATGACTACATGATTATTTTGTCCCTAATCGGGACGGCCATTTTCAGCTCTTTCGTGATCACGACGACCCACTATGGGTTGGGCAGGCATATCTGGCATGTTCCCTTGTCAGACTACGCACCGAACTACCTTTGGTGGATCATGGCAACGTTCGCCGCCTGCCCCGTCTCCTACTACTTCGTTAAGATGTCAATCCTGTTCTTCTACCTGCGAGTCTTCCCACTGCAAGCAAAGCTGAGATACGTCGTTTACACACTCTTTGCTTACTGCACTATTTACTACGGCGTCGCCTTCTCCACCGTGATTGGTCTCTGCAAATTGAAAAACAGGACCTGGGATATTACGGTCTCGATGATTGCTTCGCCGACGGACCGCTTGTGCTTGCCATTGGAGGCCTTGATCTGGTTGCCGACGCTCTCATACTCGCATTTCCGGTACCAATGGTGATGAAGCTCCGCATCTCATGGCCACAGAGGATCTACTTGCTCTTCGCCTTCTTGGTCGGCATCCTGTAAGTCCCCTTCCTTGCTTGAACATGGAGAGAAGGCAAGATACCGATTCACGTACCAGAGCTTCCGTAGCCTGCGCAATTCGCGTGGCTTTTGCAGCTCAAGCTGGAGGTACTAATGATGCCACTATGGCTCAATATCACGTTGTAACCTTGTTGTCAGTATTCCCCCATCTCCAACGAACATGAAATTACTGACCACTCGTTTAGCTGCATCGAGCACTATCTTGCACTGATTGCTGCCTGCATGCCAACACTCGACCCCTTCTTCCGCTACCTCCGGCCCAGTCGTCTAAAGAACGTCGCGCAAGGCCAGCAGCAATTGGCAACGATCCCTACGACGACGCCGAACGTGTTTGGCCAAGGCCACACAAGATGTCTCCAGATAGCAGCCTGCTCCACGGCTCCGTCGTTGACGCCGGCGAATCCACACAAAACTTCGCATTCCCTAACTGGACACGACCGCACTTGAGCCGCAAGCACACTGGGCAGAGCCTACAGGCAGGATGGGGTAAAGCTGATACCTATGAGGTGGGGAACGATGGTATGAAGAATGGCATGGAGTTGCAACAAACAGCGCCAAGGTAATTGATGAGGAGATGGTTGAAAGCTTGGCATGAAGTCACGGGGTGCGATTGGTATGTCCATGAAACCTTGTGCACGTTCGGAGATACCCTGGTGGAAAAACAGAAAGTACTGAGTCGTGAGAATTGCATCGAAGTCCGAGTCTTTTCATAACTTCATGTACAAAGAAGAGAGGTGTTAAGCGGAGATAGTTCCAAAAGCGTATAAAGCTCACGAAACCATCGTTTGCCTACCCAACAACTGACTTCACCTCAAATAATTTGCGGAGCATACATCGCGAAACACCAATTCGCCCGGCGTTGTAACGATATCGCTGCACGGTACCCGGCCAAGATTGGCCTGAGTTGGGTATTATAAGTGAGCGAATCTTTCGTTCAGGTTCTTTACCTCAAAAATTCAACCCCTATATAGCCCATGTTTCTGCAATCCTCGGCCTCGTTGACCTAACCCTAACTACGAACGAGGCACCTCCATAGGATAGTTAGTCTTCTTGGCCCTCACCCGTACAACAATGATACAATCAGCAGCACCACCATCATCTTCCCACCGCCCGCCCTTCACTCCCTCGACCCAGCAGCCTTGACACTAACAACCCACCCACTCTCCACGAACAACATCTGCTCGCCCCCAAAATACCCCGTCCCAGCCGTTACACACTGTTTCACAATCTTCGCCAAACTAGCGCCGATTTGTACCTCATTGAAATCGCGTACGACAGCATTCGGCCCCGGATTCATGGTGAAGATACAATTTCCGTTCTGCCGGCGATATCTAGAGGTGCTGGGGGTAAAGACGAGGGTGGTTAGGAGTCTTGGGTTGAGGAATATGTCGGAGAAGGGTTTGTAGCAGTCTTCGAGGACGATGGGGTGGTATTGGGGTTTGGTTGTTGGGGTGTAGCATATTATTTGGGTGGCGGTGAGGGAGAAGTTGTTTGGGGTTGGGAGCAGGTCCGTAGGGAGAGTGAATGTTCCTGGCCTTGGCTGAGGTGGATCGAGGGAGATAATGGCGGGTGGTAAGTTAAGAGCTGTTGCAAGGAGTGGTGTGTATAAGGCTGCGGCAAGGCTTAGGTAAAATCCGTATGAGCTCATTCTCGCGGTCTTGGATTGTACTGATTGATCTTGATGTTGGTCGAGACCCTCAATACTTGAGCCGGGGTGTACGTACCGAATTGCAGTCTCGTCCAAGTACAGATGCCCCACATAGCAACCGTGGAGAAGATTTCGAGGCTGTGCAAGTCTCTACCCGTCATGTTAGCTCACGTGCGCCAGCTTCCGTAGCGGCGCCGGAAGCAAATTCTGACAGTATAGAAAGGGGAGGGGCGCGTATATCCGAAATCGCGTCAACTTGATCCGCTCTTGGACCCGACATATGTAACACACAGGCTACTTTAGCCGTTAGAATAAGTGGCAGAGTGAGAGGATTGCAGCATACAACTCCAGAAGAGCGGAAAGTTCATCTTTCAGTGCTCAAGATGAGCCATGTGTGAATATTTAGGGGCTCTAGAGTGAGCTTATATACCGAGCTCGCTGCTCAAGTTGAAGTCATTGTGTTCTCAGATTGCCTGCACTGGCGTCCAAAGCTGCGACTTGTTCTGATACCAAGCCTCCACGTTAGCGAGCGTGAGGCTATGGTTTCCCTCTCATCTTAATTGAAGCCTCTACCTCCATTCATGTCACCTCCAGTGCCTCCTTGACTAATACCGGCCGTTTTGGTGTATGGTGTTCGTTGTCTTCCTGGACATCCTCATGTGGGAGGCCAGCTTGCTCGTTCAGCCTGAAGGCTTGGGTCTAATCACAAGTTCTAATCGACGCCCTTCCGAGAAATTCCCTCTGGCGGCTACAGGATTTGCTTGCTGAGGAGAGTTTGATGCTTCGACAGGCAAGGCGGCTTGCCTGGCTGACGACGCGGAGAGATCGTGACCACTGCTTCCGTATCAGCGCCGAAGCTCAAGCCGAGAGGTGGGAGAGACGAACGGTCTGCTCCACCTCGAATTTTCGAATTTACGTTTGCGCCCACCGCGCCGTCTTCTGCGTTTGCGCTTCACGGTAAAATCTTGGTCACTTCGACGCCTGCTAGAGGGTCAAATGACTTTTCTGGCAAATGTAGGTACCATACACATTGACACACCTTGTGCTGTCCGCTGAAGGAGGCTGTATACGGGGTGGAGACCAATGATCATCACGAGATGGTCGCTTTGGGCCGCCCCTCGAAGGAGACGGGCTTCGATCTGGAGACCAACAGCGACAAAGAGAAGACGGTATTGGGCTATCCCTGTTACGAGCGCGACCACCGGGTGAGGACAATGACTGGCGAGGCCATAATGAACGCAGACGGTCGACAGACCGATGATAAGATTGAGCCGATCGTGAACTGAGGTGGCGCGTGAGTGAGGTTATCAAAGGCACAGACAAGGAAGCATGACTCACCGCCTGTCATGTCTGGAGCGTGGGGCGAGGCCAGGGAAAGGAGAAAGGGGATGCTGTTCACCATGACTGGTTTCGATTGATTGCAGTGGTTCGTTTGAGTACGGTGTAGACTGGCTTTGGTCCTCTGTTACTTAAGGCAATAAGGGCCAACTGATTAGTACATACGAAGCCTAAGTGTCCGACCATTCCTGAACTGACTTCATATCGATACTTTCGAATTTTGTTGCTATTCTGAACGGAGGTGAAGGCGAGTCAGAGAGTATGGGGGATGAAATGGAAGATTGACCCATCGTTGCCTCCTCGATCACGCTCAAATTGCCTAGAGTACTTGTCCTTCTGGACTTTCAATAAGCTTCATACTACCCAGAATTTGGCAGGTCCCGCATTCTCACGACACGTTCGTAGCTCGCTCCTTCCCAAAGGCGCGCCATATGGAGCTTCCAGGACCATTGAAGTGCACAATTGGTTAGGGAAGTACCGATCTACAAAGCCTTGTTGGCCAATGCTTCCTGAGGTGCTTGTCGATTTCAAGTCTTCAAAGATCAGCAAGGTAGACTTGTAACCCACAAGTCTCCAAATGTCCTCAACACAGTCACGTAGTTTCATTGCTCAGTCGACTCAAACAAACGCTATGTGCTCATTACTTCAGCATTATCGACCAATTCTACCCTCTTAGCGGAAGCACATGCTGCCCCAGTATGCCCTGCCTACAAAGTGGACATTCCGGCTTCTCAGCTATCCAATCGAGTATACATGTCCAGCAAAAGACATGTCCGCAAGTTGTCACACTTGGATCTTTCATCGGCTCCAAACATAAAGTACATTTCCTTTGCTGCTTCGGTTGGAGCCAAGCGAGTGTAGAAGCATTTGAGAGGTCATACCGCGGGATAGAGGCAGGTGGAAGCGGTGTATGCGTAATGTGAGAGATGCGTGCGCGGCTGCTGTCTGCTTTGTCCGTCGCGTCGACGGGATTGAGCAGATAGTCCGTGGATTGTGGTGCGTCGAGGTGACCCAGTATACCAACTTCAACGCCGTCGTCGAGCATGGCACTGGAGCCTTTTGTGGGTAGAGCGGTATAGATGGTGCTTTCTACATGCAGATACGCTTGCACGGCCATTTGCAGCACTAGGAGCACACCGAGGACTTCGTAGCCAACACGTTGCTCGGAGGGAGCAAGATGCTTTGAGAATATGTAGCGCAGTCCGAAGAGCCGTTTGCTGAGGTGATAATATGAGCCTGTAAAGTAAAAGATCGCGAGGCTCACAGCGTAGATGGGAGAGGTAGAGACTGAGGTGATCGTAGAGAGATTGGCAAGCAAATAATTTTGCAGGCGGTAGTTGAGAGAGTCGCGAGAATATTTCGAGGCACGGTTGAGGTTCCTTTCGAGCTTGAGGCGTATTCTTGATCGAAACGAGGGAAGGGATTTCGTGAGAGTGTAGGGAAGGAGGATAGAGCCGAGAACATAGCCTGCGCGACGTCCTACTACTGGTAGCTGCTGCGAACCATTCTCGATCTGGTATATGTTGCAGTACTCTTCGCCTAGAGTGCGGTTGCCAATGAAAGTCGTTAGGCCTAGATAGAGAAGTTCGGTAAAGGTACGGGCCTCAGAATCGTATGTGTGGGCGAACCGCGAGCCATAGAGACGACGAAGAATAGTAGAAAAATTCTCGAGAAGTATGCTCTGGAAATATGTGTCTTTCTGGTTCGAGCGTATTATGTCTGGGGCCGCAGCGAAAGGGTAGGTATAACTTGTGGAGGTGGAGGTGGTTGAGGCCTCATGAACGATAGCATCTGGGGATTCAGTAGCTGCCATTCTCACTCCAAGTCCCGTTCAGCGACGCGATGTTGAGTACCAAACGTGAAGCCAGCCTCGGCACGAGATCCACTGCCTCTTTATAATTCGACCCCTTGCGTTTTCTTAAGGCGGCCAGGAACAACTTGCGGATTCTTCCGCCATTTCTCCAGCTTCGAGTATTGCTCAATATCAGTCATTCTTTCCCTGCTTCTTCCTGTAATGATATTGAGGCATTTTTGTTGAGTATGCGTCATTCACAATGGACGGAGACCCTGCTGTTGAACCAGAGCTGGACACATTCAGTCTAATACTTCCATTACCTTATCGGATCGCGGTCATCCTTGTACTTGGTATGCGCCCATTGCTCTCTCTGCCCCAAATTGACCTTAGCTGATCTTCTTGCAGGACTCTGGGCTTGGGGGGCCAATCTGCACTACTTGTCTATCCTAAAAATTGTGAGACTTGAACGGGCGAGAACAAATGAGCAACCAATGGCTGACTATTTTGGCAGGATGTTCCAGCACTTATCAAATACCATACACGGACCTCTTCTAGTATACCACCACACCATCAGCGAACCTACAAACTCGCGGCCACCGTTACTCTCGCATTGATTGCCTCAGTCCTACTCTTCTGGCTCATCACTCATGGACAAGCTTCACTCGTCATTGCATGGGACATCCTACCTCAATCTTTCCTAGTCCTGCTCGCCCTCTTCTTCCTCATACCCATACAGCGCCTCTCCCGAACCGGCCGATACCGCTTTCTCTCCACCCTGAAGCGTGTCAGCATAGGGGGAATCGCTGAAGCCGACAGTGGGAAATTTGGGGATATACTGCTGGCCGATGTCTTGACATCCTACGCCAAAGTCTTAGGAGACTTGTTCGTGGCAGGCTGCATGTTCATATCTCCTGGGGTTTCTTCGACGGACAAGCCAGATCGAAGTTGTGGTGGGGCATACATGGTGCCAATTATCATCAGCATTCCTAGTCTAATACGATTACGACAATGCTTGATAGAGTTTGGGAGGGTCAGAAATAACCCCAACAAGAGCGCAAGCATGGGCTGGGGGGGACAACACCTGGCGAACGCACTGAAATACTCCACTGCTTTCCCAGTCATCGTATTGAGTGCTCTGCAGCGAGGAACGAATCCTAACGACATTGGCATGAGTGAAGCAGGCCTCTCTCGCCTGTGGTACGTAGTGTTCATCATCGAATTCCAGGAGCATTCCACTGAATCATTCGCAGGCTATTCTTCGTTTTCCTCAATTCATTCTACTCCTTCTACTGGGACGTCGCCAAGGATTGGGACCTCACTCTTTTCGCACCTGCATCTGTACGCAACAACCCTGAACATCCGTGGGGCCTACGAAGGCACACGCACTTCCACACTAAAGAGATATACTACGGCGCTATCTTTATAGATCTCATGCTACGGTGTACATGGAGTTTCAAACTTTCACCGCATCTGGACCATTTCAACGATTTAGAAGGGGGGATATTTGTGATGGAGTTCCTCGAGGTGCTTAGGCGTTGGATGTGGATCTTCTTTCGCGTTGAGACAGAATGGGGTGAGTCATTTGGCAGACGTTATCATTCAAAAAGCAGATTTATGTTGATTTCCATGCAGTCCGCACCAACCGTGGCCCAATACTCGATGATGTCCTGCTCGGAGACCTTAACAACATCGACAGCTCGTTAAGTCCGAGCTTCCCCAAATGATGATATGTACCTCAAGTAGGATCGTCAAATACCGGGACGATATCCGCTGGGAACGCCAATGACTTGCTCTTATTGAGGAACTTCTCCTCGTCCGGCACTACCGTCTTCTTGTAGTCCTCGTCCGTGAAGACCTCGAATATTTTCTCGTATGATGAAGCCTCAAAGATCGCCATGCCGTCCGCTTCAAGGTTTGGGAAGCCCGCATCCTTCAGCTGCTGCAACGCTTCGGTATTGCCATGTGCCTGACATGGTATCACGAATTAGCTGGGGACGTGCTATGAGGACCCAGAGATCTCGTCAACGAACCTGCTCGTAGTTGAGAAGGTTCTTCTTGACGACGGGAATGGATGAGAAAACTTGTGAATGCTCATCACGCCAATAGGCTTGGAAGTCTTCGAGGCTCATCCCGTCCTTGCGGTGGACAAGGATGACAAGGCGAACTCGATCGGTCCTGAGCTTAGGCATTCTCGAAGATGAGTGGACCTGTTATACCAGTTGTGCTGGCTAGTCTGTCTGATTGTTGTAAACGGAGATTGAAAGTGCTGATGCATAGAAAATGTCGGCACTACCCCTCTCCAGGCTTGGTAACCCCCCGGACCCCCGCCATTTCGGCACCAAACCTTTTACGTAGCTGCCCCTGGAGCGACCCGCCGAATGGGCGGGCGCTTACCTGCAAAAGCCTGAGGGAAAACTTCTTTCTCAAATTTCTCGCTACTCACTGACCTTCACTATATCTCTTATCATCAGAAACCTTCTTTAGAATGAGTACTAAACGGAACTTAGTGTGCATTCGATTGCATAAATTGCGGCGCTGGCCGAAGTCGAAGTGCGCTCGGTGATGCGTGGGTAATGCTGATGAACTCAAAAGATGGGCCTTTACCGCGCGCATGGATCTTGACGTTTTCATGGTGAGCCTGGATTATCGATGTTGGCCCTACTTAAGCCCAATCATTATGGACCAATTGTTGGAAGAATGCCTGCTTGGTGATAGTTGTCCATGTGGGATTGTGCCACAACGAAAGAAATTGTTTCAAATCCATCGCTTGCCTTCAAGCCCGAGGGCACTGCTCCTTCATTTGATCCTACAGGATTCCCACCCTTCCTCTTCTTCCTTCGTTTCCCCAAATTCTTTTTTTCTCTAGCACGCACTCTTACGAGTACCGCTATTCGTTCGATTTCCTCTTCTTCACAAGCAGATTCATTCTTTATCTGACTTGACAAGTTTTCCAGTCCCTCATTACACAGCAATTCTTCTGCGATTTCTGGTCTTGCATCGCATTCTATTTATCTGTAAAATCCAACCAACGCCCGTTACGAAATCTCGATCCTTGTCATCGCTAACGATCCAACATAACGACATAGAGGTACCAATCCCATTCTACGCTGCATCCTCTCCAACATGCGTGCATCCATTGTTCTCTCTGCCCTTCTAGGCGCCGGCGCCATTGCACAGCCTCGCCTCAAGCATGCAGCTCTTCATGGTCATAAGCATAGGCGTGACCAGATTGTGGACTATATGGACGGTAATGAGATGGTCGAGGAGCACATCGTCGATGTGTACGTCACCGTCCCTCCTGGTTCAGCTCCGGCTGCTACTCCAGCGCCCGTGATTGCAGAGAAATTAGCGGTCAAAGCCGTCAGCTCTTCGTCTGCTGCTCCAGCAAGTGTTGCCATTAATGAGAAGCTCGATGTGCACCATCAATATCATCACGTCTCCTTAGCGGCACCAGAAGTCCAGCCTTCAGACACAGTGGTCGCCGCACCGCCTCCATCGGTCACTCCCGTCGTTTCTGCAATTCGGGAGGATAGGTTGGTAGTACAAGAGTCTTCCACGCCAGTCGCCACATCAACAGCCTCAGTCGAGTCAACGCCCCCAACAGACACGGGGTCAGCGCCGAAGACCTACTGGTCCGACTCACCCATGTCACCCATCACCGGCGGCAACGGCGCCGTAGACGTCCTCACGTCCGCCAACAAGTGGCGCAATAAGTGGTTGGCTGATACACCACCGCCGATCGATTTTAAATGGTCTCCGATGCTCGCCAACGATTCCTACCAGACAGCGATCGGGCCAATCTTCAGCACCGTCGATGAAAAGACCGGCGAAGTGACTTTGCACAACGAGGCCAACGCGACAGAAATGCACCACAACAACAACCCAGGCAGTTTCGGCCAATGCGAGGCGTCTGGTAACGGCAACACTCAAATGAACGCCACCGCACAGGCTGTCACCGGCATTGCTCTCACTCCATTCGAAGAAGCCTGGCTGATGTGGATGTGCGAGAGGCCTCTCAGTACAATCCAGAATATTTGCATGCAGTTGGGTCGGAATAATCAAGGAAACGCTGCGGAGACAGGACATGCGGATATCATCATGTCACCGTCACTCGCGACAATCGGTTGCTACTATATGAATGCCACAAATCCGGATGGATCGCCGTACGTTGATCCCCAGGGGAAGTCTTTGCTAGGAAATGGTTTTTGGTGGGGTTATTGGACTTGTGACTTCGGTCACTAATTGCTTCATTATCTTCGTGCCATGCATCACAAATTGACGCTGCTCGCTGGACAGGGTTTACCTTTCGTGCGATGGTTCCTGGTGGATTGATCGGCATGAGAACTTGTATATGTTCACTTCTTTATCTACCTTGCGTCGAGGGATGACTTAGATAGCATTCACTCTTATGACAAGCCTGGAGGCTGCAAAATCAGCCTCTTTTCTCTTCATTCTACGTTTTGCTCCGATCTCTTGCACAATACATATACATACATTCCATCCGCACACTCTTCTTGACTGATCCTGCTTGCACCAACTACGTCGATCCCACGACCATGGCAACTGACTTCAGTCATCGCCATCGAGCACTTCGACCGCGAAGTGCTATCACTCCTTGCACTGATACCTTACCCAGCCGGCGTCAAGTCCAGGCTTCACCCCATCTGTTCTTCGCTACCCTTTGGACACCACGCCACTAGCACTCATCCCAATGCTGATTTCAGCAAAAATGGCCATATTGTGCTCTTTTCCTGGACGCAAGATTGCCCTCTAGACTGTGTGTCTGCTTTGGAAGCTCGTTGTCAGCGTAGCAGGATCGATTTACTAGCAGCCCAATGATCAATCTCGCTACGATGATTCCTTGAGCTCATAGCGTCGGGTACAGATACTAGAAATTAATATTCGCCAGGGTCTTCCTTTCACTCTCTCATACATCCTGACGCCAAACCGCCAACACTCGCTTAGAGCACACTCAAGCCACAGTCTCAATCTCAGAACATCGGCTTTATAGCTTTGCGAATTCAGAGCTTCGACGTAATATAGAGATGGCAAAGTCCTTTCTGCGAACACGAAGCGTGTTTCAGACGGTCGATCTGGTTGACCTGCTTCACGTCCTTCGGTGGAACCTTGAAGGTGTTTTTGATGATTTTGTCCAGAGTCTTGAGACTCAAGGTGTTGCCCCGGATGCGGAACCTCTGCTTGAAGGGTCCCGCCTAAGAAGCATCTACGAATTCAATGAATGACACAACCATGGTCAATCTGAGCACCATCATAGGCTACAATCAAATAGGACACAAACGCTAACCAATGCTTCGAATTGAACGTTTCACAACTGCTTTCTTGTTCATCTGTAGTCGGCTAGAGCACAGTTTTCGGGTACAAGCCCATCGAATGGATACTGAGTACTTTCAATTTGAATCATAAGTAGCCAAAAACCGGACTTTTTCCTAGTCAATTTAAGCATTTCATCGGGCCACGAGGCATCGAATAGACTATAAAGTTCGACAAATGATTCAGACTCAACATTCAATAGCCAAGATCTTGGTCTTCTGCATGTGCAAATTGTGGATTTGTAGTTCTGTAGCCCCTCTCTTGGCCAATCTATAACTACTCAATATGCACAGATAGAATCTCTCTTCGAATCTATGTCAAATAAAATACTCGTCATCATGATCTCTGGTCTTCAGGGTTGATATTCGAGATTTGGTCATACGCTCTGTCAAGGAATGTGACCTCGAATATGCCTCAACCTAATGTATCCGGCGCCGTGGTACAAAAGTCTTTTGGATTATTTCCACCTTTTCTCGCTCATCAAACATTTGGCGCTAGCTTGATCGGGACCTTGATTTTTGATATGGGCCCAACATCGAAATCTTAACAAAACAGTCGTCGAGGGTATTCAGTCGTTGAGCGGTATTCGAGATACCCTGGTATCCACAGCATCTACGACGATATACTCTATGGTTAAGTTGTAGAAAAGAAGCTCTTCTAGATTTCGCTCAGCGGTTTTATGGACGAGGGAGCTCTCGTTGTCAAGCTGTTGAACTGGAAAATGACATTTGGAAAAAGTTGTGCAAGGAGGATTATCATTGAAATTCTTTACCGGACTTATTCCAACGTTCCCATAATCACACGCGACATACGCGAACTACCTACCTTTCGTCTTCCACACTATTGCTCAACACGGACGATAGCCAACGACAACCCATACCACATCACAACGTCTGCAGTTCACCTTCGACACTTACTGACAGTTGCTACGATCACAGCAACGCCAATTATACTGCGAAATGACAACCACTGCAGCAGCATCAGTGATTGGATCTCAAGAGGAGCCAATGCAGGTGACGGTCGCCCCCAATCTCTCGACATCGGCAGTCGATCCTGCAATGGCCAATGGGGCCGCGAGTGAAGTAAAGCTATCCAAACAAACGGAACACAGCGGCGAAAAAGAAGTCTTGCCAACTGTAGTCGTCGACGATACGAGCTACAGTCCAACAGGTTTCAAGATGAACAGGTTGATGGAAATGTATCCTCAACATGACTAAGGTACCTAACATGCAAAGGTGCTCTGGAGTTGACAGAGCTCAGACTCAGTGATGCGATGGATCTTTTGGCGTGCAAAACGTTTACTCCAAGTATAGAGACAGCATCAGACACAGCGTCAAACACAGCGTCAAACACGGCATCAGACACGACACCAGACACGGCATCGAGACATGCTCGAGAGCCATCGTCTGACGACAAGGTCACCCCCAAGCAGCCATTCCCTTTCATGGGGCTTCCCCAGGAGGTGCGCTTGATGGTTTACAAAGAATACCTGGTCTTGCCCGGGCCCATCAGCACGGTTGGCTCACGGTGGGGTGGTGCCGCTCTCTCTGTCAAGCTCCGCCGCGATTGCGTCCTCCACCAACCTTCTCACCGCTCGTATATACCGCTTGATCAATCCGTATTCGGCCTCTTTTCAGCGTCGAAATCCAACTACAAGCAATCCGTCTCTATGTTCTTCCGTCACAACGATTTCCGCTTTGCCAACCTCAACCAACTCTCAAGCTTTCTTTCCCGCATCAGCGTAGAAGCTCGCCGGAGCATCGCGGCTGTCTATGTAGGCTACGGCTGAGCTACTCCAGCCAGAACCTTCAAACTTCTCAAAGAATGCGTTGGCCTTCGTCGATTGACCCTCGAGCTCTCACAATCATCAATTGGAACGATCCCATGGGTCTCAAAATCCGCGGGATTCAAGTTGATGAAGATCTGCGGACTTTCGGATCTGCTCAAGGTTAGGGGACTAACGGAAGTTGAAGTCGAGTTGGGGACTCCTTGAATAGACGGGTTTATTCGTTCTTTCGATGATGAGTTGGTGGTCTTTAAAGAGACTCTTCAGGTGCTGAAGCAGCCGCACAGCGCTGCTCAGCTGAAGAGACAGGAGAAGAAGGACTACCCTCAGGAGGTCCTAGGCACAGATTTTACCTAGGTGTGTTGCCAGACATATCTTCAAATGTTAGGATACATTGATGGAATGTACTAATAGGCTTAGCAAGACCTTCGTTCTCTACTTCGTCCCTTCACCAGCTCCTTCATTTGCTCACCGTCCACCAGAGCGACTAGGAGCGAGAACTTCATCCACATCACCACTTGCCTTCAAACCTTACGTTTCCACGCCGGGAAATCCATTCTGAGTGCTCACACCCTGAACCTCTATTCAGGCCGTGGACTCGACATTCTTGATCTCCTCAACCCTTCATAGAGATCTTCCTTATTCAACGGCTGCCACGTACTCTACGACAACGTAACACCCTCCTGTATTAGTTCGCCTGGCTGTCTTATCCATCACGCACCCCTTGAACCTCCCCGAAAGCATTTCATCAACGCAGCACCTCCGGCCAGCATTAAACCAATGCCCCGCCCAAGTTCCACACACTCTTCCAAATAGGACAGCTCAGCTCGGTATCATATTCACGGCTTGCAAAACATCAACATTACAAATTCGAGTTGTCTTACTAGGTATCATTACATCAAATCAGCTCAGCTCGGCACCAGCATGCAGATCCAGGTCAGATAAAATTTCAGCTAGGATCAACGATTACTACACACAAAATGTGCTATCTTCGCACCTCATTCCATCCTCATGTGCCGAAAAACCCTCTCATCGGTTGGGATGCGTCTGCATTATCAACGCCATCTCAAAACTTCGCTCTGCGTCCGCACCCCTTTCCCCAACACCCAGAGGGCAGTAGCATACAATCACCCCCCCTCCCCACGCGCCATATGTAGGCAAAAGTAAATCAGATCCTCAATCCCACCCCACAGCCCACCTCACCTAAGCTGACCGCAACAGTAGCACACAAACCCAACCTCGTATCTATCCATCATCGCTCTTGCAGTAATCTCTTCACCTGTGCAAGGAAGGGGTACGAAGAATGGCAGCTTGACACAATAGTAATAGCACAACAGTGGCGTGCTTGTCTCACTAACGTTGTTCTTCCGATGCCGGAGGTAGAGTACAGAGCTGGCGAAAAGGAGGTAATCTCGGTGAGACAGACCCGCTTTGGCACTTGGCAGGAAGGCGGAGTTGCGTTGGCGATGTTTGTTAACATTGTCGTGTCTGGCGATTGTGAGGAATTGCTGTGGCAGTGGCAGTGCTTGTCGGGATTGGAGGGTTGGTTGGGGTTGGAGTTGGTGTCTCGCATCCCAACTCAAACAGAAAGTAATCCGCCTGCAAAGTTAAACATGGGCTCGATTTGTGTTCGAATTAGCTTTGATCATCTGATAATATTGACTTGATCGATCTAGAGACGAGGATAACAATGCGAGGAAAAGAATCGAAGCCAAAGAGAATCCAAGTCGAAGAGAATCGAAGTCAAAGAGAACCGAAGTGAAGGAGTTGAATGGGTAGTAGTAACAATGACTTTTCGATTACATGATTATAATTATGTATATCCAAGTATGTGTAACAGTCATAAACGCCATTCATATTCTCAGCCCCAGTTCAATGTTCACAGAAAGTAAAGAGGCCTATCCAGGCAGCGTGACACTTTACAGTCAGCTATATATCTCCACAGGCGTTTGGTTATCCACAAGCCAGCCATCCGGATTTGATTTGATAAATCCCCGAGCCCATCTCGTGATATGTCCAGCAGAAATGCACCTCAACCCAAAGATTCCCAATACAATCAATCCAAAGGCAAAGCCATAAATGATCGTAGAAGAAAGTGATGATATGATGCATCTACGGCACAGGCACCCACACGAACTTGGCAATGCTAGGAACACCAGCGGCGTTCGAAGCAAACAAGTAGTAGTAGCCCGGCAGCATGATTCCCGGATCGGTGGGAAGGGGCATGGTGTAAGTGTTGCCATTGGCTTTCGCAAACAATGGGATACGACGCTGGTCAGTGTTGACAGTGTGCGTGGTCGAGCCTAATCTGACCAACGCCCATGCGGTGACAGGGCCGTTAGTCGTAGCAGTGAGCGTGCCAGAAATAGCCACTTGAGCGGGTGCATTGGTAATGACAGGACGAGTGGCGCGGCTGCCATCCGTGTTGAAGAGGTAGGCGGGGCTGTAGACTTGGCCGTCGTAGTGGTTGGTAGCGCACGCACCGCAGAGACCTCCACCAGCGCTGAGGATGGTGGCGTCGGGCATGAGGATGGCGGTGGAATGGTAGTTACGGGGGATAGCTTGGGGCGCGAGCTTGGTGAAGGTCGTGCTGACGGGATCCCACATCTCGGGTTGGAGCTGGGATGTGGCGTCAGAGAAGGGCTGGCCGTAGATTTGACCGCCAGTGATGAAGACGCGGCCGTTAGGAAGGACGACGGCGTTGGCGAAGGTGCGTTGGTACCACATAGGGTTGATGTTTTGGACCGTTGCGGCAGTGCCGGGCGTGTTGATTGTGATGATGTGCGCGTTGGCGGTTGCGTTTATGCCTTGGTAGTTGACGGCGCCGCCGACGGTGAGGATCTTGCCTTGGGTTGCGTCGTACATGACGGCGTTACCGCACATAGCGTCACCGTCGTTGCCACGGGGTCCTGCGGGCGTGGTGCTGCCTGCTCCTGCTGTTCCATACCAGTTCATGTTCCTGGAGGGACCGGCTTGGAAGACGTTTCCACCTTTCCAGCCAAAGAGCCAGCCGTGGTTGTCGGCGCGGTAGACACCTTGGGCGTCGTTGGTGAGCATGGGATCGACGGGTGCGCCGGCGAGTTTAGTCCAAGTGTTGGCAGTGTAGCTGTAGAGCTCTCCAATCTTGTTTCCTGACCCTCCTGACCATGAGCCGCCGATCACGAAAATGTTGCCGTTGGAAAGTGCACACTGTGATTGATAGCCACGGGGAATGTTCATCTGAGGGCCCGCGGCCCAAAAATCGTATTTGGGACTGTAGATACTCGTCTTCGGGGCATTGTTACCACCAGTAGAGATGAAACGGCCGGTAGAGTCCATGGACAATCCTTCGCAGAACATGTCGTGGTCGGTATTGGAGACATCTCGCTGAGAGACAATGCCGGTGGCCGGGTTGTAGGTGGCCGTCAGCGTATTACCGCCTGGTGATCCACCGAAGGTGCTTGCAGCGTATGAGGACCAAACAAGGACATTGCCAGAATCGTGTTCCATGGCCATGGAGACAGGCACGAGAGGAAAGTCAAGAGTTGGTGACCACTTTCCCTGGCCGGAAGGAGGCGCAGCGGTCGAGGTCTGGAAGATGCTGAAGGTTGCACAGCTGGACCATGGGCCGCGGTTTCCAGCCTCCGTGAGGGCAGTGAACTTGACATACCGAGCATTGGTAGCCTCGAAGATGGTGGTCTTGGTGGAGCTGCTGTCCTGGTAGGTACCCAATGCAACTGGAGTGCCGTAGTTAACGCCATCAAGACTGGTCTGGATCTGATGCTCTCCAACATTTCCGTTGCTCGAACCATCCTGGCGAGGTATGTATGCAATACTGTTGATAAGGTATGCTTGCTGCATATCGATGGTAAGAGTGTGAGGTAGAGGCTTGCCGTTGGCACCGAATGGAGTGTGCCAGAAGGTGTTCGTGTTGCCGTCCAGGACGTTTGATGGGGGGTATCCAGGTTGGTAGCTGTCGGCGGTAGCAGTCCACGATGCAGGAGTGATAGCTGCGGCCATGACTGCCTCGGCGGACCGTCCTTCTGGAATGGCATCGATGGCCATACCGTCGAGCGTGGCGATACCCTCCGTGCTCAATCCACCATTGTCGACTGACTGGCCCAGAACGCTCTTGGCTGCTGGTACATTATTGGTGATGGCTTGTGGTGTGATGGCGTTTGCGAATGGCGCCGAGGCCGAGAGAAGGGCTAAAAGGCCCAGCATGCTGGACTGCATGCTGTTGAGTGTGATGGAAGAAGAAGTAGGAATAGGTAGGAATAGGTACGACGCGCTCACGCGAATAAGTCAATGTGGGAGACGGCTCTTCTTAGGGTTATAGAATGTTGCACAGGGGGGAATATTAATAATTAGAAGAGATATACAGGTTCCTGAAAGAGCGACTAGGAAAGGCAACTTTGATGACTATTAACGATAGGCGTGAAGTAGGAAAAGTGTTGGAAAAAGAGTGTGAAATGTGGGAGTGGGAGCAGGACAGGGGAGGGAACCTTTGGTCTGAAGATGTACTTTATCAGAGCAGGGAAATTGCAGTTGGCATTGGTCAAGTCGTCCAAGCGCTAAGTCCATAGTTGGTAAAGGTATTCACTTTTCAGACCAACTATACCAGACCGCGCGATTACAAGCGGCTGGTTGTCTTTGCTGGAGTTTGAGCCATGGCGAGCATGGCAAATGCTGATTGATGGATCGTTCGCGCTATGCCTTATATAGGCTGATGCGGGAAGCGGCATCCCTGCCAGTCTTCGTATTTAGGGCTAGCCTACTTACCCCCCGGGACAATGATCCCATCTCGCGAAATCTGAAAGGGGGCTGCTTATCCCATCATCACATGGCTTCACGCATGGTGAATTGTCAGACTCGCCAAGCTGAGAAGCTGAGGAGATGAGGGGTAGCCAAGGATAAATACGATATGGCTGACCCCCTGGGCGGGTGGAGTGTTGAAAGCAGAGAGACCATACCACGAAAGAAGCGACTGGGCATCTTGGAATCTGCAGAATGCTGGGCCCATGGTTCGCAAATGACCTGCATGGCAAGGGGATGGGCGATTCGACAGTTCCCCTGATCGACGTGATCGTGGGTTATCTTGGGCCTAGCTCTATTTTCATTCCCCCCTGAAGCTTGGCTCGTTGCGGCAAGATAGGCGAAAAGAAATCAGCGGTGTCTTGGATTACATGAATTCGCACCTTGTGCGAGTTGGAGTTGGATTGTACGATACTTGTCTCACTCAATTCGGACACAGGGGTTTGGCTCGACGACCACAACAGGACAAGTAATCCTCGTAACCGTGCGGGCACCTCGCTATACTCGGTGCGGCTGGCCCCAACGCGAATCACGCCCCAACGCCAAATCGATTTTACGCCTAAAAGTCGAATATTCT
>JAABUS010002121.1_pt1 | contig 39088 bp, 55 predicted proteins | sample 5560161 | NCBI WGS metagenome assembly JAABUS01 (sample SAMN10711885, study PRJNA513376) | rock metagenome | isolation source: Antarctica rocks | place: Antarctica: Victoria Land, Trio Nunatak nord | collected 2016-01-04
CCGCAGGCTACACTCGGCGCTGGGCTACAAGAGCCCAGCCGATTACGAGGAGGATAGAATAGGAGAAGCTAGCGTCGCGTAAGGTGAACGTGTCCGTGCTAGGGGGGGAATCCCACTTCAGAACGTCCTCTCGGTTGAGGCCGTGCTGGCGGGCGGCAAACGGAGCATCATCGAGGGCGGCGATGCTTTGAGGCACTTCGTGGGCTCCAAAGGCAGCATGGGGTTCTTTGTGCGGGCGTGGCTCACAACAAGGCGGGCGAGTGACGACGTGCCGGTGGCGGTACTCTTCCGGGAAGCAGTGGACCTCGGAAATGCCATCTTGGATCTTTACAGGGGTGGGGCGCCGCTGTGGCACCTGGGATTCCTGAACGCTGCCATGGCCCGGGCCAGGCGCTTCGAGGTAGGACACGTACTCTTCGGGGCTTACCCCAAGGAGAGGGCGCCCTGGGTCGAGCCTGCCCTGCAAAGAGCGGTCGAGTCCCATCGGGGGGAGGTCCTTTCCCGCGCTGAGGCCCACCGCGCCTGGGAGCAGAGGTTCTTCCCGGCAATGCCCTTGGGACCGACCCCGACGCCGGGCCGGGCACTCGTCCAGGGCTCACGTTTGGCCCCGGCGCTCGTGGAGATCGAAAGGAAGCTGACTGGGGTGGCGATACAGGGGACGGTCACCCGGTGGGGCGAGGTGTCGCTTCTGGCTTTCGACCCGTCCGAGGGGAGCCGGGGCGTTGTAGACCTCTCTGGCGCCACGGACGTTGAGTTGGTGGAGGTGGCCGGACGCTCCTGGATGCCCCCGCGAAGGTAAGAAGGTTTCACCTCAAGGGAGAAATCGACGGAGAAGCCCGAGGTCCACGACCGGATGCCGGTGATCGTGGCTCCCGAGGACTACGAGGAGTGGCTCGATCCGAAGGCCGACTCGGAGAATCTGCTCTGTTCACTCGCGCCCTACCCGCAAGCGCTGCAGGCAGAAGCGCCGCAGCGACAAGATTAGTCGTCTTCGAGCATCGGTTTGGGGTCGCGCTTCATCAGTCAGCACAACGTCGGCTTGGGTCAGGGGGCACGTCGTTGACACCATCGCCTACCATCCCGACTTTCTTGCCCGTTGCCTGCCGCTCTTTCCCTTTCTCCGCCTTCTGGCCTAGCAGTACGTCGGCCAGCACGCTGTCGATGCCAAGGTCCGCAACGATACGCTTGGCGATGCCGGCGTTGTCGACGGTCAGCATCATTGCGGCGGCTTCCAGCGAAAGTCACACCTCGCCGCCCCCGAAGCGATGGTTCCGGTGCGCAGCAACAGTCCGCCCCACTTCTCCGCCAGCGGAAAATCGAGCTGGCAAAAGGTTTGGACGCATAGTTCAGAAGCATCGTGCTTTCCGAAGAATTCGGCCACCGGGCATTTTATACAATCGAAGGCAATTGTGCCGTCGCCACTGAGGACATCACGCCACTCGTAGCTCGGCGCGCCGAAAGGAAAGGCGCGGAAAAGGTCCGTGGCGAGCTTGAGACGCTTGTGCGGATCCCGTGTAAACGCGCTCGCCATGAGCAATGGGGGTTCACCCATCTGTACATATATCCGCCAGCCGATGTCGTAAATGAGTCGGTGCGACTCAGCCGCGGAAATTCCGTGTCGAAGTAGCGTTTCATGCATAGCAAGCGTGGCGGCCGCCAGATGGGTTGTGAAGACTGCGCCCAGACTCGGCTGGATCGAGACGGACGGTTCCAGTTCGTAGTAGCGCTCCCACACTTCACTCAAGAGCTCGCTGACGGGCACACCGAGCGGCGTTGTCTTCAGGACCGTTTTGGCGTGGGGTTCAAGGATCATCCGCCACAGGCCACCGTGTTCCAGCGCTCGCTGGAGCACGCCATCAGAGCGATCGCGCAGCTCGTTGAAGACCTCAACGGTCGCAGCCCAGTCCCAGGCCTCGTCCACGGCTTCCGGCGGCAGAAACTCACCGAGGAGCAGGAGTTCGGGAGCGAGTTGAGATACGCGCCGTTTGAGAAGCTCGATCGACGTCGTGCGCGCGGCGTATTCGCGGGCGATGAACGGACGAGACAGCTTCTCAAACCGCGCCTCGGGAGCAAGTACGAAGATCAATGTTTCGGCGGTCGTGAGGGCTTTGGCATGCAACATCAGTTCGCCTGGAAAAACGAACCCATACTCGTACCCCGCCTTCATCATCTCAAGGTACACCTTCGTGAAGCTCATCTCGCTTAAGGGGGACGCGTAGAATTTCTCCGCGAGCACCGCGAAACGCGCGTAGAATGCCTCTTCGTTTGCCCCAGGCAATCTGCGCGTCTGGGCCTTGAAATGGTGGAAGGCACGGCGGGTCTGGCGTTGAACTACCGCGAACCAGTAGAGGATGAACCGGTCGCGTTGCGGCACTGTGAGCTCTCCGTACATACCAAAATCGAGCAGCGTAAAGGTGCCGTCGCGGTGAAAAAAGATGTTTCCCGGATGGAGATCGGCATGGAAAAGTCCATCGGACACAAACATCTGAAGCAAGACGTCGACGAGTAATGTGACGAGTCGCTGCCTTTCCTTCTCTCCGAGCGAACTGGCGGCTTCGCGAACGCGCCACCCCTCCACCCAATCCATCGTGAGCACACTTTGGGTGGTATGGCTCCAGTGGACCTCGGGGAACTTGATATCGGCGCGGCCCGCGAAGTTTGCGCGGAAGCGGCCAATGACACGTCCTTCCTGCGAGAAGTCCAGCTCTTGGAGCGTGTAGCGGCGGAACTCCGCAAAGAAGTCGAGTAGATTCGTGCGTTGCATCCGGCGCGGGATCAGACGATAGAGCCATCGCAGTCCCGATTCCATTGCGTCTAGATCGCGATAAACGAGGCGCTCAAGGTCGGGCCGTTGAACCTTGACGGCGACGGCCGTCCCGTCCGGCAGCGTTGCCTGATGAACCTGCGCGAGCGAGGCTGCGGCGACGGGCACTTGGTCGAACGATGCAAATCGCTCTTGGACAGGCTTGCCAAGTTCGCGCTCGATGGTGAGACGTATCTGCTCGGCCGAAACGGCTGGCCCCTTCTCTTGAAGGGTTGAGAGCGCTTCGACATACGATTGCGGCAGCACGTCCGGGCGCGTGCTCAAGATTTGACCCAGTTTGACGAATGCCGGGCCAAGCGCCACCAATCGCGCCGCGAACCTAGCCGGAGCCTGGTCGTTCGCCGCGCCGCGAGAAAATCGGCGCAACGTACGATACTCTTGCAGCAGCACCCAGCAGATAGCGATCAGTCGAAACAGGTTCTGTATCGAGGAGCTTCTTTTTGGCAGCGCGTACATTATATCCATTCTACATTGTTAGGAATTGCGTTTCGACACCGCTTTCGGCTCGCTTTGTTTCAGACGTGCCGCCCTAGGTGCCCCGAGCAACGCGTTCTTGCTGGGCTTATGGATGCCCGCCAACTTGGTCCGTTTCAGCATCAGTGCATTGATCGCCACCACTGCGGAAGTCTCCGACATTGAGAGCACAGTGATCTCGGGCGACAGCGTAAAGCGTGGAAGACGCTGGCTGCCAGCGGGAATACGATCACGTTGTAGCCGACTGCTACTACAGGTTTTGGTGCATCTTGCGCAAGGTGGCGCTAGTCACAACCAATGCCCCGATGACGTGGTCGCTGTGGGCGGCGCCGCCTCCGGTTCCGAAGATGGCGGGCGAGGCCATCAACCACACCCCGAGCGCCACGCTGACCAGCAGGTTCCAGGGGAGCGCCACGCCCCACCCCATCGCCTTGGCGCTCACCACGTCCGGGCGTGTGGGACGATCCTCGGGGGCGTCCTCAGCGGCACTCTCGGCGAGCGTGCCGCCCAGCCAGAACACACGCCAGAGCGACTGTCCCTCCCGGTGGGCCTGGACCAGGAATATGCCCGTCGCCACCCAGCCTACATCGAGCACCTCGGCGGAGGAAGCGGATTCTTCAACGTGATGCGCATCTATCCCGAAGAATCACTAGGTGTCGTGCTCATGGACAACACCACGCGTTATGACCACGAGAGGATACTCGACGCCATCGCAGGGGTCGCATAGTTGTGACCGCGAGCGAACGATAAGAGGAGGCGCGGCACCGCTCTCGACTCTCTTTGATCCACCGTACCTTCTAATCGATCATCGGTGGAACAACGTGTGAGGCACGGCCTTGAGTTCTTGCGGCGAATGTCTGGCGAAGCGTGGCGCTTGGCATAGCGCCGGATACCTCTCAGAGACTCGTCAGCATCAACTCAGCCAACGCTCAGGTTGCGCGACTACAGTTGACATGAAGCCGAAAGACCAGTTACCCGGTGGACGTGCCGCCGGGCCAGCCTGGACGAGGAGGACATACGAAGGTCCAGCATCCCCCAGCGGCAAGCGTCCCGGTGAGGGAAGTTGCCGGTGCTTGAGACAGTCGATGTCGGTACGCAGTACGTAAACCTCTACGAGTCGAGCGCCGGAGCGGACGCCGTGGCGCAACTTAGGGAACTGGCCGAGCCCCTACGTGGGGCTCGTGTGCTGCACATCAACGCGACGCCTTACGGCGGCGGGGTCGCCGAGATTTTGCGCTCCGAGACACCGCTTTTGAGGAACCTCGGTATCGTGGCGGACTGGAAGCTGATCACCGGGGACGAGCCCTTCTTTACCGTCACCAAGGCGATCCACAACGGTCTCCAGGGCGCCCCAGGCGGGCTGACGGGCGCCCAGCAGGAGACCTGCCTCACCTACTCCGCCCGCAACGCGCAACTTCTGGAGGAGGAGTACGATCTGATCGTTGCCCACGACCCCCAGCCTCTGGCGCTGCTCCAATTGCACGGCAAAGGTGCGACGAAATGGATCTGGCGCTGCCACATAGACACCGCCGAGCCCAACCCGCAGGTCTGGGAATTTCTGAGACCGTACCTGGAGGGCTACGACGCCGCCGTGTTCACGCTGGGGAACTTCGCCCCGCCCGACGCGCCCGTGGGGAGAGTGGAGATCATCCCACCCGCCATAGACCCGGAGAGCCCCAAGAACATGCAACTCGACCGGAGGACCGCGCGGAGCTGGCGGAGAGGGGCCGGGAGCTCGTGCGCGAGCGGTTCCTGCTGACGCGCCTGATCGCCGACGAACTCAGGCTCTACGGGTCTTTGCTCGGGGCGCGGCAACCCACGGTGGCCGCGTCCCAGGCGGGGCTTCGCGGGGAGGAGCGAGACCCGGTCTGCGGGATGCGGGTTGAGTCGAAGGAGAAAGCACCTTCATACGAATACGCAGGGCACGCCTACCACTTCTGCTCCGAGTCTTGCCGTGAGCAGTTCAGGGCCGCGCCGGAGTACTTCCTGCGGACCGTCGCGAGGGCATGAGGATCCTCACCATCAACTGTGGCAGCTCGACGCTGAAGTTCGAGCTCTTCGACGCGGCGGACGAGGATCGGTCCCTGGCCCGCGGGATCGTGGACAGGATCGGCGGGGGCCGCGGGAGCGTCGAGCTCTCGGGCGAGCTGACGGAAACCGTGGCGGCGGTCAACCGTACGGCAAGCGGAGAGGAGGCCGATCCTTTCGGCCGAGACTCGTTCACCGACGGCCTGTCAGAGCCTCCGTTCTACGGCATAGGCGTCTGCGGAGCCCTGTTCCACACCCAGGGTGGCCTGAAGGTCGACGCGCATGCCCGGGTGCTCCGCCCGGATTCCAGTCCGATCCCCGGTCTCTACGCTGGCGGGGGCACGGCGGTGGGCATCAGCGGAGGCGGCGCCGAAGGCTACCTGGCGGGGAACGGCTTGCTTGCCGCGCTGGGTCTTGGCAGGATCGCCGGCGAGGCGGCACGCGACGGTTAGCAAGCCCTCGAAGCGATATGGAGGATGCCATCAACGGGAAGATGCATCGCCCGGAGACCCGCGAGGATTACGTGGGTATCCTCGAGAACCAATACTTCGCCAACGTGGACCGCAAGAGCATCGAGGGTGTCCTTGATTGTTTCCATCCCGATGCGGTGTTTACCATACAGTCGGCCTTCTCCACGCACGAAGGACGAGACACGGGTATCAGGAAGATGTTCGACGCCCTGTTCGCGAGATACTCGGGGACATTGCACAGAGGTTTCCGGCACGTGGTGGATGTCGAAGGAGAGTGCTGCGCCTCGCAGTTCAGCGTAGAGAACGTCTCCGCCGAGGACGGAGCCGAGACCTACCTGAGCAACTGCAATTTTTTCTACTTCGAAGGCGACAGGTTCACGCGAGTCTACGTCTACATGAGCGGCGGTGCAAACACGCTGGGGTAGTCGTCGGAGATCGGACCGCGAGTAGCATCCGGACAGGATCGTCCGTCGGTAGAGTTGAGGCCGGGCGGGTTCTGGCGAGTAGCGCGGGGTAGTAATGGTATTGACTTCCATAAGTAGTGGGAGCCCTTTGGAGACGTTGAGGTTTCGGGGAGGGGAATCTACCAGAGAATGGTATGCTCCGAGGAGGCGCGGGTACCGGGAGTGGGACTTCTGCAACGACGACGTGAGGTCTAAGCGGCTTGGGCGTTGGTCCGGGATGAGCGCGGGATGGCGTCTTCCGGCGCCTGCTCGGCGAGCCTCTGGCCCACAGACTCCAGCATCCCGCCGTAGAGTGCATCGTACTCCGCCGCTGTCTTCTCGTCGGCTGGCTGGCCGGCGTTGGCGAAGTGGTTGGTCCCGCTGGTGAACGCGCCCGGCACCACGATGCTCGTCTCGATGCCAAACCGGGCTAGCTCGGCGGCGTAGCTGACGGCGAGGGCGTCCATAGCCGACTTGGCCGCGAAGTACGGGGCGAGGTAGGGTGGGGTGCCGCCCCTGGTGCTCGTGCTCCCCACCCACAGCAGAAGGCCGTGGCCTTGCTCTCGCAGGTGGGCCAAAGCGGCGCGGTTCAGACGCTGGGTGCCGAGCACGTTGGTCTCGTAGACCCGCAACATCTCCTCGGTCGTGAACGCCTCGGTCTGCCCGTTGACCATATGGCCGCCCTCACTATCCCCAGGCCTCGGCCATGACGCGAAGGAGAGCTATTCCACAGGAGTCCACGGTTCGGTCGGTCCCTGGGATTTGTATGCCATGAGCCTGGAGGACACCTCGCCCAAGGCTTTCTCCGGGAGGCTTTCTTCGAGAGCAGGGAAGAGCACACGCTCCTCCAGCCTTATATGAGCCTCTAACTGCTCTCCTAGGGTCTGCAGGGTTTTCCTCTGGACCCCTTCTCGCTTCACCTCGTCGCCGAGTTGCATGGCGAGGCCCCGGATGCGGGCGTGCTGGGTGAGCATCTCGACTACGAATTCTTCCTCTAGCATGCTCCCATAGCGGGCCACCACTGGCAGGAGCACCTCCTCTTCCTTCCTGAAGTGGAGGCTGGTGTCCTCCCGCCAGAACTTCAGAAAAGCCCGGGCAGCCTCCACAAGCGTAACCCCTTCCTCAGCGGCGGTCCTCTTGAGTCGGAGAGCGTTGACCAGCCCCTGGTGATGGTCGTCGGAGAACTCTTTGAGATCGGGGTGCCGTTTCACGCTTCTCCTCTCGCTCGTTGACTGGTGTCCAGCCGCAGCGGGCCACGGCTGCGATGGATGCTTAGGTAGGCGAACTCGTCCGATTCGCTCTTCACGGAGCGGCGTGCATCCTTCGGAACGAACACCATACTCTTGGCGGCGAGATGATGTTTCTCCCCGTCTACCGTAACCGTCCCGGAGCCGTCTATTCCGACCATCACCACATCAACCTGTTTGTTTACGTGCTCCCCAACGCCCTCTCCAGAAGGGAACCGCACCAGGTTGGCGTTGAGATCCTCGCTTCCTTCGAGGGTCCATACCGTACCCTTATGCCCCCTCACCTCGGCCAAGGTTTCCTTTAGATTCACTCGCCTCTACCCTTCGAGATGTTTCGAGAGCTACCCACTGCCATCCAACCTCTACGAACCTTCACCTGCCGGACATCAATATATTATTATGAAAATTGTAATGATTAAAGCCACGCCGGCTCCGGGTGTTCCAGGAAACTGCTGACCCCATCGCCGAAACCGAGGATGCTCCGGCGCCTGGAACCGCCTCGAATAACCGAGCAGGATAACCCCTTCACAAAGCGCCTTGCACATACAACCCGTACGTGCGAATATACAGTCACATTTTTAGTAATAGTAATTGGGCCGCACAGGTCCTGAGCGAGAGGAGAGGTAGATGCTTTCCGTCGAGACGACCGTAAGCGATCTCGTCGTCGAGCGTCCGAGCCGTTCGCGGGTGTTCGAGGAGTTGGGCATAGACTACTGTTGTGGAGGTGGGGTACCACTCGAAGAGGCCTGCGCCGGTGTGGGGCTGGATCCGGGCGAGGTTATCGCGGAGCTTGAGCGCCGGGAGACCGGACAGACGGCGGACGAGGCCGGGCTGACGGGCATGGGCCTGGACGAGCTAGTGGATCACATCGTGGAGATTCACCACGCCTACCTGAAGGGGGAGTTGCCCCGGCTGAGCTTTTTGGTGGACAAGGTGGCGAACGTTCACGGCGGCGCCCATCCTGAGTTGCTGGAGCTGCGCGGGGTGTTCGAGAGGCTTCGCACGGAGCTCGACGAGCACACGACGAAGGAGGAGCGGATGCTCTTCCCAGCGTGCCGGGAGTTGGAGCACGGCGCATCTGTCTTTCCCTTCGGCTCCGTCAAAGGCCCCATCGCCGCGATGATGGCCGAGCACGTGGATGCGGGTGACGGCCTGGGCAGGATCCGGGAACTGACGCGAGAGTACGCTGTGCCGGAGGACGTCTGTAACACCTACCGGGCCATGCTGGACGGGCTCGCGGAGTTGGAGCGGGACACCCACTACCACGTCTTCAAGGAGAACAGCATCCTCTTCCCGAAGGCCACTGCGGTAGAGGCGGCGCTCGCCGGAGCCTGAGAGACATGGAGCGTGGCTCGTCCGGTAGATTTGAGCAGATGGCTTACGAGTTCGCGGATACGCCTGCGATAAGCGTCGGCATCTGGTCCCGGAAGGGAGAGTTTCTCGGCGTGCCAGAGAGCCCGGCCCGTAGCAGTGAAGCGACGCTGGAGCATTCCCGCCTCCCCGCGAGCGGTGACTCTGGTGAGGAGGGGACGCCCTTCACCGTCCACCGTTTCCCCGGTGGATACCGGGTGCGTGTGGAGGAGCGGCGAGAGGGAGACGAGGAGGCGCTGTGGCTCGCGCCGGTAGAGGAGGGAGAGGAAAGCTACATGGGACTCTTCTCCGAGGAGGAGGTTCGCGAGTTGCTCCCGCGGGTCGCCGTATTCATGGAGACACGGTGCGGTTCGGAAGTCGGAACGAGCGTTGCACGACCGTCAGAGCCGGAGCAAGACTGAGATGGGAGACATCAAGGGATTCCTGAAACACGGGCGCAGGAAGATCCCCAAGCGGCCCGTCGCCGAGCGCGTCCGGGACTACCGGTGGTCCTACGAGCCGATGCCGGAGAAAGAACTGCGGGTGCAGGCCTCCCGCTGCATGGACTGCGGCGTCCCGTTCTGCAATACCGGATGCCCGGTAAACAACCTCATCCCGGACTGGAACGACCTGGTCTACAGGGACCACTGGAAACAGGCCATAGACCGCCTCCACAGGACCAACAACTTCCCGGAGTTCACCGGGATACTCTGTCCCGCGCCGTGCGAGGCGGCGTGCGTGCTCTCCATCAACGACAAACCGGTGACCATAAAGGAGATAGAGCGTTCCATCATAGAGCGGGCCTTCGAGGAAGGATGCGTAGTCCCCACACCTCCGCCGCCGGAGTTGAGGAGTTACAAGAAGGTAGCGATCGTGGGCTCCGGCCCGGCGGGATTGGCGGCGGCCCAGCAGCTAAACCGGGCCGGGCACACTGCAGTCGTCTTCGAGAAGGATGATCGGGTCGGAGGTCTCCTTCGATACGGTATCCCGGACTACAAGATGGAGAAGCGGGTGATCGATCGGAGACTCGAGCAACTCGAAGCCGAGGGTATAGAGTTCCGAACCAACTCCCACGTCGGCTACGATCCCACTACGGAGGAGTTGAAGAGTGAGTTCGACGCGATAATTCTGGCCGTTGGGGCCTTGCAGGGACGTGACCTTCCTGTTCTGGGCCGCGAACTCGAAGGCATCCATCCGGCGATGGACTACCTGGTGCAGCAGAACCGGCGCGTGGCGGGCCTGCCGGTGGAGGGAGAGGAGATCACCGCTCGTGGAAAGAAGGTGGTCATCCTCGGTGGCGGCGACACGAGCGCCGACTGCCAGGGCAACGCCAACCGGGAGGGGGCGGAATCCGTCCGGGTCATCACTCACGGCGTCAAACCGCCCGAGGCGCCCGATCCCCTGGACTGGCCGGACTGGCCGTTCGTGCTACGCACCTACCCGGCCCACGAGGAGGGCGGTGAACGAGAGTGGAGCATCGCCATAACCGGCTTCTCCGGTACGGATGGACGTGTCGAGCGGGTGCGCGCCGTCAGAGCCGAATGGACTTCCGACTGCGGGATCCGGCACGTGCCCGGAACGGAGCTCGACATCGAGGCGGACCTCGTACTGCTCGCCGTTGGCTTTACCGGCCCCGTGCGCGACCGCTTTCTCGAAGACCTGGACCTCGGCTACACCGAACGAGGCGCGGTCCTCAGCCAAAACGGCTTCGGTACGAAGGAGGCCGGCGTCTTCGTCGCCGGAGACGCCAAGCTCGGAGCGTCCCTCATAGTGTGGGCCATCGCCGAGGGCCGTAAGGCCGCCCGCCAGGCCGATCTCTACCTGATGGGCGAGAGTCGGCTCCCGCCCTAGCCCTACCCTCGTCCGTGCTACGAAAGCTCCCGAAGGAAAGCGAGGCCTCATGCTAACCGAACCACGAACATACACGACTCTCGAAGCCCGGTGTCCCGCATGTGGGGACTCCTACGCCGGAGAGAGCCTGCTCTTCCTGTACGCCGATGAACTGGGCGTCCGCTGTCCCGGCTGCGGGTGCGTCCTGGCGGTGGGTGACGCCGGTGGCCAGCATGGGGAGGTCCGAAACCCCTGCCATCTTGTGCTACCCAAAGGTCTCGAAGACTCGGGACTGCACGAGAAGCTGGTCGAGCTGTTTGGAGGAGGGGATGAGTTGCGAGTTGTGGTGGGCCGCTCGGACGAGACCCGGACCATTCGTCTGGAACCCGCGGGCCTGCCCGAGTAGTCTAACCTCGTCGTAGGATACGAAACATGCTAACCGATCATCGAAGGGTGGAAGAGTGGTTACCGAAGAACGTGTGAGGGACCAGTTACGGAACGTAGTAGACCCGGAGATCGGGCTGGACCTGGTGGAGCTAGGACTGATCTATGACGTGGGAATCCACGAAACCGGAAAGCACGTTGACGTGCTCTTCTCCCTCACCAGCCCTATGTGCCCGGTCGCGGATATGCTCCAGGAGCAGGTCGAAGCCGAGACCCTCTCCGTAGAGGGTGTCGAAGACGTAAACGCCCGGATCACGTTCGAACCTCTATGGACGCCGGAGGTGATGAGTCCCGCCGCCAAGCTCTTCTTCGGCCGCTAGGAGAACCTGGAAAGTGAAGAGCATCACCTCCGACACACGTCTGAAAAAGGCACTGGACCTCGACCCGCGAGTGGTGGACTATGTCGTCTCTCTGAACCCCCGCGACTTCGAGCGGCTCCGCAACCCGCTGATGCGCCGCCTTTTGGCGCCGCGTATAACGCTGGTTCGCGTCGCGGCCATGGCCCGGGGACCGGTAGGCGAGCTACTGGAGCGGATCGCGGACCTGGGCGACGTCCCGGTGGAATACGGAGAAGAGAACCCGCCAGTACCACAATCCCCGGAGGATGCACCCTCGTGGGTAAACGGCATGGAACCCGGAGGTGTGCATATTGTGGATCTGCTCCCTCTCGACGATGCCCTGGAGAGAGATCCGATGCTCTACATAACAAGGGGCGTCAAGTCTCTCCTACCTGGCGAGGTGCTACTTATAAAGCACACGTGGGAACCGCAGCCCCTCTACGATTTATGGGACAAGATGGGCGATCTGGAATGGTTCGCGGAGCAGGTCAGCGATGACGACGAGTGGAGGGTCTGGGTTCATCGCACCCTCATTGATCCTCGCCTGGTTTGATGGTAACGAAGCATGTAAGTCAGTGATCCAGGTCAGGGATTAGTTGCACTGACCGAGAAGGTGCTGTATAGTTACTATTACAAATATAGTAATAATACCACTAGATGTCTGTTGCGTGGATTGACGATAGAACTTGGGCCATCCGACCCCTCGGCGAAAGGAACCTCGGATGGCCCAAGTGCAGCATACCCCGGCCCCGCCGTCCCTGGAAGAGGCGATCACCATGCTGTTCTGCCTCATCGACGACGCCTACAAGCGGCTCAACCCGTACGGCGACCGCTACGGAGCTCTCAAGAAGCTCTCGGACTCGGAGATCCTGGCCCTCGCACTCTTCCAGCAGCTTCGGAGCGTGGAGAGCGAGCGGTCTTTCCTCAGAGACGCGGCCCGCTTCTTCTCGCACCTGTTTCCTGGGGTGGTTGGTCCTGCGCCTTCCTCCTTCCATCGCCGCATGAGGAAGCTCCGGCGCTTCTTGGAGCCCTTGCGCCATTCGGTCGTGCCCGAGCTGATCGGAGAGCCCGAGACCCTCATCGTGGACTCGATGTTGCTTTCTGTTTTGCACCCCCGGCAGGTCTCGCAGTCGGCGGGATTCGACGGTGCCGAGTGGGTGAAGTGGGGCTCCTTCAGCGTTTACGGGGTGAAGCTGCACCTTCTCTGCTCGACCAACCGGGTGCCCATCTCCTACGAGCTTACCGCGGCCAACGTCGCGGAGGTCCGCCTGGTGGGCGAACTGCTCGGCGAAGCAGGACTCGGAGAGGCCTTGGCGAGGAAATTGCTGGGCGACCTGGCGTATCGCAGTGAGGAGTTGAGGGACGAGTTGGCAGAGGTCGGGGTCGCCTTGGTGACGGAGCGCTCTGGCCAGAACGGAAAAAGACAGCAGGTAGAGGTGGCGTTCTCGGCTCTCAAGCGGACCTTCGGAATCGAGCGCACGCTGGCCAAGACGCTCACGGGTTTGGTCACCAGGATCGCGGCCAAGGTGGCGGCTTACACCTACGGTCTCTACGTCAACCGGTTCCTGAGCACGCCGCAAGGGCGCATCAAAGAACTGTGGGCCTGATGTCCTCGCAACACTCATCTAGGTGCTTCCGGAAGGAGAGCATGCAGGATCAGAGTTACGTGGAGGTCTGACCGGTTGACTGTAGTTGCGACGGTGGGGATCCGTACGAACCGGCGAGAGAAAACCAAAGGAGGTGTAAGCTATGGAGATTTCAACTCATCCCTCTGTAGATGAGCTACGGGAAGCCTTACGCGAGAAGGACACGCCCCTCGCCTGCACGTTGTGCGGCCGCGAAGAGTTCTCGATGGAGGAAGGTACGCTCCGGGCTTCTGGGAAAGGACAATATTACGGGAACGTTCGCCTGAAGAGAGCACAGCTCGTCTGCGAACATTGCGGACACGTGATGGGCTTCGAGATCGAAAAACTCCAGGGAAGCCGGAGGTAGCTCCGGTCACTCAGGCTGTGGGTTGAAGCCTTGTCGCTCTGGCTCCAGAGTATGAAATCTTAACCGCGCTTTTGTCGCACTGTTGGTGAATAGTGCCGTCCGCTCATCCGTGTCCAGGGCTCGGCGCAACTCGCCAACGAACTAGCGTACCTCTTAGGGGCATAGATGTCCTCTTCGTCATCGACGACCTGGCTGAAACTTCGCCCGTAACCTCGGCTCTGTCGCCCTTTCGGTGAAAAAGCATTGTAGCGTAGTCTTAGAGCTTGTTTCGCAGAGGTGAATTATGAGGGGCTAGACTCCGCACGAACCAGGAAGGAGAAAATCCCTCCTCGTCGCTCTGGCGGGTACAGATCCTCGATTTTCTTCCCATATGTTATCTCCTCTTCGCCCGTTGCCAGTGTGTCTCCACGGATGTTACTATTACATAAGTAGTAATATTAAAAAGCGCGAGTATGCCGGTATCGAAGAGATCAGGAGGTGCGTGTCTATTGGACGTGGTTATCCATACGCTGCACGTGATGCTGGCCGGGGTCTGGCTCGGTGGGGTGATCTTCACGACGTTTGTGGTCTCGCCGGCTTTCAAGGCCATGAAGTGGAGCGAGGTCGAGCGGGTGGGGGCGCGGTCGATGGTCGGGAGGTACTACGCCCGGGTGGCGAACGCGAATCTGGTACTTCTGCTTCTCTTCGCCGTACTCGATGGGGTGGTCCGGGGGTTCGGAGTCCTCTTCTTCGTCGAGTACGTACTGCTGGCGGTGCTCCTGGGGCTGGTCGGAGCGCACGGGGCGTACTTCGGGCGCAAGATCGCGGAGTTCGCCGCCGCGGAGGCTAAGGCCGAGAGCGCCGAGGAGGCGAGGAGCTTCGCCCAGCAGCGGAGGGCTTTAGGGAAGATGTCCCTCCGAGTCTCCTACGTGAACCTCCTGGTCAGCGGGGTGATCCTGGTCCTCGCGGTTAACGGTTAGGTTGGGAAGAGTATGCCAATAGGAGATCTCAACGTACCCATTATCGGCAAGAATGCCGTCATCGGCATCCTAGTTCAGTCGCATATCCTCTTTGCTACATTTATTCTGGGAGCGGTCCTCATCGCGGCGACCAGCGAGTACCTGGGGTTGGTTACGAAGCAGATGCGCTACGAGCGGTTCGCCCGAAACCTGGCGCGCTTCGTGGTGCTGCTCTTCGCTTCCGGCGCTGCGCTGGCGATCACGTTCGTGCTGGCGCTGGTTACTCTATTCCCGATCTTCTTTACTCACCTGCAGAACATCTTCTTCTGGGTCTTCCTGGTCGAGGCGTTCATGTTCCTTGGGCAGATCATCATCGTCTACGCCTGGTACAACGTGTGGGACAAACTGGCCTACCGTAAGAGCCTGCACGTGGTCTTCGGGTTTGTAGCGGGCTTTATAGGGCTAATTGCGATGACCATGATCGACGGGGTCGCTTCCTACATGCTCACCCCGGCGGAGGCTCCGGTAACCGACGTGGCCCGCACATTCCTGAACCAGACCAGCGTGCCGCTGAATATGCACCGCTTCGTCGGTAACTTCTCCTATGCGGGTTTCATGATCGCCGGATGGGGAGGTTGGCGTTACCTGCGTTCTACCCGTAAAGACGACCGCGAATACTACGACTGGATGGGACATTTTGGCCTCATCTGGGGCTTCGGCTTTTTGATCATCCAGCCGGTTATCGGGTACGGTTACCTGAAGGGTATACGCGAGAGCTCTCCGGACGCCTTCAACACCATCATGCTCGGCGACAAGGCCTGGCTCTTCAACCTGCTGGTCATCTGGATCGCGATCATGAGCATGGCCTCCACGGCCTACTTCGTACACAAGCTTCGGTTTGCGGTAAAGCCGGTGCCGACCCTACGCAATCTGAGCATCGGCGCCCTGGGCTTCACGGCGCTATTCACCGTCCTCAACATCATCCCGGCCAACGCTTCGATTGTCGCTCAGATCGGGCTGACGTTCCTCGGCGGCGAGAACACGAAGATACCGCTGGGGAGCATGTATCCGTACAAGTACATCGGACTGATCGGCCCGATGCTCGTGGGCTTGTTCGTGGTGGCGTTGTACCTGAAAGCCTCGGCCGGTGGTTTCCACTGGGGACGGGCGAGCCGGTGGAGCCAGTACGCTTTGATGGCCTGCGCCGTAACCGTGGTGCTTACGATGATGACGATGGGCTACACCCGCGAGACCGCGCGCCGGGTAGACAACAACCCTGGCTATTTGATCCACAAGTGCATCACCCTGGACCAGAAACTCACCCCGGAGACCTGCCCTGCCGGCGACAGCCTCGGAGGGAATCAGTAGAGGATACGGGACCTCCCACGCAACGTAGTCTTCGCGGCAGTTACCAGGAACTGAAGCCTGATTAGCCAACAAAGGAGACCTGATATGCCCGAGATAAGAGCTTACGCGCCCGGCATCCATGCCCGCTCCGAAGAACTGGTGCAGGCCACCCGCGACTTCGACCGTGGTCGAACCACCAGGGAGGTGGTCGAGAAGCAGCAGAATGAGGACCTCCGGAGTTACCTCGAAGTACAGCGAGAAGCAGACCTCGACTACCTCTCCGATGGCCTTCTAAACTGGCAGGACATCTTCCGTCCCTTCGATACGGCGGCGCGGGGCTTGCGCCCCGGTCCCCTGACCCGCTTCCTGAACACGAACACGTTTTTCCGGGCGCCGGTAGCCGAGGCGCGGACGCCGAAACTGACCGAGCCATTGGGAGAGCCTTTTTTCCATATAGGTGATTTGCCGCGCGGTAGATGGGTGGCGACGCTGCCCTCTCCGTACGCCCTGGCGTTCGCCGCGGCGGATGAACTAGAGCCTCGGACAGTCGCGGAGACGGTGCTCAGGCCGCAGATAAGGTGGCTTGCAGGCAATGGCTGCGCGATGGTCGTCTTGCAAGAAACTGCGCTTTTCGGCAATAACAGAGACATCTTCGGCCTCGGCAAGACGTTGGATGCCCTGGAGAGTCCCGTGCCGCTCGCGCTCCAACTACCGTTCGGCGACGCCGGAGAGGTGCTCGGTGAGCTGGTGGAGCTGGACGTGGAAGCCATCGGCGTTGACTTCTACGCTACCGACGTTGCCGCCCTGCCGCGACCGTTTCCCAAAACGCTGCTCGCCGGCGTGATAGACGCCCGCAACTCCCTGCTGGAAGAGCCCGAAGAGATCTCTGAGTTCGGACGGCGACTTCTGGAGGAGTTGGAGGGAGAGCTACACCTCGTCCCGAATGGAGACCTGCAATTCGTGCCGGAGAAGATAGCCCGAGAGAAGGTGCTGCGTCTCGGTGCGGCGGCCCGCCGCTTGAAGGAGGAACAGTAATGAACGAGGTACGTTTCGTAACGCGGGAGATCGGAAGCCTCGCCAAACCCGGCTGGCGCGTAAAGTCTATCTCCGGACGCCCGGTCGAAGAGAACGACGTCGAGTACGCCCGAAAGTGGGGCGAATGTCTCGGCATAGACGACGAAGAGCTTACGGAGATACTCGAAAAAAGCACGAACTTCTCCGACTCGGAGAAGGCGAAGATACAGGACTACGCCGCCCTCTACGGCATCCGGCTACTGGAGAGCTCGGGGCTCGACGCAGTCTACGACGGTGAACAGCGCCGCAGCGAGATGTACGACCACGCCGTAAAACACGCGAAAGGCTTCGAGACCCGCGGCACGGTCCGCTCGTGGGACAACAAGTACTACACCAAAGCCGCCGTGGTCGAGAAGCCGCTAGTCGAGGACGCCTACGACTTGGCGGAGTACGAGTTCGTCCGCGACAACACTGACCGTACCGTGAAGGTACCCTTCACCGGCGCCTACACGATCATGGACTGGTCATACGACGAGCACTACGGCAGGGGCGAAGTTCTGGGCGCTTCTCACGAGCAGCGCGCGGAGGCCCGGCGGCGCTTCGGCGTGGACGCCGCGCGCGACGTGGTGCGGCCCAACGTGGCCGGCGTTGTGGAGGCGGGCGCCGACTGGGTGCAGATAGACGAGCCCGCCGCCACCACCCGCCCGGAGGAGGTACCGCTCGTAGTCGAGACCTTCAACGCGACTCGCGAGGGAATAGTCGCCCGCTGCTCCATGCACATCTGCTTCTCGGACTACAGTTGCCTCTTCCCTCACATTGAGGATCTCGATGACTGTTACGAGTTGCAGCTGGAGTTCTCGAACCGCGACTCGCTGGAGACCGGCACAAGGAGCGAGGACCGGCCTGGTTACTCTATCCTCGACGAGTTTCGCAAGAGTGCTTGGGATGGCAAGGTTGGGCTCGGTGTCATAGATATCCACACGGATTTCGTAGAGTCTCCGGAGCTGGTGCGCGACCGCATCCTGTATGCGGCGGGGGTGCTGGGGCCGGAAAGGATCGAGGTCAACACTGACTGCGGACTCAGGACCCGTACCTGGGAGATCTCCTATGAGAAGCTCAGCAACATGGTAGAAGGCGCGAGGCTTGCCGAGGCGGCGCTCAACGGCTTGTAGATAGGCGAGTATAGGGCCTACGCTCACGATTTCATGACTGACCGGATCGGATTTCAGGCAGGATCCCCGGAGGTACGATGATGCGCGCCGCCAGGGGCGAGAGCGGTGAACGTTTCCCGGACTATGTACGGGATCACATCTGCCCGTGACCCAAGTCAATCGCCGGTTGTGCGGCTCGAACAGGCGCGATAAAGTGTCTATCACTAGTTTAGTAATAGTTATTGGAGTGCCACGGAAGGAGGAGCCCATGACCTACGTAATCACCGAGCCGTGCATCGGTACGAAGGACCAAAGCTGTGTGGAGGTCTGTCCGGTTGACTGCATCTACGATGCGGGCGACCAGTTCATGATCAATCCCGAGGAGTGCATTGACTGCGGAGCCTGCGAGCCGGAGTGTCCGGTCGAGGCCATATACCCCGAGGACGAAGTTCCGGACGAGATGCAGAGCTATATCACCAAGGCCGCAAACTACTTCGAGTAGCGTAGCGTCATAAGAGGCGAAGAACCCGACTGGCGAGGGTGCGAAGTCCTTTCCCGGAACTTAACTCGGACCTTCTCGCGAAAGCATGAGGTGGCCTTCGAGAAGAGCGGCGTCACTATAGACGTGGCCGGGGACGAGTACATCCTGGAGGAGGCCGAGGAAGCCGGTCTCGACCTTCCCTACGATTGCCGTAGTGGGACCATGCACCACCTGCATCCAGAAATGTCTGGAGGGCGAGATCGACCAGGACATGGCCTTCGCCATCGGCGACGAGGAGTTGGAGCAGGGCCTGCGCCTGATCTGCATCGGCAGCCCGCCCTCCGACGTGGTGCTAGACGCATGACTCAGAGCATGGAGCGCACCGCGAGCTACGTAAGGACAGACCCTGAGGACAGCATGCCACCCCGCGAGGAGCAATTGGAGGCTATCGAGGCTTATGCTGGGGAGATGGGCTACGAACTGGTAACCAACTACGAAGATCTCGAAGCCTCCGGCACACTCCTCTACCACAAGCCCACGCTCAAAGAGGCGATCGAGAACATCAAGGAAGAAGAGGACTGGGAGGTTCACCTCGTCGCGGAGCCCCACTGCGTGTCGGACGATGAGTCGGCGATACACGGGTTAGTGCATAAGTTCTCCCTCTACGGCAACCGCCTAGAGTGTCCGTACCGTTCGTGGGAGGATTTCCTCGCCGCGATGACAGCATACCGGCGAGAGATGGCCCGGCGTGGAAGTCGGCCGGAGAGCCGCGCGGAAAGGTTGACATGACCCAGCTAACCGACTCGTTCAACAGGAAGATGGACTACCTGAGGATCTCGGTCACCGACCGTTGCAACTTCCGCTGCCAGTACTGCATGCCCGAGGACATTGTCTTTGAGGACAAGTCCCACATCCTTACCCTCGGAGAGATGCTTACCTTCGCCGAAGCCTGCTTACAACTCGGCGTCACGAGGGTCCGCGTTACCGGCGGAGAACCACTGGTGAGGCGCGGAGTGGTCTGGTTCGTCGGCCAGCTGAAGGAGATGGGCTTCGAGGACGTCACCATGACGACCAACGGCTTTCTCTTGAAGGAGAACCTGGAAGGTCTCGTTGAGGCCGGCCTGGACCGGATCAACATCTCCCTCGACACCCTTCAGGCGGAGAAGTTCGCCTTCATCACGCGCCGAAACCACTTCGAGAAGGTGTGGGAGGCGGTGATGGCGGCTCTTGAGACGCCGCTCTCTCCGGTGAAGCTCAACGCGGTTGCCATGCGCGGGGTGAACGACGATGAGATCTCGGAGATGGCCAAGCTGACGATGCGCTACCCGATGCACGTCCGCTTCATAGAGCTGATGCCCCTGAACGGCGACACCGACGGCTCGCGCTTTCGCTCGCTGTTCATCCCGGGAAAGGAGATCCTCGAGAGGGCCCAGGAAGAGTGTGGGGACCTAAAGGCGGTAGAGAAGGAAGACCCGGCAGCCCCGGCTGATGAGTTCCGCTTCGACGAAGCGCCCGGCACCTTCGGGGTCATAACGCCGGTCAGCGAGCCGTTCTGCGCGCGGTGCAGCAGGCTGAGGCTGACGGCGGACGGCAAGATCCACCCGTGTCTTCTGACGGATCTGGACGTACCGGTAAAGGACGCCATCCGAAGCTCTGATCCCATACCCGCCATTCACGAGGTGTTGTGGCACACCGCCGGGGTAAAGCCGGCGGCCGGGCTGACCCTGCCCGAGGAGTCACGTAACCGCACCATGAGCCAGATCGGCGGTTAGCGAGAGCTTAGCTGGAGTCGCGCGAGCGGGGCCGAAGGAAGCGAGGTAGCCATTTCGCGTTGTGATTCGGCTGCCCTGAACCGGTCGGTCGGTGACGGTCGGGCGCTGCTGCCAGGGGTAATTGACCTGCGTCAGCTCGCACCGCCTATCTTTAATGGGTGCGGACGCGAACACGACACTACTCGGGAAAGCATTCTTTGAGGAGTTGATCACGCTCCTCTTCGCTCGTCACCCGGTCGAGCACCGGGTAGAGTATATTCTTCTCCCTCTGGTCGTGGTGCTCGTGGAGTCGCTTGAACCAGTAACCCTGATCGAATAGCTCGATGACTCCCCGTCTATTCTCATCCGAACCCTCTCTTATGAGACGCGGCATGGCCTCCTTGAAACCGTCGAGGATCCCAAGCATCTTCTTGTGCTCGTTGAGATAGAACTCGGGTTTGCCGCCCGGAATCTCCCCGGCCCGCTCGTACACGGGCAAGAGTATCTCCTCCTCGATCCTAATGTGCTCTCGCTGCTCAGCCTCGACCTTCTCCAGCAGCTCCAGCGCTAGGGAGAGGTTCCCGGCGAGCAGCGCCTCCTGGTAGAGGAGGAAGAGCTCGTCCAGCCACTCGTGAGTCTCCAGCAGCGAGAGGAAGCTCGTGGGCGGGGGCTCCTGGAGCGAGATGTCCACGACGCGGTTCAACTCCTCTAAAAGCCACTCTACCGGCATCCCCCGGTCTTCCGCGAACCGGGAGACTGATTGACGCGATGACTCCGCCTCCTCGTAAGCGTCGAGGCCGTAGCGGGATAGCACCACCTTCGTCGCCGGGTAGCGGCCCACGACTTCTTCCACGAGTGAGACGGCGTCTATTCTGTTCATCGACAATTCTCGAAACTATGATTTTGCAACGGTGAGCAGGCACACCGCCTCGCCCAAGGCCTCTACCGTATGCGGTACCCCGGCGTCACAGGTGAGCAGAACCTCGGGATCTACTTCGACCGTTTCCTCACCCGACTCGAAGCGGATGCTCCCTTCCTGAACGCTCAGGCTGAAGGGACCCGGAGCGCTATGTTCCTCCAGCCGGTTGCCGGCCTTCATGACCAGGAGCACCACGTTCATGCCCTCGCCCTTACGCAGGGTGATGGCGTTGCGCTTCCCTTCCCGCCAGGCTTTCTCGGAGCGCAGGCGGGAGACCTCGTCTTGCAGATCAAAGCTCTGAAGCGGCCCACGCAGCGGCCTCTCGGACTCGGCATGAGGACGACTCGACATAATCTATAACTCCTTCCGTCGGTCTGCCGTTGCAGACGGTGAACTATTCGATTACACGTTATATTATTACAACATTAGTAATAATAAAAAGGATTCAGGAGGCTTGGATGGGTGTGACGGGGGCGAACCGGCTCTAATGATGGAGCTTTCGAGTGTTGTGGCGATACGTGGAGAACGTGCCGAGCCACGGGAGTGGGAGTGTAGCAGGCTGCTGGCCGCGCTGGAGGAGACCGGGATGCCGCTCTTGAGTCTGCGCTACGGGGTCGGGAGTGGGATCTACTACAGCGGAGACGATGCAGGAAGGGCACTCTACGTGCTCACCGGGGGCGCTGCGAAGCTCTTTGTGAGCTATCCGGGGTACGCGGGCAGTAAGAACGCCACCTTCGTGTTGCTCGGGCCGGGGGAGGTGTTCGGCTATCCACTGTTCGCCGGGGGCCGTCCCGAACGGGTCCCGGCGGAGGCCTTCATGGACTGCGAGATCGTCAAGATACCCGCGACCTTCGTGGAGCGGGCGATGCGCCGGCGACCGGAGGTGGCTCTGGAGATTGCCGCGCTTCTGGAGCGCCGTCTGGTTGACTACGAGGAGTTCGTTGGGTGTCTCTTGCCCCGCAGGACCGAGGTCCGGCTGGCAAGGGCGCTGCTGGTCCTGGCCCGCAAGTTTGGCAAAAGGACCGGGGATGGCGGTGTAGGCATAGAGCTTAGGCTCACCCGCACTGACCTGGCGGACATGACCGCCTCCACCCGAGAGTCAGTGACCGCCGCGGTGATCCGGCTGCGCCAGACAGGGATACTGGAGATGGAGGCAGGGCGTATAGTGCTGTTGGATCCCAAGATGCTGGCGGAAGTCGCGCACCAGTGAGGAAAACCCAGTGTCTGTCAAGATAAGATAATCTATACTTAAATAGTAATAATTATGTAAGCAGGTTGGATATATCATCCGAAAGGAGCATGAGGCTTGAGGCTTGAGCTTGGGAGCGAAGGGCGCTACGGTTTGAGGGCGCTGGTTTATCTGGCGCAGTCAGAAGGGATGGCGACCGCCGATACCATCTCCGCCGAGGCGAAGGTTCCACGCCGCTTGCTGGCCCGGATCATGGCGAAGTTCTCACGTGTTGGGTTGGTGGCGAGTCAGGAGGGGCGGGGTGGAGGTTCGCGTCTTGCCCGCCCTCCCAGCGAGATAACACTCAAGGACGCCGTGGAGGCTCTGGAAGGGCCATTCGAGGTTACCAAGTGCATCATGGAAAACAGGGCCTGTGGCGAGGGAGCTCCCTGCGTCATGCACGGAGCGTGGGAGGAGGGGCAGGAGACGATCCTGGACTACCTCGAAGCCCAGACGCTCTCGGAATTCGCCTCACAAACCACCTCACAGGTCGGCCCTGTTGGATGATCAGAAAGCGAATCGCGTCTGGAATTAATCGTATCGGCATGTCTACGAGGTATGTCCGCACCTATGCGCGGATCCTCAAGGGCGGAAACGGCGGTGAGATGCATCGGATCGACCGGCGCTAACGCCGGCTTCCCTGAAGTTTCCCTAGCTCAAAGCTCATTACGTGTCCGTGGTTTTCGCAGACGAGCTGTCTGTGCATCAGGCTCCGCTTGCTGCCAGAAACAAAGTTATCTCCCAAAAGGTGTTGTGGTCCGGCAAGATCAACACTGCTCTCCCTGTTTATGGCCCGCGCCTCGGCACCGCCCCTGTACAGCCTCGACCTCGAAGCCTGGGAACGTTCCATAGACGTTAACGTCAACGGCTTCGCGTATTGTCTGTCTGCCTCTCTGCCGGCTCTACGCGAAGGTGAAGGAGGCTGTATGGCGGTGCTGAGCGTAGAAGAGCCGGCAGGGACGCCGGATCCCTTTCTACGTGCCAGCCAAGCAGCAGTGCGAGTTATCCTTGCCGGCGTTGTGGCTGAATATCCCAACGAAATATGTGTGCTGCAGAGATTCGAAGCAGCGTGCAGCTCTTCGAAAATCCTGAGAGATGCGCCGAGGTAATGCATCGCGCGCTGAACTTTCATTCAGACTCAAACTACTGCGAACTCAGGGTCCACCCGATCGCCGAACCACCCTTCCTGCTTGCGCCACCTGAGACCCTCGGCCGAGAGAACCTCCGCAACCCGGGTTCTTCCCATGCCGATGTCCTTCTCCTCTCTGAGGTAGGCCACCAGACGGTCCAGGGTCCAGGAGGCGCAAGGGAGCCCCAGATTGTGCGGGGGTGTCAGGGCCGCCTGGATCACCGAACCCACGTCTTCCTGACCATGCACGCGTGGTCGCCCCATGCGAAGTACCTCTTCGAGTCCGGCGACGCCGTGGCGGTTGAAGCGGCCGATCCACTTGAGGGCGGTCCTCTCGTTGCACTCCAGCCTGGCGGCGATCTCTCGGGCCGTGAATCCCTGGTTGGAGAGCAGAACGATCTTCGCCCGCCTCGCCTTGCCGGCGGCTATCTTGCGGCTGGCAACCGCCTTCTTGAGGACCCGGTACTCGTCTGCGTTGAGCATCTTCACCCGCTTGAACGGTCGCATCGGGGCACCTCCTGGGGCTGGAAGACACCATTATGCACCGAACTTAGCGGACGAGCCAACTGCTATCCGTACCCCGTGACCTCGTGCAGACTGCTTTTCTGGCGTCGGATAAGTTGCCGATATCCGATCCGGCTCTCGTGCGCGACCGGAGTGCTGTGGTGGGGCAGAACCTATAGCTTCGATATCCCCGCGCGGGCCCGCTTCTCGTCCGAGAGGGCGTACTTCATCACCTGCGAGAGGTCGGAGTGGCCCATAAGCTCCGCAAGCTCCCTGACCTGACCCGGGTTCTCCTGCAGGTACCACGTCCCGAAGGTGCGCCTGAGGTCGTGGGGCTTTATCTCCGTCTTCTTGATGGTGCTGGTCCTCAGCCACTTGTACAGGCGGCGCCTCAGAGTGTTCTCCGTGACCCTTGCGCCCTTCTCGTTGAGGAAGAGGTGGGGGGGAGCGGGCTTCCCGACTGGGACGAGATCGTCCCGGACCCTCAGGTAGCGCCTCAAGCTCTTTCTCAGCTTGGTACTCATCGGCACGCGCCGCTCCTTATTGCCCTTGCCCCTGGACACCCGGATCTCCTCCTCGCCGCGAGCGAAATAGAGGTCCTCGAGAGTAAGCGCCGTGGTCTCCTCGATCCGGAGGCCCGCGTAGATCATGGCGGAAAACGCCGCGTGGTCCCGGGCGGCCAGAGCCCTCGCCGCTGCCATCCGCCTTTGGGTCTGTATGGTCCCGCTCTCCCCGGCGGCCTCACCGGCCGTATTCGTAACTTGTGTTGCCTGACTGACGATGGGGGAGAGGAGCATCTCGGCCTCTCGTTTGGTCAGGTAGCTCCGCTTGGGAGCCCTCTGATGGAAGCGCATCTCGTCGAGGTCGGAGGTCGGGTCCGGCAGCTTCATCCTCCTGGAGACGGTTTTGAAGAAACTCGTGAGGATCGCCAGATGGCTCTTTCGGGACGTATCCGAGAGACCGCGTTGCTTCAGGTGGTTCACATAAGCCTCGACGTCGTCGGCGCCCATATCTATATAGGGTGCGTCGACCGGGTTACCGTCAGCCGCCTCTTCCTCATCGCCGCCGAGCCGCCCTGCCATCCACCTCTGGAAGAGGTCTAGCTTCTTCCGGTACTCGTCGATGGTCCTCTCGGACCGTCCCGCCGAGCCCTTGGCCGAGAGGAAGAAGTGGATCGCATCACCGAGGTAGAGCCCGCCATCCTCTACGGTCTTCCCGCCGCGTTCATCATCGCCCTCCACAGTGCCGTAAGCATTCATCCCTACACTCCCTCTCGAACGTATGGAATCATGTATGGCATGAAGAAGACTACAGTGTATTTACCGGACGAGGTCAAGGCGGGTCTGGAGCGGGCGGCGGGTGAGACGGGAAGGAGCGAGGCGGAGCTTATCCGGGACGCTGTCAGGGCTCTGTTGGAAGGGCAACTTCCGCCGCGGCCGAGGATCCCGCTGTTCGACTCCGGGGATCCAACGCTCTCCGAGCGTGTAGAAGAGGAGCTCGCGGGCCGCGGACCTCTGCCGGGCTTCGGCGAGCGGTAGACTGGGTGGCGCTCGTACTCGACACCAGCGGCTTGCTCGCCGCCATCGACGCCGCCCAGCGCCAGCACGGCCCGGCTCGCGAGGCCCTGGAGAGCGCGGATGGTCCGCTCCTCGTCTCGCCGTTCGTTCTCGCCGAGCTCGACTGCCTGCTCGCCACGAAGGTCGGCCGCCGGGAGCAACTGGCGCTGCTCGCCGAGGTCGAACGCGGCGCGTACCGCCTCGAGCCGTTCACGGCCGCCGACGTCGCCGCGGCCCGCGCCGTGCTCCAGCGCTACGCCGACCTCGACCTTGGGCTCGCCGACGCCTCCAACGTAGTGCTGGCCGGCCGCCACGACACCCTCGACCTGCTCACCCTCGACGAACGCCACTTCCGCGCCGTGGGATCCCTCCGCAACCAACCTTTCCGCCTCCTTCCCTCCGACTCAGCCCTCTGACCTTCATTCGAAGATACTTTCTATTATCTTACATCCTGAAAAGTGGGGATTTGGCTTATATATGCGATTTTGCTCCTTGCGAAGGCGAACACAGAATTATCTTACACGATAAAGGACGGATTTTGTCACGCATTTTGTTGGCATGTAAGCTTCGGAGACAGTCTCCTTCAGGATCGTGTCGAACGCCTGGACCACCAACTGAGAACACCAACTGAGAAGACCCGATACACTTCATCTCAGCCTAGATGAGTGTTGCGAGGATTTCAGGCCCACAGATCCTTGATCATCCCTTGCGGTCTGCTCAAGAGCCGGTTGACCATGAAGGCGTAGGTGTAGGCGGTTATCTTCGCCGTGATCCTGATGGCCAAGCCAACCAGCGTCTTGGCCAGCGTTCGATCTATCCCGAACACTCGCTTGAGGCTCGAAAAGGCGATCTCCGCCTGCTGCCGCTTGCCACTTTGGCGGGAGCACTCGGTCACCAAAGAGACCCCGGCCCCCGCCAACGAACTCTCCAGTTCCTCGCTTTGGTAGGCCAGGTCTCCCAAGAGCCTTCTCGCGAGATTCTCCCCGAGACCCGACTCGCCAAGCAACTCGCCGACCAGGCGGACCTCCGCTACGTTGGCCGCGGTGAGCTCGTAGGAGAGGGGCACCCGGTTGGTCGAGCAGAGGAGGTGCAGCTTCACCCCGTACACAGCGAAGGAGCCCCACCTTACCCACGCCGCTCCTTCGAAGCCCGCGGACTGAGAGGCTTCGCGCGGGTGCGGAACCTCCAAGAGCGTCGAGTCGATGACGAGGGCCTCAGGATCTTCCACCAACTCAGGCAAGACCTGCCGGCGCAACGGCTCCAAGAAGCGCCGGAGCCTCCTCACGCGACGATGGAACGAGGAAGGGTGAAGATCCGCTACGCCCGGGAACAGATGAGCGAAGAACCGCTGGGCATCGCGCAGGAAGGCCCGCTCGCTCTCCACACCTCGAAGTTGCTGCAAGAGGGCGAGTGCGAGCACCTCGGAGTCCGAGAGCTTCTTAAGCGACTCATGGCGCCTCCCTCGGGGGTTGAGGAGACGGTAGTAGGCATCGTCAACGAGACGGAAAAGGACGATGATCGCCTCTTCCAGGGACGTCGGAGTCGGGGTATGCTGGGGTCGGGCCATCCGAGGTTCCTTTCGCTGAGGGTTCGGATGGCCCCCTTTCTACACCAAATCGAATCCATGCAACAGACATCTAGCCGACATAGCTGCGGGCCCGGTTTGGCGGATGCTCGTCGAGGTCGCCTTCCCCATGCTCCTCTACCGCCTCCGGCCCACGGAGGAACATCTCTTGGGCGCGGCGAGGCCTCTGTTCACAGAGCCCGAGGATCCTGCCTTTGGGCCCGCCGTCCGGCAGCTGGGGGCCGGTCTACCGGCACCTTCGGCTGGACGCCGGTCTGCCGCGGATGGCCACCGAGGAAGAGCTCAGGGGTTTCGGGGGCCTGTGGCGGTGTTTGCCTCCGAGGAGGACGCGTTCTTCCCCGCCCGTGCGGTTTTTGCTCGCCAGCCTCAAGCCGGTGGTGCCTCACCTGAAGAAAGTGTGGACTATGAGCTGACGTTTGCCTGCTGCCCACCGGCAGGCTTTCTCCAGCCACGCCCGCTTGGCACTCTTCTGCGGGGTAGCCGCTACCATAGCCCCACACCCCTCCAGCCATCTCCGCTCCCACGCCATCGAGGAAAAGCCCTTGTCAGCCAGGAAAGTATCGTGGGAGTCGGAAGCTACCATGAACTCCCCGACCGGCTTTGCACAAAAACCCAGATAGTATCGCCAGATGTTGTGGTTTTGAGCAACCCTCCCTCAACGAATTGCGTCACCGATGGATTTTTGGTGCAAGGCCTCCCCGACCTTTCGCTCGTCGCAGTTGGCCGGTTCCCTCGTGGGGTTAGACTCGCGATCCACAGGGTAGAAACGAAAGTACCAATAGGGTAGCGGGTATCGTACCGGAAAGGACAAAGCACATGGCCGAAACGAGTAAGAAGGTCGAGGGGACGCCGGGCGACGACTTTCCTTCCTTCGACCTCACCGGGAAAAAAGCTCTCGTCACCGGCGCGACCAAGGGGATGGGGCGGCACGCGGCGGTCGCGCTGGCGAACGTCGGGGCGGACGTGTTCCTGAGTGGCCGCCACGAGGGCGAGCTGGCCGAGTGCGCCGAGGAGGTGCGCGCGCTGGGTCGGCGCGCCGAGACCGCGGCTGCGGAGCTCGCCGATGTGGACGCCGTCAGGCGGCTGGGCGAGACTGCGATCGAGGCCATGGGCGGCATAGACGTGCTGGTCAACAATGCTGGCGTTGCCCTTCTGGAGCCCGTCCTCGAGGTGACGGTCGAGAAGTGGGACGCGCAACTCGACGTCAATTTAAAGGCGCCGTTCTTCCTCGCCCAGACCGTGGCCCGGGCCATGGTTGAGTCCGGGCGAGGCGGCAAGATCATCAACATCTCCTCGACGGCTGGCCTCATTGGCGTGCCCGAGCACGCGGCCTACTGCGCCTCCAAAGGCGGCCTGCTTGCGCTTACCAAGACGCTGGCGTTCGAACTGGGCCCGCACAACATCCAGGTCAATGCGATCTGTCCCGCCATCGTGATGACGCCGATGGGTCGTCAGGTGTGGGACCACCCTGGGGTGCGTGAGGAGGCACTCGCGAAAATGCCGGTCGGCCGCTTCGGCAAGGAGGTCGACGTCTCGGCGGCTGTGGTCTACCTCGCCTCCTCGGCTTCGGACTGGATGTCAGGCTCGCAGCTTGTCGTGGACGGCGGCCTCACGGCGGTGCGGTAAGTCCGCTTGGCTCTCTTCCTACCGACCTGATCCGCGACAACTGGGAGTACATACTGCGCGTCGCGGGCTCACTAAAGCTCGGCACAGCGAAGGCGTCCGACCTGGTGCGCGCACTGCAGGCCGGCTCCAAGCCCTCCGAGCTGGCGAAGGCCATCGCGGAGGTCGGGCGTGTCGCCAAGAGCCTCTTTTTGCTCTCCTACGACGACGACGAGGCCCGCCGCAGGCGCGTGCTCGTCCAGCTCGAGCCCGACCTTCGATGCACTGCCATCCGTTTGCGCCCTTTCCCTATCCTCGCTCGCCACACCAATAATTATCTTACTGGTTAATTAAATATCTGGTACTCTAACCGAAGGTAACGAGTGTGTCAACTATCCGGGGAGAATTCTTTTAGATGAAGGAGATTCAGCGGCGCAGGATCGGGCGTCCCCGACTATCGGGACCGGAGGCAGAGGCGAATCCCCTGAATGCGTTGAGTCCCGAGGAGCGGCGTACGCTCTTTCTGGAGACCGCCGCGAGGCTGTTCGAGGATAAGGGTTACTCAAACACGTCGGTGGAGGACATCACGAGGGAGCTGGGCTTCACGAAGGGGGTTTTCTACTACTACTGGAAGAACAAGCGGGAGATAGTGCAGGAGATCCACGACCGCGCGCTCGCGATGATCAACGAGCGGCTAGACATGGTAATGGCTGAGGAGAGCCCACCAGCGGTCCGGTTGGAGGCGGCGATCCGCAACCACGTCGAGGCCGTCCTGGAGAACAGGTCCATTATTGCCGTCCTGCTGGGCAACTTCGAATTCTCCGAGGAGACTCTCGAAGGACGCCGAGTCTACGCGCGGCGTTTTCGGGACCTCATCGAGGAAGGCATCGGCGTTGGGGTGATCAGGGATCTGGACCCGAAGGTACTCACCTACGCTATCTTGGGACTGTGCAATTCCGTGGCCCGTTGGTACCGCCCCGATGGGCAGCTCTCCGCGGAAGAGGTGCGCGACATATTCGCCGCTTTCGCCACCAGCGGGTGGCGTGCGGACAGGTCTGGGGAATGAAGTCGGATCAGCTACCTGCGGTTGGCTCTATCTGAGACCGAGGGCCGAACACTATGGGGCATGCTATCAGGCTCAACCATACCCGCTGGCACACCACTCCCTGATTGCAGCCGTCGCCGGACGCGACGTCCGGATGGACGACTCTCAGGCGGTTTGCCGGCACGACACATGTGCTCAACATACTGCCGACCGATGCGAGCGTCACGGGGAGCCAGCGTAGAGTCAGTGTTCGCGGCCACAAATCCACTTTCGTGGTATTGCTCGCCTCTTTGTCCTGGATCTAACATGAGCGTCGCCAGCAAAAAGAGCCGACACGGGAAAAGGAGGTACGTTCGTGAAAACCATGCCTGCCGCGCAAGTCGCCTTCAGCGTTTTGGACCTCGAGCGCACGGTCGCGTGGTGGAGGGAAGTCTTCGAGCTCGCTCCCGCGGGAGGTTCCATTGAGTTGACGGGTCCTGAGGCTGCTCGGGCTCAAGGGCTTCCGGCCTCAGAGTCACGCATCCTCTGGCTCGTCGACCAGCAGGACTTCTTCCAGTTGGAGTTCTTCCGCTTCACGGAGCCCGAGCCACGCCCGCTGCCTCATGACTGGCGCCCCAGCGACATTGGATACTCCTTGGTCGGCGTTCACGTCCAAGACTTCGATGCGACCCTCGAGCGGGCAGCGTCGGTAGGAAGCGATCCAGTGGGGCCGCTACGCGAGCAGCCTGGTGCACGCAGGGCCGCTCTTCGGGACCCGGAGGGCGCCATTGTTGAGATCATGGAGGACGATCCACGTGCTCCAGCCGAAGGTCACCGCATGCGTCCCGACATTCCGTGTGCCTGCAGGTACGTTCGCGCCACCGTTAGCGATTTGCAAGCTTCCCACGCCTTTTTCGTGGACACACTCGGATGCCAGCCCGCTGACAGCGACCTCTTGCACGGGGACGAGGCCTTGTGGGGACTGGCGAACGCTCAGGTGCAACGCGCCGCAGTGTGGGCCGGAGACTTCGTCATCGAGTTTGCGACCTATATAGACCCCTGCTACCGCTAGCCACTTCCTTACCGTACGGGACCTTTTTCGGTACCGTGACCCCTACTAGCGGCTCTGATCGGGACCAAGCGGAAACTCTCCTGCGGCAAGCGGACCTCGCGATGTACCGGGCTAAAAACAAGGGTAAGGCCCACCATGAGATCTTCGACGCGAGCATGAACGCTCCAGCATTTGAGCGCCTGGAGATGGGCAACGATCTCAGGCGGGCCCTGGAGGAGAACGAGTTCAGGGTCTGCTACCAGCCCAAGATGGGGCTGCATCGCAACCTGCAACAGAGTCTGAGGTTCGGAAGGAGCTCGGCTATCGTCGCCCCCTCGGAAGCTAGGAAGGAGCCCAGGATCGTGGGAATGGAGGCGCTCGTGCGCTGGGAGCACCCGGAGCTAGGTCTCCTATCTCCCGAGGAATTCATTCCCATTGCCGAGGAATCCGGCCTGATAGTCCCAATCGGACGCAAGGTACTTGAGGTAGCGTGCCGCCAAGCGCAAGCCTGGCAAGAACTTTACCCTAGCGAAGTGCCCCTGGTCATATGCGTCCAGGGCGTATCGGCACCATCGTAGGAGGTAGGTGGGTCCAGATGATCAACTCGACTCGTGCTGCTCACTGTCTTCACCTCCTTCGGCTACGGCGCGGTAGGACTCCGCGTTTATCTCAGCGCCGAGCAGCAGGATTGCCGCCGAGATAAAGAAGTACAGGAGCAGCACGATGACTGAGGCAAGTGCCCCGTAGGTCTTGCTGTAGCTGGAGAAGTTGGTCACGTAGAAGGAAAAACCGAGTGAGGCCAGGATCCAGACGATCACGGATATGATTGCCCCAGGCGTGATAAAGCGGAACGGCTGCCTGACGTTGGGGAAAAGCCAGTAGATGAGCGCCACGGCCAACATGAGCAACAAAACGGCGACGGGTATGCGCGCCCAGGTCCAGATGGTGAGGAACAAATTGGCGAGTGAGCCGAGGCCGATCGCCTGAAATATCGGCTCGACGAGCTTCGGACCCATGAACATAAGACCCGCCGCGACGATCAGCAGGGTCGCCAGGATCAGCGTGTACAGAATGGAAAGCGGGATCTTCTTCCACGCGGCGCGATCCTCGACGTCGTAGGCGACGTTCAAGGCGTGCATTGCCATCCGAACCGCCGACGAAGCCGACCAGAGAGCTAAGATGACGCCAAAAGACATCACACCCCCGCTGGCCTGACTTTTGACCTGCTTGATTATGCCCTGCACCATGCTGAAGGCACTTCGGGGCATGACCATTTTCGACTGCTGGAGCAAGAAGTCGAATACCGGCTGAAGGTTCAAAAAGCCCAGCAGGGCCAGAAGGAAGATTATGAATGGGAACAGCGAGAAGAATACCTGGTAGGAGACCGCCGCCGCATACGTCGTCATGTCGTCTTGGGAGAACCCCGTAAACGACCGCTTGGTCACCTGCCCAAGCCCTACTTTACCCTGTTGTCCCGAGCTACTCACGTCTGGCTCCTCCTGTATTTTTCGTCCGCCCCTGAAGATCCCGCCGAGCCGTGGTCCGCAGCCCCATAAACGGATTCAGCGAAGGCCTCCAGGTTCTCCCGACAGGCCCCGATTGCTCGCTCGGCCTCCTCCTTGAGCGGTGCGCCGAAGCGGTCCCGGGCATGGATCTTGCCGAACCATGCCTCCAGCTTAGCCAAGTCCTCCTCGATCTCCTCCAGTTCGGCAAAGGTGAACTTCGCGGTCTTCCTCTCCTTCTCTAGCTCAGCGTGGAAGTCGCGGCACCGGTCGAGCACCTCCCGGTACTCGTCGTCGCGCGCCGCCTCGAAGGCCTCGACCAGCGTTTCGTCGTCACCGACCATTGGCCCACGCATCAGGTAGGCTGTCCCCTCGTACTCCCGAATCTCCTGGACAACGCCACGCATCACCCGCTCGCCCCCAGGGTCATCCGGCAGCGCCGCGACGCCGTTCTGTAGATAGATGGCACCCGACGCCCTGAGCTTCCTCCAGACGCTCGCCCGGTAGCGCGTCGGCTCGGGGGGCAGCTTATAGACAAGTACGAACCAGATGCGTGCGTGATCTTCTGGGACTTCCATTACGTCAGCAGTATAACAACAGCTAAACTGCGAGCCCATGCCAGAGAGGCAGAAACGACGCAATGAGAAGAGGCTCGAGAAGGTCACCGCAACCTGGAGCTTTCCTCGGACGGCCGGTCTTCTCGACCCTCCACCATTCTTCGGAAAATCCAAGTTAGACCACCATGGGTGGTGGCCTTGAGTGGTGACACGAAGATTAAGGCGGAGAACTTGAGGACTGGATCGACAGAAGCACACCGCTTTGGAGTCGATTGGGTCCCTGAACGAACTTCGAGTGATCCTACCCGCGATACAGGGACTGTTCACTTTCTTAATCGTAATGGCGTAGACCGTGTTCAGGTAGTTTTGCAGGATCTGGGATTTGGTGTGGCTTTGTGCATACTGGAGGGCAAGTATGACCTCGGCCAGGCGCCTTGGAAGAAGCTTTTGGTCGCGCGTCTGCGGTTTGACGAACAGCTCCTTCATGAGTTGCTCGGTGATGGTGCTGCCGCCCTGGTCGAAGGTGCCGGTGGAAAGATCGACGTACACCGCCCGAGCGATCCCGACGGGATCCACGGCCGAAAAAGTATGGAATCTCCGGTCTTCGGTGGCGATCACTGCTTGCCTGAGATAGGGTGAGATCCTACCTAGGGGAACCATCCCGCGGCTCTGCGGATCGGGCAGGTTGGGCGCCGGGTCCGCTATCCCCGCCGGAGACAGCGTATTTCCCCTGACGGTGGTGGCCGCCCTAATCGTCGTTATCCCGGCGAGTAGCACCGCTATGAGGATCGCCAGCACCGCCAGCGCGGCAACCCGCGGCCGTTTCCGTGGCGCTGCGTTGCGAGCCCGAACCCGGCGACGATGAAAAGTCATCTTGGTTTTCAAGAGGTGCCTTCCATCATTACCTTTCTTTCACGAAGCCGGCGAAAGGTCTCCGCCACCGTCAGGCAGACCGAGGCCCACACACCTCCTAACGCCCATCCCGCCAGTACGTCGCTCGGGTAGTGCGCCCCCAGATAGACGCGCCCCAATCCCACCAGCAGCGCCAGTGCCAATACACCTAACCCCAATCGGGCCTTGGCCCGCCAAGACCCAAACCAGTTCGCCTTGGAACGGAGGCTAACGACATACCAGCAGGCTCACCCCGACGGCCACGAAGGTGAGCTTGCGGGCGAGCTCGCGCATCGTCCGCTCCAGCGGGGTCTTCGGCGCCTTGGCTTCCTCGGCGAGGCCGGCGATCCGTCCGAGCTCGGTGTCCATCCCCGTGGCGACAACGATACCGCGGCCACGCCCCCGGGTGACGACCGTTCCGGCGTAAGCCATCGTAACCCGCTCACCAAGCGCAACGTCGGGCTCCAGATGGACGAAGGTGTCCTTCTGTACTGGCAGCGATTCGCCAGTGAGCGCCGATTCGTCTACCGAGAGCGAGTTCGCTTCCGAAAGCCGCAGGTCTGCCGGGATACGGTCCCCGGCGGCAAGCAGGACCAGGTCCCCGGGGACGAGGGCTTCAGCCGGGAGATCCCTTACATGACCATCCCGTATCACCCGGGCGGTAGGAGCGGAGAGGTTTTCAAGAGCGGCGATCGCACGTTTGGCGCGGAACTCGCTGTAGCCCTCGACGAGAGCAAGCAGCACTATGATGGCGAAGATCGCTAAAGCGTCCGCGAGCGACCCCCATACAGCATACAGCACCCCAACCGCGACGAGGAAGAGGACCAGAGGCTCCTCGAAGATCTCTTCCCAGAGGGTCCCCAGCAGAGTGATCCGGCGCTTGCGGCTCAGGCGGTTGGGGCCGCGCTCCTCAAGCCTGAACTCGACTTCGCTGTCCGCTATGCCGAGCTCCGGATCGGTACTCAGCGCCGCCGCGATGTCTGGGATATCTTCCTCATGCCACTGCAGAGTCGATTTGACCGCATGTGTACTCACAGCTCGATACTCCTTTATGAGGCTTGATTTGCCGTATGTGTAGAGACGTGGTTGGCGAACTCGTAGACGGATTCGGCGAAGGCTTCGAGGTCGTCTCGGCAGGAGAGGACTTCCTGGTCGGCCTGCTGCGAGAGCGGCGCTCCGAAGCGGACCCGGATCTTGCCGAGCCACGCGTCGCATGACCCGCTCGCCGCCTGCATCGGCGGGGAGAGCAGCCACCCCGCCCTGCAGGTAAACAGCGCCGACCGTCTTGAGCTTTCTTCCACACGCTCGCCCGGTAGCGGGATGGCTCCGATGGGAGCTTGTATACCAAAACGAACCACCCTCGTTCGTGACCGTTCGCGATCTGCTTTGTTTTCCATCACACTATGAGTATAACAGTGGTTATAATGGTGGCACAGAAAGCCGGAGGAGAGATGTCGCGCAAGAAGAAGATCGTCGAAGACGTAATAAGGTTGATCGATCGGGAGCTGCAGAGTTCACGAAACCGCGAAGGTCTGGAGGAAGCGGGGCGTAGGCTGCTGGCCCGCCTCGAAGGTGGAAGGAACGAAGTTTCCGCGGAACGTCTAGGCGACGCTACCGAGACATCGTCGCCTAGGCGTTCTGCTATACGGGCAAGGCTGAGTTCCAGGATTGGGGCTGCGGTGGCGCTCGCGGTTGGGGGGTCAGGCCTTTTCGCGCTCGTCTTGCTCGCCCTGTTTGCCTTCACGGTTGCGCTGAGGTTCGGTTCAGACTATTCCGAATGGCTGCTGGCGGCGATCGCGCCGGTGTCCGTGATGGCGGCTTTACCCGCCCTTTGGCTATCGGTTAAGGGTTTATCTAGACTGTTTGGCGGTGGGTCTCGCTCTTCTAGAGGAGAAGGCCTGAGCGAGGAAAGCAAGGAGAAAGAGCTGTTGGAGGCTATAGGGCGTTGTGGGGAGATCACCCCCACCCGCGCCGCGATGGAGACCTCTCTCACCGTCTCTGAAGCGGACCGAATGCTCGGCGACTTCACCCAAAAAGGTTACCTGGTGGCTCGCGTAATCGAGGGCGGTCTGTATTACGCGCTTTGGGATCAGAACCGGCAAACGCCGCCGGAGCGGCAACCGGAGCACGGAGAGAGTGAATACCACATGAAGGAGTAAGTGGATGACTAGAGTCCGAAGCCGTAGAGGAGAGAAATCCTCGCTTATCGAAGTCGACTTCCTTAGCCGTCGACGATTCCTGCAGCTGGGCGGAGCGGGAATGCTGGCCGAGCTACTCACGCTCTTCGGCGTGGCCGGGTGCGGTAGCGGGAACGGGAACGATAACAGCGCCGGGAAAGACAAGAACAACGACAGCAACGACAAGGAAAATGATAAGCGCGGCGGCGAAGACAAGGGCAAGGACAACGACTAATAATCGGATCGCTGGCGGGGCGAGGGCCACGGCGGCACACTTGCACGGGAAAACGTACCGAAGAAGCGCAGGGTATCCTGGCGGATCGCGGCAAGATGCCCCCTATGTAGACGCCCGAGCCAAGGAGCGAAAGAATGAGCGAAGGTGGGAGCGAGGTCGCGCGAGAGAGAGGAGGCCGAGCGCAGCCTCTTCGACCGGTTCGCCGGGTGGAGCGCGAGGTTCGTCAGCAGGGCACCATTCTTCACCTTCTGCGTGCCTCTGGTTTATCTGGACGCCAAGCTACTTCCTCGTGGGCAACTTCAACACCTACCAGCTCATCATCAACACGCCCACTACCATCATCACGTTCTTGCTCGTGGCGCTCCTGCAGAATACCCAGGAGCGTAGCGAACGGGTAGTCCAGAAGAAGCTCGACGCCATAGCGGACGGCCTCTCGGATCTCATGGAGCACTTCGCAAGTGGTGAGGACCCCGAGAGAGCGAGGGCCGACCTTGCCCGGGATATCGAGGACCTCCGGGCGGCGGTGGGACTGGAGGAAGAGATGTAAGATAGCGTTCTCTCCGGGCCACGCTCGCTCACAAACGATGGTCGCACCGTGCTGCCCTCCGTAGCACGCCGTCAGGAGTCCTACTCTCGTTTCTCGTGGGCACACTGGTAATCGCGAGGCCGGGATACGAAGCTACCGGTGTACCCTTGAGGTACTTCGTCGGTACAAAATGAGATTTCTCGCCTGCCATTGTTTCGTATCCACGAGCGTGATCGCCGTCATTGTGATTCTGGGATGTTGAGTTCCTCTACATGATCGAAAGACGAAGGTTGGTTAATAGCGACAAGAAGAGCGGCCTTTGGGGCTCGCTCTCGGCACTACGGAGCGCGTGGATGAGAGTGTTCGAGCCCCTCGTCAGGGTTCTCCTTACTGGACAGCTCGATCACTTCGGGTGTATTGTGATCCACCTGCAGCGTCGTGTGCTGAAGGTCGAAGCGTTCTTCGAGCAGGCGCTCTAGCTCTCGCCTCTTCTCGTGGCAGTCGCTCTCGGGTTCGACCAGGACGTGCGCCGAGAGTGCGGCAAACCCCGAGGTGACCTCCCAGACGTGCAGGTCGTGGACGTTGACGACGCCCGGATAGGAGGCTATGGCGTGACCCACTTCTTCTGGGTTAATGCCCTTGGGCGCGGCTTCCAGGAAGATCCTGCCCGAGTCCCGCACGAGGCCGTACCCGGCTCTGAGCATGAGAGCCGCCACCACCAGCGCGGCGACGGCGTCCACCCGGTTGTAACCGGTAAAGAAGATGATGGCTCCAGCGATGGCGGTTGCTATGAAGGCGAACAGGTCGGTAAGGATGTGCTGGAAGGCTCCCTCGACGTTCAGGCTCTGGCGATTAGCCTTGCTGATTGACCAGGTGGCGAGTACGTTGATCACGATGCCGAACAGAGCGATACTCAGCACGAGACCACCCGCAACCTCTGGCGGGTTTATAAGGCGCCTTATAGCCTCGTAGACGAACCAGGCCGAGAGCAGCAGGAGTGTTATGCCGTTTGCCTGGGCCGAAAGGATCTCCGCCCGCTTGAGGCCGTAGGTCATCGCCCCTCGCGCCGGACGTTGGGCCAGGCGCATTGTAATGAGCGCGAGCCCTATCGAACCGGCGTCGGTAAGCATGTGGCCGGCGTCGGATATGAGGGCAAGCGAGTAGGCGATGATGCCTACCACAATCTCGATGAGCATGAATCCAACCAGGAGGGCAAGGGCGATGGCAAGATAGCGCCGGTCGGCATCCTGACTTACGCCATGGGAGTGACCTTCATGATTGTGTGATTCTTCTTGAGAGTGGGCCATATGGCTCCTACCGGCAGCAGTCATCGTCGCAGCGGTTTTCTTCTTCGGCGGCAATGATCGGGGCAGTGCAACAGCTATCTCCGCGCCAGGACTCTCGACCTTCCTTGAGCGCCACGCCCGCTATCAGCAGAGCCGTTACCGGATCGGCCCACCACAGGCCGAACAAGGCATTGGCTCCGAGGCCAACGAGCAGCGCAGCGGAGAGATAGGCGCAGAGCATGTTCTGCTGGCCCTCGCTCTTGGTGGCGGAAGATCCGAGCTTATCGCCGATCCGGCCCTTGGCTATGGCTAGCGGCGGCATGGTCAAAAGCGTCACGACCGACAGACCGATCCCGACCCAGCTAGCCTCCGGCCTGTCCCCGGTGAGCAGAGAACGTACGGCCTCGAAGCCGACGTAGACGGCGATAACGAAGAAGCTCACCGCGATCAACTTTTGGGCCCGCCGCTCGGCATCCTCCGACGATGCCCGCGAGGCGGCGAACCTCCACAGGAGCACAAACCCGGCCACGGCCTCTATGAGCGAGTCGGCGCCGAAGCCTATGAGGGCGACGGAACTCGCGGCGAGCCCGGCTCCTATGGCGACGGCGGCCTCGATGCCGTGCCAACCTACCCCACCCCACGCCAGTAGCTTGGCCCGGCGTACGAGTGTCTCCCTCTCGCCCGTCTTCTGAGGTTTCCTACCCAACTGCATCGGCTGGCTGCTCACGAAAGCATCCCCGTACTCTCGCTCAGCACGGCCCCGAGCAGCGCGTATCCATCTTCAGTCAGCGAGTACATAACCATCTTGCCGTTCCTGCGGGAACGAACCAGGTACTGAGAGCGCAGCTCCCCGAGATGGTGCGAGACGAGGTTCTGGGAGCGCCCCGCTATCCAGGAGAGGTCGCACACGCAGAGTTCATCACCCTCGCGCAAGGCCGCCGCCAATGTGAGGCGGGTGGGGTCGGAAAACGCCTTGGCACGCTCGGCGGCGGCGCGGGCGGCTTCCTCGTCTAGCAGCTTTGCACGGATGGACTCGGCACGCGGGGCATCCACGCAGATAAGATCGCAGCGATCGTTAGTCATAAACACTCCAACGCCTATTGATACGTTGTTCTAAGCTTACCAAACGCGAGTGTAAGGCACAAGAGACATACCTGATCTTCAAGACCTCCCGGATAGCGGGTGAAAAGGGCC